>Ga0208188_1000043_pt1 | contig 108760 bp, 103 predicted proteins | sample June2015DPH_8_50_FD_184698 | JGI IMG/M metagenome (GOLD analysis project Ga0208188, IMG submission 184698) | Peatland microbial communities from SPRUCE experiment site at the Marcell Experimental Forest, Minnesota, USA - June2015DPH_8_40... | ecosystem: Environmental > Terrestrial > Soil >...
CTAGTACTACTGTGTTATAAACTGGATACCTTCTGCTGAAATATTTGTCGGTCTAGCATTCACTAATGATAAGTTGCGGGTCATGAGCGCCAACTCTGTAGCGCCAGGCGCCCAGCAAAAACGCTTCGCGGCTTATTTGGATCGCCTGGCGCATGCCGCGGGGCACTTGGATCGGGTAGTCCCTCTGAAGTCCTATTGCACGGGCTTGCTGCTTCCCGGCGAACGCAAGAGTGTAGAACCGATGGCGGCCCGCCTGTGTCCCGACAACGTGCGCCAGACCCATCAGTCATTACACCATGTCGTCGCCCATGCTCCTTGGAGTGACGAAGACATCCTGGAAGCGGTGCGGCAGTACGCGCTGCCCGCCATGCGGAGGCAAGGGCCGATCGTAGCTTGGGTGGTCGATGACACGGGGTTGGTGAAGAAAGGGAGGCATTCGGTAGGGGTCACGCGACAGTACTGTGGACAGGTAGGCAAGCAAGAGAACTGTCGGGTAGGTGTGAGTTTGTCGGTCAGCACGGCGGAAGCGAGTCTGCCTATCGCCTGGCGTCTGTACTTACCGGAAGTGTGGGCTCAGAACAAGAAGGGGAGAAAGGCCACGGGGGTACCGCAGGAAATCCGTTTCCAGACCAAACCGGAAATTGCATTGCAACAAATCCGCACTGCTCTGGAGCGAGAGATCCCCACGGCTCCGGTTTTGGCCGACGCCGCCTATGGCAACGACACGAAATTCCGCGAGGGCATTACCGAATTAGGCTTGCTCTATGTGGTGGGGGTGCAGTCGTCGGTGAGCGTGTGGCAGCCCGGCCAGGCACCCTTGCCCAAGCGGAAATGGAAAGGAATCGGGCGCCCGACCAAGTTGCTCCGCAGGAATCGCCAGCACACCCCGATCGCCGTGCGCGAGTTGGCCATGAGCTTATCTTCCTCCGCCTGGAAGACGGTGCGTTGGCGGGAAGGTACTCGGAAACCTTTGCGTTCCCGTTTTGCCGCTCTGCGCATACGTCCCGCCCATCGCGATTACTGGAGCAGTGAGCCCCGTGCGGAGCAGTGGCTGCTGATCGAGTGGCCGAGCCAAGAGGCAGAACCGACCAAGTACTGGCTCTCCACTCTGCCCCAGTCCACCCAACTTACCGCTCTGGTGCGAATGGCGAAGCATCGCTGGATCATCGAGCGCGACTACGAAGAGCTGAAGCAGGAACTCGGACTTGGTCATTACGAAGGACGAGGCTGGCGCGGCTTTCACCATCACGCTACCCTCTGCATCGCGGCCTATGGGTTCCTGGTGGCCGAACGGAGCCGTTTTTCCCCCTCCGCTCGCGCCGGCGAAGTGGACTTACCCGTCTCCAAAATGCCGTCCCAGCTCCGCCCTCGGGGCTCACCCGGTACGCGTGGCGCGGCATAATCCCTGGTCCATTGCCACACTCCGTCAAACCATCGCCCGAGTTCTGCTCCGGCAACTCTCGGGTTGTCCTTTCTGTGGAACTCCCTTTTTATAACACAGTAGTACTAGCAGCCCGCTGAAAAACCCACGAATGCCTGCGCGACCGTGGAAGAGCGGCGATTCATCGCCGCGTAAGCCTCTGCAAATCAATACGGGCTTCAGCCCCTGTGGTCGAATTCGCGTGGCCGCGCTCTTTTTCAGCAGCCTACTTAGAAAGAACCGCTACAGCTTCGTTCTCGCCTCGCTCAACTCCACCGGAACCTGATCCACGATCTCGATCCCGAATCCCTCTAGCGCCGCCACCTTCTTAGGCCGGTTCGTGAGCAGACGAATTCGCCGAAGGTTCAAATCCGAAAGAATCTGCGCTCCAATTCCAATCTCGCGCTGCGTCTGACGTTCATTGTCCAGCAGCGCTGGCAGTTTCCTTCCGCGATGGAAAGTCAGTGCCGTCCGCTCGCCGATTTTCTCCTTTGAAAATCCCTGCGACGTTTGATGAAGGTAGATCAAAGCCCCGCGCCCCTCCTGCGCGATCCGGCGAAGCGAGCCTTCCAGCGTGGCGTGGCACTCGCAGCCGGTCGAACCGAACACGTCGCCCATCAGACAGTGCGCATGCATGCGCACCAGTACTGGCGCTTCGCTATTCTCCACATCACCGCGAATTAACGCCACATGCGACTCTCCACCGTCCACTTCGCTCTCATAGGCAATCAGGCGAAACTCGCCGAAGCGCGTATCCACCAGCGCTTCGCCCACGCGATGCACATAGCGTTCATGCGCCATCCGGTACCGGATCAGTTCCGCCACAGTCAACATCTTCATTCCATGCTCGTGACAAAACTCGATCAGGTCCGGAACCCGCGCCATGGTTCCGTCATCCTTCATGATCTCGCAGATAATACCTGCCGGAACCATTCCCGCCAGCCGTGCCAGATCGACGGAAGCTTCGGTCTGTCCCGCGCGCACCAACACCCCACCTTTGCGTGCGCGAAGCGGGAATACATGTCCCGGCCGCGCCAGGTCGGACGCTTTCGTCGCCGGATCGATGGCCACTTGAATCGTGCGCGCCCGATCGTACGCGGAGATTCCCGTAGTCACGCCGGCCCGCGCATCGATCGCCTCGCAGAACGCTGTGCCATATTGTGAAGTATTCTCCGCGGTCATCGGCCCGAGGCGCAAATAATCGAGTCGCTCCTCCGTCATCGCCAGACATACCAGGCCGCGTCCATACTTGGCCATGAAGTTGATGGCTTCAGGCGTAACTTTTTCCGCCGCGAGGGTGAGGTCGCCTTCGTTCTCGCGATCTTCGTCGTCCACCACTACGATCATGCGGCCGCCGCGGATCTCCTCGATCGCGGTAGGAACATCGATGAATGACGATTGGGAGCTCATGCTGAAGCGATTGTAGCAAAGCAAGGCTGTTGCCCTATACCCCCTCTCTCCAGTGGTTGGCGGCAAACGTTAGGCATCTTCTAAGCTGTGCCGCTACGCTGCGGGTGGTGTTGTGGCAAGCTTTAGCCGTGTCTTCAGCACGTAGCACTCTTCGTGGACCGGTCTTCCGTACTCGTCGGAGTTGGCACTCTCAAGACTCAGCGGCTGATCGCAGATCAGACAGCGCACGGTCTCAGATTGGAAGTTAAAAGGATTCTCTGCCGAAGGCGGGATGCGACTGCCAGGAGTGTCCACAACGAACTCCCTCATTACGATCCCGCGAGCGTATTCTCCTGAGTTAGGCCTGTCTGTACAGCCTGTGGGTATCGAGCTTGAGTTCCCCGCGTTTCGCCACCTTACTGCGGATTCGTCGGCGGAGCCTGCCCTTGCTCACCGCCTGCTCCTGGCTGATTTCCAATCACATCGCCCGACACAATCATTTCCACGAGCCGGTTCACCCGCAGCCACGCTGTCATCCGTCACCGGATCAGCCTTGACCCCGCGCGCCGGCCATATTAATACAGCGCATAACGTAGTGAGGAAGCCCGGCTCTAGCACAAGCGGTACCCTGTTGCCCACCAAAAACAATTCGGGCCGCCCGCAGGCGGCCCGTTGGTTCGAGCTAGAAGCTAGCATCTGGTCTTCAGTCTCCCGCCACCGGTTCCGCAACTTCCGGCTTGGCAGCATGCGCTCCGTGACCGTTGCCATTCGCCTTGCCGAGCGCTCCCAGTGGAATAAATCCGTTCTCCGCCACCGCCGGCTTCTCCTTTAGCACCACCTCGCGGTAGAGAGCAGCCATGCGTGCGTTGTAAGCCTCATCATTCTTCTGAGGCCCGCGATGCTCCGCGATAACGGTGTCATCGTCGGCAGCCGACGCCTGCAGCCCGACGCCCGAAGCCTGCTGTTTCGCATCCCGCGCCCGCTTCTTCTCCTCCCGCGCAGTCTTCGCGATCCCCAGGTTATCCAGATCGTGCTGCAATTCGTTTGTGACGAGATCATCGCGCAGCAGCAACGTGTGAAATTCGTCGTCCATCTTCACTTTCTTGCCGCCCGCAAAGATTTCGTGCCGTCCGTGCTCTTCATACCACTTGGTCAGCGTAGCCGTCATGTGCATCTTCTCGATGATGTTCCGCCAGCCCACGCCCGTGTTATACGCGCAGAAGCTGATCTCGCCTTCCTGCGTCGCGTACGGAATAATGCACTGCTCCGTCCGCCGGAAGTCGTAGTTGAACAGATCCTGGAACCACATTCCCGCGATGAATAGGAAGTTCCAGCGATCCTGCCGCCGCTTCATCACATCGTCTACTGTCCGGTCCGGACCAACCTTGCCGTAATTGCGCCCGGTCACGTTGTAGTTCTTGTCGAACTTGCTCAACAGATCCATCATCTTGAAATGCGTCGGCGCCTGATACGGATCGTAATTCTTCATCAGACACAACGCCATCCCAAACGCCGTCAAAAACTTTCCGCGCGCCCCATCGTTCACCTTGGCAATATCCTTCGCCAGCTGATCTCCCTTCAAGAAAGCTGTAACCGGTACCGCTTCCTTGGTTTCCTTATCAATCATCACCGCCATGCCAGTCCCGCAATTCGGATGGCAACCGCAGGATAGTTGCCCCCAGTCGTTCTTGACGTCGTTGGCGTGCATTAAATCGGCCCAGTCGCTGAAGGTGCCCATGAAAGAAATCGGGAACCAGTCGCGGCTTGGTTCGCCTAATCCGGTTTGATTTTTCACGTCGTGGGCTAGATGGCTGAGCGTGTAGCGTTGCGCTTGGCGACGTTCGTCGGTGACGGCTTCGTCTCGGCCGGTAAAGCTTACTGGCTGGAAGCTTAGGAAGCTGATGGTCTTCGGATTGTCTAACGCGAACTTGACGATGCGTCCTACTTGCTCGTTGTTAATGCCGTTGACGATGGTGATGACCGGAACGATTTCGACTCCGGCCTTGTGCAGATTGTCGATTGCTTTCAACTTCACATCGAACAGGTTGCCGACCATGCGGTGAGCGTTGGCGGCGTTTCCGATTCCATCGAATTGCAGATAGGCGTAGCGCATGCCGGCTTCAACGGCTTGCTGGCAAAACTCAAAACTTTTTGCGAATTCGATTCCATTCGTCGCGGCTTGCACGGAGTTGTATCCGACTTTGCGGGCGTAGCGAACGGCGTCGAGGAAATATGGCGACAACGTCGGTTCGCCGCCGGAGAACTGCACGCTCATCTGACGACGCGGCTTGATGGTGATGGCGTTGTCGAGCATGGTCTTGATTTCTTCCCACGTCAGTTCGTGGACGAAGCCGACCTGGTTGGCGTCCATGAAGCAGGGATCGCACATCATGTTGCAGCGGTTGGTGAGATCGATGGTCAGCACCGAGCCGCGTCCATACTTCACGGTCGAAGAGCCGTGATGGTGAAGCTTCTCGTCGTTATGCGCAACAATGTCGCGGCCGGGGAAAACGTCTTCGAGATGCTTCGAGAATTCGCTATCGATCGACATCACGTCTTCGAAGTGGCCGTGCTTCGGGCAATCTTTCACCATCAGGATCTTGCCGTCGCGCTCGACGATGGTGGCTTTGATCTCGCCGATTTTTTCGTTCATCAGAACTTCGTGCGGCAGTTTGCCGTCGAGAATCTGCTGACGGATTTCGGGCACGCACTTGGGGCAAAGCGAATCGGTGGAGCGGGGCCAGCCGAGGGGCGGCTTGGATTTTTCGTAGGACTTGAGCAGAGGCTTGTCGGACCATTTCGGGGTGGGCGAAGGATTGGGCTTGATGCGATTCAAGCGGTCGAACACAACCCAAGCGCCTTTGGCGGCGACGGTGACTGCTTTTTCTACGTACTTGATCGGCTTGCGCATGTTAGCTTTTAGCTCCTGGCTCTTAGCTTTTAGCTTAATCGGTGTTGGGTCTTGGGTGCTCGGTCCTAGGAAAACTTGGCGGAACTTTGCCTTCGCTTCACCTGAGATCCTGGCCCACAAAACCCAGCAACTTGTGGCTCTCCCCGGGAATTGAACCTGAGTTGATACACGCTTCCCTGGGTGTTGAGCTGAAGCCATCCTATTGGAAGCGAAGGGGATGGCGCATCCTTAAGACAACAAACGGGAGAAAAATGGGGTTTAGCGGGGATTTGGGGGATTGGGCTGAGGTAAGTCATTGAAGGGAAAAGGGGACGTGTTTCGTCGGACAAGCGTTTCTGGGTGGTTTCGACCGAACTAATATTCCTTGTGAGTTATATTCTATAAATGGAATGGGAAGTCGAGTTCACCGATGAGTTCGAGGTCTGCTGGGAGTCGCTCAGCGAAGCGGAACAGGAGAGTGTTCGAGCGAGCGTGATCCTACTCCGTGAATATGGCCCGAGGCTAGGGCGTCCGCACGTCGATGTGATTGCGGGATCGCGGTATCCGAACATGAAGGAGTTGGGAACGCAACATGCCGGACGACCTTATCGAACTTTGTTCGCGTTCGATCCGCGGCGAGTTGCCATCCTGCTGATCGGCGGCGATAAAACGGGGAACAAGCGGTGGTATGAGGATTTGTGCCACGGGCCTTTACGCTGAGCATTTGAAGGAGATTGCAGAAGAAGGAAGTTGATAGCAATGAGGGAGAACAAGATGGCCAGGAACCTTCGAGAATTGGAAGCAAAAATGTCGCCGGAGTCACGAGCACGCTCCGATGCCAAAACCCAAAAGATGATCGCGGAAATGGCACTGGACGAACTCCGCGAGGCGAGAGAGATGACGCAGGTGCATCTGGCGAAAATCCTGGGTGTGAATCAGGCGGCGGTGTCGAAGTTGGAACGGCGCACAGATATGTACGTCAGCACGCTGCAGGGTTTTGTGAAGGCGATGGGTGGAGAACTGAAGATCACGGCGCAGTTTCCCGAGGGGACTGTGGAGATTAATCAGTTCGAGGTTGTGAAGAAGGCGGCGGCGGGAGAGTGAGAATCAAAATCCCCCGCCCTGTCCCTGCAAAGAACGCGGGGACAAGGACGGGGCACCCGCGGATGAGATCGGGGGGCCCGGCCTAAATCAACTGGAGGGTGCCCCGCTCAAGCTTCGCTTGGGCGGGGATTATGACGTTCCTGCACCTGCTACGATCCACCGTGAGAACATCGCTCGCTCCCAATATCTCCACAGCCCCTCTGTGACATCTAACCTTGCCTCCCCAATTTCAATCGGCGATCATGGTCGAGGCCGTGACGGTCTGCTACTTAGAAAATCGCCGCGCGCTAAGCCCTTTGTTTCACGGATTTTAGTATCTAAGTTCTTTGACATCCGGATTTTGCGGGGAATTTCTTGCCAACACCCCGATGATTCCAATAGGCAGGGGGGAGGGGCATACCCGATTTTTTGGCGCAAGATCGCAAATCGTGGCCGCTCCGGCAACGTCGCCGCAAACTTTATGTTCGTGACACCCGTTCCGTGCTAGTTCTGCGCGATGGATGGAGCGGGAGTTGGTTTGGGTTGAGTGTGGGCGGGGACGGCCTTGGGCGTGGAAGTCTTTTTCACCGCGGGCGGAGTGGCGGGCTTGGCGGCGAGTTTCTTTTTGTTGAAGTCGCGGACGATGCGGGCGACGTAGGCTTTGGTTTCGTAGTAGGGAGGAACTCCGTTGTATTGTTCGACCCGCTGCGGTCCGGCGTTGTAGGCGGCAAGGGCTTTGATGAGATCGAAGTTGTAGCGCTCGAGAAGCTCCCGCAGATAGCGGGTGCCGGCGTCGACGTTGGCTTGCGGGTCGAAGGCGTTGTGGACGCCGAGTTGCGAGGCAGTTTGGGGCATGAGCTGCATTAATCCCTGGGCGCCTTTGGGAGAGACGGCGCGGACGTTGAATCCACTTTCGGCGCGGATGACGCTGGTGACGAGATCGGGATCGAGCTGGTAGGTTCCGCTGGCGTCCCTTACGGCTTGATTGAGATCGAAGGGATGCGGTGTGATGGCCGCGGAGGGTAGCACCTGGGGCCGTGGAGCGGGAATCGTGGGAGTGTCTGGGATGGATTCGAAGTGGTCGATCTCGGCGGTGGGAATGTCGACGAAGCTGGATTGATCTCCGTCGATGTAAAGACGGGTGACGTCGCCGATGATGCGGCGGCGCTCGTGGCGGATGGAGAATCCGTTGCGGAGGATGGCGGAGTCGGCGGCCGGGCAAGGGAGCGCGTTTAGCGCGATCAGCAGGGCGGCCCAGAGTCCGAGTTGGATGCGTCTGTTCATTTCAGACACGTTCACGAAGTGCACGTTCCGAAGGGCACGTTCACAGCACTATGCCGTTCTATTCTAGCCTCTAACCAAGTTCGCCACGGCTGCGGCGACGCCGCATTTGTCATTGCCTAGGGTTACGCTCCAGCCGCGGGCGCGGAGTTCCTCGCAGGCATTCCCCATGATAACCGGATGGCCGGCAAACTCAAGCATTTCCACGTCGTTGTGGTTGTCACCGATGGCCATGACCTCCTCGCGACGGTAGCCGCGGTGGGCGGCCCAGCGTTCGAGGGCGTGGCCTTTCGAACAACCGGCATTCAGGACGTCGATCATGGAGAGATCGCGCTCGGGATATTCGGTGCGGAGGACGGTGATGCGGTTGCCCATGCCAGTGGCTGCGAGAGCGCGCAGGGCCTGGGTCATGCGGACCATGGAGCCGCAGAACATGGCTTGCACGGGGTCGGTGACCAAGGCGTTTTCGATGGGGACGATGAACTCGATGTATTCCATGTTCTTTTCGAGCCAGCGGCGGATGCTGGCATTCAGGTCGTCGAGGTGTTCGAGGACGATGGCACCCTTGGTTTCCTTATCGAAGGTAAGAACGGTGTGGCCGCGGAAGTCTTGCATGGCGGTGCATAATTCGCGGCACACTTGGCGGGGCATCAGGTCGCGATGAAATGTTTCGCCGGAGAGGGAACGGGTCACGGCGCCGTTGGAGCTGATCAGCCAGAGATCGAAGCCGAGTTGTCGGGCAATGGGCAGGGCGAAGGTGTGGCGGCGTCCGGTTACGAGAACGATTTCGATGCCGGCAGCGTGGGCGCGGCGGAGGGCGGCGAGATCATCGGGAGAGATTTGGAATTGTGGATTGAGCAGCGTGCCGTCAATATCGGAGGCCAGAAGACGAATGGGACCGAGCTTCGGGCTTTGAGTCTCGGGCCTCAGCAAAGAACTCGCGATTTCTATCACTTCTTTATTGTCACATACGCTGCAGGAGTTGCGGGCAGCAGAATGATTTCCGACCGCTGTGTCGCAGCCGGAAGCTCCGGAACTGTCCTAGCCTTTTTCCTTCGTGGGAGGATGGCAGAAAGTCTGCGGAAATGGTCTACGGTGGTTCGCGTAGGTAGCCTACGGCCTCTGCTCGAGCAGAGTTCTGCAGCGAGCATCAGCCGGAAGTTGTTGCTGTCCGTCGTCGTGATATATTGCGCTTCGCATGGGTCCACTCTTTTTCTTCTTCATTTCGTGGTGGAAGTTGGTTCTGATGGCAGTGGCGATTGTGCACTTCATTCGCCGCCGGCCAGATACTTACTGGATTTTTATCATCCTGTTTCTGGGATGGATTGGGGCGGTAGTTTATATTGTCGCGGAAGTGATTCCCGATGCGGGGCTGCTGCGCGGCTCGTTTCAAATGTTTCCGCGGCGGCGGAGGATTCATGAGCTGGAGCGGGCGATTCTGGATAATCCGTCGGCGGGGAACTATGAAGAGCTGGGGTTGCTGTACCTGGATGATGGTGATTTTGCGAAGGCGCGTGCATGTTATGACCGGTCTATTGCGCAGCGGTCGGATTCGGTGGATCCGTTCTACCGGCGGGGAGTGGCGGAGGTTGAACTAGGGGACTTCGCGGCGGCGGTGCCGGATCTGGAGCGCGCGGTGGGGGCTGATCCGACCTATGACTTCCACCGGGGTGCAGGGTTGCTGGCGCATGCCTATGCGCAGACAGGGCAAGCGGAAAAAGCTGAGAAGCTTTTTCAGCAGGCTACTAAGATTTCTACGAGTTCGGAAACTTACTACAACTACGCGACGTTTCTGCAGGCGCAGGGGCGAGCGGATGAAGCGCGGGAATGGGTGCAGAAGATTATTGATAAGCGGGCGACGATGCCGGGATATCAACGGCGGCGGGAGCGGGTGTGGTTTCGGCGGGCGTATGCATTGATGGCGCGGCTGAGATTGTAGGTGGGTAACCAAGGCTGGAAGGAGCACGTCATGAGATCCGTCGCGGGCCGAGTCGTTCTGGCGGCCGTTGCTTGTTCTCTCATCTTTACGTGGTATGGGCATCGCGGGCAAAGCATCGTGGCGGCTCAGCAGCATGCCCCGGTTACGGCCACACGTCTGTTCACCGGCGCCGATGAGCTGACCCATGTCGAGCAGGTCAACGTGAAGCTTTCTCCTGTAGCGGGAGCGCCGGCGTCGGTGGAAGAGTCGGAGCCGGTCAAGGTCAGCAGTTCCTACGTGGTGCGCCTGGCTCCGGGGTTTTTTCAAAGCTGGCACAACGCGGACGCACGGCGGTACGTGATCCCGATCAGCGGCCGGGCAGAGATCGAGGTGGCAGGCGGTCAAAAGATTTTCGCCGAGCCCGGACGGATCTACCTTCCCGAGGACCTGACGGGCAAAGGCCATACCTTCCGGGTTGTGGGCACAGACGACTGGGTCGCGCTCTTTGTCGAGTTTGCTCAGTAGTAGCAGGAGCGTACGGCGGCGGGAGCGGATGTGGTCTCGGCAGAAGTATGCGATGATGGCGCGGTTGCGGCTGTAGGGGTAGGGGCTAAAGCCCCATCGATTTCGGACGATTTTTGCGGCGCTGAAGCACCGTTCTTCCACGGTTGCCTCAAGCGTTCCTCAGTGCTGCAAACATTCAAGTCTTGCGTGCGAAAAGCAGGTCCCTCGACTCCGCTAGATCATTTGCTTCGCGAATGATCTTGCTGCGCTCGGGATGACAAGATTTGGAGTGTGCGTCGGCACGACTGCCCTTCCCGAAATTGCTTTGTGCCAGCGTTTAATAGCGGTCGTTGGTGTCGATGTTGAAGCCGAGGATGGCATTGACTTCGACGGGCTGCGCGCCGCGGGTGGCGGGGCGGAACTTCCAACTGCGCAGGGCGAGCATGATCTTGTCGGTCATGGCGGCGGGGCCGGGTTCGAGCACTTGCAGATTTCTCAAGTTGCCGGAGGCGTCGAGCTTGCATTTGATTACGACGCGGGCGCGGGGAAGATTTGCGGGAAGATCGGTGCGAAGGCCTTGTGGTCCGGTGACTGTTCCGGCGTGAGGATTCGATGCCGGATCGACTTCGGCGAATTGCATTACCACGGTGCCGATTGTCGTATCGACGTAGACGGTGTAGTTGTCGCCCGGGAGCTTGCCGTAGAAATCAAACGCGCCGCCGGAGCGCGATGTGGCGACGATGGTGATGGCGGGGCCGGGGTCACCTTTTACGGAAGAACGGCTGGGAAGGCTCGGGGCATTGCCGTTACCGGAATCGAAACTGGGCAGCGTGACGACGGTGCTGCCGCCGCGAACGTCCACACCCGGGGCAGCGGGTGTTCCGGTGGGCGCGGAGCCGGAGCCGCCGGGGCCCGGTGTGGGAGAGATTCCACCACGCGCGTTGGGGTCGGAGCCGCGGCCTGCGCCTGATTTTCCAGCGCCAGAGTTTTCGCCAGTCATGCCGCTGCCGGGACCAGTGCCATTGCCGATACCGGAACCTCCGCCAGAGCCGCCAAGGCCGGGCTTATCGCCTCCGGCGGGTGACATGGCAAGCGATCCTTTTCCACCGGTGCCAGGCATGCCAGGTGTGGAGCCGGGGTCGGTTGACAAAACTACTCCAGAATTGTCTGCGTTTCCGCCTGCGCCTGTGGGCGGAGCGAGATCTGAGCCAACGTCGCCGGGTCCTCCGAGGCCGTTGCCTCTTCTGCCGGAGCCGGAAAGGCCGGAGCCTGCTGAGGGCGGGGGCGGAATAACGTTGTTGGCGAGAAGACGTCCGTTAATGGAACCGCCGGAATTCTGATTTCCCGCACCTGAGTTCTGTCCGGTGCCTGCGCCCGAGACGGACGGAGGCGGAGCGATGACGTTCGCCGCGCTGAGCGAAGACCCGGAATATTTTCTGGAAGACGATCCGGCACCGCCTGCGCTAGAGCCCGACACAGACGGAGGTGGAGGGATCACGTTCGATGTGCCTTGAGACCGTCCGGAGGGAGAACCACCGATGCCTGAGCTGGAGTTCCCGATCGATGGCGGAGGTGGAATGACATTCGCGGCGAGTGAGCTACCCGATCCGCCGGCGGAGTTGCGGGATGTGCCAGCGGCGCTTGTTGAAGAAACCGAGGGCGGTGGCGGGACAACATCCTGTGTGCCGAAGAGTTTGCCGATGATGCTGCTGACGAAGGATCCGTTCGCGGCTTGCGTGGGCGGAGGAGGAACCACGTTGGGCGTGGAGGGACGGACGCCGCCGCTTTCGAGGCGGCGAAAGTCACGGGGCGAATCCGCAGAAGGTGGAGGCGCGACGACGGAAGGCGCGGGCAGGTTGAGTTTTGCGAGACGCGAGGATTCGCGTTCGGGCGCGGATACGGGGGGAGGCACGACGGCGACATTATTCATCTGTACGCGCGATGGAGAAACTTCGCGGGTCACCGAGGAAGGTGCCGGAGCGATCACACTGCCGTTGAGAGCGGGAGCCGAGCGTGCCTGATCGCGGGAAACATGCGCGGACGCGGGGGCTATCACGGTTGAGCTCAAAGAGGGCGCGGCGCGGCTGTGGTCGGGAGAGATATTCGGAGCTGGGGCAATGATGCTGGAATCGAGCTTGGGCGCGAAGAGCGTGTGCTCGGATGCCACGCTGGGAGCGGGAGCGACGATCGCCGCACTCAGAGTAGGCGCAGTGCGAGATCGGTCGGCTGAAACATTGGGAGCAGGGGGCACGACGGATTCGAAAATGAGGATGCTGCGGGATTGATCGCGGACGACGTTGGCGGGCGCGGGAGCAATCACGTTGGCGGGAAGACTGGGCGCATTCAGGGAAGAGTGCAGGCCTTCCGCCGGAGGCGGTCCGGGGACAGACTTGAAGGCGAGGAGGTTGGCGACGGCGCCGGGGGATGAGGGAAGTTTGAGGTTGGGAGCGTCGACGACTTTCTGGGCGAGCGAAGCGCCGCGAGCAACCTTGATGGTCTGAGTGCGGTGATGAGCTTCGTGGCCGCCGGCGCGGCCGGTGGCGCCGGACTGAGCTCCGCCTAAATCCTCGGTGCGCGGCAGTTCGTCAGCCGAGTAGTAGATCACTTCAACGGGCTGCAGACGGGGCGGGGCATAAGGTCGGAGGCGATCAATCTCGCGCGGAACAACCATGAGGACGAAGACAAGAAATGCCTGCAGCATCAACGATGCGACCATGCCGCGGTAGGGGAAAAGTCCGTGCGGAGCTTCTCCGGCCAGACGCGCGCCGGAACGGGCAAAGGCTGGACGGATGGAGGTGGTGAACTCCTGCCAGCGCGGCGTCCACTCGACGAGGAGCTTGGGGGCGTCGTGGAGATGGGTGGTTCTTTCGAGTTGGAGAGTGTAAGTCACTTAGAAATTGTTGAATGCGGTTGAGTGCAGGACCGACCCCCTAGCCGTCCTCCTTCATCTTGATTTCAATTCTATCGCCCAACGCGGTTTCTGTTTCGGCTACGGTGTGGCTCGGCAATTCGAGAACTGAGGCGGCTTGCAGGCGGACGGGAGCGAAGCGCCAAGGCTGGAGATTGGGCTCGAGGTGCACGACAGTGCCGTCGCGGTTAAGGTAGACGACGTCGATGGGGAAGCACATAGCAAGAGTATGAACGCCTCGGCAGGGGCGAATCCAGAGGCCGCGCCCGTTACGGAAGTCATCTTCGGACGCCCCCAGCAGGCCACGCAAGCGGGACCAGTGCGTCTCGGCCACGGCGAGTTCCGTGGCGAGATAGCGCTGGCGCGTTTGGTTGAAAGCCTGGCCGTGCGGGACGAATCCCGACATGGATTTCTCCTTGCTTTACTCAGTTCAATCCAACTGCTTTTCGCTCCCCGCGGTTACTTGGCGACGAGGGAGTGATAAGCCTGGATGAGCGCTGGACCAACGGTGACAAAGAGGAACGGAACCAAAATGAATATGACGAGGGGAGGGACCATCTTGATTGTAGTCTTGGCGGCCTGCTCTTCGGCGCGCTGCCGGCGGGCCGTCCGCAAAGAATCCGAATGAACGCGCAAAGCTTGAGCGATGCTGGTGCCGAAGCGATCGGTCTGAATGAGCGTGCCGACGAGAGAGCGGATGTCATCGACGCCGGTGCGATCGACCATGTTGCGCAGAGCTTCCGCGCGGGGCTTGCCGGCGCGCATCTCGAGGTTCACCAGATGAAATTCGTCGCTGAGGTCGGGATGGGCGTGATGCAGATCCTGGCCGACGCGCATCAGGGCCTGGTCGAGTGCGAGTCCGGCTTCAATGCAAATGACGGTGAGGTCGAGAGCGTCGGGAAGCGCGATGCGGATGCGACGCTGACGGTCTTTGATCATGCGCTTGAGAAAAAAGCGGGGAATAAAGAAACCCAAGGCGGGCACGCAGACCAGCAGGGGGACGCTATCGACGCCGGAAAAAACGATGACGCCGACAAGACCCAGGAAGGCCAGCGCAATACGCGCTCCGAAATAGTAGCTGACGTGGCGGGACTCACGGAGTCCGGCCTGAATGAGCCATGCCCGGGTGCGGGAGACGTCCGAGGGAGAAAGCGGAATGGCCTTGCTGAGAGGGTCGAGGGCCTGCTCGATGCGCTCTCTCACCTTGAGCGCAGGCTTTTCCTGAGTCATCGTGGGCTGGCCACCGAGGGCGCGCAAGCGGGCTCCCAGCACGGAAGTGGGCGTCACGGCGGCCGCGCCAAAGGCGAATACTACGAGCACGACGGTGAGAAACACGATGATGGTCAAGATCAACGCCATGGTTATACCTGAATCTTAATAATCTTTCGGATCACGAAGTAACCAGTTGTTTGTAATGCAATGCTGACCACCAACAAGGCGTGGCCGATGGGATCATAAAAAAGTGGCTTGACGAAATCCGGACTGAAGACGGCAAGAATGGCGACCACGGCGGGGGGCATGGCCATGAGCAAAGCCATGGTGAGGCGGCCCTGGGCGGTGTGGACACGGACCTGACGCTGAATCTTGAAGCGCTCGCGGATGACATAGGACAAGTTGTCGAGGATCTCGGCGAGATTGCCGCCGGTTTCGCGCTGCAGCATGACGGCGGTGACGAAGAATTTGATGTCGACTAGGGGCACACGCTCGGTGAGGTTCATGAGGGCGTCGCGCACGGGCATGCCGAATTTCTGCTCTTCATAGAGTTTGCGGAATTCGCTGGCGAGCGGTTCCGCGATTTCGTTAGAAATCATTTCCAGAGCGGTGGTGAAGGCGTGTCCGGCGCGGACGGCGCGGGCCAGAGTGTCGATGGCTTCGGGGAAAAGCTCCTCGAATTTTTCGAAGCGCTTCTGGCGGCGATAGGAGACGACGGAATAGGGAAGGACGCCGCCGATGACGAGCGCAGCCCAGGCAATGGCGGGATTCTTCGTGTAGAGCACGGCCGCGAGTCCGGCGAGAGTGCCGCAGAGAACGCACAACATGAGGAAGTTGCCGGCGCGGAATTTCATGCCCGCCTGCAGCAGAGCTTCCTGGATGGCGGAAACTCGGGCGGAGCGGCGCAACAGAATATCAAGTGCGGGAATCTTGCTGAGTTGCTCGTCACGGAGAAGGGCGAGTTCTTCGTTAGGTTCGCGCTCGGGCTCTTTCTCCACGGTGGCGAGGCGGTCTTTGATGAGGCGGGCGCGGGCATTGCGCTGGTCAATCAGGGAACCCGCGGCAAAGGCGGCGAGGGCAACCACGATAAAAACGAGAAGTGCAATCAGCGCTGCCATAGCAAGTGTTTCTTTCGCAAACCTAGTGGACTAGTATCCTCAAATTTCCGTTCTCGATTCAAATAAAGCTGGACGGATTCGCGCCCCGAAAGTGGCCAGCCGATCGGCAAACTGGGGACGGACGCCGGTAGCGTGAAATGCTCCCCGCACTTTTCCGGTTTCGTCGACGGCGCGGCGTTCGAACACGAAAATATCCTGCATGGTGATGGATTGGTCATCCATGCCGGTGACCTCGGAAATCGAGATGACCTTGCGCGTGCCGTCCGACAAGCGGGCCACTTGGACGACGGCGTGAATCGCGGAGGCAATCTGGTGGCGCACGGCGCGCTCGGGAATATTGAGATTCGCCATGGAAACCATGTTCTCGATACGGGCCAGGGCGTCGCGCACGGAGTTGGCGTGGACCGTGGTGAGCGAACCCTCGTGGCCGGTATTCATGGCCTGCAACATATCGAAGGCTTCTTCGCCGCGGACCTCGCCGACGACGATGCGGTCGGGACGCATACGCAAGCTGTTGATAACTAACTGACGCTGGCGGACGGCACCCTTGCCTTCGATGTTGGGGGCGCGAGTTTCGAGGCGCACAACGTGTTCCTGTTTAAGCTGAAGTTCGGCGGCGTCTTCGATGGTGACGATGCGCTCCACGTTGGGGATGTATCCGGAAAGGACATTGAGCAGCGTGGTTTTACCGGCGCCGGTACCGCCGGAGATCAGCAGATTCAAACGTCCCTTCACCATGGTGGAGAGAAGCTCGAGCATGGCCTCGGTCAGAGTGTGATTCTCGATCATGTTGCGGGCGGTGACGGGATCGCGTCCGAAACGGCGGATGGAGAGGCAAGCGCCATCGAGGGCGAGAGGAGGAATGATGGCGTTTACGCGGGAACCATCGGCCAGGCGGGCGTCGACCATGGGCGAGGATTCATCCACGCGGCGTCCGACGCGGGAAACGATGCGCTCGATAATCTGCATCAGGTGCTGGTTGTCTTTGAACGACAAGCCCGTCAGTTCAAGCTTGCCGGCGCGCTCGATGTAGACCCGGTCATAGCGGTTCACCAGGATGTCGGAAATGGTGTGGTCCTTGAGCAGAGGTTCAAGTGGGCCAAGGCCGAAGATTTCGTCAAGAATTTCGCGCGACAGGCGTTCGCGCTCGGCGAAGCTGAGAGGAACGACCTCGCTGTTGACGGAATTGCGAATGAGAACGAGAACTTCTTCGCGGGCACTATCGCCGGTCGAGCGACCGAGCTTTTCGAGATCGAGGCGATCGAGGATCTTGCGGTGCAGATCCGCCTTTACCTGCTGGTACTCGCTGCGCTCGAAGGTCTGCAGATTCGCCATAAAGCCTTATTGCAATTCTAAACGTTATACGGTCTTAAACAGCGACCAGGCAGTGCGTTTCACGTCGACGTCGTTGCGGGTCAGTTCTTGCGCCAGCCCGGAAAAACAACGCGCGATCTCGGTGTGACTCTGTTCCATAACCGGCGAGCCCCGATCGATGGCGGAAGAGATGGCGAAGTACTGGTTCGGGACGCGCCACAACAGTTTAACTCCAGCGGCATTTTCAGCGTCGGACTCGCTGAAGCCGGGAACTTTGCGGAAGCGGTTCAGAACCAGGCGCAAGCGCTCACGGTTTCCCGTTTCTCCCAAGTATTGTTGCACGCGGGCGGCACTCCATAGGGAGGCCACGTCGGTGCAGGCGACCAACAGAACGCATTCCGACAAATTGGCAACCAGGCGGCTGGCGGCGTCGAGACGCGAAGAATTGTCCACGACCACATAGCGGTAGTGGGTGACCAACATGTCGAACAGGCGAACGAACTCCGCGGTGGAGGGTTCGATGGCTGCCGGGGCGTTGGTTCCGGCCAGGAGTTGCAGGCCGCCACTATGCCGGGTCATGAAACTTTCCAGCAGGGAACTATCCATGCGGTGAAGATTGCGGGTGGCGTCGGAAATATTGAACAGAGGCTTGAGGTTGAGATGCAGCGCCGTATGTCCAAGAGGCGCGAGGTCGACAAGCGCCGTGTGGCCGTGCGCGGATTGCAGGGCCAACGCAAGGTTGACGGCTACGGTGGTGGCTCCGCTGCCGCCCTTGGCGTTGACAATGGAGAATACCTTTCCGCGCGGACCTTCTTTTTGAACGCGGCGCTGGGCGGTGGTGAGGCGAACAAAAGCCTCGAGCAAGTCGGTGGTGGTGGTGGGGCGCTCAATGAACTCGCGAGCGCCGGCACGCATGGCATTGACGATGATCTGGGGCTGGTTGAGACTTCCGATGGCGAAGACCGCCGAGTCGGGCAGTTCCTGGCGGAGCAGTTCAATGGCGCGCATGGCCATGGCGTGGCTGTCGGCAGGGATATCAACCAACAGAACGTCCGGATTGGCAGCCTGGACACGGCGCATAATAGGATCAGACGCAGCCATCGGGAAACTGGCACACGTATGAACCGTGCTGGCCACGCTGGTGCCATCGACCAGTACTTGCAGCACGGTGCGCTGCTCATTGTCGGTGGCCACGATGACGACTGAAAGCTCTGGCATAACCGCTACTTCTCCTACTCCTCCAATTCCAACTGCAGGTACTGCATCTTTGTATTCTTCACTCGTCCCGGTGTCGCGCCTCGCTGGATCGCCGCCTGAGTTACTTGCCCGCCGGCTTGGTCCCTGACTTGCCTCCATCGAACTTATCTTTGTCCATAAATGGCTGAGGATTCGTCGGGCCGGACGGCGATTCGGTGTTTGGTGAAATCCGATGTACCGTACACAGAACCATCAGTTCCGAATTGCTCTTCGAAATACTCTTGCTCTTGAAAAAAGCACCTAGGATCGGAATATCGCCCAGGCCAGGAACTTTGTTCCAAATGTCGGTGACACGGTTGTCAATCAAGCCAGCGATGACGAAGCTTTGCCCGTCTCTCAATTCGAACTCGGTTTCAGCCTTGCGCGTGCTCAAGGCGGGGACGGTGAATCCAGAAATGGTAAGCGCGTCGGCGAAATCGAGAGTGCTCACCTCCGGCGCCACCGTGAGGTGAATGTTGCCGTTGGGCATGATCACCGGAGTGAACTCGAGCTTGACGCCAAACTCCTTGAAGGAAATGGTAACGGCGGTAAACCCGGCTCCAGGTTGCACGATTGGGAAAGGAAATTGACCGCCGGCGAGGAAACTGGCCTTCTTGCCGTTCACGGCGATGAGGTTCGGCTCCGCCAGAATCTGGAGAAGGTTCTTGGTCTGCAAGGCCTGGATGACTGCGCCAAAGTGAATGTCGGGACGAAACAGGAAAAGGTTAAGGACATTACTGATGCTTTGGGTAGCTGCAAATGGTGCGCTTTGTCCTACAGTTTGGCTGATGGAGGGCGGGGAGAAGCCGCCGTATTGGCCGGTGGTGGTGCTTCCGATGGTGTTGCCAGCGCCGGTGGAGAACAAGTTGGCGCCAAGCTGAGTGAGGGCGGAGCGGTCAACCTCGGCAAACTTCACTTCCAGCAGAACCTCCTGAGCGCCCACGGGACCGAAGGTGAGCACGTTGACTACGTTCTTGGAATAGGCGGCAGCGAGTTCTCCGGAGCGCTTGGCAACGTCCTCGGTGGTGACGTGGCCGGAGAGAACAATGGCAGAGCGGGATGGCGTGACTGTGATCTGCTCTTCGGGGAAGACGCGACGTTCTTCTTCGGCGCAGGCGCTGACGTCTACGTCGACGCGGAGATCGAAGCTGCGCGAGCGCTCAAGTTCGTCCCAGATCAGCAACGAGACTTCACCGGGAGCGCGGCCGTGGACGAGAATCTGCGTGGGAGTAATGACGGTGGCGTAGGCGACGGTGGGGTCGGTGACGGAGATGCGCTTGAGGCGCTCGGTGGTATTGATGAGCAGAGACTTATCGACCATGACACGCAGCGGAGCCGAGCCTTGCGGCTGGGTGGACTGCGGCGGAAGAGTGGTCTGAGCAGCGTGGGTGATCGCTTCCTGAGGGGAACCGCTGGGAGGAGTGTCGGGCTGTTGGAGTCGTGCCTCGGCCAAGGTGATGACCGGGACTAAAAGCCACAGGGCGACAGCGATTAAAGGTGTCGAGCAAAACTTCATCGTGTGATTCCTCTCACATGAGGAAACTTGCCGTGCAAGATCAAGACCTTGCCGTGCAAGATCAAGACATGGAACGCGTATGGCGAAACTCTCTCCGAACTATTTGGGCTCTTCACTAGCTTCCGGAAACTTCACGTCGGGTTCTTTCTTATCACCCTGGTAAATCTCAACGCTGAACACCGAAGGAGGGGCAGTCGGTTGCTGAGTTTTTTGTTGTTTTACGGAATGGGTATGAACCGGCGGCGGAGCCGCGGTCGGTGTGCCACCCTTGTAAAGTCCTTTCGCGTTGGCTGCGGCCACTTCTTCCTGCAAAGTATCGAGGGGGTTGCGCAGGGCGAGTTGAATATGGCCTTCGGAACTGGCCAGCGTAAGACGTTCCGCATCATCGGGGGAAACCAAAAGAGTGATGACTGGCGTGCTTTGCGCCTCGCCGGCAGCATTGCGCTCCAGAGTGTGGCCGGAGGCGATGACGGCAACATTCTGCAATACGGTTGTGGTTTGATCCTCAGAGCTACCGTTAGGCGTCCCGGTAAGGAGGATGTCGACGCGAGTGCCGGGACCGACGAAGCCGGCAACGGAAACTACCTCATTCACGCGGACGGAAACGGCGCGCATTCCTGGTGGAATGAGAGACGGGAGGCCGGAGCCGGCATTTTCCGGAGCGAGCTTGCTGGGTAAGATGAACTCGCCTCTTGAAATGGGAAGGATGACGCCGCGGCCGAGCACTTTGCTTCGGGCGCTAAATGTTCCAGCGGGGAGCGCCGACGCGGGATACTTGACCGTGCGCACATCATGCTCTTCGATCCGGGCTCCGACCTGAATGTCGTCGGCGGCCACAATGACATCCGCGCCCGGCTCGCTGTTCGACGAGCCTCTGCCTTGCAAATTCCTGTAGACGACGAGGCTGACGACGATGCCCAAGGCTAAGGCCACAGCCCCAATCATCAACAAACGCGTACGGTTCATAGTACTCCGTTAGAACGGACAAAGACGGTGTCGCTCACCGTAAACCTGGCGAGTGGTGCCCTTCCTTACTGCGCCGAGCAGAATCTTACTGGATCGAGCTGGCTACGTTCGAGAAAACATTGTTGGCATTCGATCCAATCAGTCGAATGGTGCCGACAACGATTACCAGAATGACGGCGAGCATTACGGCGTATTCCGCAATGTCCTGTCCTTCGTCGTCGCGCCAGAGTCTGTAAAAGTGGTGCATAGGTGGTGGCCTCCTTAAAGCAAACAACACAGTTTTCTAACGGCACTGAAGCAGACAAACGCCTTTGGCCTCCGGGGGGCACGATCATACCGTTTGTTTCTTGCTTGTCCTGACGGAGGATTGTCCAAAATATAAACCATAATACCCTCCCCAGTAACCAAGGGATGCAATTAATTGCATACCGAGAGTAACCTCCGTGCGAGCTTCGGCCCGGTCATTGCCGACCTTCGGGCGGTGGCAGAGTGGAGGGGAAACGGCTTGGGGCCGATGCGGGAGGCAGCATCGTAAGGATAATGGCGTGCGAATCCCGGTAGGAGACGATCCAGCCTGGAGCACTCTGCAAGCCGGTCGCCAGGGCGGAGTTCGGCGGGACAATGACGGTCTGGATATGCCAGCGCTGCAGGATTTGCTGCCACGGACCTTTGAATTGATAAGCGTCCGCAAAATCGCGAAACAGTTGTGGGCCATAGAGGTCGGCGCGGCCGTCGATAAACACAGGGGTGGAAGGGTGAAGCTTCCAGATCAGGTACCCGCCCCAATCGTAGTGATTGAAAATTGGGCCGGAGGGCGGATGGGCCTGGAGAAACGAGACGGCCCGAAGAGGGAATAGCTCGTCCTCGGCGTGTGGCTGGCGCTGGATCACCCGGGTGATGTGGAAGCTGGCAAAGATAGCCATGGCGAGGATGATGGCAGCGTTGAGCCAGGATCGAGACGCGGGCGGAGGACGTCGCGGATGGCCAACCGTCTGAGGCCAAATGCCAAGCCGACGGGAGATGACTGGAACCGCGATCAAAACGAAGAAGGGTATCATTCGAATTGAAGCAAGACTGGCATAGAGGCTGACGATCAGAAGGATTACGTCACGCGGACGAACCGGGACTTGAGACCAACCGAGCGTGGCGAATGCGGCGAGCACAATCAGCAGGAAAGGCCAGTACTGCGCATGATGGAAATTGGGCGAAGCCCATTCCGCGATGTAGTTCTGCATGGTGGTTGAGCGCAGAGTTTCAATTGGATAGGAAAACAGGCGCAGGCCGTTGGGATTCAGGGGCACGAGCAGGAGATCGAGGAAGAGAATCGATGCCGACATCCGCCAACGCGCGTTCGGCGCGGAGTGGCCGAGCAAGCGTTCAACTAGGGCTCCGGCGAGAAACAATGCCGACAGAGCTAAGCCCAACGCGAATCCGGCGTGCAGATTGACCCAGAGGAGGGTGATGGGAAGGGTCCACCAAAGGAGTTTGGGATTGCGGCCGGAGCGCTCGAGGATCAGCAGCCAGAGACTGGTCAACAGGAACGAGAGAACCTGAGGGCGCACGCCCCAAATGGGCCCGGTGGCCCAGGCGGCGCAAAGCGTGGCGACGCCGGCGATGTAGGGAGCGGGACCGCATCGCAAGTAGAGCAAGAAAAATGCCGCGCAGAGGACCGCGGCGAAGATCAAGATCAGGCTGCCAAATCCCGTGATGCGTTGAATCTGGTAGAGCAGGAGATCGGTAAGCCATTCGTGCGCAACCCAGGGCTCTCCGGCGCGAGTGTAGGAGAAAGGATCGGTGTGAGGGACGGACTTGTGCTCGGCGATGTACTGTCCAGTTTTGAGGTGCCACCAGATATCTGGATCGGTGACATTGCGCGCCGCCATGGCGAAGAGGCCGAGAAACAGGACTGCAAGAAAGACGCGGGTTGTGCTGAGCGTTGTTCTGAGCAGGCCCGTCATAGGGAATCCATCATAGCGGGTGGCTGTGGTACGAGGTACAATCGCGATCGACCGTGCCTTCTAACGGCAGACAATCCATACCGGCGAACTGGACCGCATCGAGGCGACGCCTTGTGCGGCTGTTTATCGCGGGTATGTTGTGTTTGCACCTGTTTCTTTTCATTAATCTCAGAGAACGCATCAAGCAGGGGTATCCGGATTTCACGGTTTATTACACGGCGGCTACAATCTTGCGCAACGGACTTGGACATCAGCTTTATGACGCGCATGTCCAATATGAAGTACAAAAAAAGTCCGTGGGATTCATCTCCTCGCGGCATGGTGCCTTGCCCTACATCCACCCGCCTTTTGAGGCGTTGATCTTCTTACCGCTTGCTTATTTGCCTTATCCCCGGGCCTTTGCTATCTGGGATCTGCTGAACCTTGGTGCGCTCTTTGGCGTGGCCCTGCTCTTGCGGAGGTCTGTGAGCACGCTCCGTTTGATTCCGCCCTGGGAATTTGTAATGGGGAGTCTTGCCTTCTTTCCAGTTTTTATATGTTTTCTGCAAGGGCAAGATTCTATCTTGCTGTTGTTGTTTTGCGTGGTGGGATTCAATGCGCTCAAGAATAGGGCCGATTTACTGGCTGGCTGCTGGTTTGCCCTGGGTATGTTCAAGTTTCAGTTCGTGATTCCGATCGTTCTCCTCATCGGTATCTGGAAGCGCAGGCATGCGGCGATTGGGTTTGTGGTGGTTTCTATATTCCTTGTGCTCACTTCGGTTGGATTGGCAGGGTGGGAAAGCTTGCGTAGCTATCCCGCGTTTGCGCTGCAAATCGCGAACGCACCGAGCTTGGGAGGAGTGGCGGCGGAGTTTGCGCCGAACCTGCGAGGACTAGCTCTGGGATGGCCTTTGCATTTTTCGCGGACGATTGGGACTGCGGTGGCCCTGGTGAGTTCAGTGCTGCTGTTTGTTTTCGCGGCGACGAGGGGACGCGAAGAGATTCGGCCGGAGAAGCTTGAGCTGAGATTTTCTCTGGCCATCATCGTATCCGTGTTGGTCGCCTGGCAAACCAATATGCATGACCTCAGTCTGCTGGTTCTGCCACTGGTGTTGATGGCTGACTATTATCGGCATGCGCTTCCGGGAGAACCTGGCAGATCGGGAAGGAGATTTGGTTTGCTGCTTCCTATCGTGCCCCTTTTGATTAGCCCGCTGTGGCTTGTGCTTTGGATCGCTAAGGGAGATGTGAATCTGATGGCAATTCCACTTCTGTGGTGGGTCTGGGAGATCGGCAAGGAGTCGTCGGGCGGCCAGAAGTTCCGTCTTAGACCTCAACCTTGACTAAGCCGGAGAGTCCGTTGGCGATGAGAGGTGTCTGCGTAGGACTACGGCCAGCATCGGCAGATAGATGAAGAAAACCGTCCAGCGTCCAACTTCAGTAAAACTGTGTGGAGCGTGGTACCAGCGCCATAAGCCAGCTCCCCAGCTAAAGAAGACCGTCCATACAATCTCCCGGCGTGACCTGGGAATGAGCCACAGAATGAAGCTGTCGAAAAACCACCGCTGCGGCATGCAGGCTGCCAGCAGGAGCAGAATCGCGTCGCGGTCGCGATAACGCCACAGGGCGAGCAACAGCAACGGCCCGGGCAAGACCAGAAGGGGGATGAAGTGTTCGTAGTGGCCTAGCTGCCCTATCCAAAGCAGGGGCCACCTGGGCATGACCATGAGGCTTAACGCTGCGACGATCATGCAGGCGAAGAGGCCGCGGCGGCTGAGGCGTGTGAGGAATACTGGAAGGCCGATCTGTGGCTTGGCCATGGTCACGGGCAACAAAAGCGGGAAGAAGGCGCTGGCGGCGATGACGGGAGACCACTGCACCGTGAGCAGTCCGGCCCAATATGGGTAGGCGAGAAATATCAGCAGGCCGCGATAGCTATACCGAGTCAGCCCAAAGGCCAGCGCCGCGGAACTGATTCCGTAGAAGAGACCGGCGGCAATCTCCGGCTGCAGGCGGACGAAGGGCAGCGCGATAAGGCCCGCCGTCAGCGGATATTGTTCCAGCGGCGTGTCATAGGGATTCTGCCGGAAAAGCAACCGTTGCGCGATGCGGAGGGCCCAGCGGAAATCGGCGGCATCCTGGTGAAGGTGTTTCATCAGGAACCAGCAGAAGATGCCACTGGCCAAGCCTACGGCGGCCGAAACCACGACGCGCAGCTTCATGAAGAGTCCGTCAGAGCATTAAGTTGTAACATGGACGCCGGGGGAATCGGACATCCGAGTCTGGACGAAAGCCGAAGTCGTAGTGGTTTTCTTCCCACACCTTGCGCAAAATTTCTCAACTCGGACTGTTGATTGCGCTGCTTTGCGCGGGCAGTATGTGGTTCTACGTGCAGCGCGTGCTCATCCCCTATGAAAAAGCTGATGCAGCAACGCACGAGCGTCCGCGGGGGAATCTGTCCGATCTTTATCCGCGCTGGCTGGGAGCGCGCGAACTGCTGCTGCACCACCGAAATCCTTATTCTAACGACATCACGGGGGAAATTCAGAAAGGCTACTACGGACGCGTGCTCGACCCCGCAAGACCAAATGACCCGAGAGACGAGCAAGGGTTTGCTTATCCCCTCTACGTGGTTCTTCTGCTGGCGCCGCTAATTGGTTTTCCCTTTCATGCGGTGCACATATTTTTTTACTGGCTTTTGGCGGGGTTGACGGCGGCAAGCGTATTGCTGTGGCTGCGGGTGATCCAATGGCGATTGCCGCCATTGGCGACTGCCGCGGCTGTGATATTTGCGCTGGGGAGCTTCCCGGCAGTGCAGGGGATCAAACTGCAACAATTGAGCCTGCTGGTGGCGGCTCTGCTGGCGGGATCGGCGGCCTGTGTGGCTAGCGGATTTTTATTTTGCGGGGGCGTGTTGCTGGGGTTGGCAATGATAAAACCGCAGTTGGCGTGGCCTTTGGTAGCGTGGTTTGCGGTGTGGGCAGTGAGCGACTGGAGGGTGCGTCGAAAGTTGGTGGTTGGATTCGGAATGGTGATGGTGCTCTTGCTCGGCGGCGCCGAAATTATTTTGCCAGGGTGGTGGCGAATGTTCGCCGGCGCGGTAGGGAAGTATCATCGCTACACCCAGAACCAATCAGTGCTGGACGAACTGGTTCCGTGGGGTTACTCGGGAAAGGTATTGGCTGCAGTCGCAGTGTTGGCCGGCGCGTTTTTTCTATGGAAGCAACGCGACAAGCCCGCTAATACGGCTGATTTTGGTATCGCGACGGCACTGGTGATGGCCTTAACGGTGATGGTTGTGCCCATGTACGCGCCGTATAACCAGGTTCTCGTTCTGCCTGCAATACTGGCGCTGGCGCGGGATCGAAGATTTTTTCTTTCACGGCCGCGGGGAGTTCGCTTCTTGTACTTTGTCGCGGTTCTTGCGCTGACGTGGCAATGGATCGCAAGTTTGAGCTTGAGCGCCGCTTATTTCGCATCACCAACCTGGGCGCTGGCCCGATGGTGGTGGCCCTTCGTTGCAACTTTTGCCTTTCCCGTGCTCACTTTCTTGCTGATCTTTCTGGAAGTGCAGGCTCTGGGTGCTGGGCGGTTCAGCAAAAGGGAAACAGGAATACCGACAAAGGCTCTTCCCGCCGGGGCATGATTCCTGTCATTATTCTTAACTGCCGCAGTTCCGGAAGGTTTTCGAGGAAGCGGCGTGACCTCATGGTGCTAAATGCGATAGGCCGTCCGCAGTCTTCTGGTTCGGGAGTGTTCCCGGCGCTGGTGTTGGTGCAGGGAAACGAGCAGAAGAATATCGTCCTCAACCGAACTCCGTTCAGCGTGGGCCGCAAAGTGGATAAGGATCTGGTGATTGCCGATCCCCGGGTCTCCCGCGACCACGCGCTTATTGTGCTGGAAGAGGACGGATTCTTTCTTGTCGATCAAGGCAGCAAACACGGCACGTTCGTTAACGGAGAACGGATTCAGCGGCAAAAGCTGGATCGCAATGATCGCCTGGAATTTGGGGCGCGCGATTCGACTTACGCGATTTTCAATCCAGCGCACAGCACCTCGAACACGGCGCGCGAATTTCTGAGCCAGATTTCCGGTATCCAGATTTCGCAGGAAGCGAACGATCTCGAAAAGTTGACGCTGTTTCTGGAAGCGGCGCGCAAACTGAACACGGCGGGCGTGCTCGACGAAATCCTGATGACGATGCTGGAAGTAACGCTCCGCCTCACCCGCGCCGAGCGCGGCTATGTTTTTCTGAAAGACGACGAAGGCAACCTGCGACTGGCCGCGGGGCGAAACAACAAAGGCGAGGCGCTTCTGGATGATAAGACGATTTCGCATTCCGCACTGGACGAGTCGCTGCGGTCGAATTCGGAGTTTTTGCTTACGGACACCGGAAGCTCCGCCGACCTGGCTGGCCGGCAAAGTATTGTGGCCTACGATCTCCGGACAGTGATTTGCATTCCGCTGCGCAAGCGGCAGGTGCAGGCCACGCGGGAGCCGCAGCCGGCGGCGCCGAATGCTGCTACCGGAGTGACGGGAGTGTTGTACGTGGACTCGCGGTTTGCCTCGCGCGAGTTTTCCGGTGTGGGCCATGATATTTTGCGGGCGATCGCGACAGAAGCTGCGTCCCTGATCGAGAATGCACGGCTGGTGCAGGCCGAGGAGGAATCGCGGCGATACCAGCAGGAATTGACCATCGCGGCCAGCATCCAGCAGCGGCTGATGCAGGTGAAGATTCCCGAGGTGCCGTTTGCCAAACTGCGCGGGAAGAATCTGTCTTGTAAAGAAATTGGCGGAGACTTCTTCGATGCCGTCAACACCAAGGAAGGCCTCGCGGTGGTGCTGGCGGACGTGAGTGGCAAGGGAGTTTCCGCGGCGCTGCTGGCTTCCACGCTGCAGGGAATGATTTATTCGCATTTGAGTTCGGGCATGCCGTTGCTGGATGTGGTGACGGCGGTGAATCACTTCTTCACCGAGAAGCTGGTGGGAGAGAAATACGCCACTGTGCTGCTGGCGCGACTGCGCCGGGACGGGGATCTGGAGTATGTGAACTGCGGCCACGTCCAGCCTCTGCTAGTTTGCCGGGGGGAAGTGATGCGGCCGCCGCACGGCAATGTGCCGGTGGGCTTGCTGCCCGACGCGACGTTTGAGAGCGCGCGGTGCCAGCTTAAATCAGGTGACCGCTTCATTCTGGTGACCGATGGGGTAACCGAAGCGGAGAACGCCATGGGCGATTTCTTCGAAGACTCCAGGCTGGAAGCGGCTGCAGCCAAGGCGCCCACTCTCGAAGGCATTTTTTCGGCGGTGTCGGAGTTCTGCGCCGGGAATCCGCTCAACGACGACTGCACCGTTGTGGAGCTCATTTATTCGAACGCGGGCGCGGAAACGTAGGCCGGGCGGGACAGGTATCCGCTCACCCTATTCGACAACCACGGTGTAGTCCGTACCCTCCCAGCGGTTTTCCTGCGGCCAATAGAATGTGAAGACCACCTGGCTACCCACGGGCAGCGAAGCCGTGGGCAGATCCAGAATGTATGTGCCCAGGCCAGTATCGCGGGCATTGGTGTCCTGCGAACTCTTCCATCCGTCAATGCTCCAGTGCACCATTGCGGGAGATAGAAGGACGATGCGCAACTTTTTGTTGCGCGGAACGGAGCGGGCTTTGTTATTAAATCTCCAGCCGAAGATTTGCCGGGTAGGTTTCTCCACCAGATAACGTTGTACGGTTTGCGGAGGCTGGTCGAAGATCTTGCCGTCGCGCAGGGAGCGGCGAAGCTTGATGTACTCGGAATGGGCCCAGACCAGCGGACAGGCCGAGCCGGAGGGTTTGCCACGAAACAATTCCAAGGCGGGGATATCGTTCGCGTCCCAGACTTGTTCGGGAAGCAAGCGGCCGTGACCGCTGGTGCAGGCCTCCATCACGGTTAACAGAGCTTCGGCTTCACCGCGACGGCCTGCGGCAAGTTCGTAGTGAGCGCGCTCCCCGGCGAGCAGCGGCCAAGGGCGGCCGATGCCGCTGCCATCGAAGGCAGAGCCGTCCTGGTGTTCGCCGTATCCGTCACCGTTGTAGCGGTACCAGCACGGGCCCTGCGGCAGCTGCACGCGCAACAGAGCGTCGATGACGCGGACCGTATTCAGAATGCGGGGATCGTCTGGGGCGCGTAATCCGAATCGTACCAGAGCCAGCGAGTCAGGGCTGACGATGCGGAACGCACGTTCCATGCCTTGGCCGGCAGGGCGGTTCTTGATGGGAACGAAGCCCTGCGTCGGTGAAGCTGCGGCATCGGTGATCGGCGGGGCGATGCGGACGTAATAGCCTTCCACGCCGATTTGCTGGGCAAGGTCACCGCCGGTGGCATAGACCCAGCGTTCGATATTGTCGTTCCAGGCATCGGCCACATCGCGAAGGGTCGAGGCAGCGTCGCTATGGCCCGTGAGTTCGGCGACGTCGGCGGCGGCCAGGAGAGCGGAAATTTCCGCCGCCAGCGTGAAGGGAGAATAGCCGCCGTCTTCTTCCCAGCGGTCCTGCTGCGTAACCGGGCCGTTGCGGATTATGAAACTCGCGGCCTGGCGCACCATCGGCCACCAGCGTTCGAGCTTGCCCAAGCCTTTCGCCGCTTCACGGCGCAGGAGATCCAGCAGAAGGATGGGGAAGGCGGTTTCGTCCATCTGCACGCCGCCCCAGTAAGGACGGCCGTCGAGCCAAAGATTCTGCGCCCAGTTGCCCGCGGCTTCCTGCGTGGCTTCGAGGTAACGCAGGACTCTAACGGCGTCAGTGACGGCGCCGGCGGCCAGGAGCGCACCCGCAGTCTCGACCAGGTCGCGCGGCCAGATGAGGTGATAACCGCCGAGATCTTCGTCGCCTTTGTTGAAGCCCCAAGGAATAGAAAGGCTGGCGATAATCCCGCCCAGAAAATCTTTGGATTCGTGAGTGCGGACGACGGCGGTGGAGGCACGATAGAGGTCGTACTCTCGCTGCGGTTCATCGAGCTTGACCAATGTATTTTGCCAGTTCCTCCAGTGAAAGACATAATGCCAGCAAAGTTCGTCGTAATCTTCGAGTAAAGTGGAGCGAACTTGCTGTCCGGCCTCGGTTACGATGGCACCGAATCCGAGGGCCAGCACGAACTCTCCGTTACAAGCGTTAAGATCGATCTCACCGGTGCAGGCGATATTGCCGCTCTCGGCGCGCTGGTATTCCCACTCCATCTGAAAGTGAGTTGAAAGGTCCTGCCAGCCGTCGGAGGCGCCGACAAATCCAACGGACATCTTCTTCCAAGGTGCGGAACAAGCCAGAGCTAACGCCGCGCCGTCGTGCTCTGCCAGGAACATGGGCACGCCTTTGTAGTCGCCCACCCAGCCGGTATTGTGGTATCCGCAGTTGGCCAGGTGGGGCGAGAGTAGCGCGTAGAGACGATAGTCCGAGAGTTGGCCTTGCAGGGGTTCGAAGCGAATCTTTTGCAGCACAACGTTGCGGTAAGGGTCGGTGAGGATTTCTTTGTGAATGCGGTAGCGGCTGCCAATCTCAGTGTTGATCAGTTCATAGGCAGGGATGCCGGGCTCGAACGGTTTGTTTTCGAAAGTGCAGTGGCGTTTTTCCTCGGAAAAGAAGTCGCGTCCGTTGGTGACGATGAAGCCGAGGTCGCGGGTGCAAGCTTGGTCAACCCGCGGAAAGTAGACTTCATTCAGAATGCCGTGGCTGAGGGTGAACCAAACCTTGCTATGCTGGTTCAAGGCCGTGCCGGCGGCCGTCTTGGCGCTGGAGGTCCAACGGGGCGGAATTCCAGGCCAGCCGGGGGCATAGCGTATAGAATTGCTCATGAAGTTTTCGTCCTGGGGAGTACAACCAGATTGAGATCCATTTGCGGAACGGGGACCCTCCGGATGCACCCGGGCCACCAGAATGGGATGAGCGCAAGTCCAATTAGTTGCATCGAAGCAGGCGGTACAAAAAGTAATGTTGCGCTTCTCAAGAAACACGTGATAATGAACAGACTCGAACTGATACCCATGCCGTTGATCAAGCAAAACCGGAGTGCCTTAGCTTTGGGTATGGTAGCAGCCCTGTGGCTCGGCTTGGCGTTCTGTGGGTCGGCGCGCGCGGCGGCGGGCCCCGATGCCATTCCAAGCACAGCTTTGGACCGCGGATTTTTGGGGCTCTACAACCTCGATTTCGCGGGCGCTCAGAAAGATTTCTCCGCATGGGAGACGCAGCATCCCGATGATCCGGTGGGGCCGGTCAGCGAGGCGGCTGGATTTCTTTTCTCGGAGTTCAACCGGCTGGGTGTTCTCGAGGGGCAGTTCTACGAGAACGACGGATCCTTTACCGCGCGATCGAAACTAAGCCCCGATCCGGCGATACACAATCAATTCGAGGCGGCACTGGACCACGCGGACCAACTTGCCCACGCTCGCCTCAGCAAGAACGGCAAAGATCAAGACGCATTGTTTGCTCTGACTCTAGGGTCTGGATTGCAGGCCGACTATGCCGCGCTGATTGAGAAACGAAATCTGGCCTCCTTGCACTACACCAAAGAGGCTTCCACCTGGGCGCAGCAACTGCTGGCGGTTTGTTCGAACTGTTACGACGCACAGTTGGCGACGGGATTCAGCAAGTACATTATCGGCAGTATGGCGGCGCCGGTGCGCTGGCTTCTGCGCATGGGCGGATTACCCGGCGACAAACAAGCGGGCATCGCCGACTTGCAGCTGACAGCTCAGCACGGGCACTATCTGGCGCCATTTGCCCGCATCCTGCTGGCGATTGCCTACGTCCGCGACAAGAATAAGCCCCGCGCGCTCGAACTGCTTGCTTCTCTGCGCTCTGAGTTTCCTGGCAACACGCTTTTCCCGCGGGAAATTGCGCGATTGCGAACTAGCCATTGAAAAGCTTCAACAGGCCGCAAGGTTCTATCCAAGTGCGTCGAAGTGCGCCTCCGTTTTCCCGCCAAATTTCTTTCCGCCGACCCCATTCATCAGAAATTTACTCGTTTGTAACCATCCTTTAACACGAAGCCATTAGAACAGAATGTCTATTCTAAGGAGGAATCGTAAGAGTGATGCGAAGAACTGCGCTCCTTTTCGTGTGTGCGCTTCTTGCTTTGCCAGCAGTAGCTCAGACCACGCTGAATGGTGCGGGGGCTACGTTCCCTTATCCCATGTATTCCAAGTGGTTCAGCGAATATCACAAGCTGCATCCTGACGTTCAAGTCAACTACCAGTCCATCGGCAGCGGTGGAGGAATTCGCCAGGTGACGGAAGGCACAGTGGATTTCGGTGCAAGCGATATGCCGATGACAGATGGGCAGCTCGCCGAAGCTCAAGGCAAGGTGAAAACAAAGGTCCTCAACCTTCCCAGCGTGCTGGGCGCAGTAGTGCCGGCCTATAACATTCCGGGAGTGAGCGGGGAAGTGAAGTTTACCCCCGATTCGCTGGCTGGAATCTTTCTGGGGAAGATTACAAAGTGGAATGACAAGGCGATCACGAGTGCAAATCCGGGCGTGAATTTTCCCGACAAAGACATCATCGTGGTTCACCGGTCCGATGGCAGCGGGACCACCTTCATTTGGACCGACTATCTGTCGAAGATCAGCGGCGATTGGAAGAACCAGGTGGGCAGTGGCACTTCCGTGAGGTGGCCGATCGGCCTAGGCGGAAAGGGCAACGAAGGGGTTGCCGGTTCGATCCGGCAGTTACAGGGATCGATCGGCTACGTGGAATTGATTTACGCGGTGCAGAACAACATACCGTTTGGCAGCGTCCGAAATGCGGGAGGTGCTTTCCTGAAGGCGTCGCTGGAGGGAGTAACGGCAGCTGCGGCTACGGCGCCCAAAATGCCGGCGGACTTTCGAGTCTCCATTACGAACGCGCCCGGAAAAGATGCCTATCCGATTTCCAGCTTTACCTGGCTGTTGATTCCTGCGCAATCGAAAGATGCCGCGAAAGGCAAAATCCTGGCGGACTTTCTCAACTGGATGGTGACCGATGGACAAAAAATGACGGCTGCCCTTTCTTATGCGCCACTCCCGGAGAGTGTGGTCCAGAAAGAGAAAGAGGCAATCAAGCAAGTTCGATAGTTCAGCAGGGAAATTTGTCACTCATAGTTTGAAAAACAAGGAGAGTGTGATGAATTCTGTTTGGAAGTGGTGTGCGATTTTGTTTCTGGCTACAACCGTGGTGGCACAAACCAGTACGCCGCCCAAAGCCAAGAAGTCTAAACCCGCGACCTTAACCGCGGCGGATGTCCAGGCATTGAAGGACGCAATTGCCTCACAGCAGGCCGCTCTGGCACAGCAGCAACAGCAGATACAGGAACTGCGGGATGAACTGCATCGCAAGGACCAAGCCGTCACCCAAGCCCAAGTTGCGGCGACCGACGCTGCCAGCAAAGCGGATGCGGCGCAGGCCCAGGCCAGCCAGCAGCAGCAGACCGTGGTGGAGCTCAAGAGCGACGTGACGGACCTCAAAACCAACGTGAACAACACGGCGTTGTCGCTGCAGGAGACACAGAAGAATGTCAACGCGGCGATCGAAAGCCCGCTCGCGCTGCACTACAAGGGGGTCACGATTACGCCAGGTGGATTCCTGGCGGCAGAATTTGTGCGGCGGTCGCGAGCCTTGGGCGCCGATATCAACACGCCCTTCAACTCTCTGACCATGCCGGGAGCTTCGCAAAGCGCCATTTCGGAGTTCTTCGGATCGGGACGTCAGTCTCGTATCTCGATGCTAGTGGAAGGACGGTTGAGAGACGCTAAATTAAGCGGCTATGTCGAGACTGACTTCCTGTCATCCGGCACGACCTCCAACAACAACGAGAGCAACAGCTACACCCTGCGGCAGCGGCAAGCATGGGGGCAGGCGGCGTTGGATAGCGGCTGGTCGGTTACCGGAGGTCAGATGTGGAGCCTGGTTACGGAAACCAAGCATGGCATGGACAACCGCACCGAAGCCGTCCCTATGACCATCGACCCGCAGTATACCGTCGGCTTTAGTTGGGCGCGGCAGTATGGACTGCGGCTAGTAAAGAATTTTGACAACAAAGTTTGGTTCGGTGTGTCAATGGAAAATGCGCAGGCCACAGTTACAAGCCACAACAACGGGAACAATTTCCTGATCGGTTCCGCGGGCGCTGGCGGCGGACTTTACAATGCCGCGATCACCAATTGCACGACTGCCCTCAACTCCACCGACACGGCTGCCACCACCACCTGTAGCCTGGCGGCCAGCTATTCCTTCAACCCGTCCCCGGATATCATCGCGAAACTCGTCTTCGAACCGGGGTTCGGACACTACGAGGTATATGGGTTATATGACCGCTTCCGTGACCGCGTCTTTCCCTGCGGCGAAGTAGCCAGCAGCAGCACTACGCCCTGCGGCGGCAGCACTACCACGGGAGCCAACGCCCTTGGAGCCTATAACGCCTCGAAAAATGGTGGAGGCATCGGCGCCAACGCCCGGTGGTCCTTTGACCACAAGCATATCGACTTCGGTCTGCACGGTTTTGGCGGCAGTGGAGTGGGGCGGTACGGGACGGGTGGCCTTCCCGATACCTCGATCCATGCCAACGGAACCTTCAACCTGGTCCGCAGCTTACAGGGGCTGACGACCCTGGAGTGGCACGGGCCAAAGCTGGACATCTACCTCAACGCGGGTGCCGAGTACGCCGCCCGCGCGGCAGATTTTGATCCGATCTCGGGCAAGTATGTGGGCTACGGGGCACCCTTGTTCAGCAACACTGGCTGCTACAGCGAAACCGCGCCGAGTCTTAGCGGCGGATTCTTTCCTGGTGGTCTTTCCAATTGCACGTCTGATACGCGAGCGCTCATAGAGGGTACTGCGGGCTTTTGGCACCGTATTTATAGCGGGCCCAAAGGCCGGCTCCAGTGGGGTGCGCAGTATTCCTACGTGACTCGCCAGACCTGGTCCGGCGTTGGACCGGCAGGAAAGGGAGAACCGGGAGTGGAGCCGGAAGGTCTGGACGGAATGGTTTTCACTTCATTCCGTTACTACCTGCCGTAGACGGATTTACTTTTACGGTTCCATCGGCGCATCGGGGACGGCGAATTTCGCTGTCCCCCGATGCGCCGATTTTCTCTCTCGCGTGAAACCTAATCGCACGCTCTTGTCCGGCTTGATTCGCGCCATGCTGCGCCTTTGGGGCCGATGTTTTATACTGTGCAAGCGGCTAGTTCCCCTGGTTCGGACCGGATCCCAGTCGACAAAGCAAAGTCAAAAATTTTAACCTGTAGTAATTCGCAGATGGCTCGCCTTTCGCTCGAAAGTCCTGAGTATTATCTCAACCGCGATACCTCATGGCTCGCGTTCAATAAACGTGTGCTCGAAGAGGCAGAGGATGAGGGCAATCCGCTTCTCGAACGGCTGAAGTTCCTCGCTATCTCCGCCAGCAATCTAGATGAATTTTTCGAAATTCGAGTAGCGGCCATGATGCAGCAGATCGAGGACGGCTACAACGAGGCTGGGCCTGATGGTCTTACTCTGACCGAGAGGCGCGACGTTCTGGCGCGCCTCTCGCACAAGTTCGTGGATGAACAGTACGAGTGCTGGAACACGTTGCGCCCGGCGCTGGCGGAGGGCGGCATTCGCGTGCTGGGGTTGCATGAACTGGACGCGGATGCGCGGCGGTTCGTCGACGAATATTGTGAGAAGGAACTGGATCCTCTGCTTACGCCGGTGACTGTTGATCCCACGCATCCCTTTCCCCGGGTGATCAACAAGGCGCTGTGCCTGGGGCTGCTTTTGCGGCGGCGACGGCGCTCCGCTCTCACCTATACAGGTGTCGTGTCCGTGCCGCGGGCATTGCCCCGATTGGTGCGGCTGCCTTCGGAGGGGACGACGGACTTCATATTCCTCGCCGACCTGGTCGCCCACCACGCGCAGAGCATGTATCACGGCTACGATATCGTTGCGTCCGCGCCCTTCCGCGTGACCCGCAACAGCAATCTTTATCTGCAGGAAGAAGAGGCACGCAATCTTCTCGAATCGGTGCGCGCGGAGTTGCACAACCGTCGCAAGGGTGACGCGGTTCGTATGGAAATTGAGGCCGACGCCGATCCGGAGATCATCGAGCGACTGCGCACGGTCTTTGAATTGGATCCCTGGCAGGTGTTTCCCGTGAACGGTCCGGTGAACCTTTCGCGACTGTTCAATATCTATGAGCAGACGCAGCGCCCGGATCTCAAAGACCGTACATTTGCCCCGCGCGAGTTGCGGCTTACGGCGAAGTCTCAAAACTTGTTTGAGGAACTGCGGCGGCACGACATTCTGCTGCATCATCCCTTCGACTCTTATGACGCCGTCGTGGCTTTCATCGAGTCGGCGGCGGAAGACGAGCATGTGCTTTCGATCAAGCAGACCCTCTACCGAACCAGCGAACACTCTCTGATCGTCCCCTCACTCATGGACGCGGCTTCGCGGAAGGAAGTGACGGCGGTGGTGGAGTTGAAGGCGCGATTCGACGAAGCCCACAACATCCGGTGGGCGCGCGATCTGGAAGATGCTGGAGTGCAGGTGTTTCACGGGCTGGTTGGGCTGAAGACGCATTGCAAGCTTTCGCTGCTGGTGCGCCGTGACCCCGATGGCGTGCCACGCAGCTATGCCCACATCGGAACCGGCAACTACAACGCCGCGACAGCGCGAATCTATACCGACCTCAGTTTGTTTACGGCGAATCCGGAGATTACGCGCGCGGTGCACGACGTTTTCAGTTTTCTGACCGCGTATGCCGAGAATCCGAGCTACGAGCCGCTGCTGGTGGCGCCGCTCGACCTCGCGGAAAAGGTGATTGCCCTGATCGACCGCGAAGCGGAGCACACGCGCCAGGGCCAACCGGGGCGGATCATCGCCAAGATGAACGCATTGCTCGACAAAAACGTGATCCAAGCCTTGTATCGAGCTTCCCAGGCCGGAGTTGAAATTGATCTGATTGTGCGTGGCATTTGCGCCTTGCGTCCTGGAGTGCGCGGGCTGAGCGACCGCATCAAAGTGCGCAGTATCGTGGGGCGCTTTTTGGAGCACAGCCGCATTTACTACTTCGGTAATGCGGGCGAGGAAGAAATCTACATGGGCAGCGCCGACTGGATGCCGCGCAATCTCTACGAGCGCGTGGAAGTGCTGGTGCCACTGCGTGACGAATTCCTGCGTGAGCGCGTACACCGCGAAATTCTCGATGCTTATCTCGCCGATAATCGCAAGGCTCGCATCCTGCTGCGCGACGGCACGTACATCCGGGCGTGGCAGCCGGTGCATGGCAAACGGAATCGCAAGCCTCCAACCGGCGCGGCTGCTTTCAGCGCACAGGATTTTCTGATCAGCGTGGCCGAAGGCAAGCAGTTGAACTCTGCTCCACCGCCAGTGCCGGCGAGGAATCGCAAGGCTCTACTGGGAAGGGAACGATAAGCCGCAATGATTATTTATTTTCTGCGTCACGCGAGTGCCGGCGAATCCTTGGTAAATCTGAAAAAAGACGAGAAACGCGCTCTCGACAAGGAAGGCATCGAACAATGCGGTTATGTGGGCCGAGCATTGGCCGCAACCGATGCGCAGGTGGACGTGATCATTTCCAGTCCGCTGAAACGCTCCACCCAGACGGCTTCGCTGGTCGGAAACGAGATGGGTTACGAAGGCAAGCTGCAAATCGATGCTGGATTACGTCCGGGCGCAACTTTCGCGGACTTTCGCCGTCTGCTGGAGAAGTATGCGCGCCAGGAGTCGATCATGGTCGTGGGACATAATCCCAATCTGAGCCAGTTTCTCGGCACCGTGATCAGCGAGTCTGGTTGTGAGGCTTCCGTCGAACTGAAGAAGGGAGCCGTCGCGCGAGTCGACATGCGCCGCAGTTCTGGCACGCTGCAGTGGTGTTTGACGCCGAAGGCGCTGCGCGCTCTTTACGCAGCGGCGGTGGAAAGTTCGCGTCCGAACACTTCGCGGAAGTAAGCGGCGTCTTTCTCGATTGCCCACAATTCCAAATCCACCCCCATGCGACGGCGTGGCACGAGCGTCAGGCGTACTTCGGCGGCTCGATGGCTGACACGTACTTTCTGCACGGCGCGGCTCCGGCCCAAGTTCAGGGCGCGCGCGAGTCGGAGAAGCATGATCGCTTTTTGCACTCCAGCGCGATCTGCAGGATCAAGCACCTTCATGGGAGGCTCGTCCAAGGTAGGGCGCGACTTTCCCAGATAGCGCGCGATGGCCGCAATCAACCGGCGTTGCTGCGGCGTATAGCCGAGAATTTCCGAGTTCGAAATGATGTAATAAGTGTGCCGGTGATGGCCGTTGCGGTTCACGTAATCTCCGACTTCGTAGAGCATGGCGGCGGCCGACAGCCATTCGCGGAACTCCGGCGCCAGGCCGTGCACGGATCGCAGCGCCGAGAACAGAAACACTGCCGACTCGCGCACGTCGAGAGCATGCTTCATATCCACGCCATAGTGAGCCACGGCTTTTGTGATCGACTCCCAGCGTTCCGATTCAATCTGTCTTCCTGAGCGCGTGCTGCGGTCGTGTTCAGCCGCCATCTGTGCCAGCAAGCCATCGCGCAGGCCCAACGGCGAATAGCGAAATCCCTTGAGATGGCAGCGATCCAACAATTCTTGATAGACCACGGCTCCGGCAACCACAATTTCCGCGCGCCGAAGGCCGATGCCTTCAATTTTTTGCCGCTCGTCCACGGGCAAGTGAGCCAGGCGCTTGGCGAGTCGGGTTATTTCCGCGCGAAAGACCAGCATCCGCTGGCGGGTCCCATTCTTGCGCAGATGGCTGGCGGCGGCCGCCAAGGCAGCGGCGGTTCCCGATGTGGCGATCACATTCTTAACTTTCGCCGCCACCACTCGGGCGGCGATGCGGTTCACTTCGCGGGCGACGAATCCTTGCAGCCGTTTCAGCTCACCCTTGCGCGGCGGATCGTGGCGCAGGAATTCGTCGGTGAGACGGACCGCGCCGAGCGGCATACTGACAAGGTCGCGAATGTGACCGCTGGCAGAAACGGTCAGCTCGCAGCTTCCGCCGCCGACGTCCATCATTAACGTGGGCGAACTGTCGGCGCGAAGGTTGGAAACCAGTCCCAGGTGAATCAGACGTGCTTCTTCCAATCCGGAGATAATCTCGACCGTCCAGCCGGTGGCTGAGCGCACCCACTCCAGAAAGGCTTGCGAATTGCGGGCATCCCGCAGAGCGCTGGTAGCGACGACTCGAACAGGATCCGTGACTACCTGTTGTGTGGCCCGGTGGAAGCGGCGCAACACCTTGACCGTTTCGGCCATCGATTCAGGCGTAAGAAAGCCTGACCGAAACACGCCCTCGCCCAGACGAGTAACCTCGCGGTCTTCGTGAACGGGGCGAAGATGACCGCCCGTAAGGCGGGCAATCTTCAGCCGGACGGAGTTGGAACCGATATCAACCGCGGCAAAGGTCGGCATGAGGCAAGGCCAACAGTTTACATGCCTTGGTATCGCTTGGTCATCAGTTGGTCGAAGGCCATGACGGGTCGGCTTTGCGCGGAATTTCGTTTAGGGGAATTGCGGTTTGATCTGCGAGAAGGCATCAAGAAGGTTGCGGGCACAGGTAGGGCAACAACAGCCTCGCTGTCGTGAGCTTTCTCGGTCGGATAGAATATCAAATTCGAGCACAGCAGGATTGGCCGCACACAGCTCACACTGAGCTCGACTGTTAAGCGCCCGGAAGGTCATCGAGTCCTGCACATAACCGCCCACAATCACCTAATTGGGAGCGACGGATCGATGCAGTGACCAGAGGCACGGATGTACGTGGTCAGGATTCACAGTGGAAACATCAGGGCAAATAAGGAGTGACTTGGCGAAACTCCTGGCGATCAGGCTGCTGATGCTGCGTCATGTTCTGGCTCGAGGTTTGCTGAAACCGTGCCCCTGGCAGTGTGCTTGAAATCCGTTTGTAGTTTGCCCCGAGTGCGCGAGAGCACCGCAACTGCATGGCGGAATTTTGCTCCCGTGACGTTGTGGAGTTCCGCCATCAGGGGCGACTCGCGCACGTCGCCGAGGTGCTCAATAGCCGTTTGCGTCAAGGTGAGCCAATCATGCCAATCTCCCAAAGCATCCTGTATGCGCTTTGTCTCGGCAATGAACTGCACAGCTTCATTCGAGGGGCTGGCAAACTCTGCCGCATAGCGAGCTCGCTTGCTGAGAATGCGGTATTGGTGCAACACAGCTTCGCTGAGCGGCGCACCGGCGCGGTCGAGACGATCGAGCATAGCTTTGGCGACAGCCAAAGGATCGCAACTCGCTTCCGGATTGAAGCGCTTGGCTGCGCGTTTCAGTCGCTTGCGGATCTCGCGAACGGTGGCTTCATCGAACTCCTTGCGCAGCTTCTTTTCCTGTTGCCTTCGGAGTTCGATCAAGTGATTGATGAGTTGGGTCTTGCGTCGCGGCTCCCGCGGCATTTTCAAACTGCGCAGTGCCGCTGATTGGACGTCCAGATCGCGCACTTTGCCCGCACGCTTACGGATGCGGCCGAGTAGTTTCAGCAGTTTTTTTTCACTCCGGTCGAGCTTGGGAGAAAGTTCACCCAGCAATATCTGCAGGCGTCGCGTGCCGGTGCGGAAGCGGTGCACACTCTCCGGCCGCGGTTTCGAGGAAAGCTTGATCAGGGCCTCCTCAAGCTTCTGAAAAACCGCACGGCTGCGCTTTGGAGCGATGGACATAAGCAGAAGCAAATGGGAACAAGAAAATACAGGCTTATCTGCGAAAAGGCAACCAAAAAGCTTCGTCATTTTAACACCCTGTTAACAGGATTCTGCTACGGTAGAGACGAATGGCCAACGCTGCCCGACCTCGGCCTGATATGCCTGCTCCGCAACCCGTTGAATCGACGAAAGTTAACGATGTCTCCTCAGATGGGAAGCGGGCCGCGCGGCTCTTTGGGGTGAGCAGCGAAGCCGGCGACCAAGTCTTTAAATTCGCCATGCTTCTCTGCGGTCTGGCCGTGCTGGCAACTCTGGGCCTGATCGTCTACGAGTTGGTGCTGCGCTCGGGGCCTTCTTGGCACGCATTTGGATTCAAGTTCTTCGCCGCGCGGGATTGGGATCCGGTAAACGAAAAATTCGGCGCGCTGCCCTTCGTTTACGGAACTTTGGTGTCGTCGCTTCTCGCTTTGATCATTGCGGTGCCGCTCTCGATTGGGGTCGCCGTCTTCACCACGGAGATGTGCCCCCCCCTGTTGCGCGGGCCTCTATCTTTTTTCGTGGAATTACTGGCTGCCATTCCGAGCGTTGTTTACGGGCTGTGGGCGATCTTTGTGATGGTGCCGATCCTCAGCAACTATGTTGAACCTTTCCTGTCCAGAACCTTGGGTTGGACCGGATTCTTTGTAGGTCCACCATACGGAATCAGCATGCTGGCGGCAGGAATCATCCTCGCCATCATGATCGTTCCGATTATTTCTTCGATCGCGCGGGAAGTCCTGATGGTGGTTCCGCAGCATCAACGGGAGGCCGCACTGGCGCTGGGCGCTACGCGCTGGGAAATGATCCGCGTCGGCGTGCTGCGCAACGCGAGAGCGGGGATTATGGGCGGCATCATCCTGGGCTTGGGCCGCGCCTTGGGAGAAACCATGGCGGTAACGATGGTGATCGGGAACCGGCCGGAGATTGCAAAGTCGCTGTTTGCCCCGGGGTATACCATGGCGAGCGTGCTAGCCAATGAGTTCAGTGAAGCTACTGGCGACTTGAATCTGGCAGCATTGATCGAGATTGGGCTGGCTCTGTTCTTAGTAACGATCGTGGTCAACGCGTTGGCCCGATTTCTGGTCTGGACCGTCACTCGCGGCCAGCCTTCGAGGTCCAATGCCTGAGAGGGAAAAAAGCTCCGCGCTGCACACGGTTCCGCCGATCGCCTTGCGGCGCCGGATCACCGACCATGTCATGACGGGCGTGGCCGTGCTGACAGTTATCCTTGTATTGGTGCCGTTGTTCGCGATATTTGCCTACCTGGTCTATCGAGGTCTGGGATCGATCAACTGGGCCTTTCTCACGCAAACGCCGAAACCCGTGGGCGAAGCGGGCGGAGGAATGGCAAATGCGATCGTGGGATCCGCGTTCATCTTGGGATTGGCCAGCGTCCTAGGAGTTCCTTTGGGGGTAGGCGCCGGCATCTACCTCGCGGAGTTCGGACGTAACCGTTTCGGCGACGTGATTCGCTTCACTGCCGACGTGCTGAACGGCGTACCTTCTATTGTGATCGGCATCGTGGCGTATTCTATCGTCGTTCTCTACCAGAAGCATTTCTCCGCATTGGCCGGGGGAGTAGCACTGGCCATCATGATGATTCCCACCATCACGCGTACAACGGAAGAAATGCTCCTGCTGGTGCCGCAGGCATTGCGGGAGGCCGCGTATGGACTGGGCATTCCGCGCTGGCGGACAACTCTCTCGATCACGCTGCGCACCGCAACATCAGGTGTGATTACCGGGATTATGCTGGCTTTTGCCCGGGTTGCGGGCGAAACCGCACCCTTGCTGTTCACGGCGTTCGGTAACCAATTCTGGAATCTTCGTGCCGACCAGCCCACCGCGGCATTGCCACTGCAGATTTTCAGTTACGCTATTTCACCCTATGACGAATGGCACCGGCAAGCGTGGGCCGGAGCGCTCGTACTCATTGTTCTGATTGTTACTGCGGTCGCGGCCGTGCGTTACGTCGTACGCCGCGGCACGTTCGGAGCCGCATAGTCTATGGGCGTTGGCATCCAGGTCGAAAATCTGAACGCTTGGTATGGCAAGACTCAGGCGCTATACGACGTCCAATTAGCGGTAGCGGCCAATCATGCGACGGCGTTGATTGGGCCCTCAGGCTGCGGAAAGTCGACATTCATCCGGTGCCTGAACCGCATGCATGAGACTATCCCTGAGGCGCGAGTCACGGGCAGTGTCCGCATCGGTGACATAGACGCTTACAATGGCACTTCGGCGACTCAGCTGCGCCGCCGGGTTGGAATGGTTTTTCAAAAGGCGAATCCATTCCCCACCATGTCGATCTACGACAATGTGGCCTCGGGATTGAAGCTGAATGGTTTTCGCGATCGCCGCAAGTTGGACGAAATTGTGGAACGGTCGCTCGTAGTATCCGCTCTGTGGGAGGAAGTGAAGGACTACGTTCACAAGAAGTCGGGCGCCAGCCTTTCCGGAGGGCAGCAGCAGCGGCTTTGCATCGCGCGAGCCCTGGCGGTCGAGCCTGAAGTTCTGCTGATGGACGAGCCCTGCTCGGCGCTTGATCCCATCTCGACTGGTAAAATTGAAGAGTTGATCTTTCAGCTTAAAGAGCGGTATACCATCGTAATCGTGACTCACAACATGCAGCAGGCGGCGCGCGTCGCGGAGTTCACCGGATTCTTTCTGCTGGGCAAGATGATCGAGTTCGATAAGACGGAAAAAATCTTTACCAAACCGACCCACAAGCGGACGGAAGACTACATCACAGGCAGGTTCGGATAATGCGCACGCGCTTTCAGCAGGGGCTCGACGATCTGCGCCAGAAGTTGCTCCGCATGGGTGGACTGGCGGAACAGGCGGTGGATCGCGCTCGTCAGGCCTACATCGACCGCGATCTCACCCGTTGCCAGATGGTTCTCGAAGGCGAGAGCCTGATCAATACCTCCGAACGGGAGATCGACGAGGCCGCCTTCGACCTGCTGGCAATGCAGCAGCCCATGGCCGTGGATCTGCGCTTCATCCTTGCCGTCACCAAGATTAATTCCGACCTGGAGCGCGTGGGTGATCAGGCTGTGAACATCGCCGAACGTGTGATGGACATGGCAGAGCTTCCCGCGGTGGACTTGCCGGTGGACATTGCGCGCATGGGTGCGGCCGTCAGCGCCATGGTGCGCCGATCGCTGGAGTCGTTCATCGAAGGCAAAGTCGAACTCGCGCAGGCCGTGCTCGAAATGGACAACGTGGTGGATCGCATGAAGGACGATGCTTTCATCCAATTGGTGAAGACGATGAACCAGCGTCCCGATGTGGTGCGGCAGGCGCTCGATGCGCTGCTTATAGCGCGCAATCTGGAGCGCGTCGCCGACCACGCCACCAACATCGCCGAGGACGTCATCTTCTGGGTGCAGGGCGCCGACGTCCGCCATAACGTTGGGGCGGAAGAGCATCCCGAGCCGTCGTCGGGTCACGAAGGATCCACGCGCGCGTCCGGCGTCTAGCCCCATAGGCCCTCACGGTTGTCAAAAATAAGGGGAGCTGATACTGCGCGAGAGCGGCGGAAGTTGCCTAGGGTTGATCGGAGGCCTCGGGGTCGGGGCCACAATGTACTATTACCAAGCTCTAGCCAAGACCCTAGAGCAGCGCCGGGAGCCTCTTCATCTCTTGATGGTGCATGCCGACGTGCACAGAGTTCTTGGCTATGTCCAGGCCAAACAGTTCGGAGATTTGACAGAGTACTTGGCCGCGCTTGTCGGACAGCTCAAGGACGGCGGGGCAGATTTTGGGGCCATCGCCGCGGTGACTCCACACGTCTGTGTCGGTGAGCTGGTTCCAAGATCGCCGCTGCCGCTGATAGACCTTTTAAAGGTGGCGCACGAAGCAATCTCCGGGAAGCGTATTGCTTTGTTCGGAACTCGTTTTACGATTGAAACGGATCTATTCGGCGCGCTGCGGGGGGAAAATACTATCCGTCCACAACCAACCGAAGTGGATCAAATCCACGAGGCGTACGTGCGCACCGCTTTGAGGGGCGAAGGCGCAGAAGAAGAACGTCAAACGCTGACTTCTCTGGCGCACAGCCTTATGCAACGTGAGGGACTGGACGCTATTGTTTTCGCTGGTACCGATCTCGCCCTGCTTTTTAACCAATCGAACACAACCTTTCCGTTTATCGACTGCGCGCAGCTGCACATCGACGCCATCATGAATAGGCTGTCTCCTTGAATGCAGGCGTTCGGTTCCAGTTGCCGTCGGCGGGCCTGCGTCTCCTTTGACCGCTGCTTCGGAGCTGAATTACGCTCATATTCTCCCATCTACTGCTGTTGCAGATTTAAATTCCGCGGAGGCCCAAATGATTCGATCCTGGCACATGGTTTTCGTGGCCGCGTTTGTTAGTTTTCTGATTGCAGTTGCGCCCGCGCAGGAGCCTAAGCCTGGGGCCTCATCGATCCCGCTGCCCACCAGCAAAGTTCTGACAACTCCTGTGCCCGGCCTTATTGGCAGCACCAACAGCTTTCCCGCCACCATCGTGATCAGTCGCGATGGGCGATACGCCGCGTTGTTGAACAACGGCTATGGCACCCAAGAGACCTTGGCCATGCAGTCGATCGCGGTGCTCGATCTGAAAACGAACCAGCTCTCCGACTATCCCGACAAACGCTTCGGCGAAGAAGTGCACCAAAGCTACTTTCTTGGCTTGGTCTTCAGCTCTGACGGAAAACATCTGTACGCTTCTGTGGGTTCGATCACTGATCCCACCGGACAGAGGGCGGGAGACACCGGCAACGGAATCGCAGTCTACAGCTTTGTAAGCGGCAAAGTTGCGCCCGAGCGCTTTATCGCCATCGAACCACAAGCGCTCGCGGCCGGAAAGAAAATTGCGATCAGTTTACGGAAGACGCCGCAGGGAACTGCGCTTCCTTACCCCGCGGGGCTGGCGCTGATTTCCGCTGAAGGCCACGATCGACTCTTAGTGGCGAACAACCTTTCCGACAACGTTGTGCTGTTGGATGTGGCAAGCGGCAAAGTAATTCACCGTTTTGACCTAAGTACGAACGACCTCGTTCCATCGTCTTTCCCATATACCGCTGTGGCCACGCGCGATGGACGCCGCGCCTGGTGCAGCTTGTGGAATGCATCGCAGGTCGCCGAGCTGGATCTGGTCACGGGCAAAGTCGTCCGCTGGATCAAGCTGAAGGAACCAGAAGATCCCATCGCTCCCGGCTCGCATCCCGCGGCGCTGCTGTTAAGCCCGGATCAGAACGTGCTCTACGTGGCTCTATCGAACGTGGATGCGGTTGCCGCAATTACAACGCGAAGTACCCGGACAGTGGCACTACTCAGCACAGCGGTCCGCAATCAAGAGTATGGCGGGAGTTACCCCAGCGCCCTGACTCAGTCGGCTGACGGAAAACGGCTGTTCGTGGCCGATGCCTCGCTGAACGCTGTGGCGGTGTTTGACACCTCCAGCGTACTCAGAAATGGTTCGATCGAACTGACGGCGAATCCTCCCACTGCAGACTCTGGCACATCTCCCGCTCTGGGTTTCATCCCGACCGACTGGTATCCCAGCGCCCTGGCTGTCCATGGCAATGACCTGCTTATCGCCACTGCCAAGGGCCAAGGCGCAGGCCCGAACAAAGGCCCGGGCCAAACTGCATGGGAAATCAGGCACCATGAGCATCCCTATATCCCCACACTGCTGCGGGGCTCGATCGCGCGACTAAACATTCCCTCCACGCTCGGCAAGCTGGAAGAATTCACCCGCACCGTCGAGCACGACAACCTGCTGCACAATGATGCCGGAACAATCCAATTCGCCGACGGCAAGAATCCGATCAAACACGTGATCTACGTGATCAAAGAAAATCGCACGTATGACCAGATACTCGGCGACCTGAAAGTGGGCGACGGCGATCCGTCGCTTACGCTCTATGGCGCCGACATTACCCCCAACGAGCACAAACTCGCGCTGCAATTCGGCGTACTCGACAATTTCTACGACAGCGGGGAAGTTTCCGGCGATGGACATCTCTGGTCAACTGCGGCCATCACCAGCGACTACAACGAAAAAACCTGGCAGATTGCATACCGCGGGAAGGAACGAACTTACGATTTCCAGGGCACGGTAGCCGACGAATTTCCGCTAGACCATAAGCAACCGGATATCGATGATCCCGGCACTGGTTTTCTTTGGGACAATGTGGCTCACCACGGCCTGACTTACCGCGATTACGGCGAATACGTGAATGCCGCGTGGTGTAACAAAACCCGTAAGGCCGCCTCGCCGAAACAGGGAACTCCTTCGGCGCAGGAATCGCCTTGCCCGCGTTCCGAACTTCACCAGGGAGATCCTCTGCCTCCGAATGTCGGCGACCCGCACGGGGGCCCGAGTCCGTTCCCGTGGACCGTGCCTCTGTTCAAGGGCGTTAAACCTACGAAGGCGGTGCTGCGCGATCACTTCGATCCGCTCTATCCGGATTTCAACACGGACTATCCCGACCAACTCCGCGCCGACGAATTCCTGAACGAATTCGCCGCCTACACACGCGCCCGCGAATCGAACGAAAGCCAGGATTTTCAATTGCCTCAATTCGTCCTGCTCTATCTTCCCGACGATCACACTGGCGGCACGCGTCCTGATCGGCCGCGACCAGCCGCCTCGGTGGCCGACAACGATCTCGCTCTCGGCCGCGTGGTCGATGCCGTCTCGCACAGCCCGTACTGGGATGACACGGCCATCTTCATCCTTGAAGATGATGCGCAAGACGGCGGCGACCACATCGACGCCCATCGATCCATCGCCTTCGTCGTCAGCAAGTATTCACCCGGAAACGCGGCCGAGCCTTACGTCGATCACCGCTTCAACACCACCGTGAATCTGATCCACACCATGGAGATGCTGCTCGGCTTGCCTCCGATGAATCAGAACGACGCTTACGCACCGACGATGGGACCCATGTTCTCCGGCGCAGGCGACCAGCCCGCGTTCAAGGCCGACTATCGCAACCTTAAAAATGCCCTGATCTACGAGACCAACAAACGCGACGCCCAAGGCGCAAATGAATCGGCAAGAATGGATTTCTCGCGCCCCGACACCGCCGGAGCCGCGCGCCTCAATAAAGTTCTGTGGCGTGACCAGAAAGGCGATACGCCCGTACCTACGCCGAGGCACGTGGTGTTTCCGGCGGGAAGCGATTAGCTGAATTCATGAGCCCCCTGGAGGGCTCTCCCACTCGCGGGTGTGGAGCACAATTGCACTGAGAAGGGTGACGTGTGATGGCGGGAAGTAACATAAGTGAATCAGAATGGATCACCGCAAGCAAGTTGATTGATCTGCTTTCAAGTTTGCATCCCGAGACCATCATTGCAGCCAACGACGACTACAATCTCTCGCTGTACGAACCCGGCGGCATGCCAGAGAAATACATCGGTGTCATCAACATTCGGACAGAAGAGATCACAGTAAAGTAACGCACTCACATTGGGCCTATGCGTCGTCTTGGGAAATGCGTAGGCCACCCGGTGCGAGTTCGACCCAGAACGGGAACAGCAGCGGGCCAAATTGGGACCTACCGGTTGTGGACTAATTTCACTTTTTGCCGATAGATCTGTCATGAGCACCGCTATGCGAGAACTACGGTCTGCGGTGATGATTCTGGTCGAAGCGGTCAACACGCCGATCGGGGTGGGATCGAAGCTGATGATTCAATGGCGCTTCGATCAGCATGGCACGCATCGCCCCCAACCTGGATGGCGTAGCGCGGGAGAAAGCCGCCTTCGACGGTTGGCAGTCGATGAAAAAGCAGGCAACCGAGAGCATGTCAGAAGCCGTGGAGCTGTGTTTGAAATGGCCGGGCCCGGAGCCAGCCCATCCTTCGCTGGCGGACGCTGCCACAGTGGGCGCGGCCCCAAGGCCGGTGTAATCCCATTACCGACCTAGCTATAGGCCGCGAAGAGGTCCGACGGAGCGTGACCGTCGCGGTCGGGCCAGTCCACGCCCGTTAGTCCGGAGCTCAACTTGGCCTCTGCTGACCTCGGCTTTACACTAAATAGGTGAAGATCGCGCTCGGCCAAATCAACCCCACCGTCGGAGATTTCTCCGGCAACGCCGCCAAGATGATCGAGTTTTCCCGGCGCGCGCATGCCGGGGGCGCTGGACTGATTCTGTTTCCCGAGTTGTCAGTTTGTGGTTATCCACCACGCGATCTAGTGGAGCGAGCATCGTTCGTCGCTCGCAATCGCGAGACCACCGAACAGATTGCTGCCGAAACGCGGGGCATCGCCGTCATCTGCGGGCTGGTCACTCCCGCTGAATCGGAAACTGGCAAGTCCGTCATGAATTCTGCGGCGCTGTTGCAGGACGGCAAAGTCGCGTTCCTGCAATCGAAGATGCTTTTGCCCACTTACGACGTGTTCGATGAGATGCGCAACTTCGCTCCGGCAAAAAGCCAAAATTTGTTTACCCTCTGCGGAAGCCGCGTGGCGCTTACCATCTGCGAGGATGCCTGGAACGATAAGCTCTTCTGGCCCAAACGCCTGTACACGGTGGATCCTGTCGACGCGCTGATAGGCGCGGGCGGCAACATTGTGTTGAACATTTCCGCTTCTCCTTTCTGGATCGGCAAACGCGAAGTGCGCCGCGACATGCTGGCCTCGATTGCGCGCCAGCACAAGGTTCCGGTTGCAATGGTCAATCAAGTCGGCGGCAACGACAGCCTGATCTTCGACGGATCGAGCGTCGTTCTCAACCCCGAAGGAAAAGTCATCGCGCAGGGTCGCTCCTTTGAGGAAGATCTTATCTGCTTCGAGTCGAAAACCCTCACGGGCGATCTCCACGAACAGACGGAAGGCGAGGAAGGCAGCGTGTACGCGGCCTTGGTGCTGGGAACGCGCGACTATATTCACAAGTGCGGATTTCGAAAAGCGATCATTGGCCTCAGCGGCGGCATCGATTCGGCGCTCACCGCTGTCATCGCAGTCGACGCGGTCGGGGAAGAGAATGTAATCGGGGTGGGCATGCCCGGACCATACTCTTCGCCAGGCTCCATCGAGGACGCCCGCGCATTGGCCAGGAATCTGGGCATACGCTTCGAACTGCTTTCGATCGATGGCGCGTTCGATGCGTACCGGCACACTTTGAAGGAAGTGTTCGCAGGTCAGAAGGAAGATACTACGGAGGAGAACATTCAGTCCCGCGCCCGGGGCACGCTGCTCATGGCGCTGTCAAATAAGTTCGGCGCAATTGTGCTCTCCACCGGCAACAAGAGCGAACTCGGGGTGGGCTACTGTACACTTTATGGGGATATGGTTGGTGGTCTTGCTGTCATTTCAGATGTGCCCAAGACACTGGTTTACCGGTTGAGTCATTACCTAAATTCGCGCCGTCCGGTCATTCCGCAGGCTACTCTGGAGAAGCCGCCGTCCGCTGAATTGCGGCCCGACCAGAAAGATAGCGACTCGCTGCCGCCCTATGAGATTCTTGACGCCGTACTCGAAGATTATGTGGAAGAGGGGCACTCGGTCGGCCGAATTGCTTCGGATCATGGTTTTGATGCCGAGGTGGTGCGGCGCGTAGTCCGGATGGTGGACCGCGCCGAATACAAGCGTCAGCAGGCGGCGCCGGGCATTAAGATTTCTCCCAAGGCTTTCGGCTACGGCCGCCGTTTTCCCATCGCTGCGAAGAGCGAAGTTTGAAAATATCTGTCGATTTGTCCCGTGCACCCTGCTTCAAAACAATCTCTGACTTTGAAATTGAAAGGAAATCATGCGCCGTCTTCTCAAGCCGATTCTTATGCTCCTGCTAACCTGCGGTCTGGCTGCCGCGCAGTCTTCGACCACCGCGAAAGCAGCGGATAAGCCGGCCTCGGCGCCGGCCGTCAATCTCCCTTCGGAAGCCACCGTGGATTCCTTCATGCAGCAGACATTTGGGTATGAGCCGCAGGTGAGCTGGAAAATTGCCAGTATCAAGCCGGCTCCCGTGCCGGGACTCGTTCAGGTCGACGTTGTTCTAGCCAGCCCTCAGGGTCAGCAGATAAGCCGTTTTTACGTTACGGCGGATGGCGAACACGCCGTGGTGGGCGACATTATTCCGTTCGGCGCCAAGCCTTTCGCTCCCATGAGAAAAATACTCGAGAAGGGTGTCACGGGCCCCTCGCGCGGACCAGAGGACGCGCCGGTCACGATTGTGGAGTTCGGCGACCTGCAATGCCCGGCTTGCAAGGCGGCACAACCGGCAATCCAAGCGCTTATCGCGGCCGAAGCGAATGCGCGTTTTGTTTTCCAGAACTTTCCTCTCGAGATGCACAATTGGGCGGCAAAGGGCGCGGATTACGCGGACTGCGTTGCGCAAGCGTCCAACGATGCTTTCTGGAAGTTCATTGCAAAGACCTACGAAGCGCAAACTGATATCACGGCCGAAAACGCCGATGAAAAGCTGACCGCGCTGGCCGACGCCTCGGGGGTGAAAGGTGCGGACGTTGCAAGTTGCGCCAAGACTCCGGCGACTAAAGCTCACGTGGACGCCTCCATTGCCCTGGGCAAGTCAGTGAATGTGACCGGCACGCCTACCCTGTTTATCAACGGGCGCAGCATTGGAAATATAAGTCAGGTTCCAGCTGACACTCTGAAGGGGTTGGTGGATTTCGCCGCGAAGCAAGGGAAGTAAGTGGTTTATGGCCTCGGCTTTTCAGTCTCGATTATCAGGGAGGGGGCAGCGCCGCAGGCCTATTTCTCGGTGACCCAGATCTCATCCGTCTTTCGGTTGTGGTTCGCCACAACGTGCGGAGTGATGATGATGAGCAATTCGTCGTTTTCTTTCATTCGAGTATTGTCGGCCAAGCCCTGACTTAGACCGGGGATGGATTGAAGTCCGGGAATTCCGCTCATGGAATACTGATCGTTGGTGGTAATTTCGCCGGCAACCACAGCGGGCTCGCCATCCCGAAGGCGTATGCCGCCCTGATATTCCTGGTTGGAGATTACTGGCACGCCGTTCGAACTGCTTCCGGTCAGTGAGCGCATCTGCAATTCGAGCTTCATGCTCACTTCTCCGTTGCCGTGGATCACCGTGGTGGTCTTGAGATTTAATCCTAGATTTTCGTAACTAACCGAAGGGAACGGAGGAACATAGCTCTGATTCCCCAGTACCTGGGAAATCTGCGGCGAATTGTAGATAGGCGCGTAGGAAGCATTCAAGATGGGATAGCGCTCTCCGATGTGCAGAGTGGCTTCTTTGCCTTGCCCTGCGCGAAGAGTCGCACGGCTCAAGCTGCGTGCCCAGGACTCGTTGAGGGAAAGAGCCGCGGTGAAATGATCCAGGCTCACCCCCGAAAAGGTGAGGCCACCGCCGAACGTGGCCAGCGGCTGGCTGAATATAGAGTTCTGCTGGCCCTGTAATTGCGCCAACAAACCGGAAAGTGCCGAACTGCCGGCCGCATTGATGCCGCCGGAAGAAATCAACTGGTTAACGAGGGACTGAATGCTCTGGCCGCCCAACGCCGCCAGCGCCGCCACGGGAATGTTGTACATATTAAAAGTGTCGGGGATGTGCAGGCCGATTTCGCGAGTGAAGTTGTGGTCGACCTCGTAAACCTCGATATCGAGGGAGACCTGCGGAGGATCACTCGTCAACTGTTGCAAAAGCTTCGTACAGGCAGCCAGAGTCGACTGAGGTGCGCGCACTTCGATGGTTCCAAGTTGCCCGGAACTGATTTTCTGAAACTCGCAAATATTGCGAAGCGCCGTGACCATTTCCGTTGCCTCTTGGGCCGTGGAGGCTCCGGGCAATGTAAAAGTCGCGAGGGACATGCGGTCAAATTGCTTGTGATTTTCAGGAGTATCCGCGGCCACCAAGAACTGGTGCGCGTCCAGAGCTGTCCACATGGTCTTGCTAACTCGGCAGGCCAAGCTGAGAGCGGTGAAGAAGTCGACATCATCCACAAAAAAACGCACTGATTTGCTCTGTACTGAATCGTCAAAGTCAGCGCTCACTCCGTAGGCGGATGCCAGTTCCGTAAAGAGTCCGCGCACGTCGCCGCGATAGTGAAATGTCGCCCGGACGGTCTTGGGCTCCAGGTGGAGTTCAGTGGACTCGGCGAGCAGCGCTGGAAGGCCGCCAGGGCTGGGAGCAGCCACGTCGCGCAGCGCTTCCGCGAGACGCTGCTCCGTGTAGGTGTTGTCGGGATCGATTTTCAGCGCGGCGCGAAACTCGGCTGCCGCCGGTTCCCGCTGCGCGTTGGCCAGGTATGCGTCACCACGCTCCGTGTGCTGGAACACCGATTGTGACTTCGCCACCTCCCGTGCCGAAAAGAAATGTGCGTCCCGCGGAACCAGCCGCGACGCTTTGTCGAATTCGACAAACGCTTCTTCAAAGCGCTTGCGATCTTCCAATTTCAATCCGCGGGCGTAAGCATTGCGGGCTTCTTTGAGATCCGTCTTGGAAGGGACGCAGTTGATGCCGCCGGGCACGCCGTTACCGCAGGAGATCGCAGGGGGATCGACGGGCGCGTTGCTGCCAGCAAACACGGGAACGCTCGCGAGCGCAACAAGAACACAAACCGACAGAATGGATGGCGCACAACGCATTCGGTTGATTTTACCTCGCCTTCGGCTTCCCGTAGATAGCTAATAGTGCCGGGTACCTTCGATTTGAACTGGCCCACGAAAGCGCAAATAGCGAACTTAGAACGTGGGTATGCCGCTATCTTGCGGCGCGGGATAATCAACTCAGCATCAGCCGCTCAATGTCCCGAGCCTTGCCGGTATTCTCGTCGCAGTCAATCACTACGGCGCACAGGCGGACGTCGCCGGTGGCCGGCTCGAAACGCACCGGCATCCCATTGAGGAACTTGTTGACCACCAGCTCTTTCTTAACCCCAATCACGCCGTCATAGGGGCCGGTCATACCGACGTCGGTAACGTAGGCCGTGCCGTCGGGCAGAATGCGTTCGTCCGCCGTGGGAACGTGCGTATGCGTGCCTATCACGGCTGTTACGCGGCCGTCGAGATACCAACCCATAGAAATCTTTTCTGAGGTTGCTTCGGCATGGAAATCTACAAGGATTATCTTGGCGTCAATTTTGTGCAAAAGCTGATCGGCAATGCGGAACGGATCGTCGTTTGAAGCCATGAACACGCGCCCCTGCAGGTTGATCACGGCGTAAGGAACTTTTCCCTTTTGGCCCTGATACAAGCCCCAGCCGGGCATGTCCGCAGGATAATTTGCAGGGCGCAGAACCCGCCGTGCAGGGCCGTTGCCGTTGCCTTCGACCATCTGGAAGTAGTCTACAATTTCGCGCTTGTCCCAGACATGGTTGCCGGTGGTAATGACATCGATATTCAGCTCGAAAAGTTCTTCGGCGAGTGCGGGCGTGATACCGAAGCCAGCCGCGGAATTTTCACCATTGGCAATGATCAAGTCGATAGCCTGATCGCGGACGATGCCTGGCAGACGGTCTTTGACGATTGTCCGCCCAGGCCGTCCGAAGATATCGCCGATGAAGAGAATTCGCATGTGCCAGGGCCGAAGTTCGATGGTAACACGCGGTGTTGGGGGCTCCCTTGGGGAAGTAACCACGGTTTTCGTCGGTAGAGAAGTGCTTGCAACGTCTTCTTCACCGTCGGCAAGACGTAGCAAGCTAGTCTCTACGGAAGCCTACTGATTCTCACTTGGAGCCAACTCCGCCGTCCGCAGAAAGTCGTAGTTTCCCGCCGGATTCAGTTGCAGATTGCGCACGCGTTTGTTGTGGACCAGAACGTTATCCAGATACCATAGATCGATGTAAGGCAGATCTTCGGCCAGTATGCGCTGGAGTTCGGCATAGAGCGGCTTGCGGATGTTGGGATCGACTTCGCGGCGAGCTTGATCGATTAGGGTATTCACTTTCGCATTCGAGTAGTAGCCACGATTCGCTCCGTTCGGAGGAAACTTTGCAGAGTGAAACGCGTATTCGAAAATATCCGGATCTTCGTTGCCGCCGATCCAGCGCAGGCTGTAGAGTTGAAACGCTCCATGGGTTACGTCGGCGAAGAATGTGGCGAACTCGAAACTGCGAATATCGAGCACGATGCCAACTTCGCGCAACTGCTGTTGCATGACGGCGACCATCAAACGTGTGTTCTCGTCGGTGGAAGTCTTTATCGTGATATGAAAGCGCACACCGTTGACTGCGGGGTATCCTGCCGCATCGAGCAACTGTTGCGCTTTGCCAGGATCGTGGTCATAGGCCGGAACGTTGCCGTTATAAGCCCAGCTTTGTGGTGGAAGCACGCTGCGCGCCGGTTGCGCCTCGCCGCGCCACAGATACTCGATCATCGGCCCGCGGTCGAGGGCATAGGCGACAGCTTGGCGTATGTGCACGTCACGCAGGATTGGATCCCGCAGGTTGAATCCCATGTAGGCCAGCACGGTTCCGGGAGCGCGTTCGACTGCGAGTGCCGGATTACGCTCTAGGGTGAGCACCGTATCTGGAGTGAGCGCATTGATGGCGGCGTCTGCACTGCCTTTCCGCAATTCGAGTGCGCGCGTAGTCGCATCGGGAACCACTGCAAAGCGCACCCGGGCCAGTTTGGCCTTCTCACCCCAGTAATCGTCGTTACGCTCGACGACGACTTCTTTGTCGGTCTCGGCGCTGACGAACTGGAACGGTCCGGAGCCTATGGGATGCGTTGCTATTTCATTTCCGCTGCCGAAGGGCACAATGCCAATCGCGCCGTCGGAAAGATTCCACAGCAGAGTGGCCGATGCTTCCTTCATGTGAAAGATCACGGTGAAGGCATCGGGCGCGTCGATGTGATCGACGAAGCGATAAACCGCTGCCTTGGTGCTGCGAATTTTACCCTGAAGCAGGGAATCGAAGGTCCACTTCACGTCGCGCGAGGTGAGCGGACGTCCGTCATGAAACTTCACGCCCTGATGAAGGTGAAAAATGTAGGTAAGCGGATCAGGGATTTCCCAGTGCTCGGCCAGTCCGGGCGCCACATCCAGGTTGTCGCCGCGTGAGAGCAGATCGTCGAAGATGAGATTGTCGATGCGCTCCGACTGTGCGTCGACTCCTATCCGCGGATCCAGATTTGTTGGGCTCGATTCGATCAGCATCACCAGCGTGTTGGGATCGGCCTTGCCGGAGCAGGAGAGCAGCGAGAACATCAACGCGAGCGCGGAGAGAACGGATGAAGCGCGGCGCATCAGTGGCAGTCCAAGCACATCTGGTGGAGAGCATTGACGGTTCTCCAGTTGCGAGTTGTAGTGACAACTGACAGCAAGCGGTCCAGAGGAGTTTTCATCAAGCGGCTTTCGGCGACTCCATTCGGAAGATACAGGTAAAGTTCTTTGCCGAGACAGCGAGATTGGTCGGGCGCGGCGGTGAGCGCTTCGAGTTTCTTCCGAGCGGACGCCGCTGGCGCTTCGGAAAGGAAGGTAACGTGAAGCTTTTCCGCGTCGATCCCCCGCTCCCTTAGGAACGGGTTGTTTGCAATCGCTCTGCTCATTTCGTCGACGGTTCTGGAGACGACGGAGACCGAGAAACCGAACTCGCCGAGGATTTTCTCTTCGATGCGTTTGGATAATGCGGACGGAGAAATCTTGCCTGTCTTGAAAACCACGTTGCCGCTCTGAATGTAGGTCTTCACTTGCTCCAATCCCAGCGTTTCGATGGACGCTCGAAGCTGGTCCATCTTCATTTTCTTGTGCCCGCCAACGTTGATTCCGCGAAGCATGGAGACGTAGATCGGCATAAGTTCACAATTCGGCTGCGAGTTTAAGGATACGAAATTTTACCGAGAACCGCTGCGCGTTTCGCGCCCGTTGCTGAAGGCACATTGGAGGCGCGTCGCTGCCAGGTTTCATGCGCCAGGACGGCGAAGGCCACAGCCTCTTTCGCCGCCGAAGGCAGGCCAAACTCATCGGAAAATCGCAAGCGCAATCCGAGTGGTGCGAGTTCGTTGGTTAACATGGCCACGAGTGTGGAATTTTTCGCTCCTCCTCCGGAAAGAATCATTTCCTGGAACGCAGGCTTCCGCGCGAGAAGTGATTTCTGTGCCGCGTACCGCCGCACGGCGTCGGCAATCGACTTTGCCGTCAGCGCTGTAGCTGTGGCCACAGCATCTTGCTTGCGGCAACGTCTGCAGCTTCGCAAAAAGTCGCGGACGAACTCGCGTCCGAACTCCTCGCGGCCTGCTGTTTTGGGAGGATCTCTGCGAAAAAAATCCCGGCGCAACAATTCGTGAATGATTTGATCGAGAACTTTTCCGGAGGCTGCGATTCTTCCGCCACGGTCGAACGGTTGGCCGAAGAGCTTTTCGGTGACGGCATCGATCACCATGTTGCCGGGCCCAGTATCGAACGCGACCACCTCCTCGATGGCAGTGCCTACGGGGATCGCGGTGAGGTTTGCGATGCCGCCAATATTCTGCACGATTCTTCCGACATGCGAATCGCGAAAAAGCATGTAATCGAGGAAGGGAACCAGCGGCGCACCTTTGCCTCCAGCCGCCAAGTCCGCCGGACGAAAATCTGAAACTGTGGGAGCATCGACTCGCGCAGCGATGATTGCGGCCTCGCCCGTCTGCCAAGTGGCCGCGATCTTGCGGCCTAGAAAACGTAGCGGCTCGCCTTGGTGATAGAGGGTTTGTCCGTGGCAGCCGACCAAGTCCGCTTTCACGCGGAATTGCCGCTCGGTAGCCAGTACGGCGTCGGAATAAAGTTCGCCAAGGAGGAAATTCAGGCGTGAGAGATCAGCCACGCTTGCCCGCGAAGCGTTCATCGCCGCCAGCACAGCCGCCCGAACTTTCTTCGAGTAAGAATATTCTGCGTGCCCAACTAATCCGAAGCTAGTGAGGACCGGGCGCGTGGGGGCGTGGGCGACACGCGCGCGCGAACCGGAAGCCGCCGAAGATGCCCGCTTGTCCTCGCCCATACGCACGAGAGCCACATTGATGCCGTCAGCGGATGTTCCACTCATTACCCCAGCAACGATCATGCCTTTTTCCGTCATGCCCGCGGCCGCCGCACATTCCTATCGCGATCATTCTCAGCTCGGATCAGACCTTGCAGCCGCACTTGCTCGCCGAATTCCCATAGCTTTCGAGAAAGCTTTTCAACCGCTGCGCCTGAGGGAGTTTTCGTCCCGCGCAATATTTTCATGGATTTCTTCTTGAAGGCTAGGACTCGTCGTACCGAATCGGCGACACGTTTGGCGAACTGCGGCTCACGCTCTGTCGCGTCTATTAGCTTGCCATACGCTTGCGTAAGGTAATCTTCACGGTGGCAGATCAGGCACAAATCTCCGCCGGCGCGAATGTGCTCGACGGCAGCCTGTCCCACCGGAGCCGAGGACAGGACCGCACCCATTTCCAGATCGTCCGATACGATCAGATTCCGGTAGCCGATACGTTTGCGCAGGATGTCAGTGATCCACATCTTCGAAAGCGAGGCTGGAGTTTTATCGTGCGTCACGGCTGGATACGCCGCGTGCGAAATCATCACCATCGGCATCTGCGCACGGAGCATGCGGTAAGGAAGCAGATCCTCCATCCACATCTTTTTCAGGGGCCTCTGAATCACCGGCAACTTGTGATGGCTGTCCAGCTTGCCCTCTCCCAGTCCCGGGAAGTGTTTGCCACACCCCAACGCGCCCGCAGCGCGGAGGCCAGCCAGAAACTCGCGAGCATAGGCCACCGTCTCGCGAGGGTTCGCCGACACCGACCGTGAACTCATCACGCGGCGCGAGGCCTCGAATGCCAGATCGAGCACCGGTGCGAAGTCAACGTTGAATCCAAGGGCGCGGCAGTTTTCTCCAATCAGCTGGCCGTGCTTGCGGAAGAGATTGTGATCGCCGGTGGCGAATACTTCCGCCGCCGATGGCGCCGGCCCGAGCACGTCGCGGAAACGGTCTACGCGCCCGCCTTCGAGGTCGACGCAGGTAAACAGCGGCGTCGAAACGCATTTCTGGCAATCGCGCAGGAGGCGCCACGTCTGCTCTGGATTCTTTATGTTCCGCGCAAAAAGAATCACTCCTGCTGGCTGCAGTCGCTTGAGCAGGGAACTGAGGCGCGCCGTCATCTCTGTGCCGTCGAAGCCGACAATCAGGAGTTGACCCGGGTTGTCCTTCGATCTGGATTTCTCGGTTCTGACCGTCATCTCAGATTTCTTTCTTCAACTCCGCCAGCAGATTCAGTGCGTCCAGCGGCGTGAGCCGGTTCAAGTCTACTGCACGTAACCTCTCAAGAACCGGCTGCGAGAGCGGCGTGAAGATGGTCAACTGAGTGGGCGGAGGCGTGGCTCCGGGCGAGAGATGTCCCGTCAGTTCATGCTCCGTCGACTCATGTTCGGTCAGTACGTCGCGGGCCCGCGTGATCACTTCCTTCGGCAATCCTGCCAGCTTGGCGACCTCGATGCCATAGCTGCGGTCGGCCGCACCGGGTTCAACCTTGCGCAAGAAGACGATACCGCCTCCGGTTTCCTTCACTGAGACGTGATAGTTTTTCACTCCCGCAAGCCGCTCGGCCAGCTCCGTCAGCTCGAAGTAATGAGTAGCAAATAAGGTCTTAGCCTGCACGCGTGCGTGAAGATACTCGATTGCGGCCCAGGCAATCGCCAGCCCGTCGTACGTGGATGTGCCGCGGCCAACTTCGTCCAGAAGAATCAAAGAGCGCGCCGTCGCCGTGTGCAGAATCGCCGCCGTTTCGGTCATTTCGACCATGAAGGTCGAGCGCCCGCGAGCCAGGTTGTCGCTGGCGCCGATGCGGGTGAAGACGCGGTCCACTACGCTGAGTCGAGCTGAGCGTGCGGGAACGAATGAGCCCATCTGGGCCAGGATTACGATCAGCGCGGTTTGCCGCAAGTAGGTGGACTTGCCGCCCATGTTCGGTCCGGTCAGCAGCAGGATCGTGTGCGTGGATGCATTCAGATAGAGATCGTTGGGGACGAATCGCTCACTGCCGCCGGCCATCTCTTGCTGCTCGATCACGGGATGGCGGCCCTCGACGATTTCGAGATCGCCAACATTACCGTCACCTGAGGCAAGTATTTGTGGCCGGCAGTAATTTCGCAGCGCGGCGATGTGGGCCAGCGAAGCCAGCACATCCACTTCGGCCAGCGCCAGCGCGGTCTGCCGGATCCGTTTCGCCTCAGCGGCGATTGCAGTGCGCAACTCAGTGAACAGGCGCCGCTCGATCTCGACAATTTTTTCCTGCGCGTCGAGAATCTTCGTCTCGTATTCTTTCAACTCGGGCGTGGTGAAGCGCTCCGCGCCCACCAGAGTTTGTTTGCGTTCATAATCCTGCGGGACCAAGTGAAGGTTCGGTTTCGAAACTTCGATGTAGTAACCGAAGATGGAGTTGAACTTAACCTTGAGCGAGCTGATTCCGGTCCGTCCCCGCTCGCGGTGCTCGATCTGCGCCAGCACCTGCTTGCTGTTGCGGGAGAGTTCGCGCAGTTCGTCGAGATCGCGATCTACTCCTGCGGCAATTACGCCGCCATCGGCAAAGCTGAGCGGGGGTTCCGGCACAATTGTCTGCTCGATGCGGTCGCGCAGGTCGCCGAGTTCGTCGAGCGATCCATGCAAGGTTTTCAGCCGTTCCGCCGCTAATCGCGACACCGCAGCCTTGATTGCCGGAATCTTTGCGAGCGACGCAGCCAGAGCTAATACATCCCGCGGATTCGCGGTCTCCAAGGTCACGCGGCTGAGAAGCCGCTCCAGGTCGAGGACTCCATCGAGCGCACGGCGTAATTCCTCGCGCGCGATTGTTTCCTTTACGCCTGCTTCCACGGCGTCCAGGCGCGCATTGATCTCCGCGAGATCGAGCGATGGCCGCAGCAGCCACGCCCGCAGCAGACGCTTGCCCATGGGAGTGACCGCGGCGTCGATGGAGCGAAACAGCGTCACGCCCGCGTCCGTTCCGGCAAACAGCGGTTCGATCAACTCCAGGTTGCGGACGGTGACCGCATCCAGCACGAGACAGTTCTGCCGCTCGTACCAGCCGATGCGGTCCACGTGATCGAGAGATCCGCGCTGGGTGGAGCGCACATAGTAGAGAATTGCTCCCGCCGCAGCTGCAGCGGCCGTCCGCCCGGCGAGGCCAAATCCCTCCAGCGACAGCACGCCGAAATGATTCTCGAGCAGCGGAATCGCATGGTCGGGCGCGAAAATCCAGTCGTCGAGCGGAGTCTCCGTACAGGTTGCTCCGGACGCACGAGGCTGGGGGGATTGACCTCGGCTGATCTTTTCTCGGTTGATCTTTTCTTGATAGATATGGGCATCGAAAAGCGGCGCTGCCGATCCATACAACAGCTCCTTCGGCCGCAGTTGCTCCAGTTCTTCCTGGACCCTGCGGAGCGCGCCATCTCCCGAAAATTCCGTCGCCCGGAATTCTCCTGTGGAAAGATCCAACGCCGCGAAGCCCACACGATCCCCAACTTGCGCCAGGGCCGCAAGGAAATTATTTTCTTCCGACCCCAGCAGCGAATCCGCGGCCGTACCAGGCGTGACTACTCGCGTCACTTCGCGCCGCACCAGTTTCGTGCCAATCTGCTTTTTGGCCAGCCGCGGATCTTCCATCTGTTCGCAGATGGCCACCTTGAAACCTTTGCGAATGAGTTTGCCAATGTAGCCTTCCGCCGCGTGGTGGGGAACTCCGCACATGGGCACCGCGATGCCCTTCTCCTTGTTCCGCGAGGTCAGCGTGATCTGCAGCTCTTTGGAGGCCACAATCGCATCCTCAAAGAAAAGCTCGTAAAAATCGCCGAGGCGGAAAAATAGCAACGCAGTGGGATGTTCTTTCTTGACGGCGGCATATTGCCGCATTAGCGGAGTGGACGGCTCGGTCATTATTTCGATCGGCGAGCGGGCTTGGCGCGGATTATAACAAAGGGTCATCCGCGTTTTTGTGTGCCACCACTCCACAATATCGAAATCGTAGTTGACGCAGCTTCTTCCCCAGTGTTTAGCTGATACATGGAACTGCGCAAAGATCCCATCACTCGTTCCTGGGTTATCACGGGAGACGACCCAGTCGAGTACAGCCCGCGTCCTGAAACGGCCTGCCGTTTTTGTCCAGATGCTCCCAACGCCACGCAGGTTATCTCCTCTGTGCCCAGCGCGGGCGCTTGGTCAGCGCGATCTGTGGTGCATCCCACACCGCTCTACCACATTGAGGGTGAAGCTGGCCGGCATGGGGATGGCATTTATGATCGCATGAGCTCGGTGGGCGCTCACGAAGTTCTAGTGGAAAATCCCAGGCATGACCGCCATCTGTGGAATGCCAGTGACGATGAGATTGGACAGTTCTTGCGCCTGGCCGCCGAACGCATCATGGACCTCAAGCGCGATCCGCGCATCAAGTACGTCAGCTTCTTCAAAGATTACGGCTCCAATGCGGGCCAGGAATTCAGCCATCCCACATCGCAGATCACGGCCACCATGTTCGTGCCACGACGCGTGCTTTACGAACTGCGAGCGGGCCGCGAATATTTTGTCAGCAAGGAGCGGTGCGTCTTCTGCGATATTCTCATGCAGGAGGAGCGACAGGCGGCGCGCGTGATCGAGGCACGCGGCGATTATGTTGCCATCGGCCCATATGCTCCGCGTGTTCCCTACGAGGCCTGGATTCTGCCGCGCAATCACGAGGCATCCTTCGAACGCACGGGATTGTCGAAGCCGGGGCTGCGCGTGAATCTTGCCGCGCTTCTGCGCCGAACGCTGCAGCGGGTGCGTACATTCACAGAAGATTTCCACCTAGTGCTGCACACCTCGCCCAACAGCCTGCATCCTTCCAAGACTCTGGGATACTGGAAAACGATCGACGACGACTATCACTGGCACATCGAGATCATGCCCGTCCTTGCCACCAAGGCGCGGTCTTACACGTTCAAGGAAGTGTATTACTCGCCGGTCAGTTCCGAGACTGCGGTAAGGCAACTGCGCGAGGCCAAGATTGAAGGGTGAGGCATCAAGGAAAGGCGAATTACACGTCGGCTAAGGTCTGCCGCCGGCGCGGCGCAATAATCGGCTGACATCGTTGTTATTTCGGGCGAGGGCCCAGGTAAGGGCTGTATAGCCATTCCGGCTACGCAGGTTTACATTCGCACCCGCTGCGATGAGGGCCTTAACCACATCCGGACTTGTCTTAGGATTTTGGCAGGCGAGGATCAGAGCAGACTGCCCGCCCTGGTCTAAGGCGTTGACGCCAGCACTCGTTGTCTCGGACAGCAACTGCCGTACAGTCTTCAAATCCCCTTGCACCGCAGCCCGCATGAGAGGGGTTTCGTCAGGATCCTCGAGCGTTTCGCCGCCACTTCCCAGTGCGACTGGCCAGGCTATCGGAATGATTTTGGCCACTTTGACGCTGATGTCCCCGTTCATCTTCTGCCAATCGTTGAGTTTAAAATAATTGTGCAACAAAGGCTGAATCTCTATTTCAACGATTGATTGCAGCGCCGAACTTCCTGCCGGATGCCATGTGCCCGCAGCTTCGTCCCAGGCTTGCAGGCGGAAAACATTGAAGCCGTCGGCTGAATTCCACTCAAAGTGCGCGTCCAAGTTTCGGGTGAAACCTTCAGGGCCTACCCACACCAGAGCGCAAACTACCAGCAAAGCCGCTACCCCGTATGGCCAGGAGCGTCGGCCGGCGCAACGGGATACGATGACCGCCACCGTTCCGACCAGGGCCAAGGCCCCTATTAACAAGCCGGCGGCAGTCAGTACTTCACATATGGCATTCCACCAGTGCACCCGCCAATCCAGGAAGCCGCCTTCATCGAAGTGCCAGAACGGATTGAGATAAAGCAGCGTCAGGCCGCCGGCAAAGAGTAAGACGCCGGCTTCCAGACCCGTGATGGCCCAACTCGTGCGACGCATGTGCTTGGCGGTTGGAGTGAGCACCGATGTCTACCGGACAGATGAGTATAGACATTGTGAAGAAAGAGGGGGGAATCAAAACTCAAACTGATGTGCACCAAGAACCTTACCGGTTACGCTCCAGTCACCTTCGCATGCGAGGCCATACTGCGCTCGCACAAAAGCTTGCTCGCCGCTTCTGGCTCGATGGGTGGCGAGAAGAAATATCCTTGCCCCAGGTTGCAACCAAAGTCGCGGAGGTGCTCCCAATGCTTTGCGGTTTCAATACCTTCCGCAATCACTTTCAACTTCAACTTGTGTGCCAGCAGAATGATCAGCTCCACCGTGTCACGAGTTCCACGGTCAGTAAGTATTCCACTTACGAGGGCGGATGCGGTATTCCAGTTTTCTGCCCACTCCGGTGCTGCGTGCTTCGCGGGCGGCCTCTAAAACCTTGAATCGATCGTCGGCGTGGATCTGGTCAAACGCCCACGTCTCTCCCAGTTCCGCCGCGGAGTACCCGAGGATTCGCTTGTACGCGGGGCTGTTGTAGAGGCGATTTCCTTTCACATCTACTAACGCAATCATGTCGGCGGTCTTCGAAGAAAGATATCGGCGGATCGCGGCAGGAGACTTAGTCACCCTGTAAGACCAAGCTACCTTGGGGTCGTCGCCGTTTGTTCTCCAGCAGATGGGCGGTGCGGGACAAACCTCCAGCGACCGTTCATAATGTTGGCATGACCCTGCGCCGCCTCAAGACGTACGCCGGCACTCAGGGGTACGTTTACCAGTACTATTTCGTGGGCAAACGTGGCGCGCTTGCCGATGATCCCGAGGCACCCGCCACGGAATTTGTTTTCGACGTTACCTCCGACCGCAAGCTGACCTACGCCGTAAGCGTCTTCCTGCCGGAAAAAGCGGTGACAGCTTGGGCCACCGTTCACGGGCGTCCGCTGACCGATGCGGAACAGTACGCCGCAGCTAAGCTCCGGCTGTTCCGAGCCTTCGATGAGCTGGAAAATGTGAAGGTGGAAGGACGCCGCCTAGTCATTAATGCGGCTGTGCTCGAGGAAGCGCTGGCTAGCTTGGGAGTGGATTGAGCAAATTGTGATCCAGATCACATTCTTGCGTGATCCTTGGCGTTTCCCCACTCCGTGATCTCCATGCAGAATATAATGCGTGGATAGAGATGGGGTTCCTGGGGTTACGACCAAGACTTACGAACTCGTTCCGGCTTGCATTAAACTCAGCGGACTCTGATACTTACCTAGCCTATGGCGTTACTTTGGTTGCGCTTTGCGTTGGCTTGTTACTTCATCGGCCTGATCTACGCTTTCTTTGCGCTCACCCGCACCAGCGATCTTTTTAGCCGTATCGCGTTGCACGCTGCCAGCATGGGCATGATCTTCCATTTTGTCTCGCTGGTTGAGCTTTTCCTGTCCGGGCACGTCGTCTGGGCCTCGGTGCACAATGGGGAGTCGCTGCTGGCCTTCTTTTCGATGACGTTTTTCATGATCATATACGCCGTCTACAAAACCACTTCGCCGGGCGTGGTCGTCTTCCCCATCGTATTCTTCCTTACCTTCGTTGCGGCCGTAGACGAGCAACCTGTCCTGCTGACATCGTTCGTCCAGCACAAGGGATGGCTGATCGCGCACATCATCCTGATCTTTACCGGATACGCCGCCCTCGTGCTGAGCTTCGGCGCCAGCCTGCTTTACCTGCTGCAGGAGCGCCGGCTGAAGGCCAAGAAGCCCAGCAGCCTGATTTCTTTCCTGCCCGCTCTCGAAGTGATTGATCAGATCGGCTACCGCTCTTTGCTGCTTGGTTTTCCATTTATGACGCTCGGGCTGATTACCGGCTCGATCGTGGCCATGTCCACGTACGGGCACATCGACTTTGCCGATCCCAAGATCCTGCTTTCGGTTTTGATGTGGGTCGTCTACATGGTCATGGTTTTCACGCGCTGGAACTCGGGATGGCGTGGCCGCCGCGCCGCAGTTCTGGCCACATTTGCTTTCGTGGCCGCCATCGTTGCCTGGGCCGCGAATTACTTCTCCGCCATTCACAGGTTTGCCGCCTCATGAGATACCAGCTCATCGGCGTGAATCACAAGAGCGCTTCGCTCGAAGTGCGTGAGCGCTTGGCGATTCCTGAGTCGCGCCTCCCCGACTGCTGCCGTGACCTCACGGCCCATCCCGGAATCGAGGAGGGCATGATCATCTCCACCTGCAACCGGGTGGAGGTGGTGACCCACACCAGCAATGGTTCCGCCGACCTGCGTGGCTTTCTGCACGATCATTTTCACTTGACAGCGGAAGAGCTCGATGCGCATTTATACGAGTTTCGAGAAAAGGATGCGGTGCGCCACGTTTTCCGCGTGGCTTCAAGCCTCGATTCGATGGTGGTCGGTGAAGCCCAGATTCTCGGGCAGGTGAAAGAGGCTTACGCCACGGCTCGCGCCGTAGGCTCGGTGCGCGGCCAACTCGATCAGCTGTTCACTCGCGCGTTTGCGGTTGCCAAGCGGGTTCGAAGCGAAACCGCGGTGGGGTCGTCCTCGGTTTCCATCGCCTCGGTCGCGGTGGAACTGGCCAAGAAGATTTTCGGAACCCTGCAGGGCAAGAATGTTTTTATCGTCGGCGCCGGCAAGATGAGCGAACTCGCCGCCCGGCACCTGATGGCCCACGGCTGTGCCTCGATCTTCGTGGCCAACCGTACCTACGATCGCGCCATCGGGCTGGCGCAGAAGTTCAACGGCCAGGCCATCAAGTTCGAGGATCTCTACAACTCCTGCGACCGAGCTGACATCGTCATCACCTCAACCGGCGCGCCCCACGCCATTTTCCGCCGCGAGCACGGCGAGCAATTCCTCGCCCGCCGCAAGAACCGGCCCATGTTCTTCATCGACATTGCCGTGCCCCGCGACGTCTCGCCCGAAATGGCCAAGCTCGACGGTATCTTCGCCTACGACATCGATGACCTGCAGCAGGCTGTCTCGAGCCACGTCGCCGACCGCCGCAAGGAAGCCGAACTCGCCGAAGCCATCATCACCAGCGAAGTCGAACGCTTCGAAGCCCGGTTGCACACGCTCGACGTGGTGCCCACCATCGTCTCATTGCAGGATCATTTGGAAACCATCCGCCAGGCGGAAATCGACCGCGTGCGCGGCCGCATGGGTGCGTTGACCCCGGAGCAAGAAATGGCGGTCGAGGCACTGACGCGTGGCATCATCAACAAGGTTATGCACACACCGATCACCACGCTGAAGACCGCTGCGCGCGAAGCTGAAGCCACCACGGTGATTGACGTAGTTCGCCGGTTGTTCAATCTGCGGGATAAAGACAAGGAATCAGTAGCGCCGGACCCGAACAAGAACGAAGTGGGGACGCGCCACTGATGCCTAAACTCCGTATCGGTTCTCGCGGCTCCCAACTCGCCCTGTGGCAGACCAACCACATCTCTGCGCTTCTTCGCGCTCGCGGCCATGAAGTGGAAATCGAAATCATCCACACTACCGGCGACAAGATCACCGACGTTGCCCTAGCTATGGTCGGTACCAAGGGCATGTTCACCAAAGAAATCGAAGAGGCGCTTGCCGCCGGCCGCGTCGATTTCGCTGTGCATTCGTTGAAAGACCTGCCCACCGAACTTCCCCCGGGATTCGAAATCGCCGCGATCACAGAGAGACAAGACCCTCGCGACGCCTTCTGCTCGCGGTTTTATTCGAAAGTCGGGGACCTGCCGCATGGCGCGCGCGTGGGCACATCCAGCCTGCGCCGCCAGGCGCAACTGAAGGCCATACGCCCCGATCTCGATATTCATCCCCTGCGCGGCAACATCGATACGCGCCTGCGCAAACTCGAGCAGGGCGAATACGATGCCATCATCCTGGCCTCGGCCGGTTTGAAGCGCCTGGGCAAAACGGAATTAATCAAGCAGATCATCCCTGCCGAAGTCATGTGCCCCGCCGCTGGGCAGGGAGCGCTCGGCATCGAAATCCGCGAAGGCGACGCCGCCACGCGCGAGCACTTGGAATTCCTGAACGACGCTGCCGCCCGCGCCGCCACCACCTGCGAGCGCGCCCTCCTCAATCGACTAGGCGGAGGCTGCCAAGTTCCCATTGGTGCTTTTGCTGAAAGGCGCAACCGCAAGCTGCATATCGACGCCATCGTTGCTGAACCCGACGGCTCAAGGCTTCTGCGCGAATCGCTCGACGGCGATCTCAGCGATCCCGAACAACTCGGCAACGACGTTGGCGAAACGTTACTTAGCCGCGGCGGCGACGAAATCCTCCAAGCCGTCTACGGCCGCGGCCTCGCCGTCCCGCCGCAACCGTGACCCCGGATCATGAAGCATGAAGAGTGGCAGCGTTCTCCTGCAACTTCTGGGCGGCACCAAGAGTTCCCGTGCTCTCCGTCGCTGGATCAACTTCTGGCCGCCGTTTGTAGGCACGGGAATTCGTGTCCGGCACGTCGCGTCCGACATGAAATCCGTTGACGTCGAATTGAAGCTGCGCTTCTGGAACGCGAACTACGTGGGCACGCACTTCGGCGGATCGCTCTTTGCCATGACCGACGCGTTCTATATGCTCATGCTGATGGCCAACCTGGGGCGCGACTACATCGTATGGGACAAGGCTGCGACCATCCGCTATAGAAAGCCTGGGAAGGGAACGGTGCGCGCGGAATTTCGTTTGTCCGATAGCCAAATCGAGGACATTCGCGAGAAACTGAAGACGTTGCCGAAATACGAGCCCATTTTTTCTGTAGAAGTGAAAGACGAGGCCGGAGTGGTGATCGCCGAAGTGGAGAAAGTTTTGCACGTGCGAAAAAAGCAAACGGCGGAGCCGGCAGGAAAGTAAGAGAAGCAACCTGTGTACATTCCCGAGCACTTTCGTTTACGCCACGACGCGGATGCCGTTGCCTTCATGCGTGCGAATCCCTTTGCCATTCTGATCTCAACCACCGACGCGGGGCCTTTCGCCACGCATCTGCCTCTCTTCGTGCGTGAGGCGGAAGGCAACGTCGTGCTCCGCGGCCACGTGGCGAAGGCGAACCCGCACTGGCGCTACCTCGAACAGCAGCCGCAGTGTTTAGCTATTTTTCACGGACCGCACTCCTACATCTCGCCCAGTAATTACACGGCGCGCGAAAGCGTTCCTACCTGGAATTATGCTGCGGCGCATCTCTATGGAAATGCACGACTCTTTTCTTCGCCGCAGGATTTGCACGCGATGCTACACGAGCTGATGGAAACTTTCGAGCCTGCCTACCGCCGGCAGTGGGAGGAATTGAGCCAGAAGTATCGCGAGAACATGCTCCGGCAGATCGTTGGCTTTGAAATCGTCGCCACCAAGATTGAAGGCAAGTTCAAGCTCAGCCAGAACCGTACTCGGGAAGACCAGGCGAACGTGATCGCGAGTCTGGAAAAAGCCGAAGACTCAGCCGTTTCGGGCGTCGCACGCATGATGAAAGAGCAGCGCCTCGGGAAAATTCCGGCGGACAAGGAAGGCGAGTGAGGAAGAAGGCCGACAGCGGCTGTAAAGATTCGCATGCGCTTTCCGGCGTTCGAGTGCTCGTAGGCCGAGCGCGGCATCAGGCCGGCACACTCTCCAGCGAACTGCGCAAACTGGGTGCCACTGTGCTTGAAATTCCATTCATCGAAATCCGCAAGCCGCGATCTTTCAAGCCGTTGGACTCCACCCTCAAAACTCTTGCCGATTATGACTGGCTCATCCTTACCAGCGTGAACGGCGTCGAGGCAATGTGGGAGCGACTGGGCACACTGCGCTTAAGCAATAGAAAGTTTGAGCACTTGCGCATCGCAGCCATTGGTCCAGCGACGAAGAAAGCCATCGAACAACGCGGAGTCAAAGTGGATGTTGTTCCCAAAGAGTACGTGGCGGAGGCGGTCGTGCGCAGCTTACGGCGGCGCGTGAAAGGGAAGCGGGTGTTACTGGTGCGTGCCAAAGTTGCCCGCGACGTGATTCCGACCGAGCTGCGCGGGGCCGGAGCGCATGTGGATGTGGTGGAAGCGTATGAAACCGTCGTGCCGCAATCGTCGCGCGCGCGCCTGCGCGACGTGCTTCGGAATCCGCGGCAGCGGCCTCATGTGGTTACGTTCACCAGTTCTTCAACCGTGCGCAACTTCATGGGATTGGTGGGTGAACGCGCAACCGTCGTTCTTGACGGGATACGGCTAGCGTCGATTGGTCCGGTCACGTCGTCGACGTTACGTGAATTTGGGTTGCGGGTGGACATCGCGGCCAAGGAGTTCACAATCCCGGGATTGGTGCGAGCCATCGTGCATGCAACCATCGAGCCGCCCCATTTAACCAAGCCGAGACGCGCCCGCACTTGGGGCAACCGCGATATCTGCTAAATTGGCGGCATGAAACCGAAGACGATTTACCTCGTGCTTTGTTTCGTTGGTGCGCTGGTTCCGTATTGGCAGTTCGTTCCGTGGGCCGTGCAACACGGGATGAATCTTCCGCTGTTCGTCCGCGAGTTGTTCGCGAACCGCATCAGCGCCTTCTTTGGCATGGATGTCCTGGTTTCTGCCGTGGTTCTCATCGTGTTCATGAGAGTCGAGAGCGCACGTCTAAACATTCGCCGGCGGTGGCTTCCGGTGTTGGCCGTACTCACAGTCGGGGTTTCGCTCGGCTTGCCGATGTTTCTCTACCTGCGGGAATTAAGAACGGAACAGCTTAAGTCACTGGGCGACAGACGGTGCTAGCCTGATTCGGGTGTCGCTCTATTCCGTCAGCGAGCAACTGCAGTCCGCCGGAGGGACGTGAGCCAATAGAAAGTCGGCGACGCGCTGGTAGGCATCAATCTGGTTTTCCACGCGGGCGAAGCCGTGGCCTTCGTTTTCGTAGATCTTGTAATCGACCGTGCCGCCACGCTTCTTGATGGCGTCGACGACCTGCTGCGTTTCGGACTTCGGGCAGCGCGGATCGTGTCCTCCTGCGAGCAACAGCAGCGGCGCTTTAATTTGATCGATGAAGTTGATCGGTGATCGATCTTCGTACAGCGCTTTGTTCTTCACCACATCGCCCATGGTCGCGAGATCGGACTGTTGCAGCACGGGATCTTCGTTTTCGATTTCGGTGAACCAGTTCACGAACGGAACGATGGGCACGCCTGCGGCCCAGACTTCGGGAGCTTTCGTCACTGACATCATGCTGAGATAGCCGCCGTAGCTTCCGCCCATGACGGCAATCTTTTTGGGATCAAGGTGGCCGGTCTGCTTGATCCAGTCAACCCCGGCGAGCACGTCCTGCAAATCTCCGCCGCCCATGTCGAACAAATTAGCCTGCTGGAATTCTTTTCCGTATCCAGTCGAGCCGCGATAATTCGGCGCGAGCACCATGTATCCCTGATTGGCGGCGTATTGCACGAAGCGGTTGAACGCGTTCATGGTTTGCGAAGTCGGTCCGCCGTGGATGTAAACGATGGCGGCGTTCTGCCCGTTGCGCGCCATGTTGAAGGGCACGTAAAGAAACGCGGAGATGGTCCACTTGCCGTCGCGGCTGGGATAGTGCACGAGATAAGGCTCGACCATATCTTCGGAGCGAACTCCCGCGACGAGGGAGTGCGTGACTTGATGGGACTTGCCGGTTGCCAGCGTGTAAACCCATAGATCGCCAGGAGCGGTGGGACCGTTGTGGTAATAAAGGAGCCGCGAGCCATCTTTAGTGAACGCGGAGTGGCCGCCGACAGGCTCATTTACGCCTTCGGGGATGGGCGGGGCCGTGGACTTGCCCGTCGCGAGATCGTGCAGGTAAATGTCTTCGTTGCCGTCGACGTTGGCACTGAAGGTGATGTGCTTGCCATCGGGCGAGAATTCGCCGCCGCGGATTTCCCATTTGTCGTGCGTGAGCCATTGGATCGGTCCGGGATGGATTACTTTGGTGACAGAAGTTCCTCTCTCGCCGTATCCCAGGAGGCCGATGTTTTCGTACCCGTTCGAAGCGTTGGACGTAATTAGTATCGTGCCTCCGTCTGGAATGGGACGAGGATCAATGTCATTCGCAAAGTAACGCTGTTCGCCCTCATGCGGCGTCAGCAGCGTGCTTTTTCCAGTTGCCACGTCCGCAATGAAGATATTGGAATCTGTGCCCTTGGCTTGCTCCTGCGTATAGACGATGTACTTGCCGTCCCTCGACCAAATGGGGTTATAGTTGCCTTTATCTTGGGGAGTGCCTGTAGTGAGGTGCTTCACCTCGCGCATCAGCGTGTCGTAGATGTCGATCTCATGGGCCGCCGATGTTTTTGGCTTTACCAGATACGCCAGGTAGCGGCCATCGGGCGACCACGTCGGATCCGTTTCCGCGATCTCACGCGTGCTGGTGAGGTTCACGACTTTCCCGGACTTAGGGGAGACCAGAAAAATATCCCAGAGTTCGTCACCGTCGTAGTCGGATTGGTAGGCGATCCATTTTCCGTCTGGCGACCACGCAGGCGCGGTTTGACGCTGATCGCTGACGGTGAGCTGCACCGGCCATCCGCCTTCGGCTGGAACGAGCCACAGGTTGTTGCGTCCACTGATGTTCGAAATGAAAGCGATGCTCTTGCCGTCGGGCGACCACGTTGGTCGCCCTACTTGGCGCGTCATGTAGAGTTTTTCGATGCTGAGGCTGCGCGGCTCCACTTGCGCGTTGGGTTTGGAGGCGATCTGCTTGGGATCGGTAACGGCCTGCGGCGCGGGGAGAGTCTGGGCGGCAGCGGACTCAGACACAACGATGCTCATAAGTATGACGATAGCAAAGAGTGCGATAGTGCGCATGGAGGTGAAAGCCTCGGAGCGGCCGTTGAAGAAAAAGTGTAGCAGAAGGCGGCGGTCGATCAGGAGGCTGCTGATTGCATAGGTCCTTCGCTTCGCTCAGGATGACAGAGCGATTTCAAATTCAAATTAGGCTTTCGCGTTCTTGTGCATCTCCACCGTGCTCCAGGTTTTGTCGGCGGCGTGGCAGATATTTTCCAGAGGGCAGTCGATGCACTTGGGTTTGCGGGCGATGCAGAGCCGGCGTCCGTGCCAGATGATCTGGTGGGCGAAGAGAATCCATTTCTCGCGCGGGATGATCCGCATCAGGTCCTGCTCGATTTTCTGCGGGTCGTCGTTCGTAGTGAGCTCGAGGCGGCGCGAAATGCGATGCACATGGGTGTCGACGACTACGCCTTCGGCTTTCTTGAACCACGTGCCGAGGACTACGTTCGCTGTCTTGCGGGCGACGCCGGGGAGGGTGAGGAGATGTTCCATTTTGAGCGGAACCTGGCCGCCAAAGTCAGCAACAATTTTTTTCGCAGCGCCGACCACGGATTTTGACTTGTTGCGGAAGAAGCCTGTGGAGCGGACGTCAGGCTCGAGTTGTTCGGGCGTGATCGCGGCGAATGCTTCAACGGTGGGATACTTGCGGAAGAGTTCGGGCGTAACACGATTGACGTTCACGTCGGTGGATTGGGCGGAAAGGATGGTAGCGACCAGAAGTTCCCATGCGCTGGTGTGAGTGAGAGCGCAGGTGACGTCGGGATAGAGTTGGTCAAGGCGCTTCAGAATTTCGGCGATGCGGTCAGGAGCGACGGGATTGTAGGCGCTTTGCTTCTTTGCTTTAGAAGCTGGCGGGACTTTGGCGCTGCTTGGAGGGCCGGGGGTGGTGGTTCGCACAGGGGCATCTTTGTGTCCAGGCCCGCCTACAGTTCCGCGCGGTTGCTTGGGCGCCGCTTTCGCGGGCGGGGGTGTCCGCGCCACACGGTCTTGCCGGCCGCTGCGGGCGGGTTGACGGGGCATTTTTCCGCGGGGCATGAGGGCAACATCTTAGCAGAGACCTCGGTAACCACGGGAATGATTGACTCGCCAGATATCCCTCGGTAGTCTGAAGTTCAACCCATTCACTCAGAGAATCTACTATGGCTGTAACTTCGATCCAACTCGGGCAGGTGTGGCGCAGCGATGCTGACGGCCAGGATTATCTGGTGACCAAGGTGTACAGTGAAGTGTTCACACAGTATGCCATGCTGCGGCCGGCAGGGATTACCGCTCCCGACGCGCCGACTGTGCGTATCAAGGTGACGAAGACACCGCAAGGCGCGGCGCTGCCCGGTTATACGTTTACCCAGGAAGGGTCGTTCTAGCCTGGGGTTTTCTACCCCTGATTTCCGATACACTTGAGCGCAGGCCCAGTTTTCTTTGTTTTCGGACTGAGAAACGAACGCACTTAACTGGCAACTGAACAACTGAGAACTGCCTTCATTCATGACTGAAAAACTTCTGGTTGTCATTTTTGTGTTCATTAAATCGGTGATCGCCGTGACCGGCTACGGCGGGATCGTTCTGCTGATGGCAATTGAGTCGGCGTGCATTCCTCTGCCTTCGGAATTGATCATGCCGTTTGGCGGATACCTCGTGTTTGAAGGCACGTTTAAACTGCTGTGGCTGGCAACTGCCGGGGCGCTCGGCTGCAACCTGGGGTCGCTGGTGGCTTATGAGATTGGGTGCTATGGCGGGCGTCCGCTGGTGGAGCGCTTTGGGCACTGGGTCCTGATGACGCGGCGCGAACTTGACTGGGCGGACCGCTTTTTCGCCCGCTGGGGATATCTGGCCGTGTTCATCGCGCGGCTGCTGCCGGTGATCCGCACGTTCATCGCGCTGCCAGCGGGAATTGCACGCATGCCGCGGGGACGGTTTCATATCTATACGTTTCTGGGATCGTGGCCGTGGTGCCTGGGGTTGGCATATTTCGGAATGAAGCTGGGTGAGAACTGGCGGGAGCTAGGGAAATATTTCCACAAATTCGATGCGGTGATTGGAGTGATGCTGGTGGCGGGCGCGGTCTTTTTTGTTTGGACGCACTGGCAGAATAGGGTCGGCCGTCAGGCATCGGCCGTCAGTCGGCATTGATCGCCGAAACCTATCAGCCAAGGCTCCTTGGATGGCGTCATGAAGCCAAGCACGAAGAAGCAGCGGAGTAGTTAGATCGTCACCGAATCTCGACTGGCGTCGCCAGTTGCGATCCCGCGATCTGCCACCTGCCATTGTGTTTCACAACCACATCCATGTAGACGTAGCGGACTTTCAATCGCCCGCCACCTTGCTCGACCTCATCTTCTTCAGAGCCGTGGACGATTGCGACATCTTCGCGCAGAAGGCGGATTTCCCGCCCGGTCGAGACCATCGAAACCTAGCGGATCGCGCCGAACTTGAGATTGTTGATCACATCCTCCTTGGTGAAAGCTTCTCCTGACTCGTTATATTGGACGTAGTCGTCAGCGAAGATGCGCGAGAGTTCGACGAGGTCGGCCGCGATCAGGGCGCGGTCGCCGTCCTCGAAAAGCTTCAGAATTTGTTGTTGGTCGCTTTCCACCTGCCTCTGCTTCCTTCCACCGACAGTTTGTCTTTGCCGTCTTGTTAGTGTACAAGCGGGTATCTACGAGGAGGACCCCGTGATTCAAATGTCTCGTGCTCTTGCGTTTCTGCTTCTCTTCACCATCGCACTTCCCGTCTTTTCTCACGCTCAATCTGCACCGCAGACTTCCGAGAAGCCCTTCGTGGTTGAGTACTACTACAAAGCGAAGTGGGGACATGCGGACGAGTTTCTGAAGCTGTTCAAGAAGAATCATTATCCCGTGCTGAAGAAGGAAATGGAGATGGGGCGGATTGCGAAGGTGTGGATGGATCAGCCGCGCTATCACACGACCGAAGACGGGCGCTGGGATTTCCGCGTGACCATCGTCTTCAAGAATGCGACCGTGGCGAACGAGGCATTCGATGAAGCGGCGCTGCAGAAGCAGATGTATCCCGATCAAGACACGTTCCAGCGAGAGGAGCAGCGGCGGTTCGAGATTCTCGATGGACATTGGGATCTGCCGGTGAAGACGATGGAGTTGGACTCGAAACCCTGATCGCAAGACCTTTGACACCGAGCATCCAGAGCAGGGCAGAGTTATTGGTTTGTTTGTCGTTGTTTGTCGTCGATGCCGTGCCTACGCAAAAGATGTTAAATGATGGTAACAATCGTGTGGAAAATTCTGCATGACTGTCATTGAAATTTAACGTTAGACAGAGCCGTCGCAAGGTCCATACTCTTAACTATGGACTCATTCATATCAGTTGAGGATTTACATGTAGATTTGCTGCACGAGATCGGCAATCGGCTGGCGACGGCGGATGGCTTTCACGATGTATTGACTCGTGTGGTCGACTTTGCTTCCGCGCTGGTGAAGTGCGACTCCTGCCTGGTCTATGTTCTGGAAGGGGAGGATCTGGTTTTGCGAGCCTCGAAGAATCGGCATCCGGAAGTCGTGGACCGGCTGAAACTTCGCCTGGGGCAGGGCATTACGGGATGGGTGGCGGAACACAAAGAACCAGTGGCGGTCGCGGAAAAGGCGGGACTGGATCCGCGCTTTCAGTTCTTCCACGAACTGCCAGAAGATAGCTATGAAGCCTTCCTGTCAGTTCCTTTGATGTGCCGCGGGCGCGTGGTGGGAGTAATCAATCTGCAGCATCGGCAGCCTCATGTTTACCGGCGGCGGGAAATCCGGCTAATCTCGACGGTTGGTTTTCTGGTGGGCGCGGAGATCGAGATGGCGCGACTCGAGGATGCGAATAGCAATCTATCGGAACAACTGCAGACGCGAAAAGTGGTGGAGCGCGCCAAAGGAATTTTGCAGCGCGATCTGGGATTGAGCGAGGAACAAGCCTACCTGGCATTGCAGCGTCAGAGCCGACAGAAGCGCAAGGCAATGAAGGAGATTGCGGAAGCGATTGTGTTGAGCGAAGAGGTGAAAGGCAATTCGCGGACGCCTGGTCCGTCGTGATGCCCTGCTGCCGCACCGCACCACCCGCCTTGCATCACTCTGCTTCCTTTTGACCATAAAACAACCGAGAGCAGATCTATGGCAGATCTGCTCTCGGGATACCGAGCAGTTATTGGGCGGAGCTTGCGGCTGAAGCGGTGTGCATCTCAGCCACTTCCTTCCCTGAGTTTGCGGGCGCTGCGAAGTGCAGCGTGACTTCAAACTGGGGAAGGTTCATGGCGCTGACGTAGCGCTCGCCGAACTTCGAGTTGATTACCAGGCTCGCGGTCTTGGAACTGTCAGCAACGTCGGTATCATTCACCATTAGCATGAAGGACTCGGGCGTGCCCGACAATTTTCTGAGCGTGAGCATTTCCGACGGGCCCACGGGTTGGAGTGTGAACCTGTAATCTCCGGCTGGGACCGTGGCATTCTGCCAAAGCACTTCGTGGGGCAGCGTGAAAGTTCCTGCCTCGTCCTGGGCAGAAGCCAGGATGGGTGCAAAGTTCAGAGCACTCAAAGTCAAAACAACGGCGTAGACGAACTTGCGAATCGATTTCATTGGAATCTCCTGTTCTTGGTCCGAAGAGCACACTACCGGCGCGAGGCCGAATGGCGTGGGCTCAGATTGAGGTGGAGAACAACGAGGTCAGGAGAATTGCAATACCGACATCAGGGCCAGCATGCAAACATCAGCTTCGCGGGACCGGCTGCAGAGCTGGTTTACGAAGTAAGTCCACTATGAAGGAAGTCTTCGCCAGAGTCCAACGCAAAAAATTCATGGAACTGATTCATGAGTGTGGCATGGCGCGGTAGGGTTGACGCTGATCGCGAGTAGCTGTCTGAGTATCTGGGCTATAACGCCGCGCGTGTTGTCGAGGCGCTGTAGTTGAGGAGATCGGACAAACTCATTGTGAGACCTTCAGCCTTGCTTTCTTTCGCAAAGTGGGGATTCTGTATCTTGTTCCTGGCGGGATTGGCCTTTGCTTGCTACCGTCGTCCAATTGACAATCTCGACCGTTACATTTACGAAGCAGCGGTCCGTGGAAAATCCCAATCCGTCCAGGTCGTGTACCCCATCGTGAAACATGAGAGCCCTCGGGCCGAAGAGAGCTCCATTCTGGATAGTCCTCAGCACCTTTTGGAACTGGAGCCGATGTACACCATTCGGCCTATCTATCTAGTCGTTATTCGGGTTGTGAGTAGCGTTTTTCTCATGCAAAGTGCCATCCGCTTTATTTCGGCAACGGCACTATTTGGCATCGGGATCATCGTTCTGGTTTGGACGAAACGGCCACTTCTAAGTTGCTTGCTCGTCGCTGCATCGCCAGTTGTTTCATTGGGCAGATTAGGCGGGCCCGATGCGTTGGCCGCTTCGTTGTGATTCCCGCGCTGTGGCTTTTGGGTCGGCAGGATCGGAATTGCCCTTGGTCTTCTGTTCGTTTCGCTTGGAGTGCGAACGGACAACATTTTAATTCTGTTTGCCGTTCTGGTGTGCCTGGCGTGGAAACAGAGACTGCCAAGGTCGATTGCGGCAGTACTTGCCGCGTTCGCAATCGGGATCGTCCTCGGCATCAATCATTGGGCTGGGAACTACGGCTGGATTGTCCTTTTTCGCTTCAGTTTCATTAGCGGTCGTTACCCGGCCCAGATACCGCACGTGCTCACGATCAGAGAATATGTCTACGCCCTTGTGTATGGAGCGGTGGGGGTAGCCGACCGCGTGGCAGTTTGGATTCTTCTGGGACTTTTGGCTTGGAGACGTCGCCAAGACCCTTTGTTGATAGTTGTTAGCTTCGCCGTTCTGGCACATTTTCTTCTTTATCCATCGCCTGAAGATCGTTACCTGGTCTGGGCGTACGTGATCACGGGAATTGTCCTGATAAGGTCATTCGATGAACAGCACAGACAGACCGGTGTAGCGGCTTTGACGCATGACGATTCTGTCCGGTTGCTGTGACGAATGCGGAAGGTCGGGGGGGCGGCGTCTCTTCCTCAAGTTTCAGGTTTCGCACGCTAGGATCCTTCTGAAGCCTGACGCTAAGTCTTTTCCACCCGATGCCCGCTCTGCCCCGTTAAACCGATTTTCTGCGCGTTTGACCCCTGTCGTTTGCAAAAGTCCTCTCCAATACGAGAACATACAAGGTTTGCACATCCCTATAGATTCTTACTGAGGAAGCGGCCAACATATGGCGACACCGAAGAAATCCGCGAAGACGGCGCAGGTTGAAGTGAAATCAGCAGGCAAGGCGAAGAGCGGTTCCTCGCACAACGGCACGATCCAACCCGCGAAAGGAAAGCTGGGAGTGATGATCCCGGGCATGGGTGCGGTGGCGACGACCTTTGTTGCTGGTGTAGAGGCGATCCGCAAGGGACTGGCGAAACCGATCGGGTCGCTGACGCAGATGGGCACGGTTCGGCTGGGCAAGCGCACGGACGGCCGTTCGCCGAAGATCAAAGAGTTTGTACCTCTGGCCGGACTCGACGACCTGGTGTTCACTGGCTGGGACATCTTTGAAGACAACATGTACGAGGCGGCCTCGAATGCCGGCGTGCTGGATCAAAGGCTGCTCGACCAGTTAAAGCCATTTCTTTCGTCGGTGAAGCCGCTGTCGGCGGTGTTTGATCACAATTATGTGAAGAAGATCGACGGGCCGAATGTGAAGAAGGGCAAGACGAAGATGGATCTTGCCGAGCAGTTGCGGGAGGACATCCGCGACTTCAGGAAAACCAGTGGATCGAGCCGGTTGATCACGATGTGGTGCGGATCAACTGAGTCCTATATCGAGCCGACGGCAGCGCACCAATCGGTGAAGTCGTTCGAAAAGGCGCTGCGCGAAAACGACGAGATGATTGCGCCCTCGATGATATACGCCTACGCGTCATTGATGGAGGGAGTGCCGTTCGCGAATGGCGCGCCGAATCTCACGGTGGACTTGCCGGCGATGCTCGAACTCTCGCGACAGAACGAAGCGCCGATCTGCGGAAAAGATTTCAAGACCGGGCAGACGCTGATGAAGACGGTTCTAGCACCGGCATTCAAGGCGCGGTTACTCGGCCTGAGCGGTTGGTATTCGACCAACATTCTGGGCAACCGTGACGGAGAAGTGCTCGATGATCCGGGCTCGTTCAAGACGAAGGAAGAGTCGAAGCTGGGAGTGCTGGAGCACATTCTGCAGCCTGCGTTGTATCCCGAGTTATACGGGAATATTTTCCACAAGGTTCGCATCAACTATTATCCGCCACGCGGTGATAACAAAGAGGGTTGGGACAATATTGACATCTTCGGATGGCTGGGTTATCCGATGCAGATTAAGGTGGACTTCCTGTGCCGCGACTCGATTCTTGCGGCGCCGATTGTGCTCGATCTCGTGCTACTGATGGATCTGGCAAAGCGCTGTTCGGAACTCCGCGGGCTGGGCATTCAAGAATGGTTAAGCTTTTACTTTAAGTCGCCGATGACCGCGCCGGGGCTTTATCCCGAACACGATTTGTTTATTCAGTTGATGAAGCTGAAGAACACGCTGCGGCACTTGAAGGGCGAGGAACTGATCACGCACTTGGGGTTGGAGTATTACGACTAGCTCGTGTGGCGCGGGCGCCCTCGCCCGCGCGTAATTACCTCAAGCCTTCCCAAGCTTCAGGTGGTTCGATCGCCGATTCGATGTCGCCGACGATCTTGATGATGCCCCTCAGCGGGCCTAAGAACTTTTTCTTCGGCTTTGCGAGATGCGCGAGCTTCGCTTGAGGCTGGCAAGGATCCTTCGGTTGGTCCGAGGTCTTTTTTCCTTAGTCATCACGCTCACCAACGATCATTTCAAAAGCATTTCTCGCTCTAGGCGAGCTTCTTCTCGCGTTTATACTCGTCGAACTTTTCCAGAAAGCGATCAATATCCTTCTTCTGCAAATAATAGGGCGTCGACAACCGTAGCTTGTTGGGGTCGCCGCCGCGGATGCGGATCTTGTGCATCTTCCACATCCAGTTTTCCAAGTCCATGCGCGGGACGGGTGGGACGTTGACCGTCACGATGGCGCAGCGCAGGGCGGGATCAGGCGAGGTCCAGGATTCGGCGCCGCATTTTTTCATCCCAGCCAGCATGTAATCGGCAAGGGTACGATGACGGCGCTCGATTCGATCCAAGCCTATGTCGTCGGCGAGCTTGATGGAGGCGCGTAGTCCCCAGAGGGCTGGCACGTTGGAGCTGCCGATGCGCTGGAAGCGCTCGGCACGCAATTTGGGATCGTTCCACCCTTCCGTGACGATCGTGTTCCAGAGGCGGTCGATGACTTCGTCGCGCACATACAGGAAGCCGGAGCCTTTGGGAGCTTGCAGCCATTTGTGCGGGCTGGAAGAGTACAGGTCGCAGCCGAGGTCGTGAAGGTTCAGGCGCATCATGCCGGGCACGTGAGCGCCGTCCACGGCGGAGAGAATGCCCTTTGAGCGGGCGAGCGCGCTGAGTTCTTTCGCAGGCAGCACGACACCGGAGAATGTAGTAATGTGGCTGAAGAAAATGACGCGGGTGCGGGAGGTGATGGCGTCGTTGAAGAGATTGAGAACCTGGGCAGCGTCTTTCACGGGACGCGGAAGCGTGACTTTCCTTACGACAATGCCGTAGCGCTTAGCCTTGAGATTCCAGGGATGCTCGCCGCCGGGATGCTCCTGGTCGGTCATGAGGACTTCGTCGCCCGGCTTCAGGTCGACACCATTAGCGATATAGCTATTAGCTTCGGTGGCATTACGGAGCAGAGCGATCTCATCGCGACGGCAGCCCACGAAGGCGGCCAGGGGATCGCGGAATTCGTTCCAGGAGGCGTATCCCCAGATGGGATAGTCTTCGGGATCCTGCTGGTCCATTTTCTCGGTAGTGGTGTAGCCGTCGAAAATGGCGCGCAGCACCGGAACTGGGCTGGAGCCGACGGTGCCGTTGTTGAGGTAAATCTCATCCTCCGGGATGAGGAATTGTTTGCGAATCTCAGCCCAGTAGGCGTCTTCGTTCGCCTCGAACAGGGTGGAGTCCGGAAGAGTGGCGGGCACGCCCGCAAGTTGCGCGAGTAGATTCCCGCGCAGGGCGGCAGCGCCGGCGAGCCCGGTAGCGGCGGTGGAGAGAAAACGGCGACGGTCGAGCAAGGGCACCTCCTGATCCAACGGAAGACGAAGGGGCCATGTTACGACTGAGCTGAAAATGGGGCAAGGGCGCTTGGCGCACGATATCTTGAACCAGGATTGCTCCCCTTCCTTACCTAAAACCGGATAACCCCCTGGGCCAAAGGCTGCGTCTAACTTTATAGGCAAGTTCTGGATCGGGGTGTGCATGCCGGGCGTATAATCCGGGTAAGAGTGGGTCGGGTAAAGGAGTTCCTATGAAGTTGCGTCGGTTGGCGATCGCGGTGGGATTGGCGGCGTTCAGCGCAGTGCCCTGGACGATGGCGCAGGATCAGGACAAGAATACGAACCAGCCAAAGTCGGGCGACGTGCAAAACGCTCCCGCGCAGCCGCCGGCCAATCTGCCGACGCAGGATGACAGTCAGATCAAGCACGATGGCTCGAAGACCGACGTGGATGCGGTGGGTAATCGCAATGTCGGTTGCGGCCGCGGCGTGGGCAACTGGTACAGCATAGAGCGGCAAGTGGCCATGGGGCGATCTTATGCCCAGCAGGTTGAATCGCAGATCAAGCTGGTAAATGATCCTGTGGTCACGGAGTATGTCAACCGAATCGGGCAGAACCTGGTACGGAACTCGGATGCGCAGGTGCCATTCACGATCAAGGTGATCGACTCCGATGTGGTGAACGCCATGGCGCTGCCGGGTGGATTCTTCTATGTGAATTCCGGATTGATCCTCGCCGCCGACGAAGAAGCGGAAATGGCGGGCGTTATGGCCCACGAAATCGCGCACGTGGCGGCCTGCCATCTGGCCCGCGAACAAACGCGTGGAACATTGATGCAACTGGCCACCATTCCTCTGATCTTTGTGGGCGGGGGAATTGGCTACGGAGCTTACGAAGCTGCGGGACCAGCGGCGATGCTTGGCTTTCTGAAATTCTCGCGCGGGTTCGAGGCGGAAGCGGACTATCTTGGCGTCGAATACATGTATCGCGCCGGCTACGATCCGTCTGCTTTTGTTTCTTTCTTCGAAAAGATTCAGGCGATGGAGAAGAAGAAGCCAGGTACGCTGGCCAAAACCTTCGATACGCATCCGCAGACTCCAGACCGTATCGAGAAAACGCAAGAAGAGATTAGAAAGATTCTGCCGGCGAAGGCGGAATACGTTGTGACCACTTCGGAATTCGACGATGTAAAATCGCGGCTGGCGTCGATTGAGAATCGCCACAAGGTCCTGGATCAGAGAGACGAGAACAAACCCAGCTTGCGACGGACTTCCGCCAGCGGGGACGACAAATCGGGAACCAGCAACCCCGACGATGATCGTCCGACTCTGAAACGGCGGGATGATTCGTCGAACTAGGTGCTGGATGGGTCAGTGACCGGCGGCCATGGCCGCCGGTTTTTGTGTTTGCGACGCGCGAGATGCGGATTTATTTGGGCTGGACGGGCCAGAACTGTAATATGGTCACGGAACTACGTGATCCCGGTCATAGCGGCAGGTTATGGAATCAAGTAAGGGTAGACTACGTTAGCAGTATAGCGATATAGAGGAGCTGCACTTTCATGCCACAGAACACACTCACCATCACCGACAATCGCACCGGTCAGACGTATACCATCCCCATCGAGGATGGCACAATCCGGGCGATGAACCTGCGGCAAATCAAGACGGGTCCGGAAGATTTTGGACTGATGACCTACGATCCGGCGTTCATGAACACGGCATCATGCCGCAGCAGCATCACCTACATTGATGGTGACCAGGGGATTCTGCGCTATCGCGGATATCCTATCGAAGTGCTGGCCGAGCGCTGCACCTTCCTGGAAGTCGCGTATCTCCTGTTGTTCGGAGAATTGCCGACGGAGCCCCAACTGAAGAACTGGGTGCATGACATCACGCACCACACTATGCTTCACGAGAGCACAAAGAAATTCATGGAAGGTTTCCGCTACGATGGCCATCCTATGGGAATGTTTGTGAGCACGGTGGCCGCGCTGTCAACCGTCTATCCGGACGCCCGCCATGTGCACGACGCCAGTAACCGGCTGCTTCAGATCCAGCGGTTGATTGGTAAAGTGCCCTCCATTGCGGCCATGTCATACCGGCATAACGTGGGATTTCCCTATGTGTATCCGGACAATGATTTGAACTATGCCGAGAACTTCATGAACATGCTGTGGAAGATGGTCGAGCCGAAGTATGTGGCCAATCCGGCGATTGCGCGGGCGCTCGACATTCTATTCATATTGCATGCGGACCACGAGCAAAACTGCGGCACCAACGCAATGCGCTCGGTGAGCAGCGCGCAAACCGATCCCTACCTCTCTATGGCGTCGGCAGCGTCTGCTCTGGCTGGACCGTTGCACGGCGGAGCCAATGAAGAAGTTTTGAAGATGCTAGATGAGATTGGCTCGAAGGACAAAGTGCCCGCCTACATCCAGAAGGTGAAAGAAGGGCACTTCAAGTTGATGGGATTCGGACATCGCATCTACAAGAACTACGACCCTCGGGCGAAGATCATTCGATGGTGCGCAGAGCAAGTTTTCGAGGTTACGGGACGCAACCCGAAACTGGAGATTGCTCTCGAGTTGGAGCGAATCGCGCTGGAAGATGATTATTTTGTGAAGCGCAAGCTTTATCCTAATGTCGACTTCTATTCCGGCATCATGTACCAGGCGATGGGCTTCCGGCCAGAAATGTTCACGGTGCTTTTTGCCATCCCGCGGACGGCAGGTTGGCTGGCGCAGTGGCAGGAGTTAATCACAGATCCGGAGCAGAAGATCGCCCGGCCCCGACAGGTCTACACAGGGCATGGAGCGCGGGAGTTTGTGCCGTTGGAAAAACGAACCTCAGCAGCTCTAGCGGCAGGCTAGATTTCTAATCGCCTTTGCGCATGGGAACAACAGAGCTGATTGCCGTCAAGAACCCTAACTGCATTCAGGCAGCTTCCTTGGTAGCGAGCGCGGCCATATACTGCCGCCTCTCGGACGGTGATGTGATGACCTTCATCTCCTGCCAATCGTAGGGAAATTCTCTTCCGCAATCCAGGCACGCCACGTATGTTCCAGTCAATGCACCGGCTTTGGGTCGGCGTGCCTTTCCGCGGAGGGTTACGGGGAAACTATAACGCGAATGCCTACAACCGAAAATCGCATCAATCAATCTTGCCATCATGGAGCACCTTCCACCCTGGTTAATTCGCTTGGGCTCTTCTGACCGGGCCCTGTGCGAGAATCACTACGCCTGCGCTCAATTCCTTAGATTCAAGAGAGAGGAGAATGGTTTCGTATTCTTCGCGCAAGATGTTCCTGTTCTGGAACTCGCAGCGCCAAGTTGTTGCTCAGCAATTGCTTGCCCGGACTCGAAGAATGAAACAGTATTGTTGCAGAATGACCTCTTCAGGGGTTAGCTATACTCCGAAGGTCGATTGGCGGGTGCTGATCCTACGTCAGATTGAAAGCCTTCTTGATAGTCCCGCGTTCCTGCTGAATTTTTTCCTGCAGAAGAGTAATGCTGTAGATGAGTTGCTCAGGACGCGGCGGACAGCCGGGAACATAAATGTCGACAGGAATCACCTGGTTCACACTTTGCACCAGCGCGTAATTATTGAAGACGCCGCCGGAGGTAGCACATGCTCCCATGGAAATCACCCACTTCGGCTCCGGCATCTGCTCCCATAATTGTCGGATCACTGGCGCCATCTTGTTGGACACACGCCCAGCAATGATCATCAGATCGCTCTGGCGCGGTGACGGGCGAAATACTTCCGCACCGAAGCGCGCAATATCGAATCGCGCTGCTCCCATCGACATCATCTCGATCGCGCAACAGGCCAAGCCAAACGTCATCGGCCAGATGGAACCCTTCCGCATCCAGTTCACGGCTGAATCGAGCGTGGTCAGCACCACGCCTTCCGGCGTGGGATTGCCGAAGGTCAGATCCTTAACCACTTTCTTGCCGTTTTCGAGATCTACGTAGGGGCCGAAATTTAATTCGCGGGACATGGAAGTATTCTAAACCACAGAAGCTTCGGGGCACGCCTGCTGAGTCCAATTCGTCGCGGCTGCGAAAGCCGGTGGAAAAATGATTACGGATTTATCACAATCTTCCCAAACATCTGACTCCTCTCCAAATACTCATGCGCGGCCCGGATTTCGCTGAGGGGAAATACACGGTCGACCACTGGCTGCAGCCGCCCGGCAAATACATGTTTCAAAACTTCATGCAGTTCGCCCATTGTTCCCATGTAGGAGCCGAGCAGCGACAATTGCCGCCCAAACAAGTGGCGCAGATCAATTGCGACGTGCGGCCCGGTGGTGGCTCCGCAGGTCACCAGCGTGCCGCCACTCTTGAGTGACCTCACACTCTCATCCCAAGTGGCGGCGCCCACGTGCTCGACCACAACGTCGACGCCCTGTTTGTTTGTGATCCTCCGCACTTCCTCGGAAATCCTTTGCTGATAGTGATTGATGCCGAAGTCCGCGCCCAGCTCCCGGCCTTTTGCCAGCTTCGCTTCGTCGCCCGCGGTCGTGATCACGCGACAGTGGAAGAGCTTTGCGATCTGAATCGCTGCAATGCCGACGCCGGAACTCGCTCCCAACACCAGCACGGTCTGTCCTGGGCGGATGCCGGCTCGTCCGACAAGCATGTGCCAGGCCGTGACAAACACCAGCGGTACGCTTGCCGCCTGGTTGAAATTGAATGAGTCAGGAATCGGAATCACATTCGCAGAAGGCACCGCGATCAATTCGCAATTCCCGCCGTCTACCCCATTGCCCAGGACTGCGAATTCGCGGCACTGGTTTTGCAGCCCAGCGACACACTTCTCGCAATGCCCGCAAAAGAGCATCGGAGCCAGCAGCACCCGCTGGCCTGTTTGGAATCCGCTGACGTAATCACCCACCTCGGCCACTTCGCCAGCGATATCACTGCCAAGAATGTGCGGCAGTTTCACTCCCGGCAGCCCCTTGCGTACCCATATATCCAGATGATTCAGCGAGCACGCTCGCACTCGCACCATTACTTGATCCTTGCGCGGTTGCGGATCGGGGACATCTTCATAGATCAAAGCTTCCGGCCCACCAAATTGATGAATGCGGGCTGCTTTCATATGACCTCCTAAAAGCCTGAAACTAACACACCGGGGCTGTTTGACTCCCTCCTATAAGCGACTGATAATCAAATCAAGCTGCTTTCTTGCCGTATGGACATCTACGAACAAATTGTCCAGCTCCGCCGTGAAGGACGACGCGGCGCCGTCGCCACCATCGTTAATGTGCGCGGTTCAATTCCTTCGTTCCGCACGGCGAAGATGCTGGTACGCGATGACGGCTCGATTGTGGGCACTATTGGCGGAGGCTGCGTCGAGGCCGACGTTTGGCAGGCCGCCCGTGAGGTGATGGAATCCGAGAAGCCCCGGACGCTGACCTTTGATCTGAACCAGGACCCGAAGTACGATACAGGACTCGTGTGCGGCGGCACACTCGAGGTTTTCGTCGAGCCTGTGCTACCTCCAGCTTTACTTTATGTATTCGGCGCAGGCCACGTCGCTGTCAACCTTTGCCAAGCAGCCGCCGCTGCGGGCTTCGATCTCATCGTCACGGACGATCGCACCTCCTACGTCACCAAAGAACGATTTCCCGCCGCTCGAGAAGTGCACGCGCTGGATTTTGACGAGGCCGTTCGGAAGTTCGACCCCAATGAGACTTCCTATATCGTAATCGTTACACGAGGACATCGTGACGACATGCGCATCCTGCGCTGGGCGGTGCAGACTCGCGCCCGATACGTGGGCATGATCGGCTCCAAGCGTAAAGTGATCGAAATCTTCAAGACGCTGCAGAAGGAAGGCGTACCCGCGCATCTGTTCGAGCGGGTTCACGCGCCCATCGGTCTCGACATCGGCGCCATTACGCCGGAGGAAATTGCGGTTGCGATCACCGCGGAGTTGATCGCGATTCGCCGGCATGCCAATACCGCGTTGGCCCACATGAGCTGGTTCCGCTCTCAAGCCTCCCAGCCCGAAGAGAGCGGTGTGCCGGATGCGGCACTGGATGAACACGAATGAATTCTTGATCGCGGTTTGCCGATTCCGATTATCCTGGTGGCGGACATTCTTTCCGTTCGACAATCGACCATGAAAAATCAACAATTTCCCGTGGTTCCTGCTATCTTCGCTGCATGACCCGCTCTCCTAGCTTCGCCGGCGTAATCCTGGCTGCGGGAGATTCCTCGCGGATGGGTCGGGATAAGGCCTTACTGCCATGGCCTGCCTCAGCCGTCGGCCAACCGCCTTCTCCTGAGACGTTCCTTTCGGCGGCAATTCGCTCGCTTTCGTTAGCCACCGAGTTCGTTGTGGTGGTGGTCGGAAAGAATGAAGACGCGCTTGCACCGGTGATCTATGCTCACGGTGCGTCTTTTGTGGTTAACCCGGACCCGGGCCGTGGCCAGTTCAGTTCGCTGCAAGTGGGTCTGCACGAGGTGCTCAACCATGGCCGTGATGCCGCTATGGTGACCCTCGTCGACCGCCCTCCGGTCGGCGGTGCAACTATCCAGGCTTTGCGCGACGCTTTCGAAATCTCGGATCAGAATATCTGGGCGGTCATCCCTGAGTTCTCTGGCAAGCATGGGCACCCTTACCTGCTCCGCCGTGAAATGATGGAAGCGTTTCTCCGCGTCCCGGCCACATCAATTGCCCGCGATATCGAGCACGCGCATCAGGAGCACATCCAGTATGTGCCAGTCGACGACCCATTTGTAGCGTTGAATATCAATACGCCTCAGGAATACGCAGGACTAATGGCGCGCTCGTCCTGACCGATGCGCATTGCGCGCTTCCCTGCAATCACGTTATCGTCGCTAGATGAACGCTGCCGAGGCAGAAGCATTTCTTCCGGTCACCAACGAATTTCTCGACTCCATTCTCCGTCTTCAGCCGCGCGTCGCAGCATTTGACTGCGACGGTACCCTATGGTCGGGCGACGCCGGCGAGCGCTTCTTCGATTGGGAACTCAAACAAGGCGACATCGTTGCCGACGCCCTCGATCGTCCCATGCGGGAACGTTATGCTGCCTACCGGCGCGGCGAGGTCGACGAAACCACGATGTGCGGCGAAATGGTCACTATGCACCGGGGCGTTGGAGAATTGCAGATCATGGATGCAGCCGCCCGCTTTTTCGACGAGTTCTTCGTCGCGCAGATTTTTCCGGAAATGCGCGAACTTGTCCGCCGCCTGCAGGAAAACGCCTGCGAGATCTGGGTAGTTTCTTCTTCCAACGAATGGGTGATCCGCGCCGGGATGAAACATTTCAGCGTACCGGAAAACCGCATACTTGCCGCCAAGGTGGAACTGGATGGCGCCACCATTACCGATCGCCTAATCCGCGTACCCTCGGGTGCCGGCAAACCGCAGGCGCTTCGCGAAATCGTCAAAAAAGAAATTGACGCTGCTTTTGGCAATTCCCGCTGGGATACAGAAATGCTGGCGATGGCAAAATGTGCGATTGCAGTCAATCCGAGTCCAGACCTTGAGGTCACTGCCAGGGAACGCGGCTGGCGAATTTATTTTCCCGAGGGCACGCATTCACGGAGTTAGGTGTGCGACGAAGGTGGGCCATTTACAATTGTCTTGCCAATGTATTCCGCGCAATTACTCGACCATTTTGAGCATCCGCGAAATGCCGGTGAGATTGCTGATGCCGACGCGACGGCGGAAATTGAAAATCCGGCCTGTGGAGACGTGCTGCGATTAACCCTGAAACAAAGCGCGGGCCGAATTACCCAGGTGCAGTTCAAAGCAAAGGGATGCGTCGCGGCGATAGCCTGTGGTTCGGCGTTGACGGAATTGGTTGCGGGGAAGACGTTCGACGAAGCTAAGAACCTGCGACGCGGGGACGTCACTGCGGCCGTCGGCGGCCTGCCTCAAGCCTCGACCCACGCTGCCCATTTGGCGCTGGAGGTTCTTTCAGCCGCGTTGAGTCGCCTCAAACCCTAGTTGAGATTCATGCCTGACCACACCCCACGCCGCGTCGCCTGTCTGCAGCCGAGCGCGACCGTTGTTCTCGCCGAGATTGGTGAACTGGATCGCATAGTCGCGTGCACAAAGTATTGCGCGGATGTGGTTCCCGCAATCACATCACAAGAGAGTACTATCCTTGCCGATTCGTGGACTGCCAATGCCGGACAGATTATCGCCACCCACCCCGACCTCGTCATCGCTTCAGTGCCTTATCAGGAAAAGGCGGTCGTCGAAATACTCAAGTCCGGCGCGCGCTTTATCGGGCTTGCTCCTAAGACTTTGGCGGACATCTACACAGACATCGCCACCATCGCGGGCGCTGTTGGGGCGGTCGATCACGGCGAACGGGTAATCACACGTATGCAGCAACGAATCGAAGAGGTTTGCGCTCGCACGATGGGGCTACCGCGGCCGCGAGTCTTCTGCGAAGAATGGGGCAAGCCGCTGATTGCGTCGCAGCCCTGGGTGGCGGAACTGGTCGAAGCCGCTGGAGGTGAGTTTCTGGGCACCCCAGGGCGGCAGATTTCCGCCGAAGAAGTTGCTGGCATGGATCCTGATATCTTGATCGCCGCCTGGTGCGGAGCGGGCGATCGCGTCCCACTGGAGAAGATCGTGGGCGACCGCAAGTGGCAAGGAACTTGCGCTGCAGTCACCTCCCGGGTCTACTGCGTTCGGGATGAATACCTAAACACGCCGGCTCCCACGCTTCTCCAGGGGCTTGATGCTCTGGCCTTTGCGATCCATCCTGAGCTGTTTGACAGTACGAGGGGGATCCGCCAGATTACCGGCGTTCCATCTTCCACAGCCTTGAATCTCTCACTCTGAGTTAAGATTCTGCTCATGGCCATCGCCATCCGAATAGAAGAGATTCGCCACGAAGTCACCTTACTTGCTGAAGCGGCACCGACGACCAACGTTCTCATGCAAGGTGTCTGTAAGCTGTTGCATGACCGTATGCTTAAGTACAATTGGGTTGGATTTTATATGCTCGAGCCAGGGGCCCGACCTCCGGTGCTGGTGCTTGATACATTCGTGGGCGCCATGACTCCACACACGCGCATCCCGCTCAATCAAGGAATTTGTGGAGCTGCAGCCTCTAGCGGGAAAACAGTCGTGGTCGACGACGTCAGCAAAGATCCCCGCTATCTTGCCTGTTCGCTGGAGACGAAGTCCGAAATTGTTGTGCCTGTTTTCGTGAAGGGACATGTCGCAGGCGAACTCGATATCGATAGCCACTTCCCAGCCGCATTCGGAGCTGAGGACAAGGAACTCGTCCAGTTCTGCGCCGAGGTTGTGGGCAAGAAGCTGGAGCAGTCTAAATGAGAGTTGAAAATGGTGAGGTACGTGTGGCCGAGATCGGACGTATTGGGCTGATAACGGGCTGCATGGATCCAGTCGTAAGCGCGCTACACACGGCCACGAGTTCCCTGTCATGAAACGGGTTGTCGCAGCGGTGATCGAGAAGAATGGCAAACTGCTAGTCTGCCAACGCACGAGACATCAAACGATGCCGCTCAAATGGGAATTTCCGGGCGGAAAGATCGAAGAAGGCGAGCAACCTCGCGACGCCCTGCGCCGCGAGTTGGAGGAAGAATTAGGCATTCATGCCAAGGTTGGCGACGAGATCGCTCGCGTCCAGCACACGTATCCGAATGGCGCCGCAGTCGAGTTGCGTTTTTTCATCGTGCGCGAATATGAGGGCGAACTCGAAAACCGCATCTTCCGCGATCTGCGGTGGACCGCACCTAACTCTCTGCCCTCGTATGATTTCCTCGAAGCGGATGCATCCTTGGTGAAGGATCTGGCTGCTGGGAGGCTTCCTTGACTTTGCGAATATCTCGGCCAGCCCACGGCTCGACCAGTCATCGCGCTAGCCGCTGCCTTTCAAGGTCCAGAACCACGCAACCGTCAGCCCGATCATAACCGCCGTCGTTAGCCAGGCGATGGCGTTGAACAAATGCGTGTTCACGTATTCGCCCATCAATTCCTTTTTGTTGATCAGCAGCAGCATGAAAATCAGCACGAAAGGCAGCACAATACCATTCACAACCTGTGACAGGACTGCAATCTTCACCAGCGGCAGCCCCGGTATTAAGAGCACGGCCCCGCCAGCCACAATCAACAGGGTGTAAAGCCAGTAGAAAAACGGAGCTTCGCTGAACTTCTTGTCCACTCCGGATTCAAAACCCATCCCTTCACACACCGTGTAAGCGGTGGAAAGCGGCAGAATTGACGCCGCAAAAAGGGAAGCATTGAATAACCCGACGGCAAACAGAATGTACGCATACTGTCCGGCCAGCGGTTTCAGGGCCTGTGCGGCATCTGCGGCATACTTAATGTCGCGGTATCCATGCACGAACAGAGTTGCGGCGCAGGCTACGATAATGAACCAGGCAACCACGTCCGTGAAAATGCAGCCCGTAATCACATCCCAGCGCGAAGCCTGAAGTCCACGCCGCGTGACGCCCTTTTCCACAATTGAGGACTGAAGATAGAACTGCATCCAAGGCGCAATCGTCGTTCCCACCACCCCAATCACCATGTACAAGTACGCCTGCTCCCGAAACTTAGCCCACTCGGGCGGCTTGAAGGTTGCGATCGTTGCAACTTTCCATGCCGGGTGCGCCAGCGCCCCGGCAAAGATGTAGGTGACATAGAAGAAAGAGGCAGCGAGGAACACCTTCTCCACGCTCTTGTATTGACCTTTCACCACGATCAGCCAAACGATCACACCGCATACCGGTACTGTCACGTACCGCGAAAGTCCGAACAATTCCAGGCTGGTGGCGATGCCAATAAATTCCGTGACTACGTTACCGAAGTTGGTAATCAGAATGCCCAGCATCATCAGAAAGGTGATGCGAAGCCCGAACTCTTCGCGGATCAGGTCGCTCAGGCCCTTGCCGGTTACCGCTCCCATACGGGCGCTCATCTCCTGCACCACGATCAGCGCCAGCGTGATCGGTATCATGGTCCACAACAAAAGAAATCCGTACTGGGCCCCAGCCTGCGAGTAGGTCAGGATGCCGCCGGCATCGTTGTCGACGTTCGCGGTGATGATCCCCGGCCCGACTACCGCGAGGAACAGCAGAGTTCGACCTTTCCAACGTTTCAGAAGCCTCATGAGCGTATATCGCAAACATAGGAATTAGAACAACCCAGAGCAGGCGTCCGTTCCGCGTCGCGCGTTGCGCGTCCGGCTCAAGGCGGCATAAGAATACATGGACACACTGCGCCCCGGATAGGTGAAAATGAAAGATTGCGGAGAAAAAGAAGAGGACGGGAATCTGTTGGGCGGAATCGAGCGGTACGCGGCCCGAGCAGGTTAAGATATTTACAGGCTAACTATTAGGGATGACCAAGAACTCCGCGCGCGCCATCTACCTCCTTATCGTCCTTGTCGTGGTCTTGCTTGACCGTTGGACAAAGCACCTCGTGGCTGCACGCATCGCCCTTTATTCTCACATCCAGGTAATTCCAGGTTTCTTTCGCCTCACCCACACCGAGAACACCGGCGCCGCCTTCAGCCTCTTTGCCGATTCGACCGCTCCCTGGAAGACTGGATTGCTGATTGCATTTTCTGTGATCGCATTAGTTGTGGTCTCGGCCTTGCTGTGGAAAAACCAGCATGCTCACGTTGCCACTGGCGTGGGGTTGTCGTTGATCATGGGAGGAGCGCTGGGAAATCTGTGGGATCGGCTGGCCCGCGGGCGCGTGATCGACTTTCTCTTGCTCTACGTCCGGCAGTATCAGTGGCCGGTCTTCAATCTGGCCGACAGCGCTATTGTGGTGGGTGCGGGGCTACTAATCGTGGAAATTCTGTTCGCCAAATCACACCCGCCAGACAGTCCCGCACAGAGCGAGTCTGCGAATGGGTAGCCGTTGGAGCCTCAGCCGTTTAGCATCGCCATCTGATCTGCGGCATAGCGGGTTCCGGCAACGGCATTTGCGGGAGCGGCTTTCTCGATTCGGTCTAACTCCTCGACAGTCAACGAAATCTCCACTGCGCCCAGTGAGTCTTGCAATTGAGCCCGCGTCCGTGCCCCAACCAACGGAACAATATCCTCTCCGCGGCTCAATGCCCAAGCGATGCAAAGCTGGCTCACAGATATTCCCCGATCTGCTGCAATCCCTCGCAACGACTCAATGATCTTTAGATTTGCTTGCAGGTTCTCGCCTCCAAAACGCGGCAGATGCGCCCGGAAGTCTCCTTTGGCGAACGACGAGGTTTTTCCGGCTAGCAGCCCCCGAGAAAGCACACCGTAGGCGGTGACGCTGACTCCAAGTCCTCTCAATGCAGGCAACACGTTGTCTTCAATGTCGCGAGTGATGATCGAATATTCAATCTGCAGTGCAGCGACAGGATGTACGGTGGAAGCCCGCCGTACTGTCTCCGCGGAAGCCTCCGACAAACCGAGGTAGCGCACGTATCCCGCTTTTACAAGGTCGGCGATGGCTCCCACTGTATCTTCGATCGGCACCGACCGATCCACGCGGGCGGGTTGATATAGATCGACATAGTCCGTTCCCAATCGCTGCAAGCTGTACGCCAGAAAGTTTTTCACCGATGCTGGACGGCAATCCACACCCACGAACCGCCCATCTGGAGAGCGCTGCGGTCCGAACTTCACGCAGACGAAAGCTTGCTCCCTCCGTCCGTGGATGGCTTGCCGCACCAACGATTCGTTGTGCCCCATCCCATAGAAGTCGCCAGTATCGAGTAGATTGATTCCGGCTTCCAGTGCCGCATGCAGCGTGGCCAAGCTTTCTTTTTCGTCTGCAGGACCGTACAGCGCCGACATTCCCATGCACCCAAGTCCCAGCGTCGAAACCGCGGGGCCCGAGCGGCCCAATTTCCTTAACTTCATTGAATGCCTCCGTAGACAATCTTTGATGTTTGCAGCAGAAGAGAGATTCGCGAAGTCGTGCGGATTGCGCAGCAGAAAGAGAAGGAACGAGCAGACCCGCTACGGCGTCCCATAAAGCTGCTTGTACACGCTGGCATTGCGCAGAATGGCCTGAACGTATTCGCGCGTCTCGGTGAAAGGAATCGATTCGACGAACTCCTGCGGATCGCGATACTTGCCCTGAGCGAGCCACTCATCTACCCGGTCGGATCCCGCGTTGTAAGCGGCGAGCGCATACTCGAATGATCCGCCGAACCTGTCGACCATGCCCCGGAAATAGCGCGTGCCCAATTGCATGTTCACCGCGGGAGTGTACAACTGGCTGGCGCTATACCGTTTCAACTTGACTTCCTTGGCGACTGCTTTGCCAGTTTTGGGCAGCAACTGCATCAGCCCAACCGCATTGGCTCGCGAAACCGCATTCGGATTGAACTCAGACTCTTGCCGGATGAGTGATGCGACAAGATAGGGATCCAGTCCATTGGCTGCTGCAGATCGTTTTAGATCGCTCCAGTACGGTTTAGGAAAAAGGGCTTCCCAATATTTTCGCGGCAAATCAGGAATGTCGAGGGCAAAGTAATTGGGCGCGGAGTGTTTCATGGATTCGATTGCGCGGTCGTAATGCCCAGTTTCCACGTAGAGTTGCGCTGTCTCCGCAGGTGCCCAGCTTCCACCGTCGGTAGCAGCGGCTGCCTGCAGTTCGCGCACCGCAAAATCGACAAGTCCGCCATTGCCCAGCAGTTCCGCTTTCTGCACGTGGAGTTCATCCGAGGGAGGCTCCGACTCCGTCACTTTGCCGCTACTGTCGAGCGGAGGGACGCGATCGAGCAATGCATATTCTGCCGTCGTATCGCCTGCCGGAGCGAGGTGTTTCAACCTCTGCCTGCCCAACTCCGCGTAATAGAAGTTGCGATAACGATCCGAAAGCTTCTGATAAAACGCCCGGGCCATGACGGGCTGGTTGTCTTCCTCGGCCAGGCGGGCGCGCCAATACAGAGCCGCAGGAATTTCCGCGCCGGAAGGATAGAGCGTGATTTGTTCTTCGAAGGCTTTCTTGGCATCCTCGTTGCGGCCCTGCCGCAAGGTGAGCCAGGCAGCTTTCCAGTGTACGTAGGAAGCCCGCGTGCCGTTCGGAAAACGCTGCTGAGCCTCACGGAATGCGTCGAGGGCCTGGTCGTACTCATGATGTACCAGATGCAAGTTGGCCGCCGATAGTAGCGCTTGTTCCAGCCAGGGACTGACCGGATCGGCTTGTCGCAACTCGTCGACCGTCCGGTAGAACGTGTCGTTGTCGTTCGCGGTCCATGCGACTTGGCCCAAAAGATACAGCCGCTGCGCGTTCAACTCGCCACTCACACTGCCCAGCGAAGCGAGTACCTGCTTGGCGTCCCGGTTCTTGCCACTTCGGTGTAGCGCGTCCGCTAAGGCCAGTTGCATCCTTGGCCGATCATCAGGGCTGCTCTCGTTTACCAAACTACGATATTCGTCCGCCGCATCGGCATAGCGCCGACGGTTCATCAATCCCTCGGCCCGTGTTTTGAGTTGAGCAACTGTTGGCGGGGGAACGGACGGCAGCTTTTTCAACTCGGCATATGCCGCATCGGCCTCGGTGCTGGCCGGCATGGTGTAGTAAATATTTGCGAGCGTCTCGGCGGCTTTCGCAGTCTGCCCGGAAGCGGCATATGCGCGCCCCAAGGCAAATTCCACATCCGAATGTATCGGTACCCGAATCTGTTCCAATAAAGATGCCGCTTCCGCTGCTTGTCCCTCGAGCAGGAGCGCATCGGCATAGCTTACCTCTGCGTCGCGCACCAGCAGAGAATCAGGATGCGCGCTGGCGAAGTCTGCGAAAGTGGCCAGCGCCTCTGCCGTGTGTCCGGTTTCCAGGTAGGATGTTCCAAGATAGTAAGCGACGTAATCGCCCAAATCTCCAGCATGAATCTTGGCGCGGTTCAGCGGATCAATCGCTTTCGCATAGTCCTTATCCAGCACATGCGCGTAGCCCAGTACCAGCCACGCCAGCGCTCCCGCGTCTTCCTTGGCATGGGCGCGGGCGTAGGCCTGGACCCCGGCATAGGCAGGCAGGGAACGATCCTGCAACAGCTGTTGAGCCATGGGCCGCAGGCTGGCCGATGCCACGAATGCCTGACGCATGCGCCGGACGCGCGGAGAAATCGTCCGCGGCTTACGAACATCGGCATAATGACGTTTGGCGCTACTAGCAGTAGTTTTTTTGCCGGTAGCCGCTTTTTTTGCCGGATTCTTTTTTGTGGTGCTATTGGTTCCAGCGCCAGGAATATCTTGAGCAGGTTTCGCCGGCGACGGGTCGGCTTGAACTTGGAACGAACCGGACAAAAAAGAAGAAGGCGCCTCTGCCGAAGTTCGCAGAGCGCCAAAGAAGCTGCAGAGAACTGCAGCTGCGAGCACCCACCACCCCTTGGAAACTGATCGAACCACTTTTTACTTTTCGCGTAGACGCGACTGCCAGAAAAACTAAGAAACTAGCGGCGGAAATTCGTCCCCATAATCGAAAGGTCATCTTCCGCCAGACTGCGCACCAATTCGTTCTGAAAATAGTCCCCGCTGGCCGCGACCGTGCTGCCGTAGCGCTTCTGGAACGTGCCCCGACTCTTATCGATGTCTTCCTTCAAACGGTCGTACAGATCCTTGTTACGCCGGCCTTCTGCCACTTTCGCCTGGTTGTAGAGCTTGATTTCATCCACCAGAAGGCGGGCGAAGCGCAGCGCTTTACGATGAACATCGGCATCTTCCGGAGAAAGGCCAGCCAAGGGATCAGTCGCCACGGCAGGCGCGGCAGCTGCATGCGCCGAAGCCACTTCCACGACTTCCCCCGCAGGTTCGGGCTCGGCCGGGCGGCTCGCGGGGATATGCTTGGGCGCGTGCGCCGCAAAGGGATCGGAATACGAAGAAACGGTTTGCACCGGTGGGGCTGCTCTTTCCGCCATGCCCGCCGCTTCGCCGTCGTCCTTCGGTGCCGCATGCTTGCGCAGCGAAATTACTTCCAACCACGCGCTGGTTGCGAGCACGAGCAATTCCAGAGTGTCGGAGCTCAACTTGCCGGTGTCGCCGCCATCAGCGTAAACCAGAGCAGCCACCTTATCCTTGAGCGCCAGCGGCAGCACCAGAACCTGTTCATTGGCCGGACTGCCGAACTGTCCTACGAATTGTCCGCCCATTTCCGCGATGTTCCCCGGCGTCGCCACTCGATTGTGATAAGTGTGGGCCACCGGCCCGGCATTCAAGTCGAGCGGAAAATCCTTCACCGCTTCCTCATCGCCGAAGCCGCGAGCTTGCCATCCTGACGCCGCTCCGGCTTTCACTACAAATAGTGCGATGCGAGAGCAGTGTTCGCTTCCGGAGTCCAACAGAGCTCGCAAGACTTCCTTCTGAGTTGACCCCGCATGGATGCTTGAAACTGCCTGAACCAGAGTGCTGGAGCCTTCTCGCGCAATACCGGGAACTTCGCTTACGGGAGCTGGCAACGCCTCCAGCACACGCTGGGCAATCTGCTCCTGCAATTGTGGGAGTTGATCCTGAAGGGCCTGAGACACGGCGCGCGCTACGATCTGCTCGATCTCGATCGGCTGTGCCTCGTTCGGTTTCTGTTTCCGTTCCGCCATGGTGAAGACCGTTTACTCCCGTGAATCGCGCCCGTCCGTTAGCACCAGCCGAAAGAGCTGCCCTAACTGCTGATTATACGGCACTTGTGGGACTGTCCCAGAGTACGTCAGGACGTGTTCGACCGCGTAACTCTCAAATCGACTCTATCGTAAACCTCATTCCGCCGAAACCGGAAACCGGTTGGTCAAATACTCAGGTTACCAAGTAGAATAACAGCTGAACTTTTTAGTGCCGCGGTTCGTTTCCCGCAAAATACTGCATCGCCGAGAGAATGGGAACCATCCAAAACAAACTAGAAGGGCCTGTCACTGATGAGTTGACGTTGGTGCGGGCGGCCAAGCAGGGCGACGACTCGGCGTTTGAAGAGTTGGTTCGCAGGTACGACCGCAACGTCTTTCGGATCGCGCAACACATCACGCAAAACCGCGAAGATGCGGAAGATGTGGTCCAAGAGGCGTTCCTCAAAGCGTACAGCAACCTGGCGAAGTTCCAGGAGCAGTCGAAGTTTTATACCTGGCTGGTGCGCATCGCCGTCAACGAAGCGTTGATGAAGTTGCGCCGCAAGAAGCCGGAGCGCACGGTTTCGCTGGACGAGGACATTAAGACGGAAGATGATTCTCTTCCGCGTGAGATCGCGGATTGGAGTCCGAATCCTGAGCAGCAATATACGCAAGCGGAATTACGAGCGATATTAAGCAAGACGATCCAAGGCCTTCCCCCAGGGTTTCGGACCGTGTTTGTACTGAGAGACGTGGAAGGATTGTCCACCGAGGAGACTGCGGCGGCTCTGGAATTGAGCGTGCCAGCGGTCAAATCGAGGCTGTTGCGTGCGCGCTTGCAGCTTCGGGAGCGGCTAGGACGTTTCTTCCAGAAACGCGAGAGTGGAGATGGCGAACAGTGAAATGTTCTGATTTCTTGCACGAGTTGACCAACTATCTGGACGGCGTCCTCGACGAACCCACCAAGGTCGAGCTGGAGAACCATCTTTCCTGGTGCCACAATTGCTATGTGGTCTGTGACACTACCAAGAAGACCATCGAGATCTATCGAGACTCCCAGCTCTACGAATTGCCCGAGGACCTCCGCACCCGTCTCCGCTCGGCCATCATGAGGAAGTGCCAGCAACACAAAAAGCGCGGTCCGGAATCTGTATGAGCGTCCACTCTTTGATGATGAACTGGTAGCAACCCCGCAGCCTTCCGATCCATCGCATATAATGAGCATCAAGCCTGGGGGTGCTGCATGCGATGCTTTAGGAGTAAAACCCTTCTCGCCTTCCTGATTCTGCTCGGCTCCTCTCTGTTTTACGGCCAGGCGAGCGATCTCGGACAAGCCCAGACTTCTTCGTCGGTTCCCACCAAGCCTCCAAGTGATCGACCCGCGCCTCTAGTTCCGGCGCCGATTCCGCCCAACGCTCCTCGCATGGCCAAGCAAACTCGTTATGAAATCATCCGTGACTTTGAAACCCAGCTTGTGTATGCGCGTACTGCCTTCCCGATGGGCGCGAAGGGCCTGCAACTGAAGCAGGGCGTGATCACCCCCAACGGCGAGGAATTGCAGCAGGCACTCAACCTTTGGGGGCCGGCACTAAAGCCTGGAGATCCCGCCCACATCTCTTTTGTTCAGATTAAGAACGACCACATTCATTTCGAAATCAATGGCGGCCCGGTACGCAGGCAGAAGTGGTACCAGCGGGTGCAAATTTCTGGTGCGAACGGACCGCTGCAGACTGGACCGAACGAGCCGCAATCCAATCCACACGGCTCCTGCCTTGATCTTTATTTCGACAAGTATGTTCCCGAGATGACGGCTGCGCAGTTGCGCGATCTATTGTTTCCGGTGCTCGACTTCAACGCCCGAAACAAGGAGCAAGCCTACCTGGATACCGTGCCTCCAAAAGTGAAGGAAGCTATCCAGGCGCATCACGTGCTCGTGGGGATGAATCAGGAGATGGTTCTTCACGCCAAAGGCAAGCCCCCGAAAAAGGTGCGGGAGCGGACCGGTGAAACGCAGTACGAGGAATGGATTTATGGCGAGTCCCCGGCAGATGTGGATTTCGTTCGTTTTGTCGGCGATGAAGTTGTGCGGGTAGAGACCATGAAGGTAAACGGCGAAAAAATCGTGCGCACCGAAAAGGAAGTCATCCTAGAACAGCCGGACAAAGACAAGGAAGCGAAGAAAGAGCCGGAAGAGCGTCCAGCCAATGCCCCAAGTCTCAGGCGTCCGGGAGAGGATCAACAGGAGGTGCCAAAGCCGGCAAACGGAGCTGCTCCGCCGCCGATTATGCCACCACCAGACTTGCCCCAGCCTCCAAGCGGGCCAGGGGAGATGGTGGCGGCGCGATAACCACGGGAAAGTGCGAGTCCCTCAAGAACTATTTCATCGCAACTGCTGCGCCCGAGTCAGCAAAAGAAAAGGCGAAAGACACATTCGGAAATTCCCGCCCATCAACTTCCACATAAGGATAGACAAAATAGTTCAGCGGCTTACCATCCTGCGGAGGACTTAGGCGCAGATCGCGGCCCATACTGAACTGCATGCGATTCACGTCGTGCGAACCGAAAAAGTAGTCGCGTTTTTCCGGATGCTTCCAAGCTTCCGAAATGTCCACGGGAATCCAGCCCTTCCCGTCGATATAGAAATCCGACCAGCAGTGGTAGCCCGCAATCTCAGCAGAGTGCTTATCGGATGGAAGTGGAAATCCGATTTCGAAGCGAGCTGGAATGCCCTGGGATCGAGCCATCGCAATGAACAGGGAATGGAAGTCGGTGCAGTTGCCTTTCTTCGCATCGCAGGCGTAGAGAACGTCGCCGCGGCCCCAACCGGTACCCGTCTTGTCGTACCTCATTGTGGTGACAACGTAGTCGTAGATGGCGCGGGCCTTGTCGAGAGACTGAGTTTTCCCCTGAGTTACTTTAGCGGCTAAATCAGCCGGCAGACCGGTCACGGGGACAAGGGAGTCAGGCTGCAGGTCCTGCTGCTTCTCTGTTGACGAAAGCGAAACGGGAATAACAAGTCCTGCCGATCCGAGCGTCACACGCTCATGGCGTATCACGGCATATTCGATGTCAAAATGCAGTTCAGGTTGGGCGGAACCGGCTTCGGCATAAAAAATCTGATTTCCATATTTTGATTCGCTGGTCTTTTTCAACGGAAGATCGCCACGAGTTGAGACGATCTTCACCTCTTGATAGGCATCCGAGTGCGCTTCGGGGATCCAGATGCGAACCCTCTCTCCAGCGGGAAGGTTCTTTATCGTGAAAGCGTAGTGAAACGTGAAGTGGCGGGAATCTTGGGCGACAAGGGATAGGGTGACGACGCAGAATAGAAACGACAATACGCAAAGCTGGCGCAGCATAAGCGGCTTCCTTTCATGTTCTCAACGGAGAACAGGAGAACTGAGGACTGGTTGGAAACGACACACGGGCGTCTTAGAGAGATCGCCGTCAAGTGAAGCCGCGCTTTGGGATGCGCATGAGGAAAAGATGCCGAATCAAGATTCGGCGATGCGGTATTTTTAGCAGGACATGTCGTATCCAGAGCAGCGGAGTGGCAAGACCAGCAGTTGGTCAAGATCGCCCATCCGCGCTTTCCATAATTTCGTTAGAATGCCTGCGTGGCTGTCGCCATTCAATGTCGCGATCTGCGCAAGACCTATGACGGTAAGGTCGAGGCCGTGCGCGGCTTGAACCTCGAAATTCAGACCGGCGAATGCTTTGGCCTCCTAGGGCCGAACGGAGCAGGGAAGACCACGACGATCGAAATCCTCGAAGGGTTGCTGGAGCCAACTTCAGGCGAAGTATCTATCTTTGGCCACTCCTGGCGTGAGAATGCGCGCGAGATGCGAGAGTGGCTGGGCATTTCGCTGCAGGAAACGCGGCTTTCCGAGAAGCTCACCGTTCGCGAAACCGTTGAACTGTTTGCCAGCTTCTATCGCGAGCCGCGTTCGTCCGATGAGGTGCTCGAGCAGTTGCAGCTTACTGAGAAGGCCGATGCCTGGGTAGGCAGACTTTCTGGCGGGCAGAGGCAACGTCTGGCGGTGGCGACGGCCCTGGTTTGCAATCCGAAAATTCTTTTTCTGGACGAGCCGACCACGGGCCTTGACCCCCAGAGTAGACGGCAACTATGGGACATTATTCGAGAGTTTCAACGCGACGGCGGCACCGTCCTGCTTACCACGCATTACATGGATGAAGCGGAGCGGCTATGCGACCGGCTGGCCATCGTCGATCACGGTCAGATCATCGCCGAAGGTTCGCCTGCAAGTTTGATTGAGCGGCTGGGCGGTCATCACGTGGTGGAGTTTGCTGTCAGCGGGAATTCTGACGGCGCGGCACTCGATGTCTGGCGTGCTCTGCCGAGTGTGGAGTCCGTGCGCGAGGATGACGGCATGCTGTCACTCAATGTGAAGGAGCCGCATTTGGCGATTCCGGCGCTGTTGGATGCAGTTGGGAAGCAGGGAAGTCAGTTGCAGCATCTGACCACGCGTCAGGCCAGTTTGGAAGATGTGTTTGTTCGACTCACAGGGCGGCATTTACGCGAAGAGTGAACGTGGAAAACTGAGATGCTCGTGATGCAGTTCCAAAATATCAAGCCGAATTCGCCACAAAAATAAATTCATGGCTATTGCACAGCGAACCCCGTATACAAGAGCGTCGGCCTCGAGGAATCGGCCGCCGAAACGGAATGGACGCTGGTCCGGTTACCTTCATCTTCTGATGGCGCGCATGCTGGAGTTGAAGCGCGAACCGGAAGTCGTGTTCTGGGTGTTCGTGTTCCCGCTGTTGTTGGCGGTCGGGCTCGGAATTGCCTTTCGCAATAAGCCCGGGGACGCATCGTCGGTTGCAATTGTTGCAGGAGCGGGAGCGCAGGACGCGGAAGCGCTGCTGCAACGTTCTGCGCAACATGCATCATTCAAAATCGAAGTGCAAGACGAGGAGACTGCCCGGAAAGGATTTCGCCTGGGGAAGTACGATCTGGTAATCGAACCCGACGGAAAGGGCGGACTGCGGTATCGCTACGATCCGGCGCGGCCGGAGAGTGTCCTTGCAAAAGCCGAAATAGATAGTGCCCTGCAGAGAGCAGCTGGCCGCAAAGATGTGGTTCAGACTACCGTAGAGACGTCGTCTGAGCCGGGTTCGCGCTACATTGATTTTCTGATTCCCGGATTGCTCGGGATGAACCTGATGAACTCCGGAATGTGGGGCATCGGATTTGCGCTGGTTGATATGCGGCAACGCAAGCTGCTGAAGCGCTTCGTGGGTACGCCAATGCGTCGCGGAGACTTTTTGCTCGCTCTCATGTCGAGCCGTTTGGTGCTAATGATTATTGAAATCGGATTGTTGCTGACGCTTGGGGTCATCGTGTTCCACATGAAGGTATTGGGATCGGTATTCGCCATCGTCTTCCTCGGTGCTGTGGGGGCGATGGCCTTCGGCGGAATTGGATTGCTCACCGCGAGCCGGGCGCAGAAAATTGAAAGCGTAAGCGGGCTCATGAACCTCGTAATGATGCCCATGTGGATTTTTTCGGGAGTGTTCTTTTCTTACGAGCGGTTTCCAGCCGTAATTCAGCCCTTGATCAAGGCGCTTCCACTGACGGCTTTAAATGATGCCCTGCGCGCCAGTATTCTGGAGGGAACACCATTGATCCATCAATGGCCGCGGCTACTGGTGATGTCTCTTTGGGGCGGAGTTTCCTTCGTTCTGGCTCTGAAATGGTTCCGCTGGACTTAGTGGTCGCCCTAACTGGAAGGCTCTGAAAATCCGGTTCAATGAGGATGGATTTTCCGAAGCTTGGGCCTCGCCCGCATGTCATGGAAGATACGAACGAGGCCGGCTGCGGTGCTTGCGAAAGCATTACTCCACTTATGACTTCACTAGCTTGGCGGCAGCCTTTCGGACTTTTGCCCAGCGTAGCTTCTGCGCTTCGGCAATTCGTCTGCGGGCATCCTTGCTCAAGGTCCGGCCTGTTTTCTTGAGCTTTTTCCCGCCGGCGTGACCGAGAGCGTCCAGCGCTTTCCCTACTTGTCCCATCTCCCTTTCAAGACGGGAGTATTCCTTCTGCAGGGAAGCAACTACTTTGTTCATGATCATTAATACCCCCTGTAAAGTAAGGCTAACACGGCTGCAACAACCGATAAACAGATCAGAGTTGACTTTTACTCAGGAGAGAACTCCTCCAAGAATAATTTGGGACTATTTGGGACTATTTCGCGAATTGGGAACATAGTGAGGGAGTGTCTCCTCCTTATCCGGCTCCGATCGTAGACAGGAAGCGCGGGGACTGGCGGGCTTTCGTAGCTTGCTCGAAGGAGAACGCCAGGCGGATCAGAGTGGGTTCGCTCCAGGCTCGACCGAAGAAAGAGATCCCGACCGGCAGGCCGGAGATGAATCCGGCGGTAACGTTGATATTCGGGTACCCTGCGACGGCCGCGGCGTTCGAACTTCCACCGGCCACATGATCGCCATTGACCAAGTCGGTAAGCCAGGCCGGACCACCCGTGGGCGCGACCATGGCATCGAGATGGTATTTGTCCATGGTGGCATCAATGCCCTCAGTACGGGCGAGTTGATGGTTCTTCTCAAGCGCATCGAGATAGGCTTTCTCAGTTAACGGGCCTTTGGCTTCGGCTTTCAGAAATAAATCCTGCCCGAAATATGGCATTTCTTTTTGTCGATTGCGGTCGTTGAAGTCGATGATGTCTTTCAACGCCCGCACCGGGGAATTCGGGCCGAGACCTGCGAGATACGCATTCAGGTCGGCCCTCAGTTCGTACATGAAGACCAGCAGTTCGCTTTCATCGAACTTACCCAAGGTTTCAATGTCTGCCGGATCAATAAGTGTAGCTCCTTGCTTCCTCATGGCATCGAGGGATTGTTCCATGAGAGCATCGACAGCATCGTTGAATCCGAAGTATTTCCTCGCCACGCCGATGCGGGCGCCTTTTAGACCCTTGGGATCGCAAAACTGTGCGTAGTCTGTGAACGACTTGCCTTGGCTGCCGCTGGTAGCCGAGTCGCGGGGATCGACACCTGTGAGCGCGCCCAGCAATATCGAGGCGTCGCGCACCGTCCGGCACATGGGGCCCGCACCATCCTGGCTATGGGAAATTGGAATGATGCCGCTGCGGCTGACAAGACCAACTGTGGGCTTGATGCCTGCGATGCCATTCGACGACGACGGACAGACGATAGAGCCGTCCGTTTCAGTCCCGATGGCTGCTGCGCACAGATTCGCCGACACTCCGGCGCCAGAACCTGAGCTCGAGCCGCAGGGATTGCGGTCAAGCGCGTAAGGACTTCTGGTGAGCCCACCGCGGCCGCTCCATCCGCTGGTCGAATGACTGGAGCGGATGTTGGCCCACTCGCTCAGATTGGTTTTGCCTAAAATCACGGCACCGGCGGCACGCAGCTTTTCGGCGACGAATGAATCTTTAGCAGGCTTGGAGCCCAACAGGGCGAGCGAACCGGCCGTAGTCATCATTCCGTCGGCAGTATCAATATTGTCTTTAATCAATACAGGAACGCCATGTAGCGGTCCGCGCGGACCTTTCGCTTTGCGCTCCTGATCGAGTGTATCGGCGATCGAGAGAGCGTCGGGATTCAACTCGATAATGCTGTTGATCGCAGGACCGTGCTTGTCGATTTCGTCGATACGCGCGGTGTATTTTTCCACCAAAGAACGGGCAGTGAACTTGCCGGAATTCATTCCATCTTGCAGATCGGAGATCGTCATTTCATCGAGTTCGAAAGACTTGATGTCGGCACTTGGTTCGGGCGTTGCGATCTCGCGTGCCGCCCCTAGCGCAGGACAGACAGGCGCCAAGGTCGCAGCCGCACCGCCGATGACCGTGGTTTTCAGGAACGAGCGGCGGCTGGCGCCCCTCATCGTATCGTTTCTCTGTTGGCCCATAAGTCAGAGTCCTTTAAGCGGTTTGAAGAGCGGCAAATGGCAACGAACATAGTAATTCACTGGAAGAGAACCTGCAGCCTGGGCTAACAAGTGAGGAAACGGCACCTATCGCAATACGGAGCGCCGAACGTCTCTAAGTCCGCTGGTTATTGAGGCGCGGCTTGCTTGCTGTTGCGCCAACTTTTATCGGAGGTTTGATAACAGTGGCCAGAAGATTTTGATCGTCCTGGTATCGATTGTAGGCCTCGTCCGGAAACCATGTGCCGTCGAAAAGATCCCCTTGCCTGGCTACCGTGCAGCGCTGCACATGCAAGGTTTGGACGAAGCTGTGCTTAATGTGGGGTGCTCCCCAATCCCCGCCCCAGATCATTCCGCTACTCTGGGCGAGTTGTCCTAGAAAAGAAAAGTCGCCTTTCCACGAAGGCTCCCCAGCCACTACGCGCACGATGTCACAAGCCAAGCCATAGTGGTGCACTCCGACCGTCCGAAGTTTGGTAGCGCCCTGGTTGAACAATTCTTGCTGGCGGTCCTGGCAGCGATAGGTTTCGTAGATCATGAGTTCGATTCCCATCCGGTGGGCGGCGGAAACTATCGCCGCCACCAGTTCGCGGGTCGTGGGCTCGAGCAGAGAAGCATCGCTGACGCGCTTTACCGAACTGAAACGCTCGTCTTGCGAGATGACATCGGTATAAAAATTCCCCATGCAGGTGCATCCAATAACTCTGAAATCCGATTGGCCGCCTTTGCCCGCGTTCCATCGCACGCTGCTTCTCACCCCTTCCGGCCACAGTTTCGTCTACCTGGAAGTTTTTGTGTGCAATTTTGGTCCAACGTGTATAATGAAGTTCAGCTAAGTTTGACTCACAAGCAATTGAAGGTCGGTATCGCCAACCAGCGTCGCCCCTCACTAGCAGCGAATCTTCCATAGCACATTTCAAGAAACAGGAATAGGACTATCAATGGCAGAACAAGGAACAGTGAAGTGGTTTAACGACGCCAAAGGCTATGGCTTTATCAGCCGTCAAAATGGCGAAGACGTTTTCGTGCATTTCTCCGCGATTCAGGCTGGCGGCTTCCGCAGCCTGCAAGAAGGCCAAACCGTGCAGTTCGACGTGACCAAGGGCCCCAAGGGCTGGCAAGCGGAGAACGTTCAGGCAGTCTAGCGACAACGCTCTCGAAACAATAAATGCCCGTGGATCCGAAAGGATCTCGGGCATTTTCTTTTGCAAGAAGAATTCTTCAGCTTGCTCTCAGTCTTCAAGGCTGCTGACGTGCCCGCTGCACCATCTCTACTAGGACTTTCCGAGCCTCGCTTGCGCTGCCCACTTCTCGTAGGAAGGCAATGCGGACCCCGCGCATGCCGTCCGTGGTTTTCAGGCGTGCATGAAAGCCGAGGCGGTCTACCGAGGTCATCGCAGCCTCCTGCGACTCGACTCCAGCGTGTGCCCGGGCAAGCTGGACAAGTGCATCTCTGTGGTCGGTGTTCATGTGTTCGATGATTCCCGCAGCCGCGTCGGCCAGAGGATCAGGCTGCGCATGGTCATAGTCCGATGCCCGCACCCAGCCCATCACTCCAAATCCCCCCACATAGTAAACGTCCAGCACGTCCATACGATAGAAAGAGAAATCGTCGAAGTTCACCCAGTACTTGCTATTGGCATAACGCGCCAGATAGAGCTTACGGGCATCGGCCACTTCCGGTTCAGGTATAGTCACAACATTTCCCACCAACGTAACCCGTGAAGCGCCTAGAGGATCGCCGTCTCCAGCATGCTGCGTGACAAGCAAACTGGCACGCGGATCCGCCTGCAGATTCTGGGTGTGCATCGCCATCGTGCTGATGAGAAATATCGGACGTCCGCGCTCATCCAGCCCGTATGGCATTACCGATCCGAAGGGAAACCCCGGCTGCTTGCGCGAAATAGTGGATAGGCTGCCAATTCGGCCTAAATGCACCAACGTGCGCGCCCGTTCTGAGAAGGAAGGCTCGGGAACCGCAGGCTGCTTGCTCGCTACGCCCGAACCGCCGTGTCGATTGGAGGAAGATGACATCGCGTGTTCTCTTCATCCAGTCTAAATGAAGCCGGAGTTCTGCAGCGTTCAGCGCTGCGGTCCGCCGTTGATCAGCCTCACTTTCGCACGGCAAAAGGATCTATTCAACAGATTGTTTCCGGCAGCCTCGAGTGCTAGACTTTCAATGGCCTACGCGCAAACGTCTACCTAATCTTTGCCAGTGGGCGGGAGTAGTTCAGCGGTAGAACGCCAGCTTCCCAAGCTGGATGTCGCCGGTTCGATCCCGGTCTCCCGCTCCATATTTTCAATAAGTTACAGCTTGACAGTTTTCATGGGTCAGCATAGGGTCAGCGCTCGTGAAAATCCAGCCAAGCGCCACTTTTCCGAGTGAGATAACCACGCCCTCTCGCGGGTTCCGCGAAATCCCGAGTGAAGATCACTTGGCCCGAATTAAGAAAACAACTCCAAGTAATATCATGAGAGCCACCAGCCCAAGCCCAATCAGGACAGCAGCTAGACTCTGCCGTTGGCTTGAACTCCTCCCTGATGCAAGGACACCATCCTGGCTTTGCGGGATTGCGTACGACTCCAAGTACCCACATCTCGGGCACTTGAGCGTTGTGACTGGCAGGACTTGATCCTTTGCCAACTTGAGGCCCATCCAGAAGCTCGGTTTGGGTTCTCCCGGAGACCAGTTTTGCTGCTGGTATCCCGAATGGGTGGCATCCAACAAATAGCCGACTTCCATCTGCGCGTGACAGCGAATGCACTCGACCGCCTTACTCATGCGCATCTCTCCGTTTCAAGTCGTTGTGGGGTAGTGTACAGCGACGGCAAAGTGCTCCACGGTATTTATTAGTAATAGAGTTGGAAGAGGAGGAAACCGACAAGTCAATGAAAGCGGGGTAGTTGGCGGTGGCTCAAGAGGATGGTTGTTGAAAAATCCCATATCACAAGTTTGCGCTTTCCTTTCGCCTGTCTGGCGAACAAAAGGCGCAAAGTTGCGCTAACGCCTGATCTATAAAAGGAAATGTCAAGAACATTTTTCTCCCTCCGCCGGAGGCGCGGGTTTAGTTCGCGACATCCAGCCCCTCTCGCCATAGAGACGCTCGTCTGGCGTTTTGCCCCTGGGTTATTCCATC
>Ga0208188_1000045_pt1 | contig 106193 bp, 112 predicted proteins | sample June2015DPH_8_50_FD_184698 | JGI IMG/M metagenome (GOLD analysis project Ga0208188, IMG submission 184698) | Peatland microbial communities from SPRUCE experiment site at the Marcell Experimental Forest, Minnesota, USA - June2015DPH_8_40... | ecosystem: Environmental > Terrestrial > Soil >...
GGTCGGGGCGTTGCAGCGCCCGGTTTCCGAAGTGCTTCCCAGGTTCTCCGTCCCGACCTGTTCGAATTGTCCAATGGGCAATCCCGAGGCCCCGGTCGTGCCGACAAAATTCAGCAGGGAGGCCGCACTCGTACCCGCAGCAAGCAGTAAGCCCTTGTTGAAGTCGAAGCTGCCGAAGTGGTTGTACTTATCCGTGATCAGGCTATTGTATTCATACCGGGGGCCGAGCGTCATCGTGAGGTTTCGGTGAATCTTCCAGCGGTCCTGCACAAAGAAATCGTACTCCGTGCCCGTCCCCGAAATGTAGCCCGAAGAACCGCGGATCCAGTTCGTGGGCAGGCCGAACAGGGCGTCAGCTACGCCGTTGCCGAAGCCACAACTTGGCGGAGGACAGGCCGCCAAAAGCGCCGTCTGAGCACTCGAGGGCAGACCTGCAAACACCACGCTACCCGTCGCCACCCCATTGAAGCTGTACGCGTCGCGCGCATCGATGTCCTGAAAGAAGTTTCCGCGCTTGATCGGGCGGATGTCCGCGCCGAAATCAAAGGAATGGTTGCCGTGGATATAGGTGAGCGTGTCCGCGTACTGAAAGGAATTGACGGCGCCGAATTGGGGGTAGATGCCTGCCGCCCCGAGACCGTCATAGCCGGCGAAGCTGAGGTTGGGCACTCCGGTGTCGCGGTAGGCCGTAGGCGCACCCTTCAGGCCGAGGATTTGATTGATGTCCCTCCCTTGGTCCTCATTGTTCCAACGGTACTGCCAGCGGTTGTAGCCGACCTTCGCTTCGTTTAGCAGCATCGGGGTGAATATGTGGGTCCAATCGATCCCTGTCTGGTCGAACCAGTCCACGCGCCGCGTACCATAGCCTGGCACCCCTGTGGGCAGTCCCGAAGGAGCCAACGAGGATTCGGCAGTCAGGCTATAGCGATAGAAAAGGCTGTCCTTCGATCCCCAACGGTGGTCGACGCGGCCGACGAAGCTGTTCGTATCGATTAGGCGCAGCACCTGCTGTTGGTAATTCTCTGCCCCACATGAGGCATTGGGGATGTTAGGAGACGGGTAAAGGCCGACGAGGGCTCGACCAACGGGGTCGAGCGTGCCCGCCGGAAGAGTTGAAGCAATGTTGCTCAGGTTATTGCCGGGAATTGTCAGCGGCGCGGCAGGATTGACGAGCAACAGGGGATCCAGAAGAACTGTCGTGTGGGGGCATGGAGACCCCGGCGCAAGGTCAGAAAAATCACCGCTTTGCTCGGCGAGCGTGGGCACGTGGGCGCGGCTGAAGAAGGAGTGGTTGTCGCGCAAACCTTCGTAGTTTAAGAAAAAGAAGGTCTTGTCGTGGCCGTTATAGACGTGCGGAAGCACAATCGGCCCGCCCAGGCTGGCCCCGTACTGGTTGCGATGAAAGGGCGGCACGTTGGGCTCAAAAAAATTCCTCGCGTCCAGATTGTTGTTGCGAAGGTATTCATAAAGCGAGCCGTGCAACTGGTTGGTTCCGGACTTCGTGACAATGTTCACCTGGGCGCCGGCCGACACACCGAACCTGGCATCATAGATGCCGGTTTCCATTTTGAATTCTTGGATAGAATCGAGCGGCGGCGCGGCGGCGTAGGTCCCAATGGCGATGGAAGTGTTGCTCATGCCGTCCAGCAGAAAGCTGTTCATGTCTTCACGCAGTCCGTTGACGTTGATGGACCCGCCTCGGTTATTGTTCAGTTCCGACCCCTGGACCCCCGGTACGACTCCCGGCGTAAAGAGCAACGTTTGGAGGAAATTGCGGCCGTTGTAAGGAAGCTGACTGATCTTGGCCTGCTCGACGGTTGTCCCCACCGTGGCGGTCTGCGTGTCCAGCACAGGTGCGGTCGACTCCACCGTGACGTTGGTTGTCTGCGCGCCCACATTCATCTTAAAGTCAACCCGCGGATGCGCATCGACGAGAAGGTTAATGGGGCCTCGAACGGTCCTCTCAAAGCCCGTCTTCTCTGCCGTCAGCCGGTACAACCCGGGCAGCAAAAGGGGAATCGTATAGGAACCATCAGCTGAGCTTACGGCGCTTCGGCTGCCGCCTGTTTGCACTTCCAACGCTGTTACCCTGACGCCGGGAACGAGGGCACCCGACTGGTCCCTAACCGTTCCTGTGAAGCTGCCTTGGACCTGCTGCGCTCGTAAGCCCAGACATTGACCGACCGCCAGTGCCAGGATGGCTCTCAAGCCCATTCGAGCGACACATCGCATTTTCATGGCCTCCCATGTCAAGTGCCTGTCCGCGACACGATGAGCAGTGCGCAGACAGGCACATGGACCACTTTGCCCCGCCGACCTCGGGTCAAAGACATGGGTGACCCACTCACCAAGGCCTGATCGGAGAAATCAGTCGTTTATTGTTCCACCAATAAACGTACATCTGACGGCGACTTTATGCAATTTTCAGCAGGGTTTCCGACATAAGGTCGTCGATGTGGTTGATATCAAAGGGGATTTCAGGCCTATGGAGTGTTGACCTTGTAATAAGCCCTTTCGGATGTCAGAGTGGGATTGCAATTGGAGGCTGACATGGATAGGGCACACGGCGGCGCGCAGGTTCTCGTCGCGGACTCGGTTCTGCAAAAGAGACTGGCGAAGTACCTCGTTCACCGATGTTTTCGAAACTCCGTGCTCGAGGACTTACACGCGGGCATAGCACCAGATTCGAAGTCGGGCGATTACTCAGACGTCGTGGTGTCTACGCCATTTGGGGAAATTCCCTGGTCCAAGCTCTCGCGATTCGATGACGAGGAGATGAAGACTCTGATGATCGATGTAGTCCAGAAAACATACGAGTTCATTCAGGAGCTGTTCGACGTAGACAACGGCGGTGAGCTCCTTCTTCGATTGGCCGCGCGCGACCCGCTACCGCGGTGGGAAGACCCGAGATAGGATTCGAAGAGGCTGGCTGCCTCAAATAAACCAACGACCTTTTCAGCGCCCGACAGCCGGTAGGGAGTGCCCCAGAAGCACATCCCAGACTCCTGAAACTGCCTAATTTCAGCTTCATGCGCACGAATGCCGCTTACAAGCGCTCGACGGAGATCGCGTACAAGAGCTGTCGATGGTTGGAAAAACGCTTGACCAAGTGAGTCAACGGGCGCTGTTTGGAGTTTTTTTGCCCAACGCCACGAAAGGTTCAAGTTCCGCATTCTGTGGCGACCGTTCCCTGGCAGAAACTGAGGCCCGAAGTCGGTCAATGACGGACTGTTAGCTGGCGCCGAAATTACTTTTCGCGGTGACCAGTCCGTGCCAGTTCCGGCACAGCACCGCCAGATTACAGCGAAACCATTCACTGAGCAGCTTCTTGGCACAGCCGAAGCAGGAAGTAGAAATCGCTCTGTTCCTTTAACGCCGCCCCGTGTTCGCAAGTAGCCTCGGCGGCTTTGCTGAGCAATCTGCCGCCAACTATGCTTCCGGCGGCTACCGCAGCACCCTTCGCCAAGACAGGGAGCACGCCGCCGAACGCGCCCAATGCCACAGTCGCAGCCAGGGTTCCTATTCCTCCGAGGATTCTGCGACGCTGCCGCCCTCCTTCTTGGTGCAATTCTGACTTCATTCGCAGCAGCTGAGGCTCAATGCGTTCCCTGAATAATTCTTGCATCTCGCGCTTTCCAACTCTTTTCTTTTTGTTGATGATGTCGCTCAGGATGAGTTCAACAGCAGAACGATAACGAAGGAACGAATCTCTTTCCTCCCGCCTGATTCTCAGCAAGGTCGCGATGGAAAGGTCACCGAGCAAAGGCAGTGAATGAGTAAGATAGGCATTCATCGCCGCACTGCTCGCCGCGAGTTCTTCATCATTGTTAAAGCAATCGAGGAAGAACGTCTCGCCGGGTCGGTCTGTTAAATATCTGACATTCTGCGAACGACCATAGGCAAGGTAGAAAGTAGTGTCGTTGGCGATGTGGTCAAGCATCTCCCTGATGGCGAGGAGCTTCATCGGTCCTCGGATTTGCATGTTGCCGTCACGGTCTGGCTTCCCCTTCTTTGGCCTCCACATTCTCTCGTTGTTAACGAGCAGCACTCCGCCGCCATGTTCTAGAAAATCCTCCGGCCCTTCAACGTGAACGGTCGCTCGCCCAGTAGGTGCTTTATCGGCAGTCTGGTACATGACATGAAAATGTTTCTGAATTTCCAGTGTCGCGTCGTCAGCAATTTCATGAATTAGGCTCGTCATCTCGCGCACCCAGCGAATCATGTGGGTGCAATGAATAGAGCGCATTACGACAGGAACAACCATTCCAGCGTCTATCAGCGTTCGCAGGCGCAACAATATAAGGGCCGTCTGCGCAAGCTCGTCCCTGTACTCAGCAACCGTGTCGACTTTGGATGGATGGCTCAGTGGTAGCGGAAACAGCACCTTGTTCGCATAGAGGGCCGTGTAGCGGGCGAGGAAGTCCAGTTTCTGAAGCCGACAGAACGGCGATGAGCAGGTTGACTGCCCGCGCATTGAAGCACTCGCCAAGAAACTGAACGGATCAGTTGAAGCGTTATCGCTGATAGGCTCCTGTTGCCGAGAGAAAACCAATTCCCACAGTTCCCGGTGAAGTTTCACTGCCGTTTTTCTGCCGAACTCCAGAACCCGAAACGAGTCCTCATCAGCGACGAGTCCGTACTTTTCCAGCACTTCCAGAGATGGGTTCATCACCTCTTTACCTGGATTGTACCTTCCTTGTATGCATCTAGCCTGCTGATCAAGACATCGCCTGGGCAGAACGTCAGCCGAAAGTTTCGCGTTCCGAAGCAGGCACCCAATGGTAGGTGAGGATTGCCATGCATTTCTTGTTCCTCAGCAGAATACAGAATACAATATTTTCTGCGCATCATCGCTTTTTCGAAAGCATCAATCCCGCCCTCGGTTTCCGCCTTGTTGTTTTCCCACATAGGGCGCATTCTGGCGCTTTCAGAAACATATCGAAATTGGTAAGTTTTGCATCATTGACCGAATCCGCCGATCGTCTTCCCCTTTTCTTCGCTATCAATGTTATGATGCGTGATGCAACACTGTGCACCCCCTCAAAGGGAAAAAGCAGATGAGCGACATTCGCTTGCGCCGCATTGAAAGTCACAAAGTCGGGGGCGACCCCAACAACATGCTTCTTTCGGTGCCGATACCCCTGACCAGCTCCGGCAAGGCGTATCAATACTCGCCCAATCCCGATGCTTCGCCTCGCCTCTTTCTCATCGGCCAGGCACCAGCCGACCGCACCATTTCTGAGGAGCACCGTTCGCGTATCCGCCGCCCGCCCGGTCCCGGCCAGACCGTATGTCCTTACTCCGGCTACATTGCTGCCGACCGGGAGTTCGTCCATTTCGAAGACATCGAGGCCATCAAAAACCTGATTATGTGGGAAGCCGAGCAGGACATCGGCGACTTTCTTGAACAACACGCCAGGGATTTCAACCGCCACCAGCCGCGCAACACTTTCATCTCCGCCAGTATGGACGTTAAACGCCCATATCGTCCCAAGCCCGCACCGTTGAGAAATGACCTGCTTCGCAATCTTGAGTGCGGCATCTGCCGCCGTCCTTATGGCGTCTATGCCATTGCGCTCTTCTGTCCCGATTGCGGCGCCCCGAATCTGGCGCTGCACTTCCAGCACGAAGTACAGCTTGTCCGCGACCAAGTCATCTTGGCCGATCAGACGAACGAAGCCGGCCAACCCGAACTCGCATATCGCCTCATGGGCAACGCCCACGAGGACGTGCTCACCGCCTTTGAAACAGCCCTGAAGACCGTTTACCGCTACCTTGTCAGGCAGCACCGGCCTGCACAGACGGTCGAATTGCTGTCAAAGATAACGATCTTTCAGAACATTGACCGCGTCCGCAAGTATTTCGAGATCCTCGCCATCGACCCTTTTTCTAGGCTCACCGGCGGGGACCTCGCATTCCTGACTATCAATATACAGAAGCGCCATGTCATAGGACACAATCTGGGGATTGCGGACGAACACTATTTCCAGCTCGCCCAGGACGAACAGCCCGGAGAAACGGTTCGTTTGCTTGGCGAAGAAATCAACCGGTTTGCCGCAATCTGTTTGAACGTTATCAGCACTCTCGAAGACTGGCTTCTCCCAAACGCTCAACTTCCCGCACGCGCACCTCTTCTTCCATGACTCGCGTCCGAGGTTTCCACCCGCAGCGAGCGATTACGGGCACTCCGGAAGAGCCAGGAGATTGTCCGGGTGAATCCCGTCGGCTTCCGTCTTGATGTACTTGTTGCCGTTGTGCGTGGCGACAATCACGTTCACGGTCCTGCCGGCTTGGCTGACGTAGAATTCCCACTCCCCGGATTCGATCTCCTGAATCGTCTGCTGCTGGCTCTGTTTCCACCGCCCGCCGTCGGGATTGACCCCGCCAACATTGCGAATCCTCTCGTGCGGGTTTAGACGGTCGGTCTTGTTGATGCAGCGAATGCGTGCGCTTTTTGCCATCTCGGCCTCCTGTCGGTTTTGATAAATTGCAAGCTGTCGCAGATCACTACGCCGGTACGAGACGAGCCTCGACAGCCCTCTTGACCTCGTCCTTCCATCCCTTTCGATGGATAATGCGCTCAAAGCCCGCACCCCGGCGGTCCCTGAGCAGTTCCAAGCGGCTGAGCTTGCTCAGCTCCTGCCAATCTTCGAACATCACATAGATTGCGTTCCCGTACTCCAGGTTCTCGAAAACTACAAGATTGTCGGCGAATTTGGCCCCGAAATAGCGCTGAAAACCGCTCGTGCCACTGACATAGGCGACCGGCTTGAGCTTTTCGAGGAACGAATACCGGTCCTCCAGTTTTTCCCTCAATTCCTTGCCAGGCTCCCGGAACTTCGCCAGAATGCGCACCAGCACATCCCTGCCTTCTCCGGGAGGAAGGATTTCCCAGTGGACGGAAATCGTATTCAGATACTGAGTGGGGTCAGCGTCTGCGGCGAACACGTCTGCTGCGCCCGTATTTTCCTGGAGAAGGTTCAGATTGAAAAACAGCGCCTTCCCGAAATCCGCTGCCCGCTTGTTCAGAACTTCTTCCACGCGGAATCGGAAGACAAAAACCGGGTCGCCTCCGGCCTCCGTTGCCAGCAACGTGATGGAAATCTCCAGCTCCTTCGGCGGGACGAACTCGCGCTGGTAGACCTGCCGGTCCCACGAGACCTCGTGCGTTCCATTGCTCCAGTCGCCCCAGTTGGGCGCATCGAAGCTGTAGGTCTTCGTCTTCATGGGCAGGTCCTTGCGCACAATCTCCTCGCCCTGCGCATTCCGGAGCGAGCACGGCCCGAATTTGGGCTGTGGCATGAGCCGGCTGGGGAACTCCGGGCTGTTTCCATTCATCCGCATGCCAAGATGCTTGTACGTGCCGGAGCTAAGGACGGAGGCGGGAATTTTCCTCACGCATGCCGCCATGACATTGTCGCCCGGAATCTTCGACGCCTTCCTGATGATTGGATCGGGTACTTTTCGAAAAATCCTCTTCCAGTTGCGCTCAGCCATATTGTTCATACCTCGCGAATCGTCATGTTTACGCTGCCGGACGCCGTGACGGGGCGGATTTGGACTGCCCCTACTAGATCACTGCTCGTTTTCGCCGCGCCATCGACACAGGCAACGAAAAAAACGCTCTTTGTCCCGTCAATGGAGTCGCCCCGGCGAGCACTTTCTGGATGGAGGGACATGCAGTAGAATCTTCGGGGGAGCGCACATGGTGACCAAGCCTCCGCGCCGCGTCCCTGAGGAAGCGGCGGCCACCTTTGAGGAAATTACGGCGGCAATCGAGGCGCTTACGCCCGGAGAGTGGGCGAAACTGCGGCGCTATGCGGATTACCGCACGTTCTGCCTAGGTCCCAAGGCGGAAGGCCGAACGGGAGATGATCTCCTCAATACAGCGTTGACGGACCTCCTGGAAGACACGCGGCGATGGAACAAAGTCAAGGTTGGATTTTTCAGATTCCTCGCCGGCGCGATCACGAGCATTTCGAGCAACTGGGCAAAATCGTTCAAGCAGGCGGAAACGCCCGTGACCGAGGCCGATGTCCTTCGAACGGACGTTGAAGGAGAAGTCTTCAGTCCGCTCGACAGCGTGCCATCCCGCCGTCCAGACCCTGAACAAACACGCCACCAGAATCAAACACTGGAGCGGATCGAGACTCTATTCAAGGGGGATGAGAAGGCGCAGATGGTGTTGATGGCCTGGCAGGAAGGGTGCGACCCTGCCGGGGTTCGCGAGCTTTGGGAGCTGTCGCAGAATGATTACAACACCATTGTACGCAGAATCCGCCGCCGTCTGGATGATGCCGGCATGACCGCACATCTTGGCAGAGGGGGAAACTAATGGCCAGCAAAGATAGGACCGACGAGCAAAGGCTGGAGGCCCTGACAGATGCACTGGCTGACTCGATACTTGAGGAGAGCGACGCCGAAGTCATTGAGGAGCTCCGCCTGACCGGAATCGATCCGGATGCCGAAGCGGCCCGTATGAAGGCAATGATGCTTGCGACGGTGAAGGCATTTCGGCAGCGGGCGCTGAATGCCGCCCGTGCGGCGTACAGCCACCAGATAGAGGGTATGGAGCGCAAGTCATACGCGATTCCCGAAACGCCTGCCGCGCGCCGTAGGCTGTTCTCGATCTTTATTCAACGTCCGCAGTTCACGCAATTCGTGACCGCCCAGTACCGGGATTTGGACAAGCTCACCGACAACGACATCGAATCCTATCTTGAGGATTTGGCTGAGCTGGGTATATTGGAAAAGCTTCAACGCGACGAAACCGATGGAGAATAAGGATTATTTCAAGTTTCCTGACCAGCTTCTGAAAGAGCTGGGCATAACGGCCCCGGATGAGATTGACATTGAGGCCATCGCTTTCCATTGTGGCGCCACGGTCAGGTACCGTTCCTTGACCGGCTGCGCCGCCCGGATCGTCGGAAACGGCAACAACGCCATCATTACCGTCGATTCCGCATCCCCGCGCCCAAGGCAACGCTTCTGCGCAGCCCATGAATTGGGGCACTGGATGTACGACAGGGGCAAGGCTTCCTTGAGCTGTCAGGAGGCCCAGTTCCTGAAAGAATGGTCCGCCAGCGATCCCGAAGCGCTGGCGAACCGCTACGCCAGCGGGCTTCTGCTCCCCGTCGCGCTTTTCGTGCCGATTGCAAAAACCTTAAGGGCTGTGGATTTTACTGCCGTAAGAAGTCTTGCGCAGAAATTCACAACGAGCCTCACGGCCACGGCAATCCGCGTCGTCGAATACGGGCCTCTTCCGGCGATGCTCGTCTGTTACGGCAGCGAGGGCAGGGAATGGTTCGTGCGTGCTCCCAGCATTCCCGATCAGCTCTGGCCTTCCGGGAAGCCCGAAAAGAGCACGCTCGCTCTTCAACTCCTCAACTCTGCCGCAGAAGGGGAGCTTAACGGCGAGGTTCCGGCCAGGGCCTGGTTCGATCACCCCACCGCCGGGCGATATTACATCCAGGAACACTCTTTCCGCCCGCGCACCGGCTGGGTTCTGTCTTTGCTCTGGTGGAAAGACGAGAGAATGCTCATTGAACTTCAAGAATTCGAAGAAGCGAAAGCCTCGCGCCGCTCCGACGGCCGCATGGAAGAATGAAACAGGTACGACCCAAGTCGCAAACAGCATCTGGGCTGGTCACTCGCCGTTTCTCTGCCCTTCGCGAATCCCGATCACAGCGATCAAGCTAGTACAATAGCGCTCCGGGCGAGGAAGGCTTTTCCCGATGCCGTCGCGTCGAAAATCAGCTCAAATGTCACGCCGGATAAAGCCGCGCCGGTCCGCCGCGAGGCCGCGACGGCCCGCCCGCGCCCACCTTCTCGTCATCGAGTGCGACTCCCGGCAACTTGCCGCCGACAGATTGAACTTCGGCCGCCCATTCGCGGAGTTTCTCAAAACGTTATTCCCAGATAAAATCATCGCCTTTGTGCAAACCTCCTCCGAGCCAGAACTCGCAAGGGACCTCGCCAGGGTCTTCGAGGAGCACGGTCGATTTCGCTCCATTCTTGTCCTCGGCCATAGCAACGAATCAGGACTCGTCCTCACGGCGGACGGTCTTCGCAATTGGGGCGTGGTGGGAAATTGGCTTCGCCAACTCGAGCCGGAGTTTTGTTTTCTGGCGGCCTGCCGCGCCGGTCGCTCGGCTGCGGTAAGGGAGCTGTTCGCTCCAATCTCAAAGCTCCGCCAGATCTTTGCCTCTCCCGCCGCCGTCTATCCGCATCAATTGTCGCCGCTGGCGGTTCTTGTCTGCATCTTGCTCAAGGACAGCCGGATCGACGAGGACACGTCGACAGCCCTGCGGTTTGCCAATTATGTCTTGACGGGCGGTCAGCTTTACCGATGGAAGCGGCGCGAATCCGGCCCCGGCGAAGAAATCACGGGCACTCTGCTGGACTTTGCCGCAGACTTGCTGGATCGTGGTCCGACGAACCTTTTGAACCAAATCTTTCCTCGAACCCGTCCGGGGGCATAGCCTTCAATCACAGTGACCGCGTTCGCTCGCTGTGCGCTGTAGAGTGATAAGAATACTTAAGGAAACTTAGGCTCGGTTCAAACACGGCAAAACTATCAGCTACCAATAACTTGGTATCCACACCGTGCGGGTCTCTTCGCCTTCCAGCAGTCGCGCCACAAAACGCAGTCTTTCATCCATCACCGAACACTCCTTCCAAGGCATTTTCCACATCTCCCGCTGGTTATAACCAGCGGGAGATGTTACCTATGTGTCCGGTACAATCTGTTACCTATGTTTCGGGTCGGGCAAGAGGTCCTTGCGCCGGGAAAAGCGGGATACCTGCTCCTACCCCGGCGGAGGGGACGAAGCCATCCGCAGCTTGATCGCTCACCACTGGCGGGGGGCATGTATGGCCGTTCCGAGTCGCTTTCTGCAAATTCTGAAGACACCGACTGAAGAGGTCTTTCTAACCGGAGAGGACGCGGTCGCTATAACTTTAGGCAAACGCTAGATTCGCGGGGTTATGCTGACCAGACGATAAGTCAATGGCAAGCCTTGAGGCAGAGGGCGCTTGAGCGTATCCTGAAGCTTACAGGGGGGCAAATTCAGGTTCATGATCCCTTTCCCGAACAAGCTGGAACCCGCCCATGCTCCGATCTTGCCGAATTAATCGCGCCGTCTTGCACGCTTGGCTCGTCGAGCAGCCGAGGATGGGGCGGAATGGATCTTACCACCTGCGCCTTTGGCGCGAAGATGGTTCGATGCGCGACACAGTGAGCACAGAGCTTCACGCGTATTTTCAGGAGGCATTGGAGGATGCCCGGACACGCCTTCGAAGCGGTTTTGAAGATCAACTATCACCCTTCACTGGTCCTGAATTAGATCCGGCAGTCAACTATCCCGGCATGTTGCATCGAATAACTTTGCAAGGATATCTAGGGGAAAGTTTCGCGGCGTTGGCCGTGGAACACTGGGACATCCATGGCAGAGATGATTGGCAGGTGCCTGCTCTCTTGTTTAGATTTCACGATGTCGAGTTCCAGCATCTCGAACGCATTAATCAACGGCTGAGAGACGGGCACAGTCACGACCCGGATGCAATCGGGGAGCAACGACCGGGAAGAACCGGTGACGATGCCATCGCTTTCGTGAAGGACACCTCAAACTCCATAACTCATGTGTTGACACTCGAAGCCAAGTGTCTCGTCAACCATCGATCCGACAAACTGAATGAAGCACACAGCAAGCTGAATGCCGGTCCGTCTATTCCCGACAGCATCCGCGAGCTGGTCGAATTGCTGAACCACTACCACACTCCGGAAGCGCAGGCATGGCAGGAAGCTCTCATAAAATACCGGGCATCGGGGGGCCGGCGGGTCGCCCGATACGATGGCGTAATTTACGTCTGCGGTGACCGGCCCCGAGCGAGAGACAGAACGAGCTGGATGTCTCCGACGGCGGCTAATAGTGCCTACACGCTGAATCGACAACTGGTCGGGCTTGAGTATCAGGTCAATGACCTGAATGGACTAGTGGACCGGATATACCGGACGTAGCAATATGCCGACACCTGAGTCAATCCGCATTGCGAGAGAGTATCAGGATGGGCATGCCAGAACGGCCCTGACTGAAGCGCAGGCCAAACTCTATAGCCAAAGCATGCGCAGGCAGATGGGGCGCGACGGACTCGTAAGCTTCACTCCGTCAGACATCGCTAGGGCGCAGGAAGAGGCGTTTCTCCTGATTCAATACGCTTTTCTTGTACGTACTAATAATGAAGCAAACGGATCTTGGCAAAATAGCGTGAAACGTGCCGCCGAGATTCTAGAGTGGTTATCGAGGGCCGACCTGAGGCCGGAGGGATCCCCTCTGCATCTGCTCTCTGCCGCTGCCTATCAACTCGCTGGTTATCCCGCCATGGCTCTTGGAGAGCTTAAGGAGCTGCCGGTCGAAGACCCCGCATCAGACATCTTGGCCGGATTCTTGCGCGCGGACTTCCCCGCAGTCTTAAGAGCAACTGTTGAATACTGGCAACAAGAATTGGCGGGTACACCGGGGACTACGGATAGCGGAATTGAGTTTTCGGCCACAGCTATTCAGCATGTAATTAGGTGTATCGGCACGATTTCTGGATACTTGCGCTTCGGCAAGGATGACATGGTCGCGAGGGCAATGAACAAACTGGATCGGCTGGCCGATGGCTTTCTTCATAGTCGGGATTCCTATTCAGCTATTCTCGCGAGGCTGGTTGGTGCTGTTGCCCGTAACTATGTCGAGATGTCGTTGTGGCGGAGGATCTCGGAAATGCAGGACGAGGCATCTAGGGACACCGCCGACGCGCTCACCCAATTTGCCAGGGCACAGTTCTCCAATAGAAGAGCACTGGTTTGGCCCGCGCAGGCGGCCGGAATATCGCGGTTACGCGAGGGGCAATCGTTTGCTTTATGCACCCCGACTGGATCGGGTAAGACGACGGTGGCCACGCTGGGAATAATCCCTGCGCTTTTCGAACCCAATCCCAACGTGACTGAAGGACTGGAGGAATGGCGCACAGGAAATCTTGTGCTTTACCTAGTGCCGTCTCGTGCGCTGGCAGCAGAGGTTGAAGAACGCCTTGATCAAGATCTCCGTGGGATATCAGCGCAAAAGATCGTTGTTACGGGCCTGTATGGGGGTACGGACTGGGGACCTACGGACGCCTGGATATCTCAGGATCAGCCAACGATCTTGATATGCACATTCGAGAAAGCCGATGCTCTGCTGCGCTTCCTGGGCATCCTGTTTCTTAATCGCGTCAGGCTCGTCATCATCGACGAAGCCCACACAGTGAATTATGGCAAGCCAGAACCGGAGGCGCTGCAGGAAGGAGCAAGCAGGCCGTACCGTCTCGAACTTTTGGGAACGCGTCTTAACTTAGCTCGTGAACGGTACTCCTTTCGTACGATAGCCTTATCGGCTGTAGCGGCCGCCGCCGCTCCGTCATTGGCTCGGTGGATTTCTGGCGACGAGGAAGCCACACCAACGGAATCCCGTCACCGCAGTACCCGTCAAATGCTGGGTCGTTTGGAGGTGAGCGCTCAGGGCTCCTTTACGATTCATTACGACCTGATGAACGGCCAGTCGCTCAAATTCCGGGAGGGCAGGACGACATCATCTCCCTATGTGGCTGAGCCATTCCCTAGGATGCCCGAGCGACTAGGCTCGAGGAACCAGCCGGAAGTGAGAATGCGCGCCCCCACACTCTGGGCCGCTTTGAATCTCGCTTCAGAAAGAACCGGAGGAACTAGACCGACCGTCCTGATATCAATCGCTCAAAAAATAGACGTATTCACTGAGGCTTGCCTAGACATTCTGGATCAATGGCGGCCGAATAACATTCCTGCCTATTTTGAAGCCGCGACAGATGATGCTTTACTGGCCGACTGTCTCGCGTCTATGGCGGATTACTTTTCCCAAGAGTCGTTCGAATACAGATTATTGGCCCGAGGAATAGCGGTCCATCATGGTAAGTTGCCGGCGCCCGTTGGTCGACGCCTGAAGCGCCTGATTGATAAGGGAACGGTGCGCGTCATCATTGCCACGTCGACTTTATCAGAAGGCGTAAACATCCCGGTGAACTACATTCTGATGCCCAGTATTTATCGCGGCCAGACCCGCTTTGATCTGCAGGAGTTTTCTAATTTGATTGGTCGGGCTGGCCGGCCAGGGGTCGCCACAGAAGGACACGCGCTCATCGTGCTTTCGGAAGATGCTGCAAGCTATCGCCAACGGAGGGGCTACGAAGAGCTTCGGGATGAGCTTGAGGTATCTACAGGTAGTACGGAGCGTGCGGAGGATTCCGCGGCTAGCGCGCTTATTGCACTTTTGAGGGCCATTGAGTCCACATGGCGGGATTTGAGTCCACGGGGAACACAAGCTGGGTTTGAGCGGTGGCTCGAAGAAACAGGCGTGAGTTCCTCGCCGGATAGTGCTGCGATCCGTAACCTGGATGCGCTGGATTACTTCTTACTGTGCGCGCTACGCGAAGTCGAGCAACTGGGGAATTCACCGCTCGAAGGTGCCGATCTCGAAGCAGAACTGAGCCGAATTTGGCGCGCAACATACGCGCATGCTTCGGCGGTTCAGGAAGCGCGATTGAGTGCAATCTGGCTCGGTCGAGGCCGTGCTATCCCGAGGCTTTATCCGGACCCTCAAGAGCGGGGGCGGATTTACAAGACGAGCCTGACGCCGCGATCTGCAAGCATCCTGCTGGAACAAGCTCCGGCGATGGTCGAGCAGCTTACTGCGGGCGCTGAGTACGGCCGGTGGTCATCCGAGCAACGATTCACTTTTGTCGCCGATGTTATCGCTCGGCTGAGCCAAGTACCTTCATTCCGATTGAGCACGAAACTGGGATCGAAAAAGAATTTTACCGATTGGCCCAGGCTGCTTAGATGGTGGCTGTGCAAGCAAACACTTGATGAGCAGCCGACGCCGAAGCAGATTACGGTGTGGTTTGACTATGTGTCCAAAAACTTCGCTTATCGCAGCGCTTGGGGGCTGGGCGGTCTGATTGCTGTTGTTCTCAACGAGAATGAAAACGATCCTATAATGCCTCTCGAAATTGACGATTGGCCACGCGCCGGATTGCCATGGATTGCCTTCTGGCTCAAGGAGCTGTTCACTTGGGGAACGCTGGAGCCGGTTGCGGCATTCCTGCTTGCTCGCGGCGACGCGAAAACGCGACCTGAGGCAGAGCGCGAAGCCCAAGAGTACTACGCCTCAAGACCTGCTGGAACCGTGCCTAATGATTTGCTTGATCCGAGAGCAATCCGGGAGTGGGCACAAGGTAATAGACCCCGAGAGGATGCTCGCCCGCAAAGCCCGGAATTCGACCAACGCGTGAGATTGACACGAAATGTGGGCGATTATCTATATGAGGAAATGTATGTGACGCCCATCCTCTTAAATGGACGCTGGACGTGGATTGATAAGGCGGGGTACGCGGTGGCAGAAGGCCCGGTTTTTGAAGCACTTCGTTCCACGGCAGAACAGTATGAATTCACACTGAATGTGCAGCGACGCTGGGTCACGGGCCATCCGTACTTGGCACACCAACGGCCATAGGTTTATACACAGTACTTACACCGGGAAAAGCGGGGACACTGTGATCCCGCCCAGGCGGAGGGGATGGAACCATCTTCGAGCGGGCGCATCTTGGCAAAAAGAGGTGTATTAGTCTCAGATTCGCAGGGCGGTAGCCTTGTCGGATTGAAGTTTCACTAGGAGGCCACACCGTGCCAGGTGGTCTATACCACCCACACTTTGAGCCCGGCATTTCGTGGTTGCGTAGTCACTGCTAGTCTATGATCACGTATAGTCAGAGGTCGCAATCAAGTTGGACGAGGGAAAGCGGCTGATGTACAGGATGCTGTAAGGGACGGTAGCATAACGGTTGAAAAATCGCTTGGTTAAAACTCTCTAATTTGGGGGCACTATGAAAAATAATCAGAATTGTCTTTTCTGGGAATATCGCCAGCAAAAAGGGAATGGCACGGCAATATACAAACTAGACGAAGAATTGGTAGACATTCTAGAAAAACTCCTGCCATTCGACTTAGATCAAATGGTGTCCAAAGAAGAAGCGATCCCTATGCCTGGCGGACGCTACTTACTAACCAAAAAGGGCTATAGTAAATTCATACAGGCAGCGGAACAGCAAGGCAACTCTGAAATCGTCGAAATTCTGCAGGATAGAGAACACTATTATTGGTTTCGCGACGCACGGGAAATCGGTCCCTCGCTCACTTCGGTTCAAGCAACTTAACACCACCGACCACCAGAATCCCGATCGCGGCGAGCGTCTTGAACGCTTCCCACACTTCGTTTTTCACAGACAATTGGTGGCTAGCGGTGTCGACCGAAATACCGAGTGGTTTGAGAACATCCATCTGCCTTAGCGTTTCTTGCCTAGACCGGGAGGCATGTTTATGGAAAGAGGCTTTGGAGACGGCCTAAGGTTGTACCAGAGGCGGGCCAAGCAAGCACTACCTCTGCTCGTCGGACGAGCGAAGGCGGGGCGCACTGTAACCTACGGTCAACTCGCCCGCGAATTGAAAATGCCGCACCCTCTGAATCTCAACCATGTCCTTGGAGCGGTGGGGCGTGAGCTTCAGGCACTCGGCCGTAAGTGGAAAGAGAATGTTCCTCCCATCGAGTGTCTGGTCATAAGCAAGGCGAACAAAACTCCAGGACGCGGCATCGGGTTCGAAAGCGCGAATCTGAGGAAGAACCCCGTTCCAGCGGTGGAGAAGAGTTAGATGCGTGTTGGAGCCTCAACAATCTGCCGTTCGGTGGCTTACCTTGCGGTTATCATGGTGACACCGCAAGGGGCTTTCGCCTGGGGTCGTGAAGGCCATCAAACCATAGTGATTGTCGCAGAGCACTACATGCACCCGGAGACCGCCACTCGCATGCGGGAGCTACTCGCGCCCGAGAGTCCCGAAGAGGCCTCAGTGTGGGCGGACGATTACCGCAACGGCCACCGCGAGACCGCCCCGTGGCATTACATCGACATCCCCCTTGCGGATTCCAAGATCGACTTGGCCCGCGAGTGCCCTAACGGTGATTGCGTGATCGCCAAGACGGAACAATTCCTCGCCGTCCTGAAGGACCTGAACGCAGACAAAAACGCCAAGGCGCAGGCCCTGAGATTCGTGATTCATTTCGTCGGCGACTTGCACCAGCCGTTGCATGATGAAGACAACGACGACAAGGGCGGTAACACGCGTCAAGTGATCTTTGATGGTCATCCCGATAACCTTCATTGGGTGTGGGACACGGGCCTGCTCCAACACATCAACGGCAATCCAGCGGCATTCGCGGCAGAGCTGGAGAGCCGGATAACACCCCAGGACCGGGCTGAATGGCAAAGGGGTAGCATTGAGGATTGGGTGATGGAGGGTCACCGACTCGCTCAAACGGTTGCTTACGGAGACCTCAGCAATGACAATCCATCTCCGATCACACCCGAGTATGAGCGGCAGGCCGAACCGGTGATCGAGCTTCAGTTGGAGAAGGCCGGAGTCAGGCTGGCATACCTGTTGGATGCCAATCTGATGCTCAACGCAGATGGGCAAAACCCCGAGTCCAAGGCTCAAACAGCCGCCACACGGGGTAATCCCGATGTAAGAGTTTGGGTCAACACGAACTCCGGGACTTACCATTGCCCCGGGGCGCGGTGGTACGGGAAGACAAAGGAAGGCGTGTACATGACGCAAGAAGAAGCCCAGGACAAGGGCTACCACGCGGCCGCTAACCGCCCATGCGACGGGCACATCAGTCAGTGAGGGAATAGCGGGGATTTACCAATTCGTGCCTTTGAAGGCTGCCAACTTCCACGAATCCCCCTCTTGAATCCAATACAGGATCGCTGTCTCCCGCAGCAGACCAGCTCCCTTGGTGGAATAGAGAACGATGTACAGTTTGTTCTTGTAAGCTTGGCTCAAATGCCAAAGGTAGTTTGCGATGGGGTCGTTTCCCGAAGGCTTGGCGGCAGGAAGCACGGTACCTTTCGGCAACTGATCTGGTGCGCAGATGGAAAACTCAAGGGATGTCATACAGTTCCCCGAAGTCGTTTTCCTTGTTTTCATTGGGGGGTTCTTGGCCGGCGGATATTCGATTGCCTCGCTGAGGGTATTCAGTCGCACAGCCTCGCTGCCGATCGGGACCTTGGTGAATGCACCTGTGAACAGTTGGTTTACCGGGTCGGCCCGAACTCCTGTCACCGCGGCTTTGGGTGACGGTTGGGTCAAGTTGAAGCCATTATCCCTCGCGATATAACTCTTCAATTCCTCCGGGCTCTTCCTGTCCACATACCAAGCTTGCAAGAAGCTCTGGACGGTTTGCCGGATGTCGGCTTGAGCATATAGCGGGCGAGATGGAAGAACCAAATAAAAGGCAAGGACGGAAACCATACACCTGACGCGACCCGCGTGTCTCATCGAAATGTGACCTCGGCTAACTTAAGTTGGATGCTCGATTTGCAGGATGTGGGCATTCTCGACCGCCCTTCCAGCGCTTTCAGGATCACGTTCTCGAAAAAACAACTTCTGCCTCATTGAGCCGGCAAGAAGCTGTCGATGTATCCGTACCACCTCTCGTAGAGCTTGTAATTGTCTGAATTTCCGATGTCTCCGTTCACGGCCTCGTAGTGTCCGAAGAACGATCGGAATCCGATATGAAACTGTCCGCTGGGTCGAGTGGGATTGGCAGGGTCTTCATCAAAGAGGACGACTAATCCAAGAAAAGGGTCGCCGTCGCGGTTCTCCTGGTAACCAAACTGACCGGGATGAAGCAAAGCGATGTGTTCACTCCAGCAAGGAAGCTTCTCGAAGTGCGATGGGGTGTCCTGGTTCCAGATCACCTCGTTGTTGAACTGCTGTTCCGAGGGAGCGCTCGGGTCGCTCCCATGGATTTTTGTCACAGTCTCGAGCGCCTGCCAGCCATGAGCCTTCTCGGTTTGCTGGATCGCCTGAATAGCGCCCGCGAACTCCACCCGTTGAGACAGACTGAGCGAACCCATCCAGAAGTCACTTGCGTCGGCGGGGGTGACGCCCGGGTAGGTGAGGAAGAGACCCTTCTGGCGCGGATTTAGAACGTTGTAGGCTATCTCGTGAACCGGATTGGCAGGCGGATTAGGTGCGTGCGGTTTGCGGTCGCAACACCTCATCCCTGAAGCTAGAGCTAGGCAGGACAGAATCACCACTCTATGCATGAATGACTCAGAGGGCAGCGGGAACTACACCATATGACTCCCACCGAAGCCTACCAAAGCTGGTCGTTGAAAGCAACATATCGTTTGGGAACTCTACGAAGTGAAGGGTAAGCTGAGCGCGGCATAATACCGAAGAGAGACGTGCTCGAACGCATCAAGGCGTTGCAGGCCAGCGTTCAAAGCAGCCGCAAGATTCAGTGAACTTCATGAAGGGAAAAACGGACACGATTGAGGCGTGGTTCAATTGGACCGTTAGGCTTTCGGTCGGAACCCACCGCGCGGCATGGTCCGTTGCAAACTAAACACCAGCGCCGCAACCAGCACGATCACGACAGCCAAGAGGACTATAATCAGGTTTGCCAAGACCATGTGGGGGCAACCTAATTATGAGCGAATTGTTCGCGGAAAACGGGTAGCACTTTTTTGTTCCTAATCAGGCATTTTGTGAGGGTCCGGAACGGCTTCAAATCCGGCAAGAGGTGTGCCGTGAGGTGACTAAGTATGGACATATAAATCATGGTTGTTAGGAAATTCGTCTCGGCGAGGCTTGTAACAGCTTCAAAGGAAAGCAGTCACAGTTTCGTGAAACCCTCTGAGAAATTCAGATTAGAGTGCTGCTTCGGCTTCGTTCGAGGGCGCGCTCTCCGCGCCCCCCGAGCCCACGGCCTTAACCACATAATAGTAAACCGTGCCGGGCGTCACATTCGCGTCCACATAGCTGGTGCCGTTAATCGGTGTGGAATTCAACGGGGTACGAACTCTCCGCTCCCGAGGCGGTGCCCCGGTAGACGTTGTAGCCCACGATCCCCGAACTCGCGCTGGCGGCCCAGGAAAGAATCACATCGTGGATCGCGATTCCCGTCAAGGTGGAGGATTGCGTACTGCCGGAGATGCCGTTGCTGTTCTCCGTGACCGTGAGCGAGGCGCTGCGGCTCCCACCGGTGGCGGGCGTGAAAACCACCGCGATGGTGCAGCTTGAATTCGCCGTCAGCGTCGCACCGCACGTTGTTGTCTGGCTAAAGTCGCCGGCATTGGCGCCCGTAAACCCAATGCCGGCGATCTGCAAGGTGGCGTTGCCCGTATTGGAGAGGGTAAAGGTCTGAGCCGAACTGAACGTCGCAGCGGGTTGGCTTGGAAAGACGTAACTGCTGGGTGAGAGACTGGCAGAGGGGCCCGTGACTGTGAAGTTCACGGAGTTGGAAGGTCCCCCACCCGGCGCCGGATTCGTCACCACTACCGCGTACGTCCCCGCCGTCGCTTGGTCGCTGGCGTTCAGCTGGATCGTCAACTGCCCCGAGTTCACAAACGTCGCCGCGTGCCCTACCCCGTTGTAGCTCACCGCCGAGGTGGAAAGGAAGTTTATCCCATTGATGGTCAGCGTCTGTAGCCCTGTCCCCGCCGTGGCCGAACCCGGCGATAGGCTCGTGATCGCCGGCACGGGATTGTTGATTGAGACGGGAATGGCTTCGGTCGCCCCACCCCCACACGATGTCGACCACATGGCGATGGCGATGCAAGCCGTGGCGAGAATCCCTACGCTCCCACCATGACGTTGAAGCGCTCTCGCTTCCATGCTGAATGATTCCTTAGCTGGGGACAATGTGCCCTGATGGTCAGGCGAGATGGTGGATTGCCTCGAGCAGGCTGCGAGCGCGAGTCAAAAAGCCAGGAACCTTGTGATGAAGGCCAATGGAAATGGTGGCCCCGACAACATTACGGTCATCCTTGCTGAAATCCAAGTGGAAACCCCGTTGCCACGCGCCGATGGCGCCCCAGGGAACTCCTAAAGCCCCTCGAAGGCCCTGGTAATTCCGGCGTGGCCGAAGGGCTTGTGGGCGCCACCGGGGAGTTCCACCTCCGTCTTTGTTGAGTGGAACAAGATGCGCGCGATCAGGCGGCCCTCGATGATCAAGTCAGCCGACGCTTCGATCACCGATTTCGTATCCCCCGGCATGGCTCGTTTTCCCGTCTTATGAGTACTCAGCATTAACTTGCCGGTGGGAAGCCGGGCCACGCCAGCCCAACGGAAGTCAGGTTTCTTTTCCATCTCCAACAAGCCGCCCTGCTCTTCGATTGCTTCTTGGATCAGGTGAATAGCTTCATCCATACGCTCCTGGAGCTCACTGTCCGTCATGGGAACACCTCAACTCTTTAGTCGTTTCCGACTTTTCAACAGCCGGAAGATTAGTTTTCTGCGAACGGGCCGTGCCACGTCCTGCCCGAATAACAACTCCCGAGTGTCCTCCTCGCCGTTCGTCCCTTATAGAATCAAGCGACTGAAGTGACGAAATCAATAACAATTTTTCGACTTCCTCCCGCTTCCTCGAGCTCTCGGCCCACTACCACTTCGCCACCCGTCCCTGCCGCCCGGCGTGGGGCAATGAAGAAGGCCGCGTGGAGCGCGCCATCCACTATGTCCGTCAGCATGCCGACTCCCCGATTATGCCGACTACTTAGCGGAGTCAGCGTCTGGGAGGGGCTCGGGTTCTGTCCAGAGTCGGCATAATCAGAGGTTTTCCAGGAAGGCCAGCAGTTTGTCATCAGGCCGGTATCGTGTGGGTTTGACGCCGAGCGGCGCAGTGCGCGAGAGGGCCTTCTCCTTCAGACGCAGGTCCGCATGGAGATACATCTGGGTTGTCTCCACGGATTCGTGTCCCAGCCAGAGCGCGATCACGGAGCGATCCACGCCATGTTGAAGAAGGTCCATGGCTGCGGCGTGGCGAAGCACATGTGGGGAAACTTTCTTCCGTTTAAGCGACGGGCAGGTCGGTTCGGCAAGATGGGTGTACTTGGTGATGAGACGCTCGATCGCGTCGCGGCTAAGTCGAGCGCCACGGATGCTGGGAAAGACCGGATGATCGGCCAGACCATTGCGTTCGCGTAGCCATGCCTCGAGCATCTTTGCCGTTTCCGGACGGAGTGGCGTGCAACGCTGTTTTCTGCCTTTCCCGAGGCAGCGCACGTGAGCGCCGGTCCTCAACACGACATCCTGGCAGTTCAGCCCAATCAACTCGGAAACCCGCAGACCCGTCTGGACAGCCACCAGAAGATGGGTTCGATCGCGACGGCCGATCCAGGTGGAACGATTCGGAATCGCGAGCAGCGTATCGATCTCTCCCCGGTTGAGAAACTCGATCGGCCGCCGTTCGTGGCGTTTATTGGGTACCGCCAGGATCCGCTGGCAATGCAGCGCATGCGCGGGCTCCTCTAAAGCCACATACTGAAAAAAAGAGTGGATGGCTCCGAGGCGTGCGTTCCGCGTGCGAGCGCTGTTTTTACGAACGCTTTCCAGGTGGTCAAGGAAAAGGCCGATGAAAGGTGCATCGAGATCCTCAACGCGAAGCTTGGAGGGCACTTTGCCGAGTCGTTCTTTGGCAAAATGCAGAAGCAGGCGGAAGCAATCGCGATATCCCGCGATCGTATGCGGGCTCGCTTGCCGTTGGCGAAGCAGGCGATCAGTAAAGAAGGATTGAATAAGAGAGGGAAGGTCGGCGGAAATCATGGCCGCACCTCCCGCTCAATCAGTCGGTCGGTAGCCAACTGAAGAAGTTCGGGCACGGCTTCCAGGTACCAATAGGTATCGTTCACATGGACGTGCCCCAGATAGGTGGCCAGCTTGGGAAGTTCCCGTTCAACATCGAGCCCGGCGCGGTACCAGCGGATCAAGGTACGGGCGGCAAATCGGTGTCGCATGTCATGCAGCCGGGGACCGCGACCGTGACCCTTGGCTGGTGCTCGGAGGCGAGCTTGTTGAGACAGCTTGGCGAAGGTGTATTGCGCAATCCACACTGTGATCCGGCGGCCGCGCTCGGAGATAAAGAACGTCGGAGTGAGGGGCACAGGAAAGATGCGCTCTCTAGCTTCGACGTACTTTTTCAGAGCCTCTACCGTGGATGGATGAACCGGCACGTAGCGTGATTTTCCAAACTTCGTCCGCCGGATGTGAAGGATTCCGCGGTCAAGGTCGACATCCGGCCGGTCCAGACTGAGGGCTTCGCTCACTCGCATTCCCGTCGCCACCAGCAGCCCGAAAAGGGTCGTATAGGTGCGGGCGCGGAGTCCCTTGGGAGAGGGCAGTTGCTGAGTTCGGCGGAGGAGTCTTTCGATCTCCTCGTCGCTGTAGATGTGGGGAGGCTTGCGCCGGTAGCGATGAGGCAGGAGACCTACGGGTGGAATCTCGGTGCGGGGTTCGGCGGCACTGTGCCAAATGGCGAAGCGCCGCACCATACTCAAACGCCGAGCCCAGGTAAACGGTTGTGACTGCGCGGGCTGGGTGGCCCAGCGAAGCGCCAATTCCGTGGTGATGTACGAGGCACCCGCGGCTTGTAGAAATCTCACAAAGTTCCGCAATAAACTTGCCGGCAGCCGGAGTTGGAATCCCAGGCTACGGCGGATGCTGAGGTAGTCTTTCAGGGCCTGTTCCAGTCGGTTCACTGTCCACCCCCCATCGGCCAGGGATGAGCCAGTGAGCGCAGGCCCTCGAAGTCAACCTTGGCGTAGATTTCCGTTGTGTTTGGGGCTCGGTGCCGAAGGACTTCTCCGATTTCGGCCATCGTCGCCCCGGAGCGGAGCATGGAAGTCGCCAGACTGTGACGGAAGAGGTGAGCACCCTTAAAGGCGGGGTGTAAGTCCGCGCGGGCGAGCGCGCGGCGAACGATTGTCGTCAGTGTCGAGGGGCCCGCCAAGCCACGGCGTGGCGCCTTGATGCAAACGAAAACCCGACGTGTTTGGCAGGCAGGACGATCTCGCCGGAGGTAGACCGTCAGCGCTTCGCCCACCTCCGGAAGCAGGGGCATCCGGTCGTGGAACAACCCCTTGCCGCGAACGAGGATTTCGCCGGCTCTCCAGTTGAGGTCATCGAGCTGGAGAGCCACCACCTCACCGGCACGGAGACCGAGACGGGCCAGCAGAAGAAGGATGGCGTAGTCGCGGCGGCCGCTTCCAGTGTGGCGGTCGCAGGCTCCGAGCACCCGTTCGATCTCCTCCAAAGCCAGATACTTCGGCGCCCCAGACAGACGCCAATCAGCCACCGTGGGAACCGAGGCGGCCAAGTCGACCTGTAGTTTCCCCTTCTGAAACAGGAACCGGAAGAAAGAGCGGAAGGCCGTGGTCATCAGTTGTGCCGTTCTGACAGCCATGCTGTGACCATGCCGCAACACAAAATCGGAAATATCGGAGGGCTTTACTTCTCTAAGCCGGAACGGCCCCTCTCGGAATCGCTCGATGAGAAACTTACGAACGTATGGCCGATAACTGACGATCGTGGCTGTGACGAGCCCGCGCTCAGAGCGCAAATACTTTTCGTAGCGGCTCAGGATGTCAGCCAAGGGCGATATGTCATGGGCGAGCTTTCGATCCGGAAGAACACTATGCTTTCGGAGGTGGTCGAGAAATTGTTTAAGTGTTTCTAAATCGCCCCGGGCGACCCGTTGCTTGCGCTTGATAAATTTTTCCACACAGCTCTCATCCATATTGGTGAGTGCGAGCCTGGTTCGTCCGAACCACTGCCCGAAGTCCGCAAGCAACCGTAGTTTCGACCGGATGGTCCCAACAGCGTAGCCATCCTCCACGAGGGATGTTCGAAGCGTCTGGAGATGAAACCCCAAAGGGTTGTCTCGAAGGCGCTCGTCTGATTGCAAGGAATTTTCCAGCATATGCCTTCTCCTTTTCTGGGTTTACTGCCAGTTCAGAGAAGACTGCAGGATTATGCCGAATGCAATTCAAGAGGAGAGCGCGGAGTCCCGCGCCGGACGGGAGGATGGGGAAAGCTACGTGGCTGGAGTCGGCATAATTGGCGAGTCGGCATGCTGGCGCTTATGCCGCGCGCGTCATAACCGCCACAGCTTCTTCGCCGCCCGTCCCTTCACCACCCTGGAACATTTCAACGCGAATTCCCAAGTCTTCGCGTCGAGATCGCCGGATCGGGGCCGCAAGGCAAAGAGTTGGAGCAAAGGTTTGAAGAACTCGGCCTCGCGCGCAGCGTTGAGTTCCTGGGATGGGTTGACAATCTCAGTTCGGTACTGCCGCGTTGGGATGTCTTTGTGCTGCCTTCTCTCGAAGAAGGTTTTCCCGTTTCCGTCCTTGATGCCATGGCCGCAGGCTTGCCGGTCGTCGCTTCCGCAGTAGGGGAGTCCCCGAGCTTATAGAGGACGGGAAGACTAGCTGGCTCGTCCCGCCTGGCGATTTCGAGGCCTTGGCTTCCCGCATCCGTCTTCTGCTGAACAACCCGGAGCGAAGGCTGGGTATGGGAGCAGCCGCTCAGACACGGGTGCGGGATCACTTCAGTCTCGCGCAGATGACAGAGAGCTTCGGCAGGCTTTATGACGAACTGCTGCTTCGGAGTTAGGAATTCGGTATGAGGGATTCGGGAAGATCCCAAGGCCCGAAATCCCACACTTTCGTAACGCTTTCGTAACGCTTGACAGGCTGGCGAAAATGCGCTTTACTGTGTGTTTGTCTGGACTCGTCTCATCTATTTGGATGCCGGGAGATGCCCGCGGCGGCTCCCTTTTACGTTCTGATCCTGCCGCTACGGGCGCCGTGCCGGGTCGGCCCGGAGTGCCGTGCACGAGTCCGTTACGATACGCAAATGGAGCGAAATTTACCCGTCGGAAACTCACTACGAGGATAAAATTTAGAGCACGATCCCAAGGCAATGACTGTAAGGGGAGGAGGGCGCTATGGGCCGCAATCGCTGGAGGTTTTCCAAGCCGTCTATCGCGATAGTGGTATTCGGGCTGGCCGTTGGCCTGCTCGCCGGCCTGACCGTTCTGATTACCGGGAAACCGGCCACGGGGCGAAGGATGGCGCTGGTGGATGACTGGAGCACTCACCATTTGATCTTCTCCAACCCCGGCACGGTCGCCGATGCGCTGGCGTATGGCCGGTTCGAGCAGTGGTACAGGACCATCAATGATCCCCGCTTCCAGATGCAACAGATGAAGCGCAGCCAGCACCTTGCAACTGGAGCAATCGCCGCGCAGAGTCCCTTACACGAGAGCTTGTCCGCGCTTGCATTTCTCGTAAGGGGCCCGGGCGCTGGCGGATTTCTGGAGCTTATCCGTAGGCCTCCGCTACCGAAGCGCCCCCTGCCGAAACCCAAAGGCGACTGGAGTTACTATCTCGGCAGTACGAGCGGCGCCGCGGTAAACGCCACCATGTACCCCGCCAAGTACACGTTCGACGTCACTAAGGCTCCGGACTGCACGAACGATTTTGCGGTGTTTGCGATCAACCAGGCAGGGTCGAGCAGCCAACCCACGATCGTCGCCTTCAATAACCTGTACAGTGGGACGTCGCCCGCGGGCTTGTGCGGCTCCGCACCAACTGTGTTGTGGGCTTATAACGCCGCGACGACGCCGGTCATGACTTCGCCCATCCTGTCTCCCGATGGGACCATGGTTGCCTTCGTGGAGAAGGGGTCTTCCGGGGCGGTCCTGCACGTCCTCAGGCCGGAGTCGGGCGAGGGGGCAAGCTCGGGTGGATACGCGACGAGCATTGCTGCCCCCACGACCATCGTGCCTTCAACTTCCCCTACTGCTGCCGCCGATTGGGCGAACTGCCTCGCCGGCGCTACTTCCTGCATGTTCAACCTGACGTACACTAGCAATTCGAACTCCAACTCGTCGCCCTTTTACAATTACACGCTTGGTGCTGATACTCTTTACGTCGGCGACGACGCCGCTTTTCTATGGAAGATCACCGGAGTTTTCAACGGGACACCGGCCTTGGCCACCGGAAACTGGGCAAACGGGATTCGATGCCACAGCTATACATTCGATCCCGAAATGCTGACTGGCCCCGTTTGGGACCCTGCGTCGAACAACATCTTCGTCGGCGACTGGATTGGACATCTGTGGTACGTCATGGATACCGACAGCACCACGGGGAGCTGTTCATCCATCGATTCGATGTCGGTACCACCGTGCCTGGGTACGCCGGCCGTGGACGCGACCAACGGGCAGTCCAGCAACTACCCCATCAAAGACCCACCCCTGGTGGATTCGGCCAGCCAAAAGGTGTTCGTATTCGACTCCGGCACCAACGGCGGCACAGCCTATGTCACGCAAACCAACACTGCATTGGGGAGCGTCGTCGCGACCGGAATCGGGACTGGCTCTGGAGGTAACAAGATCCACGATGGAGACTTTGACAACAGCTACTATAAGGGTTCCTATACGAGCGGCCACCTTTATGCGTGCGGAAACCCCTACGGTGATCCCAACGGTAATTCTCAACCGGAGTTGTTCAGTATCACCTTCGATTCTACTGGAACGATGATTAGCCCCAGCACCGAAGGACCCAACCTCGGGACGTCCGCGTATACTAACCCCCAGGAATGCTCGCCGCTCACCGAGATCTACAACACGGGCACCAGCACGGACTGGCTGTTCCTGGGTGTCAACGTTAACTGTCCCAACTCAATGAGCGGCGGCTGCGTGGAAGCCTGGGATATTACCAGCGGACCGCCTACCTCCGGCGCTTCTCCCACTAATCAGTCCTCTGAAAACGGCGGAACCAGCGGGATCGTAGTAGACAACGTAAGTTCGGAGGCTCAGGCCTCGAGCCTCTACTTCTCGACGTTGGGCACTGCGACCTGCGGAACGCCGGGCGGCGGCAACACCGGCTGTGCAGTGAAGGTCACACAATCGGGCTTGCAGTGAGCGAACCTTAGTGAGATGCAATGAGCCAAGCACAAGAGGCTTACCGCCTGCAAGCCGGAGACGACGCGCAGCGCACTGCGAAGAGGCCCTAGCACAAGCCCGCGGTGCGCTACGAGCGGGTCTTTGAACCCGAACTCGTAAGTTGAGATCAATTTTCGGCGCTCGGACTCAGTCATAGAGGCCGCCCTTTACCCCGCTGGCTGCGGTTGAATTTCCAACTTACGCGAAGTTGGGACTTCGTAAAGTAAGAGTTTATCGAAGAGGCCGTTACGCTTCTCCAGTCCTCCCCAAGCAGCCGACAAATGGGGCACCGCGCGATGACCCGCGCGGCCCAGAATCGCTCCGCATCCCGCTTTGCGGGACACCCGCAGGCTGGCCGGTTGCCGATAGCCTGTCATCCCGGTAGGCCGCTGGAATTCGTCCAGCAGGTTGAGGAGCATCAGAATGCTCGGGAAGGCCGCCCCGGTGGTGAAGAACTCCTTCAAACAGAAATCGTCCGCCGCACTGCTCGCCGCCCCGAAGCGATACCCCTCGGACCTATTCGCTGCCTGCATTACTTCTTACCCGTGATCGAGGAACTGCTCGCCAACCCCGTCCCAGAGTCCTATCTCACCTACCTACGCAGTAAAGTTGCCATGCGCCCTGCAGCCGGCCCTGCATCCTCCACTGCGGGCTGACTCTCCCCCTTGCCCTAGCCAACCGGCCTCTGTCAAATTTCTACGTTTCTACATGCGCGCCGACACCTCCAGCCCTATGTGCTGTCGTGCGAAGAATAGGATTATACCGAACATGCAAAGCAGATCAATTTAAGGCAGCGACCACCGTCTCCCCCGTTTTTGATTTCGCCACTCCGAATTGGCCCACTTTCGTCCGGTGGGTGATGGGGCATTAGAATGTTGCTAAGAAAAAAGAGTCGCTTGAAGTGGCTGCTTTCGCCTGATGTTCCCCTTACGTACTTTCGTAACATTGCATTTGACTCCGCTGGGTGCTATACAACTTGGGCAGGTTACCCAACAGTTTTTTCTGGCTTTGGCAAAGCGGGCGTGACAATTCGAGGCTCTGGGATTTGCTGAGGGGCTGGAGGTGGAGCAACGTTAACTATTGCGGGCAGAGCGGTAACCATTGCATCCTTAAAATCTCGATCTAATAAGGCTAACGAGACAAGAAGCATCAGAAGAATCAAGGGGCGACTGGTTACCCACTTCCAAACACGAGGCCAGCGGCCTTGTATTAATTCGGCGCGACCAACCATATCAAGTAAAAACATAAGTCCCGCAATTACAATAAGAACCGCAGCGACAACCAAACTGACTATTGGCATGGCAGCGGCATTATAGATCACACGATTAGGCCCGGCAACACGCTAATGCCCCATCACCTGGAGGATCGAAGATGAACGACTGGATGTATACTGATTGAAATCTGGGATGCCAAAATGGAAATCCCAGACGAAGGGAACCTTGCCGCCAATGGAAAGAACCAATATTCACCGTATCCTCGCGCGGATTCGAGAAGCGCTGGAAGCCGCTGGTGTGGCCCTCGCAGATTTTGTTCCGGGTGCCGTCGCGTCATCAGAGAAATCTTCCGGTCGAGGTCCCGTCACCGAGGCTGACCTTGCGGTGAACCGTGTGCTCCGCGATACACTTTTGCGTAAGGGAGAGGGGTGGCTCTCCGAAGAGAGCGTGGATGACTTTGACCGTTTGAGGAAATCTCGCGTGTGGATCGTCGATCCCTTGGACGGGACCTTGGAATTCATCGCCGGGGTTCCCGAGTGGTGCGTGTCGATTGGATGGATTGAGGATGGGCGTTCCGTTGCCGGGGGTATTTACAACCCTGTGACTCGGGAACTATTCCTGGGTTCCCTCGAAACCGGCGTTACGTACAATGGGACCTCGGTCACGGCCAGCAAAACGGCCGATCTTTCGGGCGCCGTGGTACTCGCCAGTCGAAGCGAGGTTAAACGCGGCGAGTGGGACAACTTCGAGGAGGCGCCTTTCCATATTCGACCGACAGGATCGGTGGCGTACAAGCTGGCGTTGGTGGCGGCAGGGTTAGCCGATGCCACGTGGACCCTCTCTCCCAAGAACGAGTGGGACATCGCCGCGGGCGTGGCGCTGGTCGAATCAGCGGGAGGGTTTGTGCAAAGTCTGGAGAATTCTCTCCTGACCTTCAATCGCAGGTCTCCACGGCTCCCTGGTCTTATTGCCGGCGGAGCGTCCTTGCGAGCGGAATTGTCTGAATTCCTGAGTAGTCGCTGCCGTAACGCCCAACCAGTCCCTTTCCGCAGCAGATTATAATTAGGTCAGTACCTACTAGGCTAGCTACTTGACATGACTCTGCAGATGTAGCATACCCATAGTTCTCGGTTATCCATATTATGGGGGTCCTCGACGAAGACCTTATGGATTGAACTCTATATCCTTGTTCACCTTCTCAACTACTTGTGAGGCGCGCAGTTCGGGCGAAACTCCTCAGATAAAGAACAAAGTCAAGGTTCCAAACAGTCCAATTCCTTTCCGTTTTGAAAGCGAGGCAAGTCAACGCGTACCGTGCCGAGAACAGTGGTACGGACACTCAGGTCCTGGGCGCTGGCTACTCCAATTCTTATACTCCAATATATTGCAAATTTATTACGGAAATGTTACAAGAATGCTAGAGGGAGGAGGTCGTTTTCGAGAGACGGTGCGGCTTCATATGCTGACAAGTGCAAACGAGGCCGGACGCCAGCCGGAAGCCGAACCTGAAGTTTCGCTGGGGCGAGTCTTCTGGATTACCGGGTTATCTGGCGCCGGCAAGACAACCTTGGGGCAAGAATTGTGCAGTCGGCTGCGTGCCGCCGGTCGTCCGGTCCACTTCCTCGATGGCGACGCGCTCCGTGCTGTGATCGCCGAAGATCTTGACCACAGCGCAGACAACCGGCGGCAATCGGCGATGCGCAATGCGCGGCTGTGTCGGTTGTTGGCTGGGCAGGGCGCCGATGTCGTCTGCGCGACCATCTCGCTGTTTCATGAGGTGCAGCGTTGGAACCGCGAGAACATCCCCGGTTATCGCGAGATCTACCTTCGGGTCCCGATAGACGAACTACGGCATCGGGATAGCAAGGGCATCTACGCGGGGGCTCAGCGCGGTGATACGCGCGACGTCGTCGGCCTTGACGTTCCGGCGGAGGCTCCCGAGGCGCCGGACCTGGTCCTCGACAATTACGGGGCGCTCGACGTGGCCACGGCGGTCGACCGCATCTTGGCGGTATGCGACAGGCGGGATGGCGCGGGTGCGGCGCAGCCGGCGCCCCTCGTCGCCTTCAAAACGAAGGCGGAAACTCTGGAAGCCCTGGCGCCGCTGCTGCGCAAGGGGCGCGTCCTGCCCGAGGTCCGGTTCTCGGTTGGCGATTGGCGCTCGGACGCCGCTGGCGTGCTCGCTGCCCTCACCGCTGCGCCCTGGGGTTCAGGGCGGGTCATCGTGCGGAGCAGTGCACGGGTCGAGGACGGCGCCATGAGCAGCCAGGCTGGGAAGTACGATTCCGTACTCGGTGTCGTCGGCAGCGCAGCAGTGGCACAGGCCATCGAACGGGTCATCGAGTCGTTCGCCGATGACAGAAGCGACGACGACCAGATCTTCGTGCAGCCCATGCTTGACCACGTGGCGATGGCCGGGGTGGTCTTCTCGCGCAGTCCCAGCGGCGGCCCCTATTACATTATCAATTACGACGACCGTTCCGGCCTGACCGATCGCGTGACCGCCGGTACCGGCGACAATCTCGAGACTTTTTATTGCCTCAGATCGCGGCCGGATGCCTGCCCACCATCGCTGGCGCCGGTCATCGCTCTGGTCAGGGAACTCGAAAGCCTTCTCGCGTGTGATGCCATCGACGTGGAATTCGCGGTCGGCGACGACGGGCAGCTCTACCTTCTGCAAGTCCGCCCGCTCGTCGTCGACCGCCAGGGGCGGGAAGCGGACGAGAAGGTCGAGTCCGCGCTCGCGGATGTCGCGCGCAAGATCGAACTGCTCAGCCGCCCGCATCCCTACCTGCACGGCAACCGGGCGATATTCGGCGTCATGCCGGACTGGAACCCGGCCGAAATGATCGGGTTGCGGCCGCAGCCCCTCTCGTTGTCGCTCTATTGCGAACTCATCACCGACGCCATCTGGGCCTATCAGCGGGATAATTACGGGTATAAGAATCTTCGCAGTTTTCCCCTGCTGGTCAGCTTTCACGGACTGCCCTACATCGACGTGCGTGTCGACTTTAACTCCTGGATACCGCGCGACGTATCCGACGATCTCGCCGGGCGTCTGGTGAATTACTACATCGATCGCCTCCTCGCCGAGCCACATCTCCATGACAAAGTCGAATTTGCGATTATCTTCACCTGCTACACCCTCGATTTGCCCAAGCGGATGGGCCGGCTTACCGAGAACGGATTTTCTCCCAACGACCTGGCCGAACTTTCCAGCGCCTTACGGCGCCTCACCAATCGCATCATGCATGGCGAGACCGCGCTGTGGCGGGGCGACCGCGCGAAGATCGACCTGCTGGCACGGCGGCTTCCGATAATCTGGAACGCGAAGATCGACAAGATCAGCCGCATTTACTGGCTATTCGAAGACTGCAAGCGCTACGGCACGCTGCCGTTCGCCGGTCTCGCGCGGGCGGGCTTCATCGCGGTTCAGCTCCTCCAGTCCTTCGTGGATGTGGGCGTTCTCAGTGCCGAAGAGAAGGCGACATTCATGGCGAGGGTCGATACCGTCGCGTCGCGCATCGGGGGAGATTTCGCGCAACTTTCGAAGGCAGACTTCCTCGCGCGTTACGGCCACCTCCGTCCGGGGACCTACGACATCCTGTCGCCGCGCTACGACGAGGCGCCCGATCTTTATTTCGACTGGTCGAGTGCCCGACCGCCGGCGTCCGCGCCGCCGCGCTTCGCGCTCTCGATCGAGCAGTTGCGCCGCATCGAGCAACTGCTCAAGGAACATGAGCTCGAGATCGACGTCTTGAGTTTGATCGAGTTCATCAAGGCCGGCATTGAGGGCCGCGAATACGCGAAGTTCGTGTTCACGCGAAGCCTGAGCGACGCTCTGTCGCTGATCCGGCAGTTGGGCGAGGAGCATGGTCTTTCGGTCGAGGATTGTGCATATCTGGACTACGACGCCATCCGCACGCTTTATAGCGAGAGCGGTTCGGTGCGCGAGGTGTTGCGGGAGAGTGTCGCGCAGGGCAGGGAGCGTCACGCGCTCACGCGCAACCTCGTGCTTCCGCCGGTCATCACGTCGCCCGACGAGGCGATCGCATTTCACCTTCCCCCCAGCCAGCCGAATTTCGTTACGCGAAAAAGCGTCACCGCGCTGGTCGCCTCCGTCAACGACCCGCCGGAGAGCTTCGCGGGACGGATTCTTTTCGTGCCCAGCGCGGACCCCGGCTTCGACTGGATCTTCTCTCGTAATATCAGCGGATTGGTCACCCAGTTTGGCGGCGCCAATTCGCACATGGCGATCCGCGCCGGCGAGCTCGGCATACCCGGGGTCATTGGCGCCGGCGAAGCCCTGTTCCGGCGATGGCAGACGGCGCGCAAGCTGTGCCTCGATTGCACGAACCAGCAGGTCCTGATCATCGCATGAAAGTGGTCGCCCTCACCCAGCGGGTATCGGTCGTTCCGGCCTATGGCGAGCGCCGTGATTGTCTGGATCAAGCATGGACGAAGTTCCTGGCGGCCTGCGGGTTGCTTCCCCTGTTGCTCCCCAACGTCACTGAGACGGCTCTGGCCTTGTGCGAGGTGGCCGGCATCGCCGGGTTGGTGTTGACCGGCGGTAACGATCTTGCGGAGTGGGGCGGCGATGCCCCGGAACGCGACGCCGCCGAATATGCCCTGCTCGATTGGGCGGAGCGGCGCGGGCTGCCGGTCCTGGGCGTTTGTCGCGGCATGCAAGTGATTCAGCGGCGTTTCGCTATTGCGTTACGCCGCGTCGAAGGCCATGTGGCCGAGCGTCAGGTCATCCGAATCGACGGCGAGCCCAGAGAGGTCAACAGCTATCATCACTTTGCCGCCTTCGACTCGCGGCCACCACTGGAGGTCTGGGCGGTCGCCGACGACGGCGTCGTCAAAGCCATTCGCCATTCGGCCCTGCCCATAACGGGGATTATGTGGCACCCTGAGCGGTCCGCCCCGTTCTCGCCTGCCGACGTGGCCCTATTCCGCCGAGTCTTCAGGGTTGAATGATGCGCGCAGTTATTCTCGCGGCCGGTCGCGGCAGCCGTATGGGGCATCTCGGGGGCGACCGCCCCAAATGCTTGGTCGAGCTCGAAGGCAAGCCGTTGATCGTGCGCCAGATCGCGGCGCTCCGGCGTGGTGGGGTGGGGGAGATCGGGGTCGTCCGCGGCTATCGCGCCGAGATGATCGATTTTCCGGGCCTCTCCTATTTCGCCAACGAACGATGGGCCGAAACCAATATGGTGATGTCGCTCGCCATGGCCGCCCCTTGGCTGCGTTCGGGGCCGGTCATCGTCAGCTATGGCGACATCTTCTACCGCAGCGAGTTGGTGCGCGGTCTCGCCGGTGCTCCAGGCCAGTTGGTCATCAGTTACGACCGGGCTTGGCGCCGCTTGTGGACCCGGCGTTTCCCCGATCCTTTGGCCGACGCCGAAACCTTCCGGGTCGATGCCACGGGCCAATTGCTGGAGATCGGTGGCAAGACGACGCGGATGGAAGATATCGAGGGGCAATATATGGGCCTCTTGAAATTCACGCCACCGGCATGGAGTGCCGTCGAGGCGCTGCTCAGTACACTCGACGCACCGATCCGCAATCGCCTCGATGTGACCGGATTGCTGCGCCGGCTGCTAACCGGAAAGGAGCTCCCCATCGGTACTTTCGCCACCGATGGCCAATGGGGCGAAATCGACAACCCGGAGGACGTGGCGCTGTACCAGGACATGGTAAGGGAGGGGAATCTCCGGCTTGAGGATACGCTATCCGGCAATGAGCCGACGGCATGATGACGGCGCTCGATCCGCGTGGGGAGTGCGGTTATCCCGAACTTTGCATTTATCGAAACCGCGAGGGGAGGGCCGCAGGCTAGTCGGTTCTTACGACGGCCAAAGGAGCAAACCATATTTTAGTCGAATACGGGACATCGATGACTTCATAAGGCGTTAGAAGCTTTTGAATGCGCTCCAGCACTGATGCAAATTTTTGACCAGCTTGTCGTTCCAGGGTCGCATGTGACTTCCAGCCTTCAAAAAATATATTGGAGGGCATTTCTACTTTGAAGTTCTGTTCAAGATAACTCACCTGCCCAAACAATTTGTTCTCATCAATTATTGCAGTGGGGTCTTCACGGCGGCTTCCATAATTATAACCAGGTATCATCTCTCGAATTATCTGTTCAATTTCATTCTGCAAACGATCATTTAGATCCCGGTGATTCCACATACACACAAAATATCCATCTGGAATAAGGATCCTTGCAACCTCAGAGAGCGCAGCTTTCTGATCGACAACGTTAAACGAAGATCCGAAGAAGGCGGCATGAACAGACGATTCTCGAAGACCTGTTTTTTCGCCAACTCCCTTCGTCCAAGTAACTGACAGGCCTTCTGTATTCTTGATTCCAATAGCCATCATTGCATCATTTGGCTCAATCGCATGAACATTAAGCCCATTCAAAGCCAGAAGCTTAGTTAGTTTGCCAGTACCAGCTCCAATGTCAGCCACTGGTTTCCCAGGAACTGCCTCAATTTCTTGGAGTAATGTCTTTACGACTTCTTTGGGATAATCCGCCCTCTTGTCGTAATGTTCAGCCCGATCAGTGTAATCCCATTTATCGGTAGCCATCCCGAACCTCCTTGCCATCGATCATTTGTCTTTACGGCACATCCGCAACATAGGAATGATAATGGAAGTGTGGGGTGGCAAAGGCAACCAGATTCTCTTGCCTCACATTCGGGCGTGCTGACCTGCCCCCCGTTTTTGCTCTCTTGGTGTGCCCACGAAAACGGCGCCGTGGCGCCGCCTGACTCCGGCCCAGATAGTCCAGTAATCCCAAATATACTCAACTTAGACTCTCACAAATTATAGCCGATTTTCTCGATCCGTCTCTTTGTCTCCGCATCCAGCCCATTGATAAAGTCTCTGAATCGAGGAACTTTTTCTTTAACAGCCAAATAGCGATAAGGCTTGGTCTTCGGAGGGGCTATATGTAAACGGCTCACATCCAGATTAACCGACATGACTTTAACGATCTTGGAAAACTCCTTGACCGGATCGATCATGAAGTCCTCAAGCCGCAACGTGAGCGTGGCGGATTGGAGAAAAAGCTCGGTTTCCTCAACAAATTCCGCGAAAGACAAAAACCGCGGGCCTCGTACGGCCGCGAAAAAATCAGACTCGCCTTCAGCAAAGGCCTTGAATTCTAAAAAATTCTGCTCCAAATCGGCACATAGATCGTCCGTGTTCTTATAAGCGCGCGAGATAACAAGCGCCCTGTTGTCGCGAATGTATGTCCGATACCAAATCCAATTTGTCAGCAACGAATCGAGGGGATGACGATAGATAAAAATCAAATCGGCTAATCCCGATCTGGCCGCTTCCACTACACGGCCCGTTCCCGCTGGCAACGCCTGATCGCGAGAAACATGCCTGATGGTGGCATGGCCGCTGTAGATCATCGATGTCCGACCTGGACGGAAGCGGATCGGCATCCTAAAATAGATTGTCCTTTCTCCAAGGTGCTGCAGTATCAGCTCAGTGATGTAGTCCCGTCCCGAGCCGAACAGCCCAATAACATACGCTGTTCTGTCGTTCCCCGGACTATGGACTTTCCAATACCAATCCATGTCCCCCAAATTTCTGCGGATGCTCCGCAATTTTTCGCGAGGGGATCTTCGCGCGAATCTGATGAGCTTTTGAAGTATCTCCATCTGGCTCCCCTGATCCAATAATGAAGTAGTTTAGGGTTATATTTGGTTTCCGTCACAAGGTCGTCGAAATCGAGCTTGGCTCAGCGATGAGAACCATCGACGACACCATAACGACACGCGCCGCCCCCCGATAAATAAGCTATCGGCTGAGCGGGAAAGATATTCAATGAATCGCCGGCTGCTTTATTTCTCGGGATGCGCCATCAACCAAGCGGCGCTTCGATCCCGCCAGAGCGCACGCCTGACATATCACGCCCCAATCATAGACCATCAATCTCAAATGGGCAAGTAGCGGAATCGAGTCGTGTTAAATGTTACTAGTGAGGCGTCGTCAAGCCATTTAGAAATGTTACCCGTCAAGCCGTCCATGATGCTACCAAGACTTGAGGTTTTCTCCTGGAGGTGGCCATGGGACGGCAAAGCAAGTGGGAATACTTCCGGACCGTTTTCGCTCGCTACCGGCGGGCCGAGCGGGAGACGAAGCAGAAGATGTTGGACGAGTTTTGTGCGAACACGCGCTATCACCGCAAGCACGCTCTGCGGCTGCTGAATGGACCGCCGCCCGGTGGCAGGCGGCCCCAGCCGGCCCACCCGGTGCGACAGCCCACCTATGGCAGGGCGTTGGTGTCGGTGCTGAAGGCGGTCTGGAAGGCGGCGGGCTACCCTGGTCGGTGCGCCTGAGGGCCCTCATCCCCCTCTGGATGCCCTGGGTGCGGAAGCATTTTCGGTTGAGCGCTGAGCTGGAGCGACAACTGTTGGCGATCAGCCCGCGCCAGATCGACCGCCGGTTGCGAGCCTACAAAGTAGCCGACAAGAAACGCATCTACGGCGGCACGCGACCGGGTCGCTTGCTGAAGCACCACATCCCCCTGCGGGTCGACCGCTGGGATGCGCGGCTGCCGGGTTTTACCGAAGTGGACCTGGTGGCGCACTCCGGCAACTCGGGCCAGGGAGAGTTCGCCTACACCCTCAATGTGACCGATGTCTACAGCGGCTGGACGGAGTCGCGGGCGGTGTTGGGTCGGGGGCAAGCCGGAGTGGTGCAGGCGCTGGAGGAGATTGCTCAGGCCCTGCCCTTTCGCTTGCTGGGGATCGATACCGATAATGGCTCGGAGTTTCTCAACTGGCATGCGGGCCGCTGGTGTGCCCGGCGCCAGATCCAGTTCACGCGCGGACGACCCTACAAGAAAGACGACAACGCCCATATCGAACAGAAGAACTGGACGCACGTGCGCAAGCTGCTGGGTTGGGAGCGCTACGATACGGCCCAGGCGGTGGAGGCCCTGAGCGATCTGTATCGCCAGGAGCTGCGCCTGTGGATGAACGTGTTTCAGCCCTCCGTGAAGCTGCTCCGCAAGGTGCGCGTGGGGGCTCGTCTGCGTCGGGTCTATGACACGGCCCGCACCCCGCTGGCGGGGGTGAAGGACTCTGGCGAGGGCCAAGCCGAAGCGCTGGCACGACTGCAGGCTCAACAGGCGAGTCTGGACCCCTTCGAGTTGGATCGGCGCATCCAAGAGAAACTGGGAGCCATTTACGAGCTGGCGCACCGGAGGCTGAGCCCCTCGCGGGTACCGCTTCCCCGCCGGCTTCCAACTCGACGCAGTCGCTGAGTCATAAGCACAACGCAGGTAGCCTCGGGTAACATCTTTGATGGCTTGACGGCTCATGCGAAAGTAACATTCTCAAATGGCTTGACGCGGAGAGGCCCATGAAAATCTCATGCCCGCATTGTGGAAGCAAATCTTTCAAAGTTCATCAACGGAATGGTCATGCGGCGAACACACTCTATCGCTGTCTTGATTGCGAGCGCTGTTTCTCAGAGCGGCGCTTTACGCCCTACTCCGGCTTGAAGCTTGCGCCTGAAAAGATCATTCAGATCGTGAACTGTTTAGTCGAGGGCATTTCGATTAGGAGCACGTCCCGACTGGTCGGCGTCCACAAGAATACCGTATCCGCAGTGCTGCTACATGCCGCTAGACTATGCGAACGCCTCATGAACTCAAAGCTGCGCAACCTGCAACTCCGCTATCTACAGGCGGACGAGCTATGGTGTTTCACAGGAAAGAAAGAGGCTAATTGCACTGTTGACGAAAAGAATAACGGACACCACGTCGGCGACACATGGGTTTTCCTTGTGACCGATGCGGAAACGAAATTGGTTCCTTGCTTCACCGTGAGTCCCGACCGTGGGCTTTCTGCCGCAGAGCACCTTATGACCGACCTTGCAGAGCGGCTCGCCAACCGGCCTCAAATCACCACCGATGGCCTGCGCTCATATATCTGGGGTGTGGAACGGGCGTTCGGAGCGGACGGGGATTACGGGATGCTGATTAAGAGCTATGCGGAGGAAGATGGCCGCTTGATGCTCACGGGAGCGCGACCAAAACCCATTACTGGCAACCCCGACCCGTGGCAGATCAGCACAAGCTACGCAGAGCGGAACAACCTCAATTGCCGTACCTTCCTGCGAAGGCTTACAAGACTGAGCAACAGCTTTTCCAAACGAGTGGAATGTCTAGCGGCCGCTCTCTGGTTATACTTCGCACACTACAATTTCGTGAGGATTCACGGGTCGCTGAGAATGACGCCCGCGATGGCTGCGAACGTCACCGACCACCTGTGGAGTGTCGAGGAAATGCTGCTGGCCGGGGCTTCAAGTTAAAATAGCCCATTACCCACCGGACGGACGCGGACGGACGCATTGCTGGGGCGGCGAACTCATGATAGAATCACACTTGAGGCATTTGCTTCACGATTAGAGATTTTGGCACCGTTGAAGGCCAATGGAAGAGTCTCCGTCCACTATTGACATTGTCATTTCGGATCCCTACCCCATATTTCGGGAGGGCTTGCGGAAGCTGCTGGAAGCTGAGCCGGGGTTGCGCATTGTCGGTGAAGCTGCGGATGGTGAAGAAACTGTAAGGGTCGTTCGCAAACTCAAACCGAAGATCCTCCTGCTGGATCTCTCGATGCCCGAGGTGACTGGCCTCGAGACCCTTCGAGAGCTGGGCAAGCTGAGGACTCAAACACGTACCATCGTAGTGACTACAGCCATCGGGAAGGCACAGGTCATTGAGCTGCTTCAATTGGGGGCTCACGGCATCGTTTTGAAGCAATCGGCACTACAGCTCCTTCTCAAGAGTATTCGTTGCGTGAGCCATGGTCAGTATTGGGTCGGCCGTGAAAGTGTTTCAGACCTCGTCCAGGCACTTCGCCGGATGATGCGTGACCATCGCGCGTCAGAAGCCAGTCGAGACTTCGGTATTTCCTCCCGTGAGATGCAGGTGGTAACACACGTCGTGGCTGGCTATACGAACAAGGATCTAGCGGGGAAGCTAGGCATCAGTCTGCAGACTGCCAAGCATCACCTCACTAACATTTTTGACAAGCTGGGAGTCTCTAACCGCTTGGAGCTCGTACTTTTCGCCATTGATCATGGGTGGATCAACAAGGATTAGTCCTGCCCCCTCCGTTCTTTTCAACAGGCCATGGACTGACAACTTGTCTCAGTGTGACATGGCCGCTATCCCCACTGACCAACGTCCCCGGAGCGCGAATCCTTTTTCTGCATACAACATCTAACCCCTTCTGAGAGGATGCTGAGAAGAGTATTGGCTTGCGATCCCGCTCCATTCTTCTCCGTGAAAAGAGCGTGGTGAGAATCTGGTCGTGAGAAAGCACTACAGGGTGCTATTTGGATGGCACCACGGTGCCATTGTGGAACTCCTCCGATCAGATAAACTGGCTGACATTCGCAGATTTCTATCACGAGAAGAGAATTCAATGTGGGTTGATTCGAGCCATGTTGGATGCGGGAGGCGACGCGCCATTGGCTGGCAAGGAGGCGGCCCAGCGCTTCGAACTCCAAATCCAACTGCGTTATCGAGTAAACGGTGACAGCAAGTGGCTAGGGTTCTTGTTCATGCAAAGTCCAACAACAGTTCATCCGCAGCGCATCGACATCGCAACAGGCCTAGAGGAAGATAGCTGCGCAGTAAGTGGGGGCGTGACGAAAAACATCGGCTGTTCGGGAGTATTGTTTCGAGGAGAGCATTTGGCCGAGCAAAGTAGCCCGGTCGAAATAAGCTTGGTAGTACCTAATGAAATGATCAAGCAGAGGGCTGCCGAGGTGTTTTGTCGGGGTGCGGTTACGTGATCGGATCGGCCCGGCAGCAAATGTTGCGGATTGAGTATTCGACAGTCCCTGGAGCGCCTGAATCTCCAGGTGCCTCTACAGAATCTACAGTAGAGACGAATGCAGTGGAATGATTGAAGCTGATGTTTGATAATTGCTAAGAAGTGCGTCAAGCTGGGGACCGCCGCGGGGTATTTGAGAATCCCTCACACTCGGCTTCTCACACTTTGGTTAGGTGAGTGGAGGCGGCGTGCCGCATCGGTCGGGAGTGCCGGGCACGAGCCCGTTACGATACGCAAATGGTGATGCCCCCGTAGTCGCGACCAGGGATTTCGATTATCAGTTTGTCCGACCAGGGGGTGTACAGGCGATGTGTCATGTTCGGAGTTCGACTGGGGGAACAACCACCTGGACTGAGCAGGCAATCCACCCCGACGCCCGCAAGGTTGGCAGCGGTCCGCCGTTTAGGCAATGCCTCGTACAAAAGTACCGGTACGCCGGTACGCTTGGCGGCGAGGGGGAAACATAAGTAGACTCTCAGATAGCGTACCTCTCCGGTGGACGATTGGAAGATTGATGGAGCCGGTCGCCAGAGAGTGGCATGATCCGGCTCCCGCGGCACATTAAAGTGGAAGGTAAAATCGTTAGGCGTGAACCCATGGCGCGAAGCCAGGTTACGCAAACGTGACGACCAGGGGAGGCTGCGAGCTTGCCGCGCGTCGCTCACAATCTCGGGCGACATGGGCAAAGGCGGTTTTGGTCGTCTCTTCCGCGAAGAACTGAAGGTAAGGCTTACAGGATGCTAGGATCTGTAAGTCATAAAGCGGAGCTTTGTGTCGATTTCGGCAGAACTCCCGACCAATATGTTGTTGCCGCACAAGAGAGAGAACGCTCCTGCACGCGTAGAGTGCCCATTCATCGCTTGGCTCATTCCCATGCCCGAACCACAGTATCCTAAGTCCAGGGTAAAAGCAGAAAGCGCCTGCTAACAGTGAGGCTGTCCAAGCAATCCATCGGCGCATTGATTCACTACCTCCAAACGCTTTTGTCGGCCAGCGAGCGGCAATTCCCGAATTGCTCGGTGCATGCGTATTGCCAAAGAGTAAACTTTCGCATCTCAATGTAAACCCAGGGGTTGAGCGGCCGATAGGAAATGCTTGGGGGACGAAGTTCTGTGTAATAGTTACAAAGTATGTAAACCTTACCAGGGCCTGCTGCTCTTGCATGCAGGAACGACCTTTGTAAGGTGACAAGGTAGGGGCTGATGCCGATCGAACAGGGAATCGCGAATTTCGCCGCGAGCCGTTGGGCTTCCGGTTGGTATGCGCTTTACACTCGCCATCAGTGCGAAAAGGTTGTTTGCCAGGCCCTGTCGGACAAGGGATTCGACGCATTCCTGCCACAATATCGTGTTATTCACCCTTGGAAGGACCGTCGCAAGGAACTCCTCCTGCCGCTTTTCCCCAATTATGTGTTCATTCGAGGTGGCCTCGACCGAATGTTGAACATCCTTACGACGCCAGGCGTTCACTCGCTCGTGGCCTGGGGAGGGCGTCCAGCGGATATACCACAAGAAGAAATCGATGCTGTACGCCGTTTGGTCGACAGCTCATTGCGGATCGAGCCGCACCCATTTCTTAAATGCGGAGACCGGGTGCGGATCAAGTCCGGGCCCCTGGAAGGGATTCAAGGCATACTAGTCCGCAAAAGGAGTGCTTTTCGATTGGTCCTTTCGGTGGAAATGCTCGCACAATCTGCCTCCGCCGAAGTGGACATCAGTGTGGTTGAGCGCGTCCGCTGCGCGGAAGTGGACCGAAAGGACGTGCTGAGAATTGATAAGGGAGTTCCATCTTTAGAGCCAGTTCGACCTTACTCACCTTGAGGGTTAGATTCCCTGAGAGGGCATGGAATCTTATTCGGGGACACAGCAGCTCGATATGAATTCACTCATTCAGATTAAGGTTTTGATCAGATGAGCGCGGACCAGAGAAAGCGAAGAGGCATGATGTGGACCCTGAGTCTCAGGACTGGGTTTGCCGGACTGGCGCTATTAGGGGCTTGTCTTTCACTCGTTATCAACATCGCTTTAGGATCAGATTCCAGCAAAGCGGCTGAAACCCAGTACGTCCAGATGGCCAGTTTGGTTGGACAAGCTGGCCAGAAAACGGGCGATCAGCCCAACGCTCCCAGCCCCAAGCATGTCGATGATGACTACATCATCGGCCCCTCAGACGTCTTGGCGATCAATGTTTGGAAGGATGCGGAGCTTTCCCGGACTGTCCCTGTGCGTCCCGATGGCAAGATATCATTCCCGCTGATCGGAGAGTTGCAAGTAAGCGGTTTGACGGCTCTCAAGGTGCAGCGCATGGTGGCAGAGAGGCTAAAAGAGTATATCTCTGATCCGGAAGTTGCCGTGATTGTGCAAGACGTGAAGAGTCGAACATTCGCTGTCCTCGGTAAGGTCGCAAAGCCCGGATCATATGAATTGGGAAAACCGACCACGGTTCTAGAGGCCATTGCCATTGCGGGCGGCTTTCTCGATTTCGCGAAGGCAAGCAAGGTTTACATTATAAGACCCCGCGGCAACGGTTCCTCCGACACGCTTCATTTCGATTACAAAAAAGTGATTAAAGGCCATAATCCCGAGCAGAACGTGGAACTCAAGAGTGGCGACACGATTATTGTTCCTTGAGTTTCTGCCCACTGTGGCGGGGCGATCTTCACGTGGAGGTAGAGTTCATTGGCCCATCAAGACGAGAATCTTGACGTAAGTCTAAACAAGCTTCTAAGAGTGGCCATCAGACGGCGCTGGTGGGTACTCATACCTGCTTCGGTTATTGCCCTGGGTGCCTGCGTGACCTCGCAGCTGCTCCCCCCCCGTTACGAGTCAGAGGCCACGATCCTTGTGGAACGCCAGCAGGTGCCTGAACGCTACGTTACTGCCAATACAACCACCGATGTTAGGGAAGAACTCTTGGTCATGACCGACGCGGTTCTTTCCCGCACTCAACTGCTCCAGATTATGGATGAATTTGGTCTATTTCCAAACGAGAGGAAGCGTCTGGTTCCCGAGCAGTTAGTCGAACTGATGCGGAGCAATATCAAGGTTGAACCATTGCAAAAAGGCCCCGAGACCAGAGACCTAAACGCCTTCAAGATTTCCTTCATAGACGTTGACCCCCGCACGGCTCAAGAGGTAACCAACAAGCTCACCACCCTCTTCATCAGTGAAGATCTGCAGTCACGTGATGAACAGTCCACAGGGACGACTAACTTTCTGGCGGACCAGCTTGAGGTTGCGGCAGCAGAACTGAAGCAACAGGGGGGTCGTGTTCGGGACTTTAAAATGCATTACCTCGGTGAACTGCCCGAGCAGCAGCAGGGAAATTTGGCCATCCTCGCCGGGTTGCACACGCAACTTCAGAACGCCATGGCTACTCTAAGTCGGGCACGCGAGCAGCAGGCTTATCTGCAGTCCTTACTTTCTCAGTATGAAAACCTGGCTGCTGCCGGGGTTCCGGCCCCGGGGATGGCGACCGCCAGTCCCACGGAAACGATAAAGGCGGAGTTGACTCGGCTGCGAAACGAAAAAGCCGATCTATTGGCACGGTATACAGCGAAGTATCCTGATGTGGTGAAGATCGACGAAGAGATTAAGGAAACGGAGGCCCTTCTGGCAGCATCGACGCAGGCGGCGGGGCCCACGAAGGATGGAGCTGTCCAGGAGAGTTCCAAATCGGCCCGATCCTCTGAACGAGACGCCACCACCGCGCAACTCAAAAGCCAGTTGGAAGCAAACCAGTTGGAAATTCAGAATGCTACAGAGGACGCAGAGCAAACCAAAGCCCGAATTGCCGAATACCAGCGCCGCCTCAATCTGACCCCTGTTCGTGAGCAAGAACTCGCGGATTTGCTTCGCGACTACGACCAGTCAAAACTACACTATGACGACTTGCTAAGCAAAAAGACGCAATCCGAGTTGGCAACCAGCCTGGAAAGACGCCAACAGGGTCAGCGATTCCGCATTATTGACCGGCCAAGCCTGCCGGTGAAGCCCTCCAGTGCGGACCATGTTAAAATCAGCTTGGCCGGATTAGCCGCGGGGATCGCGGTTGGAGTGGCGCTGGCTCTCTTGGTTGAGAGCAGAGACTACTCGCTCCGCGATGAACAGGAGTTGAGGCGGATTTTTGCCTTTCCCTTGATGATTGGAGTGCCGATGCTGCTGAGCAAGGTTGAAGAACAGAGGCGTTCGCGGGTAAAGGCGCTCGAGTGGATTGCTGGGGTTGCATTGTGCCTGTTTGTTTGCGCCACTGAATTCTATGTTTATCGGCGGGGTTAGAAGAGTGCGAAGAACCTCCTCCTGCGCTCCGATGATGGGAACACCGATGGGAGTTGATAATTGTCATGCCTGACCGCCTTTTCAAGCCAGAGATAGGAAAAGACGACCTGCCCTCCGCTCCCACGGAAGAGTTTTTCGAGACCTTGGAGAGGGCTGATGTCTATCTGCCAGTCTCAACTGAAGTCAGCCCTGTTCCCCCGGAGAGCCGTATTGTAATGCACACCGATCCAAGGAGTGCTGGTGCGGATAGGTTCAGATTGGTGCAGATACGCCTCACGAGCATACAGGCTTCGAGGAAGTTAAAAAGCCTCCTTATTACCAGTCCCCTGCCAGAGGATGGGAAGTCCACGGTTACGTTGAATCTTGCCACAGGTCTGTCTGAAGAAGGAAAGCGTCCAGTGCTCGTGCTGGAGGCCGACGTGCATCGACCGACCCTCCTCAAGAAACTGGGTCTCAAGGCGTGGCCTGGGCTGACCGAGTCTTATAAGCGTGGGAGTGACCCGATGCTGGCTATCCGCCGAATCGAGCCCCTGGGTTTCTATTTGTTGCCAGCCGGGCAGCCAGGGGAGGAGGGCAGCAGACTTCTCCAGTCTGACTTCGCCTCGCAATTGATCAAAGGTCTTTCTTCGAGTTCCTTTCATTGGATCTTGATCGATTCACCTCCCACGACGCCCGTTGCTGACATCATTGCCCTCAAAGCACTAGCCGACGCCACTTTGCTCGTAGCTCGGGCAGGGAAAACACCACGAGAGGCCATAGAGGAATCGACCCGGAATTTGGGGCGCGATCACATCATCGGAATCATTCTCAACGGCGTAGAGGGCTTCGATCGTATGTACTCCAAATATTATGGATACGGAAAATCTGAAGCTCCCGTAAAGAAGACAAAGCCCAACGTCATAGAGGGCCTGGAACTGGGTAAACGTGGAAGGTGACTTCACAAAGTCAATCACCGTGGGCTGGTGGGCTATAACCCTGGCGTGGGCCGCGCTGATTTTTTGCCTCTCGACCCAAACATTCAGCCCCAATTCCTCGCGAGCGTTGCTGGCAAGGTCGCTGGCTTAATTCTGGCTGTATTCCCCATTACAATCTTTAAGAACGGCCTGACGATGGTGACTATCTCTTGGTTCTCGGTTCGTCCGAATCTGCACTTCCTCACTGTTTTGCTGCACCAGTACGGAGGGATCCCCAGCTCATCTTGGTTTTTTCGGTCTCGGCTTTTCTCGTTATGTGGCTGAGTCAATCTGACAATAGTGCATGGAAAGGACACGCGGGCTAATCGGAGGAAGTTTCCGGTGCCGGGATTATGGCCATGTCTAACTCTCTACTCGACCAGGCGTCAAAAGGTTCGACACGCGCTAAGCGTTTTGCGATTCACATTCCTATCCGCTACCGCAAACCACACACTTCGAAATGGTTTGAGGGGATGACAGAGAACGTCAGCTACTCGGGAGTTCTGTTTCGCGCCGAATTCCCCTTGCAGCCAAAAACCACAGTCGAGTTGAGATTTGAGCTTCCCGCTGCAATCCTCGGAGAAGCTCCGGGGGGGGTTGTTTGTAGGGGAGCGGTGGTTCGCATAGAAGAAAGTCCCATTTCGGGTATTCCGCTAGCCCTTGCGGTTGCCATAGATGGTTATCGCATGGCACGGGGATGACAAATGGAAGATGGTCCACAAAGCCTTCTGGCTTTTAACTACAAGCAAGTAATTAAGGATCGCAGCCTGAGCCAGAACGTGGAGCTCAAGAGTATCAACAAGGGTTGTTCCTTGAAAGAAAAGTTGCGTGCATCCATTTCCCTTGTCGTCTTCGTAATGTTGTTGCCAGTTGGTCTTGAGGCCCAAACAGCCGCACCGGCCCCAGCTCAACCGTCGGTGTATGGCAGCGGAGTGCAGACCCCACTCCGGTATGCGGGAGAGGCTGCGCCCGTCAACCAGCTCGCGCTCAGCATGGGCGCCTCAACTTTCTACGATGACAACGTTCTCCAGAAAAACTCGCAACGGCTAAGCGATGAAGCGGTCTCGTTTGATTCGCATCTCACCCTTTCGAGGCAGACCGAGAACCTGACGATCAGCTTTGATTACTTGCCCTATTTCCTTTTATACCGGCAAATTGACCAGTATGACCGGCTCAACCATACTGCCGATCTGAACCTGACCTACCGGTTGGGTTCCCACTTCAACGTGGGATTGCATGGCACTTTTAGTTATCAAAACGGAGTGTTTGAATCTCTCACTGGGCAGCAGATTATGTCGGGGTTTGGCTCGCCCACCACCCTGAATCAGACGATTCTCCCATACACGGTCAGAACGTTGTCGAATTCAAGCGGGCTGGATCTCACGTATGTGAAGAGCCATCGGACGTCTCTCACCCTCACTGGTGGCTACGATCAGCAGAAATTCGGGAGCCAAGTGGAAGCGGGCCGGCCCTTGTACAACAGCACGGGAGTAAATGGCGGTTTCCAGTATCAATACCTTGTCACCGAGCATACCAGTTTCGGTCTTCTCCTGCTGCATCAAGATTCTACCTTTAAGGGGGGCGAAGCTTTCGGCAACAACCTCCGCTTTCAAATGGAAAGTGCGGTCGTCTCCGTCGGAGCGCGCTTGGCCCCTACGGTTACAGTGACCCTCTTCGGCGGGCCGGAATATGTCCGCATAATTGGTCAGTCCGCAGTCGGCGTCGCCGGACAGTTTCAACCCACTGGGGGAGGAAATATTACCAAAGAAGTTCGGAAGATTGCCTTGGATCTGTCGGTCGAAAGGTCTGTTTCCGGCAGCGGGGGTCTGTACGCCTTGGTGAAAAGCACCACAGCAAGCTTTGGAGTGAGGCGGCGCTTGGTCGGCCGCTGGGAAGCAAATTTGCAGGGCGGTGCTGCCCGTGCGGATACCTCGCTCTTACAGTTCGCCAGCGGAAGGACTGATGCTTTGACCGGCGCATTCGGTCTTGATCGCCCCTTATCGCGTGGCTCCGTGTTCCGCATCTCCTATAACACTACCCACCAGTTGAGCAAAGGCACTATGCCGATTTCGGCGAGTTTCGATCGCAACCTAGTGACGATCGGCATCGACTACCGACTTAAAGCAATTCCCCTGGGGCAGTAACCATGCAACCCAACGCGAAGCCGGGCAACATGATTAGAAACTGCACTTAACGTCTCAAGTTGTTCGTGTGACCAAGGACCTTTGGGTCTGCTGTATTACCCTGCTGCGGTGATCTGATTTTCAGCTAAGACGCACATCTTCCACTCCCAGATTCCTTGCTGTGAAGTTCTCCCTTTGAGCAAGGGTGTGGGCCAATAAATCTGATTGCAAAGGATAACGACGATGCTTCTCGAACATTTCGCCATCAGGCCAAATCCAAGAGGTACTCAGACAAAAAAACGGCCGAACGGCTTCAATGGTGAGGCTGAAGCTTCACGGAGCGGGAACCTCGGCCTGATCTCTGAAGAGCTGTTCACGAAATTGTTGTCCCTCGAAAGGAAGAGGTCCGAGCGCTCGCGGAAGCAATTCGTACTCATGGTGGTGGATGCCGGGGAGCTGCTTCGAACTGATCGCAGGGAGGTGGCCCTTGAGCAATTGACTGCCGCGCTCTCTTTGTCTACCCGGGAGACAGACATTCGGGGTTGGTACAGCGAAGATTCTGTGGTTGGCGTCATCCTAACCGAGTTTGGCTCAGCCGACATGCACTCCGCGCTCGACACAGTATTCTGCAAGGTAAACTCCGCTCTCCGCGTCAACCTCGGAACGGGCCAAATGAATGAGGTCCATATCTCCTTCCACGTGTTTCCGGACGATCTTGGAGCCCAGGGGGGTGGTTCGGCAGATATCAGGCTGTACCCCGATTTCCTTCAAGAGGATGAAGCGAAAAAGGCCGCCCGGTTTATCAAGAGGGCAATCGATATAGCCGCGAGCCTTGCCGCCCTGATTGTGCTTTCGCCGGTGTTGCTCCCTGTCGCCATAGCGATCAAGCTGACGTCGAAGGGGCCCACACTCTTCAAACAAACACGTGTAGGGCAATACGGAGTCAGGTTCACCTTCCTGAAATTTAGATCGATGTATTTCGGCAACGATCCGCAGATTCATCAGGATTACGTCGCGCGGCTTATTTCCGGGGAGGACGATGATGAGGAGGGGGAGGCGAACGGAGGGGTTTACAAGATAAAAGATGATCCCCGGATTACACCTCTCGGAAAATTTCTCCGGAAGACCAGCCTGGACGAGCTTCCTCAACTTTTTAATGTGCTGAAGGGCGAGATGTCCCTGGTGGGACCGCGGCCCCCTATCCCTTATGAGGTTGAGGCTTACGACATTTGGCACCGGCGCCGCTTCCTCGAAGTGAAGCCTGGAATCACAGGGCTATGGCAGGTTAAAGGACGAAGCAGGACGAAGTTCGAGGATATGGTTCGCCTGGATCTGGAATACGCTAGAACGTGGTCGCTCGGGCTGGACTTCAAGATTCTCCTGAAGACGCCCCGGGCCGTTTTCTTTGGTGGAGGAGCGTATTGACCATTCGCTGCCTCCCGGCAAATCCGTTCCAAGGATCTATTGCCTAACTTGTTTTCTGCCGTCAGCGGAACGAATGCTCGACAAGAAGACCCGACGCTTAGAGTGAAGTTGTCTTTTCCCCGGTTCGAAAAGGCAATCTCCTCTACTCTTCTGCAGGCAGGAGTTTCTCTTTGCGGCTTCTCCTGCCCGAGGTGAAATATGATTGGAATAGGTGTTATCGGATACGGCTACTGGGGACCCCAAATCGTAAGAAATTTCCACAGCTCCAACGGGGCCCGCGTCCTGGTCGTTTGTGATAAGGAGACAGAGGTGTTGAAGCGGGCCAAGCAGGCCTACGCTGACGTGGAAGTCACCACGGACCTTGGCGGTGTCTTGACATCCCCGCATGTTGATGCAGTGGCTGTGGTGACTCCAGTCTGGACGCACTTCGAACTGGCGAAAACTGCTCTGGAGAATGGCAAGCACGTTTTTGTGGAGAAGCCGTTCACAACAACCTCCGAACAAGCGCGGCAATTGATAGAACTCGCGGAAAAGAAGAATCTCCGGATTATGGTGGATCACACGTTCCTCTTCACCGGAGCAGTCAAGAAAATCCGCCAGCTTATCGATGGCAATGAGCTGGGGAACCTTTATTACTATGATTCGACCCGAGTGAACTTGGGCCTTTTCCAACATGACTGCAATGTTGTTTGGGATCTGGCGCCCCACGACCTCTCCATCATGAATCATCTGATCAAGGACAAGGCCGAAGCTATCGTGGCGACGGGCGAAACACACGTGAATTCCCAAGAGGACGTTGCTTTTATCACAATATATTTCGAGCACAATATCATCGCTCATATCAACGTCAATTGGCTTTCGCCCGTCAAGGTCCGGACCACGTTGATTGGGGGAGAGAAAAAGATGGTCGTATGGAACGACCTGGAGGCGGACGAGAAAGTGAAGGTATACGACAAGGGCGCTCAGATCACCAACCGTGAGGGTGTCTATGACCTACTGGTCAGTTACCGCTCCGGTGACATGTGGGCGCCGAAGGTGGAGCAGACTGAGGCCTTGAAGGCGGAGTGTGAGTACTTCATTGATTGTGTCCAGGATAACAAGCAGCCGTTCAATGACGGCCAGGCGGGACTTAAGGTCGTGAAAATGCTGGAAGCTGCAAACCAATCGATAAGGGAGAGGGGGAGGATCATCCGGATATGAGCGAATTCCGTTGCATCGCTCCCGATGTCAAGCTGGGGAGAGAAGTCAAGCTTTCCAAGTTTATTAACTTGTATGGATGTGAAATTGGCGACGAGACGAAGGTTGGCGCCTTTGTCGAAGTGCAGAAGAACGCCAAGATTGGGCAAAGATGCAAGATCTCCAGCCACACATTCATTTGTGAGGGCGTAACAATAGAAGATTACGTATTCATAGGACATAATGTGACATTTATCAACGACGCCTATCCGCGGGCTACCACTCCCCGCGGAGCGCTGCAGACCGGGAAAGACTGGAAAGTGGAGCCTACCCTGGTCAAGAGAGGCGCTTCGATTGGCTCGGGGAGCACGATCCTTTCAAAAGTGACGGTTGGCGAAAATGCCATCGTGGGGGCAGGGAGTGTGGTTACGAGAGATGTTCCCGCGAACGCGATTGTGGCGGGGAATCCCGCCAGATTGTTGCGGAAACTAGGCCAGCAGATGACGGAGGAGGCAAGTCGTGGAAACTAATAGAATTCCCTTTCTTGATCTCGTCACTCCACATAGGGAGCTAAAAGACGAGTTAACGGCTGTATTCGAGCATGCTCTAGAGACGGCTGGCTTTATTGGCGGTCCCATGGTTGAGGATTTCGAACGAACTTTCGCCAGGTACTGCGATACTCAGCACTGTGTCGGCGTGGGCAGCGGCACGGACGCCCTGCGGTTTGCACTGATGGCCGGAGGAGTTGGTCCCGACGATGCCGTCATTACTGTGCCGAATACCTTTATCGCTACAGCCGAAGCTATTTCTCAATGTGGCGCCCTGCCGCGATTCGTGGATATCGACGAACGCACCTACAATATGGACGTGAACAGGCTCGCCGCTTACCTCGCGGACGAGTGCTTTCCAAACGATAGCGACGGCAAGCTTGTGGACAAACAGACGGGGAGGGGAGTGAAAGCCGTCGTCCCCGTGCATCTCTATGGGCAGATGGCAGACATGGATCCCATTCTTGAACTGGCTGAGAGGTACAACTTGCTGGTCATTGAAGATGCCTGTCAGGCGCATGGGGCGGAATACTTTTCGCGCCGGGACAACCGTTGTAAGCAAGCGGGTTCGATGGGAAGGGCGGCGGCTTTCAGTTTTTACCCCGGAAAAAACTTGGGAGCTTGTGGGGAAGCCGGAGCTGTTACCACCAACGATGCGGAGCTTGCCCAGAAGGTTCGGATGTTGCGGGACCACGGGCAGGCCCAAAAGTATTATCACGAGATGGGAGGATATAACGGCAGGTTGGATTCGATTCAAGCTGGCATCTTGGGAATCAAGCTCCGGCATCTCACGGCGTGGAATGAAAGGCGCCGGGAATGTGCGTCGCGATATCAGGAGCTCTTAGGTGCGGCCTCCGAGGTAATAAAGCTTCCCTTCGAGCCTTCCTGGTCGAAAGCGGTTTTCCACCTTTATGTCGTCCAGGTTCAGAACCGGGAACAACTTCAGAAACACCTGGGTGAGGCTGGGATTGGGACGGGAATTCATTATCCCATTCCCCTCCACCTGCAAAAAGCGTATAAAGACCTTGGCTACCAACAGGGTGATTTCCCAGTCTCCGAAGAGGCTGCTTCACACATCCTCTCGCTGCCCATGTTCGCAGGTCTCTCCGCGGCGCAGCAGGATCGAATTGCTCGGAAGGTACTGGACTTCGCTGAGGCGGAGAGTATCTCGCGGGCTCCTGACGTAGCTCGCATGGTGAGCCTGGCTTCCTAGGGGCCAGCTCGTTGTTATCCGCACAAAACTCCATAGATATCCCCAGTGCAAGCTTACAGGAAATTAAAGATGAAGATCATGACGGTGGTGGGCGCACGACCTAACTTCATGAAGGCCGCTCCCATCATCGCGGCAATTTGGAAGTACAACCAAGCCGTAGCCAAGGCTGGCGCTGAGCTAACCCACCAAGCTCCGGTCCCTTCGATCGATCACATCCTGGTTCATACAGGCCAGCACTACGACGTGCTGATGTCCGACTCCTTTTTCGCGGATTTGAACCTCTCCCCTCCAGACATCCAGCTTGGCGTCGGCTCCGCGTCTCACGCGGTCCAGACGGCGGAGATTCTAAAGGGGTTTGAGGCAGTTTTATTGCGGGAGCGGCCCGACGTAGTCGTCGTGGTTGGGGACGTCAATTCCACTGTTGCGTGTGCCCTAGTCACTGCCAAGATTGCGTTCGATTTGGCGGGCACGCGCCCCTTGCTGGCGCATGTGGAGTCGGGCTTGCGCTCTTTCGATCGAGCAATGCCGGAAGAGGTCAACCGTGTTGTCACCGATCATATCTCCGACCTGCTTTTCGTAACTGAGGAGAGCGGGATTCAGAACCTACGGAACGAAGGGATCTCCCCCCGCGCGATCCATTTTGTCGGAAACACGATGATCGACTCGCTCCTGGTTTTCAAAGAAAGAGCCGAGAGCTCCTCCATATTGGAGAGACTGGGGCTACGAGCCCAGGCAGGTGGTAATGGCGAAGGCAGCCCGATCGAGCATTATGCGCTCCTTACTCTGCATCGCCCGTCTAACGTCGACAATCGGGATACCTTTTTGGATATCCTTTCGGGGTTGAAGGAACTGGCCGAGGACTGCCCCATCATATTCCCCGCCCATCCCCGGACCCAGCAGCGCATCATGGAGTTCGGGACCGAGCTCCGCCTGGAGATTAATGAAACAAGAATAAAAGAGGATGCGCGAGACTCCCGAAGTAGGCAGGGCGGCATCATCTTGACCGAACCCCTCGGCTATTTGGATTTTCTTTGTATGATGAAGCATGCGACGCTCGTCATAACTGACTCAGGCGGCATCCAGGAAGAAACAACATGCCTCGGAATTCCCTGCGTCACGGTCAGGGAGAACACTGAAAGGCCAGTGACCCTCGAGCGTGGGACTAATATCCTCGCAGGAACCACCAAAGAGAAAATCGCGGCCGCGATTCAGCGACAGTTGGGGAGGAAGGACGGCTGTGGCATGCCGGAGAAATGGGATGGTCAAGCGGCGACACGCATCCTCGAGGTTCTGATTAGCGCGTACAACAAACGGACCGTGTCGCCACAGTCTTTTACTTCCCAATCTTGTGCTTGACGCTCGATGTTTATGACTCGGGGTCAATCAGGCGTAACGGAAAATGACATGGAAGAAGCACTCCGGAACCTTTTGGCTCATTGTGGGGCGCAGGATTGGGCGGGTTACGAACCTTACGATGCTCCCGACAGCAGGTTTTTTGCGGCCCTGCCATTCCTGAACGCCAGAGTTCCTCGGCTCGTTCTTACCCAGGGTTTGAAGCGGAGTCCGATCAACGTCCGCCGTCCGATGGTTATTCCGAAGACATAGAATCCCAAAGCTATCGCGCTGTTCCTCCCGGCCTTCCTGTTTCGAATTCTCACCAACGAAATACCCCATTGGCGGCTCTAAATTGACCACTCTCCGGGGAGGCAAAACCGGCCCGTTCCGTGGTCTGTGGAAGCACTTGGTACTGCAAACCCGAATGACAATTGCGTTCAGCGGCGGTCATGCGTATGTTATCGATCGGACTGGGACTCGATAATGGAGATTCCGGCTTAGTACTTCGGTACCGTTGCGCTGCAATTTTGTCGCGGTATCCTGTTTAAGGACTGTCTGGTTGCAGGTATAGGTTGTTGTGCTACGAGGTCGTCATGGCAGGAGGTTTGGCTCAGGTCCCGATACTTGACACAGTGGCCATGCTCTGTATATTATCTGCTAGACTTGACTGTGTATGTCGCAGATAGGGCGCTGCAGGGAGTCACCAGGCTAGTTGGGAAGGAGTCGCGATGAGATTGTTACCGAAAGGTTTGATTTTGGCGATAACTCTCGTAGGTTTAGTATTGGGGTACGGTATACCTGCTGCGGGCAGCGCAGCCAACATATACATCGCCCAGAGCGCGGCTGGAGCGGCAGACGGTGCGGATTGTAACGACGCCTACGCCGCCAGCTTCTTCAATACGCGCAGCAATTGGGGAAGCGGCTCAACCCAGATTGGGCCGGGAACTACGGTTCATTATTGCGGCACGGGGACGTTCACCGCCGGTTCGCCCGCGCTGACATTTCAGGGAAGCGGTACGAGCGGCAACCCTATCACACTCGTCTTTGCCGCTGGTGCGGTTATGCAGGCTCCGTATTTCCCTGGAAATCCGCAGGAAGGCTCATGTAGCTCGGACTGTGGGGCAATCCAGGCCATCAACAGGCAATACATCATCATCGACGGCGGCACGAATGGAGTCATCCAAAACACCCTGAACGGCAGTCCTACGATGACTTGTCTGGGGGGCACATGCTCGAATCAGCAGGCAAGTGTTGGTGTGTACGCCGGTGGAAGCTATAACATAATCCGCAACTTTACTATTAACAACATCTACATAAGTTGCGGCGCAACGAACTGTTCTGATGCAAGCAACGCTGAGGGAAACAACGCAGCAATCCGCGTGGATAACGGGTCCACGAACACCTACATCTGCAACAATTCGACGGGGAACTCCTACTACGGGATTACGACCGATACCGCTGACTCTGGCGGTCCCAGCCTGTCTCCCTCATGCTCGTCGAACTCTACGCCGTCAGGTTTTCACATCTTTCAAAATACCCTTGCAGATCATTGCCACCACATCCAGCCCAACGGCCAAGGGGCCATCAACATCTGGATGAACGATGTGTCCAACTGGTCAGATTGGATTTGGCCAGGGACGGGAAATGGCTGCCACACCGATGGGATGATCTCCTTCAGCGATAGCACTACCGAGGTGGCCCCGAACGTCTACGACAATTACTTTCACGGTGACCTTGGCCTTGGCAGTCCTACTGGCATGATCTACTGCGCTACGAATCTCACCAACGGTGGCAGCGCCTGCACTGTGTTCAATAATCTGCTGGTGGGGGCCGGCTCTATGCTGTCTGGCAACGATGCCTGGATGTATGTTCATGCAAGCGCCCTTGGCCCCATGAAGTACTACAATAACACGCTAGTGAACGGGGGATTTTCGCTCGATATGGACGGTGATACTGTTACGCCTTACACCTTCGAGAACAACATCTTCATCGGCAATGGCACCGCCTGGGCGTGGCACCAAGAGAGCACTAACCAACCATGGTCCACGCTCACGTTCACGAACTACAACGATTTCTACGATCTCAACAGCAATGGTTGGAACTGGAACGGCGTAATGTATCAGACCCTGGCAGGTTGGACCTCCGGCTGCAAGGGTGGCACAGGCGGCGGCTCGGGAACCTGCGACGATGCCTCCTCAACTAGTAATCCCAACTTGACCTCAAATTATTACTTGCAGTCTGGTTCCCCGGCCATCGGACTTGGTGCCAACCTCACAAGCCTGGGCATTACGCCGCTCAATTACGGAGCGCCCTCAACCTATGGTGTGGGCTCCGTATTTAACGGGGTGGCGCGTCCAGCCAGCGGCGCGTGGGATGCAGGAGCCTACGAGTACCAGGCTACAGCTCCGGCTCCGCCGACCGGCGTAGCCGCCGTCGCACACTAGAATGAGCCCTGGGAATCTATCGAGCCAGTCGGTACTGCCCTCCAAATAGAACGACTGCGGTGCGGGTTCGGCTGTGTGGGCCCCACAGATGCCTCTGGACAAACCCGACAGCCCGTGCCTTTAAGCGCATATCGGCACCAGCAGCACTTCCTTCGGCCAACTGCCGTCGACTAGCCCCCGATCCAACCACAAAGGAGCGCCTTGAAAATTCTCGTCGCCATTGCCAGCCATGGCACCCGAAACGACCACTACTTGCTCCAGCTCGTACAAGAGTATCACTCCATGTCTTTCGACGTGGACATCGTGGTGCTCTCGAATATTCCGAAGAATGTGGCCTCGAAAGTGGAAGTCTGCGTGGTCGATCTGCGTGGCAAGAATCCCTGGTCACTTCCCTTTCCCCACAAGCGGATTTCCGCCGACCGGCTGAACGACTACGATCTCTTCATTTATTCCGAAGACGATATTCTGATCCGGGAGAAGAACCTTCGGGCCTTCCTGGAAGTTTCCGCGGTTCTGCCCGAGGACGAACTGCCGGGTTTCCTTCGCTATGAAAAGAGTGCGGATGGCAATATCAACTATCCCGATGTGCACTCCCATTTTCACTGGGATCCTGCGTCGGTTCGTTCGCGTGGCCCCTATACGTTGGCCTTCTTCACCAACGAACATGCGGCTTGCTGCGTCTTGACGCAAGAGCAGCTCCGCCGCGCCATCAAGTCCGGAGGGTACCTGGTGGATGCTCATGAGGGACGGTACGATCTACTCTGCACGGCGGCGACGGACCCCTATACACAGTGCGGTTTTAAGAAGTTCGTCTGCATTTCGCACCTGGACGACTTCCTGGTGCATCATCTTCCGAACAAATATGTGGGGACCAGGTACGGAGTGGGTGACCCGGAGTTACGGCGCCAGGTTCGAGCCCTCCTTAAGATCGGGCAGAATGGCCAGCACCCGGTGTCTCTCTTTGAGACGGAAACGAGACTGAAAGGGTGTAGGTACTCGAAGGATTATTACGAGCCGGCCAGCCCGGAGGTCCTCTCCGCCATTCCCGAAGGAGCCCGGAATTTGCTGTCCATCGGCTGTGGCTGGGGCGCTACGGAGGCGTGGCTTGCCGAAAGGGGTCGACGGGTAGTGGCCGTGCCCCTGGATTTGGTGATCCCTGGCGGCGCGGAAGCCCAAGGTGTGGAAATGGTGCACGGCGACTTCCTAGCTGTGCAGAAGAAGCTGAGCGGCGAGCGCTTTGATTGTCTCTTGCTGTTGAACGTGCTTCACTTAGTTCCGGACCCCGCGAGTGTCCTTCGTTCTTTTGGAGCTCTCCTGGCAGCTCGCTCGCTGGTAATCATCTCGGTTCCGAACCTTGGCCGGCTCCGTATGCTTCTTAAGGGGATCCGTCGCTCTGGGCACCCCAAGCGTCTCGCGAGCTATGAACAGACGGGTGTGCACGCGACCTCACGCGGCACGCTCCGGAAGTGGCTTCGGACCGGCGGAATGGAAGTTGAAAAGACCATCAACGTTTGCCGCCGGTCACGTGCCGCCGACGTGTTGACACTGGGAGTCGTGGACCATCTTCTTTCGCCTGAATTCCTTGTGGTTGCAAGCAAGTTATAGTCTAAACTTGCTATTGGAGCTATTCGAGGTACTATCTGTTTAGGGGTTGGTACCGCGACACTGGTGACGCTGTCCGGAGCGATAGGTGAGTCTGCCTGCCCCTACGAATCGAGCAAGTGTACAGCCTAAAGTCACAAAATCTGATTAGCTCCTCGTAGTGCACATTTCGGAGTCCGCTGGGCGATCTCCAGCCGCTAATCTGAATTGGCGTTAGCCGCCAGAGATTAGTAATTATGTCCGGTCATAAATCGTTTCTAAATTCAATCAAGTGGTCGTACACCGCAAACTGGGGGGAAAAGGGGTTTTCGTCGCTTTTTGCCGTCGTTTTGGCGGCAATTCTTGGACCCCGAGACTTCGGTGTCGTCGCGATCGCGACGGTGTACGTGGCGTTTCTCTCGATGTTTTTGGACCAGGGATTCATGACGGCCCTGATCCAAAGGAAAGAGTTGGAGCCTCAGCACCTGGATGCGGTGTTCTGGATGGACCAGGTTCTCAGTGTTGTTTTGGTCGGTGCGAGCATATTCTTTGGCGGATGGTGGGCTTCAAGAAACCACGCTCCGGGCGCTGGTTTGATCATTTCTGTTCTATCGCTTTGCATACCGATCAGGGCGCTGGCGAGTATACAAAATGCCATTCTCCAGAGAGAGATGGACTTCAAGAGTCTCGCGATTCGGGCCAATATCTCCGTATTGGCAAGTGGCGTGATTGGCTTGGGGATGGCCTTCGCGGGACTTCGGGTATGGGCGCTCGTTGGACAGCAGATCTCCAAGGAGTTCGTTGCCCTCGTGCTGCTTTGGAGGCTGAGTCACTGGCGCCCCAATTTCGAGTTCTCATGGAAGCATCTGAAAGAATTGACCGGGTTTTCTGTTTCGAATTTTGTTGCTCAGCTTGCTTTGTTCGCGGAAGCTCAATCAAGTTCAGTATTGCTGGGGTTGCTGTTCGGACCCGTATCAGTGGGATTGTACCGTCTGGCCGACAAAATAAGCAATTCCGTCGTCAATGCAGCCACGTCATCCGTTCAGGCGGTTTCGTTGCCGGAGTTTTCCCGGCATCAGAATCGACCCAAGGAGTTGCGGCGCAGTGTCCTCACCTGCATTCGTCTCAGTTCGGCGATAACCTTACCCGCGCTGGCCGGGCTAGCAGCCGTAAGTCGACCTTTAATGGCCACTATTGGCGCGAGTTGGTTACCTGCATCAGGCGTCCTCAAGATTCTGTGTGCACTTAGCATGGCCTTGATATTTGCCTACTTCACAGGTCCGTTGCTGCAAGCTCTCTCCCGGCCACACCAGCTCGCAGTACTGGAGTGGGCGCGCGTCGCGGTCGGGACCGGGATTCTGGTGTTGGCCGGCGTGCTGGTTCGTCACAGCGATATGACTCGGCAGTTGATGGGGATTGCTCTCGCCCGTTTTGCCACAGGAGCACTTCTCGTGACTCCCGTGTTTCTCTATCTGCTGCTGCGGCTCTGCAAGATATCTCTTCGGGAGCTTGCTCTGACGGTGTGGCCATCGGCGACGTCTGCCGTTAGCGTCGTTGCCGCCTTGGCTCTGTTTGAATCCTCGGGTTGGCTGAGATCCGGCAAACCTCTGGTTTTGTTACTTGCCGAGGTTGCGCTGGGGGGAGCGGTGGGAATCATGGTTTTGCTGGCCCTCGAGACGAGTTTGCGCCAATCTGTCCGAGGAATGTTACAGAGGAGTTTCGGTCGAGAGGCCATTTCCAACGGGTTGGCTTGATCGGTGACATGCAAGCCATCCGTTTTTGTTGATTGGTTGAGGAGACATGCTAATGAAGGTATCGGTGGTCATGCCGACTTACAATCGCGCATATATCATTCGGGAGGCGCTTGAGAGCGCGCTCGGGCAGACCTATCGCGATTTTGAGCTTATCGTCGTTGATGATGGATCGTCAGACAATACTCGCGAAATCGTCGCGAGCCTTCCCCAGGAGAAAATCCGCTACATCCGCCACGAGCGAAACCGGGGGTGCAGCGCTGCCTACAACACGGGGATAGCGGCGGCTACTGGAGAATTGGTCGCTTTCCTGGATTCCGACGACTTGTGGCAACCGGACTACCTCACACGTCAGGTCGAGTTTCTGTTACGACATCCCGAGGTAGATGCGGTCTTCACTGACACTGAGATACGGGGCGAGACGGTCATTCCGTCGCTAATCGGATTGATGAAGGCCTTTCCGAAACTCCTCAAGGCAAACCGTGTGGTTGACGAATTTATTCTTAGCGGTCGCCAGATGTACCTTTGCTTGCTGGAGGAAGTCCCGATTAAGCCAACAGCCTTAATTGTAAAACGAGAAATGTTCGATAGAGCGGGAGCGTTTGATGAAGCCTGGCCGTCGGGTACCGATTGGGACCTGTTTCTGCGTTTTTCCCGTTCGGCTCGCTTTGGATACCTCAACCGGCCCTTGGTCATTCAAAGACGCACCTCGGATAGCACTTACCAGAAATTTTTCGAGCAGGACAAGCTGTTCTTGTTGAAAGTATTCACCGAGGAAAAGGCCCGTCTGCAGAATGATCGGGAAGCTCTGGCGGCTATCAATCGCGGAATATCAATTCACACTAGAAGCCTGGGTGGGCACTGGGTATACCTAGGAAGACGAAAGGACGCGAGTGCTATCTATTTTCAGGGCTTCAAGGAGACACGAAAGCCCGTCCTGTTACTCCGAGCAGCCTCGGTGTGGCTGCCGTTGGGTCTGAGACGGGTTCTTAGGCGTCTCCTTGGCAGAGCCCCATCGAGCGGATCTAGGCTTGCAGATAACAAAACGACCCATGGTGCCGAAGCCGGAAGGGAAAAGTGATGGCTTCCAGCCTCCTTGTGCCAACCCGGACTGTGGACGAATCCTCCATAAGAACCCCACTACTTTGTCCCATTTGTGGAAAGCAGGGATCCGTGCCGCATCTGCAAGCTCCGGACCGGTTTCACCTGGGGAAGGAACTCTATCAGCTTGTCAGGTGCCCCGCGTGTTCACCGGTCTGGCTGGAGAACCCGCCCGCACCAGAGGAGATGCCCCATCACTACGGGGAGGCATACCATAGGGCCGTTACGGTCTCGGGCGAGACGAAGCCTGATGCACGGTGGCGTGCTCCAAGGGACAGGGTGTTGAAAATGGCAAGCGGAGGCGCCCTGCTTGATATCGGCTGCAGCTCGGATGCTTTCCTCAGGACGTTTAAAGGCGGAGGTTGGGATCTCTACGGAATCGAGATTTCGGCCGAAGAGGCTCGGAAGGCGGAAGTGAGCACCGGCGCCCGCGTTCATGTGGGCGATGTCCTCGACGCCCCTTTCCCCTCACGGAGTTTCGACGTCATCACGTGCTTCCACGTTCTCGAACACGTTTATCGCCCTGTGGAGACCATCTCGAAGGCGTGGGATTGGCTCAAGTACGGAGGCATCTTCTACTTGGCGGTTCCGAATATTGAGTCACTGGAGGCGTCCATTTTCCGGTCCTACTGGTATGGTCTGGAGTTACCGCGACACCTCTGCCACTTTTCTCCGGCGTCCTTGAGATGCCTCTTTGAGCCTTCAGGCTTTGAGGAGCTGTTGTTACATACGAACGCCGACTGCTATGTCGAGCAAAGCGTTCGCTACGTCTTTGACGATCTGCTGATGAAAGTCGGGATCTCGCGAAGCCCTCTGGCGGCCGGCGGCGCCACACCAAGCATAGCTTGGAAAGCATTTCGCAAAGCCTTCCGCCTGGGCTTTCTGTCGCCCTTCCGTCGGCTGGCGGCAATAACAGGACACGGTGCGGCGATTGAGGCGGTGTTCCGCAAAAGATGACCGCAGCTCAGCACTTAACATGCTGCGTTGCGGGCATTCGCCTCTTGCCTGCGGCGCCTCGAGTATCCAAAATACTTACGCTACCCTGAGCAGAGCTTAATGCCGTCTTGAGGGAAATCGTGTTGAAGGAGGAATGAGTATGCGTGTGTTGATAACGGGTGGGGCAGGGTTTATTGGTTCCCATCTAGCCGAAGCGATACTGGCTAAGGGCGATGAGGTTCTCATCGTAGATGACCTCTCGACGGGTAGTATGGAGAACCTCCGCCACATCAAAGCCGAGCCCAGGCTACACTACTGGATCGATTCCGTCATGAACAGAGTTTTGCTTGCCGAACTCGTTGATGAGAGTGATCTGGTAATCCACCTTGCCGCAGCCGTTGGAGTACGTTTGATTGTTGAGAGCCCGGTTCGCACGATTGAGACCAACGTAAAGGGAACGGAGCTGGTGCTTCAAGCTGCTCAAAAGAAGAAGAAGCCTGTTTTCATTGCCTCAACTTCCGAGGTCTATGGAAAGAGCGCGAGTATCCCCTTCTGTGAAGATGGGGACCTAGTCTTGGGGTCGACGAACAAGGGCCGGTGGAGTTATGCTGCATCGAAGGCTCTTGACGAATTCTTGGCTCTTGCATATTGGAAGGAGAAAGGGCTTCCAGTCATCATCGGACGCTTCTTCAACACCATTGGCCCACGGCAGACAGGCCGCTACGGGATGGTCGTCCCTAATTTTGTTCATCAAGCCATGGACGGCAAACCCATTACGGTATTTGGCACCGGAAAACAGACGCGGTGTTTTTGTCACGTCGGAGATGTCGTGGCGGCCTTGCTTAAATTGGTTGAAACCCCGGAGGCGGTCGGTCAGGTCTTCAACATCGGCAGCTCTGAGGAAATCTCAATCGATGATCTGGCTTTGCTGATCAAGGAAAAGCTCAAGAGCAACTCGGAGATCTGCCACATCCCGTACGATCAGGCCTACGAGGAGGGATTCGAGGACATGTTGCGCAGGGTTCCTTCGATCGAGAAAATTGAGAAGTACACTGGGTGGCGCCCGTCGACGTCGCTTGATGTAACGATTGGTCTGATCGTTCGCCATTTTACGGAAAAGAACAAAAACCCCGTCACGGTCAACCTTGGCCCGAGGCATGAGTGGGAGACCTCAAGGACGGGATCGTCAGGACAATATGAGGCATGAACGCACCTGCATTGGCAGCACCAGACGTCGCTTCTTCGGGGCCACACGCTCCAGCGTGCCAAGAGGCAGCGAGGCCTCGCTGGCGGATTAGCGACACAGCCCTCCGTGCCAATATAGCTGAGACACTTCCCGTATCCTTAATTACTGAGTAGGGCGAGAAGGGAATTCAGCATGACGAGCAACAAAGCTTACGCATTGATTCCTGCGGTTTTGCCTGCCGCGGAGCGAAGTGAGGCCGAGCGTAGCGAGGCCGAACGGAGTGGAGAGGCAGGCAAAACCGCCGCCGATCCCGGCGCCGTCCCCCGCCCCGATCCCCAGGTCGTCGCCAAACCCAAACGCCGGATTTTTACGGCCGAGTACAAGCAGCGCATCCTGGCTGAAACCGATAAGGCGAAAGAGCAGCCGGGAGCCCTTGGCACCTTGCTCCGCCGCGAGGGCCTGTACTCCTCTCACCTGGTGACTTGGCGAAAGGAGCGCGCCGCCGGCATCCTGCATGCCTTGACGCCCCAGAAGCGGGGTCCCAAGTCCCAGCGCAACCCGTTCGATGAAGAGAATCAGAAACTGCGCCGCGAAAACCAACACCTCAGTGAAGAGCTGCGCAAAGCCGAGATTGTCATTGAGGTTCAAAAAAAAGTGGCTACTCTGCTGGGGCGTCCGATCCTAGTGCCGGACCTGGAGGAAAAACCCTGATGGCCGCCGTCACCGAACTCGCTCCTGTGGTGGGTATCCAGGCCGCCTGCGCCGTCCTCGGCGTCCCCAGGTCGTCGTTCCACCGGCAGCAGCGCCCCATCTTTAGCCCGGCCGCGCGATCTGTGTCAGCCCGCTCTCTTCGTCCTGCGGAGCGGGAAACCGTGCTGAGCTGCCTGCATGAAGAACGATTCCAAGATCGCTCCCCCGCCGCCGTGTATGCCACTCTGCTGGACGAGGGCCGGTATCACTGCTCCATCCGCACCATGTACCGGCTGCTGGAGCAGGAGGGTGAAACTCGCGAGCGCCGCGATCAACTCACCCATCCGCCTTATCAGAAGCCGGAACTGCTGGCCACCGCTCCCAATCAGCTCTGGAGTTGGGACATCACCAAACTGCTGGGCCCGGCCAAGTGGACCTACTTCTACCTCTATGTCATCCTGGACGTCTTCAGCCGGTACGTGGTCGGCTGGATGGTGGCGCATCGCGAAAGCGCCGAATTGGCCAAGCGGCTCATCGAATCCACCTGCGACAAGCAGAACATCGCGCCGGGCCAGTTGACCCTCCATGCCGACCGCGGCTCTTCCATGACCTCCAAGCCCGTGGCGTTCTTGATGGCGGATCTGGGCGTCACCAAGACGCACAGCCGCCCCTATGTTTCCGACGACAACCCCTATTCGGAAAGCCACTTCCGCACCATGAAGTACCGGCCGGACTTCCCCGAACGCTTTGGCTCCATCCAGGATAGCCGGAGCTTCTGCCAGCAGTTTTTCGCTTGGTACAACGAAGAGCACCGTCATTCGGGCATCGAGCTTCTCACCCCCGCGATGGTCCACTATGGCCAAGCTCCGGCCATCGTGAAGCAACGCCAAGTTGTACTCGATGCCGCATACCAGGCCCACCCGGAACGATTTGTTCGTCGTCCGCCGCAATCAACCCCTGTCCCAAAGGAGGTGTGGATTAACAAGCCGCCACAAAATAAAAGTCAGTAAATTCCGTGTGGGAGTGTCTCAAAGCTATTGACACGCGCCGCAGCATCCGCCCACCGCGAACTCAGGGAGTGTTCTGAGGAGTATTCATTGGGGGCACCAAAGACCAATGGGTCAGACCAAACCTAGCTTATCGGTTGTGATTGTTAGCTGGAACACGAAAAGGCTCGTACTAGAGTGTCTGGAATCTCTTGAACGTAGCCGGGGTTGCCTTCCTTTGGAGCTCATCCTAGTCGATAACGCGTCCTCGGATGGCACCGCGGAAGATGTACAAAGGCAATTTCCACACGTAAGATTAGTGCGAAACGAAAGGAACCTTGGGTTCGCCAGGGCCAACAACATCGGGATCAATCTAAGCTCGGGCGAATACGTCTGCCTAGTTAATTCCGACGTCGCGGTTCCGGATGGTTGCCTGCAGAAGATGCTGGATTACATGGAGGAGCATGCAGACGTTGGAATGCTCGGACCCAAGATGATCTTACCTGACGGAAGCGTTGGGCAATCTTGCATGCAGCTTCCGACGGTGTGGAAATGCTTCTGCAATGCACTGGCCTTGGACTCTCTCTGCAGGGGTTCGAAGATCTTCGGCGATCTTATGATGAGAGGGTTCACATACGACAGGATCGAGGATGTGGAGGTTCTCACTGGATGGTTCTGGCTGATCCGGCGGGAGGCCATGAACCAGGTCGGCCTCCTGGACGACCGCTTCTTCATGTATGGCGAGGACATTGACTGGCCCAAGCGCTTTCACGACAGCGGTTGGAGGGTGGTGTTTCACCCCGGAGCCGAGGCCATCCACCACTGCGCTGCCAGTTCTTCCAAAGCGCCGATCCGGTTCTATGTGGAAATGCACCGAGCAAATATGCAGTATTATGAGAAGCACCATAGGTTCCATGCCGTATTCGGCTTCTGGCTGGCAACATGCTTGCAGCAAATCATTAGAATTGTTGGGTACGGGTTCTTATACCTTGTGAAACAGTCGGTCCGGTCAAAGGCTGGCTACAGGGTGAGACGAAGTCTGGCATGTCTCCTTTGGCTAACGGGGCTAAGGACACAAAGGGAGGCGCAATGAATGGAACGACGAGAAACTGTCAGAGCGGCGGGATCGGGTACGCCCTAGTAACGGCGGCTTACAACGAGGAAAAATACCTCGCGAGAGCGCTCGATTCGATAGTTGCTCAGTCGGTAACACCGAAGAAATGGATTATCGTCAGCGACGGATCCACCGACCGCACTGATGAGATCGTTGACAGGTATGCTAGCCAAAACAGCTTCATCGAGCTATATAGAGTGACGGAAGAACACGCGCGGAATCTTACCGCCCAAGTGAATGCCATCAATAGAGGGTTTGCACGCCTGAAGGACGTTGATTGCAGCTTTATCGGCAATCTGGATGCCGACATATCACTTGAACCGACTTACTTCGAAAGCCTACTGGGGAAGTTCTTACAGGATCCAAACCTGGGGTTGGCTGGCGGATTCATATGCGAGGAGCGGGCGGGAGAGTTCTGGTCCCGCCGCGCTAATAGTGTCACTTCTGTTGCGCACGCGGTTCAGTTGTTTCGCCGGGAGTGTCTTGAAGCACTGGGAGGGTATAGGCCGTTTTCCTGGGCAGGCGCGGACACCTACGCGGAGGTTAGCCTTCGAATGAAGGGTTGGCATGTTCAGTCATTCCCGGAGTTGAAGGCTATGCATCACCGGCCGACGGGAAGTGGTTTCGGAAACTTGCGTTACTCGTACAGGGGGGGAGGGATGGATTTCTACATGGGGGTACACCCTGTATTCGAGATCTTCAGGCTGGTTCGGCGCGTTCCGGGCAAACCTTACGTATTGGGCTCTCTAGCTAGGCTTGCCGGTTTCATCCTGGCGTATTGCCGGGGTGAGAAAAGACAAGTCCCCGATGATTTTGTTCGGTTCCGGAGAGAGGAGCAAATGCAACGCCTGCGGCTTTATTTGATGCGGCCTTTCAGATGTTTCAGGGAGTGGATTTCAACAGCGAACGGAAGAAACAGCGCTTAGCAGTTTTGCCCCTTTGCCGCGACGCTATCGCCCCAGCTTGCGTATGCTGCCATTCGCATTTGGCGTCCCTGTGAGACCTAAAGGCTCAGGCTCAGGCTGGCGAGTTCAGGTATTTCCGGAGCTTCCGGCGTACCACCACAGACCAACGGGAAGGCCGAGGAGCGTCGTACGTTATTGCTTCCGGCAAGGCCTGATGGACTACTCTTTAGGTGCCCATCCCTTGTTCGAAGTTGCCAAGTGTTTGGGGCGCTTTCAACAGACCCCCTACGTGGTTTGCGGTCTAGCGAGGCTGGGCGGATTCTTGTGCGCCTGCTTTCGTCGAGAACGGCGTGTTGTTCCTAAAGAGTTTATCGAGTTTTGCCGGGCCGAGCAGCTTGACAGGCTGCGAAACCTAAGGCGGAAGTTCTGTGGAAGGCAGGCCACTGCGCAAGCACCTTCCACGAGTGGTCATCGTGACCTTTGATACGGTCGCAGCAGGGCTGGCATAGAAGACGGGTGTGTGTGGACGGCAGCTTTTGCGGCAGACCCTGGGCAGAGTCTGTCGGTTCTTATGAAGGGCTGCAATCTGAGGTTGAGCATTTGCTCGCTCTGCCGGAGAACCTCGACCACGTGCAATAACTCACACAGCGCACAATCCAAGTGAATTTCTCCGGCAACTGCCATGACAGGGAAGTTTTGAAAAGGATCCATTCCACGCCGCATTTGGATACCTGAGGAAGACGCTCTGCGTATCGGTAAGGGATGAGCCTCCGGTCTACGTTCGGGACAGTGCGCAAGCGCATCCTGTGCTCGCTTCATCGCCGTATAGTTCCTCTGGGGAACGGGGGCCCGTATGTGTCGGTCACTTTTGATGATTTTCCTCGTAGCGCTTATACCGTGGGAGGTTCGATTCTAAAGAACTACGGGGTGCGGGGAACGTACTATGTCGCAATGGGATTGATGAATACCTCGAACGCGCTTGGCGAACAATTCCGGATGGAGGACCTGCGTTCAGCGGCAAACGAGGGTCATGAGTTGGCCAGCCACACTTTTAGTCACCAATCGAGCCGCGCGGTGTCGTGTACCGCCTTTGGAGATGATGTCCGAAAAGGCTGGAGCGCGATTCGTGAAATGGGGGGCCAAGCCCCTACCCGTAATTTTGCATTTCCCCGTGGAGAGGTTACGCTTTCGGCAAAGCTCGCCGTGGGAAAAGAGATGATGAGCTGTCGGGGAATATATGGGGGTGTGAACGGCCCTTACGTTGACCTCAATCTGCTTCTGGCCAATTCCCTCTACGGTGATCCGGATGATTTGGATCGGGTCGCGCGGTTGATCAGGGAGAACGAGGAACGCAAGGGTTGGTTGATATTCTATACACACGACGTTTCTCCGACGCCCTCGCGCTATGGTTGCAGCCCGAGGTTTCTAGATTCGACCGTGCGCATGGCTGTTCAGAATGGAGCGAAAGTTCTCCCGGTCGCGGAAGTGTTGGCTCGAATTTTATAGGGAACGCTTGGCCAGGAACATACACTTGTTTCATGCATTATCCTGCGCACATTCCATTTTGGCCAAAATCCATTAGCTCGATGATTCGCATTTAGCTTAGTGAGGATGGGGATGTCAATCCGGATTCACGCATTGGACGAGCGTAAATGCACCATGGTAGAGGGGGAGGTTTCATGGCAGCTTTTCTCGTGACCGGCGGCGCGGGGTTCATTGGATCGTCGCTGGTACGCAGGCTACTGGGTGTCGGTCACTCTGTAAGGGTCCTCGACAATCTCAGCACGGGGTTCAAGAGCAATCTCGAGGAATGTCTAAACCGCATTGAGCTGATGGAGGGCGACGTGTCAGAGTTTGCCGTCTGCAAATCGGCAGTAGCGGGAGTTGATTACATACTCCATGAGGCTGCGATTCCCTCCGTTCAGCGTTCCGTCGATGATCCCATACGGAGTAACAATGCCAATGTGACGGGCACCTTGAACATGCTTGTGGCGGCTCGTGACGCGAAAGTAAAGCGGTTCGTATTTGCGAGCTCTTCATCTGTCTATGGAGACACCGAAACGCTGCCCAAGGTTGAGACGATGCCCGAGAATCCTCTTTCTCCCTACGCCCTTACCAAGCATGCGGGTGAGGAATATTGCGTGCTCTTTTACCGCATTTATGGCTTGCCGACTGTCGCCCTTCGTTACTTCAACGTGTTTGGCCCGAGGCAGGATCCCCATTCCCCCTACTCGGCAGTAATTTCACGTTTTGTAGAGGCGGCCCTCGCGGGCAGGCGTCCTGTCGTCAATGGTGACGGGGAACAGTCGCGTGACTTCACGTATGTCGAAAACGTTGTCGACGCTAACCTGCTTGCGTGCGAGGCCAACGGCGTGGAAGGGATGGTGTTCAATATCGGCACCGGCGAGAGGCGCTCCCTTAATGATCTACTGCGATCACTGTCCTCACTTGTCGGGCGCAACCTAGAGCCTGAATATGCAAACGCGCGACTGGGCGACGTACGACATTCCCAGGCGGACATTGGAAGGGCTCGGCGATACCTGAGGTTCGAGCCGAAGGTCAGCTTTCTGGCAGGGTTGGAACGTACGCTGAATTGGAATTCGAACAAATCCGTATAGTCCGGCCGGAGGAACGAGCCGGAAAGTGCGCCACGAGGCGCGCGGGGAAGTTCGCGTGATGGACTGGCGGCTTGGCCTGTTAGGAAACCCGCTTCGGGCCCATCCGGGGAGGGGTATCTGCTCCGGATTTCCGATATGAGTCTCGGCTACTAGATCTTTGCTGATCTCCGGCACCTTTGTTCATGATCGTGGTGCGCGAACTCGACGAACGACTCGGGTTCGGAGAAGCTGAAGCCTGCTCGCTATTATTGGTTGCTCTTGGCCGAGAGCCATCTGACTAGGCGACTGTTCGGGGCCATGGTACGGCGGATCGGCTTGCTGCCCTTGCCAGCGGGGTAGGCGAGCCGCCGACGGAGCGGATTTCAGTGACAAGAGAGGCAGGGGCGGGAAAGTGTCGCAGGCACGGGTCGAAAGAGGGCCAGTTGCGGTCTTTGGGGTTTTCGCGAGAGGCACAAATCGCCCCTTCCGTGGCCCGTGGATGCACCTTGCGCATCAGACCCGACCGACAATTGCATTCGGGGGCGGTCAGGTGTATGTTATCGGTCGGGCCGGAGGTCAATATGTACACTGTCAACTACCCGGAAATCCAAAATGGAAATCCCGATTAGCATGTGTCCCATTGTAAGGGCCCCATTTTCGCACGGAGAGGAGACATCTCGTGGAAAAACAAATCGTCACTTGGAGCTATTGGCTGGGTATGCTTAGCTCTCTGATCGCCTTGGTTCTGCGGGCATTGAACGCTTTTGGAATACTGGCCACCACCGTGGTCCAGCAGGGAAAAACTCTTTGGTACATGAGTTTCTTTAAGGGAGCGCTTCTGTTTTTCCTGATCGCCATTGCCACGGCGAGTTACTCCTGGGTGCGTGGCGAAAAGACTTAATAACAATCCCCTCCCATCGGCCTTTGGGGAATCGAGCACACCTTGCCGGTCGGCGACGGACCGTAGAGTGCCGCGACCTTCGTATTTCAGAATCAGAGGGGATGGCTTCGTCCCGCTGCGTCCGATTGGAGTGTGTCAAGAAAAAACCGGAAGATTGCATCTACACCTGTCCATTTGCCACACTCCAGGCGAAGGGTTGGTGTCGTTGTGAGCTTAAGCAGAATATCCATGCGGATAGATCTACGGCCATCTCCGAACCCGCTTTTGCCCGAGGGCTGAGGGTTCTCCTATGTCTGTGATGCACACCGTGGAACGAAGTAACCGAGTGATTGTCGATCACTTTCGATGCCCTGATGATTTTACAAATATAGGGGTTTGGGGGGGAGCTATCTCGGGAAATAGGGTTCTTTGAGTTCGGGAGCGAGCTAATCTGCTACTGGCCAATTCCGTCTACGGTGATCCGAATGATTTGGATCGGGTAGCGCGGTTGATAAAGGAGAACGAGAAGCGCAAGGGTTGGTTGATATTCTATACACACGACGATTCTCTGGTGCCCTCGCGCTATGGTTGCAGCCCGAGGTCTCGTGATTCGACCGTGCGCATGGCTGTTCAGAATGGAGCGCAAGTTCTCGCAGGGGGGAAGTGTTGGCTCGAATTTTATAGGGAAAGCTCAGTGGACTGTGGCTAGTATCTTGCTCCTTCGGGCCTATCAACAGGTGCTCGCGTCAGCCAGAGGGCAACTTCCCAGACGCTTGAGACCGCCAAGCACAACAACACGTCTGCACCCGCGATGATGACGGAAGGGGATATGAGGGGTTAAGCGCGCCTCATGAGCACCATGAGCGCTTGGAGGGCTACCGAAACAGTCCCAGCGGTACAAGCTGGGGCTCACATCAGGGCGGTATGAAACCAGAGAACTTCGAATTTGGGGGCGGCATCCCTGAAACGATCATTCACCCCGCGGTGATCGTGGCGATGTTGGTCACCATTCTGCTCATGTTGGTGCTGCCGAGAAAATACGTTGTTATTCCCTTTTTGCTTTGTGTGTTTCTGGTCCCAAGGTGGACACAGCTCTATGTCGCAGGCATGCATTGGACCGTTATGCGCATCATTGTTCTGCCGGGGATTGTGCGCCTGGCGAGAGCCAAGTTCCAGGTTGCGGGTGGATTGAACGGAATTGATAAGGCTTTCATTTTGTGGGCTATCTGTCTTGGAGTTTGCCAGGTGCTGCTGTTTCCGCAAGGGGGCATGGCGATTTATCAAGCGGCTTTCTGGCTGCAAGCTTTCGGCGGCTACTTTCTGCTGCGCTACGTGATCCAGGACGAGGAAGACATTGCCCGGGCAGCCAAAACGCTGGCGGTCCTCGCTGTGATCCTGGGCGCGTGCATGCTGAACGAGCGCATTCACAGTGTCAACGTCTTCGGCTATCTGAGTGGTGCGTCGTTCCTCACTCCCGCGGTGCGTGAGGGCCGGGTACGAGCGCAGGCAACGTTCGCGCACGCCATCCTGGCCGGCTGTTTCGGGGCGACGCTGGTGCCACTGTTCTTCTGGCTGTGGAAGAGCGGCAGGGCGAAGTTCGCCGCTTTTCTTGGAGTGATCGGTTCGACCCTCATGGTTTTCACCGCGGCCTCGAGCACGCCGGTGCTCGCCTGCGTCGCCGGAGTGGGCGCTTTGTTTCTCTGGCCCATTCGTCGCTCCATGCGCATGCTGCGCTGGGGAATCGTGCTGACGCTCGTGGGTCTGGCGGTGGTGATGAAGGTGCCGGTGTGGTATGTCATTTCCCACGTGAATATCGTAGGAGGTTCGACAGGATGGGATCGCGCTGCCCTGGTTGACACCTTCTTCAAGCACTTTTGGGACTGGTGGCTGATTGGAACAAATCAGACCGGCAACTGGGGATGGTATATGTGGGACACTGCCAATCAGTATGTGGATGTAGGGGAAAGGGGGGGACTGCTGGCCTTTATATGCTTTATCGCCATAATCTCGCGAAGTTTCAGTCGGCTGGGGAAGATGAGGAGGGAAGTGGAGGGCGATCAAAAGCAGGAATGGTTCTTCTGGAGCCTTGGCGCCATCATGGTCGCTCATGTCTTCGCTTATTTCGGGGCGAGCTACTTTGACCAGACCCTGATATGGTGGTGGGCCTTCCTGGCCATGGTCTCAGCCGCCACGGCTGCGCTTCAAACTGCGCCCGCTAAAGTGGAGGGTGCGGACACGAAATATGGCGCTACGATAGAGTCTGGGTCCGAGGGCCTATTGGCCATAGGGAAAAGGAGCGCATCTTGAAAATCAGCGTCTTCGGGTTGGGTTATGTCGGTACGGTGTCGGCGGGATGCCTGGCCAATGATGGACACGAAGTCATCGGCGTCGACCCGGTGCAGACAAAGGTCAACCTGATCAACAATGGCCAAACCCCTATCATCGAAGCGGATATCGGTCAGATCATCGCATCGATGGTCCAAGCCGGCCGACTGCGCGCCACCGACGATCCGGCCCAAGCCATCGAGGAAACAGACTTGTCCTTTGTCTGCGTCGGCACCCCGAGTCAAGCCAATGGCAACCTCGACCTGAGGTACATGAGGCGCATTTGCGAACAAATCGGCCAGGGGCTCAAAGACAAAGCCGCGCGGCACGTCGTCGTCATCCGTAGCACCATCTTGCCGGGAACTATGCGCAAGATCGTAATCCCCATCCTCGAGGAATCCTCCGGGAAGAAGGCCGGGGCTGACTTCGGCGTCTGTCACAATCCTGAGTTCTTGCGGGAAGGTTCGGCAGTGAAGGATTTCAATTCCCCTCCCAAGACGGTTGTCGGTGAGTTGGACCAGGCCAGCGGCGACATGCTGGCTGCGCTCTACGGAAAGATCGATGCACCGCTGATTAGGACAGATTTTGAGACTGCCGAGATGATCAAGTACGTCGATAATAGTTGGCATGCGCTCAAGGTCGGGTTTGCAAATGAAATCGGCAATCTCTGCAAGTGTTTCGCCATCGACGCGCACGAGGTCATGAAGATCTTCTGTCAGGATGAGAAGCTCAACATCTCTCCCGCTTACCTTCTTCCCGGTTTTGCTTTCGGCGGCTCCTGTTTGCCCAAGGATCTACGAGCGTTGGCTTATCAGGCCAAAATGTGCGATTTGGAATTGCCGATTATTGCTTCCATCCTGTCGAGCAACGAAATGCAGATTGCCAGGGGCCTGCAGCTCATCATGGAAAAAGGACACAAACGGATCGGAGTTTTGGGCTTCAGTTTCAAAGCGGGATCGGATGATCTCCGGGAGAGCCCCATGATCGAAATCATCGAACGTCTCATCGGTAAAGGTTTCGACTTACGCATTTATGACAAGAACGTGAATATCGCCAGCCTGCTTGGCGCTAATCGGGATTTCATCCTCAACCGCATTCCGCACATATCCAGGCTTATGGTCGGCGGGAAAGATGCGGTTCTGGATCACGCCCAAACGGTCGTGATCGGCAACAACGATCCGGACTTCCGGAACGTGCCGGAGCGGTTGCGCGATGACCAAGTCCTGGTGGATTTCGTACGGATTACCCGTCGCAGGAGCGAAAAGGGGAATTATGACGGCATATGCTGGTAACCAGCCTGGGGCTCAAGCCAGGAGCAGGAGTTTGAAGGACCAATTATGCGAATCCATTTGTCGACTGTCCGAGCAGCTAATCTGCACTGGATCGACAACTTTCATGCGGCATATGTGTTGGACTCCTTCAAACATTACATCGAAAGCACGGGCGATGACCGCTTTCGTAAGACCCTGATGAACGGTTACGAGTACTGGAAGAAAACCTTTTTCCTGCCGGATGGACTCCCAGGTACTATAGCCATAAGACCAAGCCGATCGACATCCAGTGCTGTTCCCAGGCGATCGACACGCTCGTTTTCTTTTGTGACCTCGATCCGGAAAGCCTGTTGCTGGCGCTGAAAGTCGCCAAGTGGACAACTGAGCATATGCAAGATCGCACGGGTTATTTCTATTATCGCCGGTATTCGCCTTGGCTGGTCAACAGAACCCCCACGTTGCACTGGGGACAGGCGACGATGCTTTACGCGCTGGCTGGGCCCTACAAATCGTTGGAGGGCTAGGAGACCCTTGTCATGAAGAAAAAAGTCCTCATCATCGAGGAAAACTCAGGGGTTCCTGGCGACCCGCGCGTTTGGAGGGAAGCCTCTTCACTGCACCAGAACGACTACGAAGTAACCGTATTGTGTCCGCGGCGCAAGGGCTACGAGCAAGCGCACGAAGTTATCGAAGGGATCCACATCTACAGGCATCCGATGCCCACAGAGGGAAGCACCCCCCTCGCGCATCTGTTCGAATACGGCTCCGCACTGTTTTGGGAGTTCTTGTACGCTTGTTGGATCTATCTGCGACGCGGATTCGATGTCATGGAGGGCTGTAATCCTCCCGACACTATTTTCCTGATTGCTCTGCCGTTCAAACTCTTAGGCGTCAAGTACATCTTTGATCATCACGATGCAAGCCCGGAACTATATCTCTGCAAGTACGGCAAGGAGGGAGTTCTCTACAGGGTTTTGATTTGGCTTGAAAAGCTGACCTACCGCTTCAGCGACGTCGTCATGGCCACCAACAACAGTTACCGAGACCTCGCTGTAACCAGAGGCAGCATCGACCCGGAGGATGTGCTTATTGTCCGCAACGGGCCTGATTTAAAGACTTTCGAAGCCGTTCCCCCGAACCCCGCTCTGAAATGCGGCAAGCCCTACCTCATCGGCTATGTCGGAGCCATGAATTTCCAAGATGGCTTGGATATCCTCCTGGATGTAGCGCTGCACATCAAAACCTTGGGACGTCGTGACATTTATTTCTGCTTAGTCGGCGGGGGGCCGGAATTGCCCGGACTCCGGAAGATGACACATGACAAAGATCTCGAGGACATGGTTAACTTCACCGGAATGATCCCCGACGAGCAATTGTTGGAGATTCTCTCAACAGCCGATGTCTGCGTCAATCCGGACAGGCCGTGCCAAATGAACGATATTTCCACCATGATCAAAATCATGGAATACATGGCTTTGGGCAAGCCCATCGTTCAGTTCGATTCGAGGGAGGGTAGATTCAGTGCCCAGGAAGCATCCCTGTACGCCGACAGCCGGAAGGGGGTGACTGATTTCGCCGCCAAAATCCTCTGGCTGCTCGAGAATCCCGATGAAAGAAAAAGAATGGGCGCGTTCGGACGCAGAAGGGTTGAAGAAGAACTGGCTTGGGATTATTCCGTCAAGAATCTGCTCGCAGCCTATCAGAGGGCCTTCAGCAAAAGGGCACAGTGATCGTCCTGCTGTCGATCCACTGATCCGCCGCACTCGCCAAGTTACCCGGCGGAAGCTTCCCGCCGAAGAGGAGAAGCGCATCGTGCTAGAAAAGATCCGGGGAGAGGTTGCGGTCTCGACGGAATGACTGAAAAAGCTGTGCATACCCCCTGCTCACATCCAGATGCGTGGCGAGTGAAGAAGGGTTGGTGTCGTTCTCAGGTTGAGCAGAATATCCATGCGGCTAGATCTACGGCCGACTCCGAACCTGCCTTTGCCCGAGGGCTGAGGGTTCTCCTGTGTCTGTGATGCACACCGTGGAACCAAGTAACCGAGTGATTGTCGATCACTTTCGATGCCCTGATGATTTTATGAATATAGGGGTTTGGGGAGAGCTATCTCGGGAACCAGGGTTCTTTAAGTTCGGGAGCGAGCTGATCTGCTACGGGAAGTCTTCCGCTTTTGTTCCATCCCGGTCCATTAAGGGGAATTTATACGACGCTCTGGGGTGCGCCCGTGTTGATCAAGGAGTTGTGTCCCTTCCTTTTCATGTGTCCGAGGTTGTCGAAGCCCTCCGCCGGGAAAAATACACCACCGCTCTAGGGCGTGAGGCGCGCAACTGGCAGCAGAAACGCTTTCTCCGAATGGGCTACTACGCAGCCCGGCCATTGCTGCCGGTCTCGGTTCGCAAGCATCTTCAAAGGCTTTCATTGCGCGGATGGCACAAACGCCCTTTTCCTCGCTGGCCGGTGGATACGACCGTCGAGCAGATTCTTGAATCCATTGTCGTATTGATCCTCCGGGAGAGGAAGGACCACACTATACCCTTTATTTGGTTTTGGCCGGAAGGTAAGCAGGCCTGCGCTCTAATCACTCACGACGTTGAGACGGGCGCCGGCAGGGATTTCTGTGAAAGTCTCATGGACATTGATGACTCCTTTGGGATCAAGGCGTCATTCCAAGTTATTCCGAAACGCCGCTATAAGGTTCCGGGGAGCTACCTCACCAGCATCTCCCAACGCGGATTTGAGGTGAATGTCCAGGACCTGAATCACGATGGACGGCTATTTGAAAAATATGAGGAGTTTCAACGCCGGGCGAAAGCCATCAACGAGTATGCCGGCCTTTTCAAGGCACGTGGGTTTAGGTCGGCCATCCTGTATCGGAACGTTGATTGGTTGAACTCGCTATGCTTTGAATATGACATGTCGATTCCCAATGTTGCCCATCTCGATCCCCAGGGTGGTGGATGCTGTACGATTTTTCCCTTTTTCGTTGGAGATATCCTGGAAATCCCAGTGACGACGACCCAGGACTATACGCTTTTCCACATTCTCCGAGACTATTCCCTTGATCTCTGGAGAGAGCAGACCAGCCGCATCCTCGAGAGGCATGGAGTAATGAACTTCATAATCCATCCGGATTATGTGACCCGGGATCAGGAAATGCAGGTGTTCAAGGACCTCCTCGCTTATCTTGCCGAGTTGCGTGCCAAGGCTGGCCTATGGATTCCGCTGCCAAATGAGCTCAACCAATGGTGGAGGCAGAGGAGCCGGATGCAGATTGTCAAAAGCGGAAACGGTTGGGAGATTGTGGGAGAAGGCAAGGAAAGAGCGCGACTCGCTTACGCCAGGTTGGAGAAGGGGAAGCTGATTTATGACTTCTGAATTTCAGCCTCTCCCGCGAAGGACCTTTCTCAGGGGAATGGGACTGTGCTTCGACCTTACCGTCACCGCATAAACATCCAAATGGCAATTACAGTTCCACTGAATTGGTTTTCCTATCGTTCGGAGTCTCAGGATGACTCCTCCGTAACGTAGGGTTGCGCCAAGTACAATCACCCGCGGTGTTTTCCGAGGATAGGGACCTGCATCATGCTAACAAGAGTACCGACTTCCGATAGTCGTGCCGTCGGCTTTCGCGCCCATTCATCAGACGAGGAAGTCGTGACCATCCGGGAATTGATTGAGGAGATTTACTCGACCAGCCGCTTACTATCGAAGATCCTGGGGTTTGAACCGCAACCGAACAAGGCAATCGTGGGACGGAATGCCTTTGCGCACGAAGCAGGCATTCATCAGCATGGCGTCCTCAGCAATCCGCTGTGCTACGAAATCATGACGCCGGAGACGGTGGGAGCGCCACCTAACCGCATCGTGCTTGGCAAGCACTCAGGCCGGCACGCGCTTGCCCATAAATTCAAGGAAATGGGCCACGAACTTTCAGATGACGAGATTAACCGAATCTACCATGAATTTGTCCGGCTCGCCGACTCCAGGAAGCACGTATACGAACAGGATCTATTGTCGATTCTCTTCGCAGGGTGCACTGAGATACCAGCTTCCTGAAGACCTGCGGCACGCCGCCATCGGCTACGTCACGCCCCTGGCCAAGCTACAGGAACGCGAACCGCAGATCTTCGCCGAGCGTTGTGGAGACTATATTGTTTACGCGGGTGAGCGCGGGCGATGGGGACATAGGGTGGCGCGCGTTGCCGACGCTTTTGACACTAACCCCGCACGAGTCCCCAATCTCAATCGATGGACCATTGGTTGGTGATGAACATGGACTCGTGGAGAAATTCCAAACAACACATAGTTTCGGAAGAAGGTAGAGGAGGGAGCGGATTGCATCTTGATGACCGCGGAAGCTGGCCGGCATCCTCGGACCCGCCTGAATCTCTTGGGGCAGAAGTCTACCAAATTGACCCTCTTGAGGACCGGCGTTGGCCTGAGTTCGTGGCCCGCCATCCACTTTCTAGTCTTTATCATTCTCAGCCGTGGCTGGAATCGTTGAAGCGGACTTATGGATATACGCCGGTGGCGTATACGACGTCGCCCGCGGGTTCCGAACTACGAAATGGTCTGGTTTTCTGCCGTGTCGAGAGCTGGCTTACCGGTCGCCGCATCGTGTCGCTGCCTTTCTCGGACCATTGTGAGCCGCTGTTTGGGAGTGAGGACGAATTTGAGAAGCTGATCAGTATTCTGTTGCTGGTTTTCCAAAAGGAGCACTGGAAATACACTGAACTGAGGCCGCGGAGTACGATTGCTCAAGGGCCACGGGGGTTGCAGCCTTACAGACATTACTGTTTTCATTCCCTTGATCTTTCTTCCGGAGTGAAGGAATTATATTCGTCACTGCACAAGGATTGCATTCAGCGAAAGATCAGGCGTGCCGATAAGGAAAGGCTCGAATACCGGGAGGGGCGCTCGCCTGAGCTGCTGGCGATCTTCTACCGCCTTTTTGCAAAAATGCGGCAAAGACATGGGCTCCCACCGCAACCATTGGCGTGGTTCCTGAACCTCGCGGAATGTTTGGGGCCGGCCATGCAGGTAAGGATAGCGTTTCACCTGGGGCGCCCTGCAGCAAGCATTATCACGGTGGTCCACCGCAACACAATGACGTACAAGTACGGTTCTTCTGATCCTGAGCTTAATAAATTTGGGGGCATTCCATGGCTCTTCTGGAAGGTGATCCAGGAAGCTAAATCAACTGGGCTTCGCGAGCTTGACTTGGGCCGCTCGGACTGGAAGCACGTCGGTTTGATTACGTTTAAGGACAGGCTTGGTGCCAGACGCATCCCTGTAACCTATTGGCGCTTCCCGAAGCCCCAGGGAGCCATTGACGCACTATCCGACGGAAGAGTGCAGTGGCTTGTCGGCGAAATCTTTCTCCGTATGCCTACTCCCCTCTTGTCTGCCGCAGGACGGCTGTTTTACCGACATATTGGTTGAGTGACATCCTTTCAGGACCTTTATGACGCATTATTGTCACACCATCGATTTGACGGGTCCAGGTTGCCTGACGGGAAACAGACACACCTTTCGCGGGGTCGGTAGTCGGCGTCGCTGGGGTATCTCAGTTCCCCATTGCCGGCTCGAGGCCTTTGTTTTTGTTATGCTTGTGCGTACATTCTCGGGACTGTCTCCCACGGCTGTTAGTGAGGTATTAGGAGTGGAGTTGGCAGGGCGGGAAGGCTGACACACCGATACTGTCGCGGTCGCGGGATGGCATCACCCAGAGAACTGGAGAGCCATCCCTGCGCGGCGGCCCAGCGGAAAAAGACCCGAAGGGTAGAACCATACGAGCGTCGAGGTGCATCATTCTGGGCATTCTCGTAGAACTCACGAACGTGCCCCGGCGTAATCCGGTCGAGTTCTGTGATGCCGGCGCCCTCCAAGTATTGGGCGAACGCCGACAACCTTTGGGTGTAGTTCCTTGCCGTTTTCGCCGCCAATCCGCGATGCGTATGCACAAACTGCAGATATGGCGTCAGAATCGGACCAAACCAAGCTGGGGTACGAGGAGGAGAGAGAACATGCCGACGAAACTGCCCTCGTTCATCTGTTTCGAGGAAGATGCGGACCGAGGCCCGAAGAACGCGGGAGCGGTTGGCACTCGTCCCCGAGGTGCGCTGGGCCAGGTATTGCCGCACGGTATCAGTGACTGGGGCCGGCAAGAGCAGACCCCGTTCCTCGATATGCCGGGAGAAGCGCAGCCATTCGTGAAGATGCTGGCGGATTACGTCGTTCGCGTAGCGCAGTTCCAACAACCTACTTCCAACTTGGTCCATGCGCCGCTTGTACAGTGACGTGCGATACTGCCCGCACTTGTCACCAGAAAACCAATTTGAGAACATCGTAGCCTCCTATAGCGAAGTGAAATCAGAGAGCTACAATATTCTCACCGTCGGAGATTATGGGAAGTGCGGGTCAGACGAATCACGGTGATTGCCTCAGAAACTGCCTACGGTTGCAGGCGTCTCTTACCATGACACGGGACTTACCATAATGCTCCTTATGGGACGCGTCCCATAAGGAGCAGGAGCAGAGCGCTTACAACGGCCATTTCGAGTCTACCTGCTATCACCCTCTATTGCTGTTCAACCGCGACGGCGATTGTCTGGCGGCCAAGCTGCGTCCTGGCAACGTGCACAGCGCCGAGGGCTGGGAAGAACTCCTGCTGCCGGAGATCGAGCGGCAACAGAAGCTGAGCAAGGAGGTGGCGTTTCGAGCCGACGCCGCCTTCGCCAAGCCTGAGATTTACGAGGCGCTGGAAAGCCGAAGCGTGAAGTACGCCATCCGTATTCCGGCCAACGAGAACCTGGAGCGGGATGTGGTTGAACTGCTGCCGCGCCCGGTGGGGCGTCCCAGTCACAAACCGATCGTGTGGTATAAGAGCTTTCTCTATAAGGCCGCCAGTTGGACGACGGCACGGCGAGTGGTGGCGAAGGTCGAACATCATGCCGGGGAGTTGTTCCCGCGCATCGGGTTCGTTGTGACGAATCTGACCCTGCCGAGCCGAGCGGTGGTGCGTTTCTACAATAAGCGGGGTACGGCTGAGCAGTGGATCAAGGAGGGCAAGCAGGCGGTGAAGATGACGCGGCTGAGTTGCCACCGGTTCCGGTCGAACGAGGTGCGGCTGTGGCTGAGCGTGATCGCATACAACTTGGGAAACCTGTGGCGGCGGCTGGTGCTGCCAAAGGGAATCGGAACGTGGTCATTGACCAGTTTGCAGCAACGGCTGGTGAAGACTGGCGGGAGGCTGGTAAAGCATGCTCGCTACTACTGGCTGCTGTTGGCGGAGAGCCATCTGACGCGGCGCATGTTTGGAAGCATGCTGCGGCGGATTCTGGCTTTGCCACTGCCCGCTGGAGAGGCGCGGCAGCCCGGCAAATCCAATCTGGACGGCGGAGAGGAGTTGAGGGAGGGGTGTCCGTGAAATCGCTTCGAAATGGTGCAAATGATGGTTTAGGGGTCCCGGCAAAGGCCTTGCTGGGCGCGCCTGGGTCTTTGGCCTTCGAAGGGATGCAAAGAAGATGGACGGCGGAGGCACCCGTTGGTATATTTGCTTGTAGCCGAAAGGCAAAATGGAAATCCCGGATAATGGAAATCCCGGCTAGGATGCCAAAGGGAATTCCATCCAGCTACGCTTGGCTGAGGAAAACGGGGTAGGTCAATGGCAACCAATGTAAAGTTTCGAATCGTGGCAGTGGTTGCGGCATCCACAATACTGCTGGGAGTATATTCTGCGAAGCTCTGGCCCCCGTATGAAACCGGCTTCGATTTTTCCATGTACTACACAGCCGCCTGTTTAGTCCGCAGCAATATGAGCATGCACATCTATGACGTCGTTGATCGGGACACGAATCCAGAGATCATATCAGCGGATCCAAAGACAGTTTTTGCTCAGACGGCACATGCCCACGGAATACCTCGGATCGCGCTTTATCTTTACCCGCCCACACTTGCAGACCTGCTCGTACCTCTGACTGCACTCTCACCTTCCGCTGCATTGATTGTATGGCATGCCCTTGACGTTCTGATGATAGTGGGATTGAGCTGGGCTTTGACTCAAGTGCTCGAGGTGAAATTTTTGGGCTCAACCGTCTTGGTCGCTGCCGCTGTTCTGCTATTTCGTCCAACCCTGAATGACATTCATTGGGGACAAGTTTCAATCCCCCTTGTGTTTCTCCTGACCATCGGACTCAGCCTTTATGTACACGGGCATAAGAATATCGCCGCTCTTCTGTTTGCACTGGCCATCGCGATCAAGTTGGAGCCGATCGTCGTAATCATTCCTCTCATTGCCTGGCGTGACTGGAAGTGCCTTCGCAGCTTGGCCATTTGGGGCATCCTGCTGGGCTTGGGACTTTGGGCAGTCAACGGCAGTGATGCATTGAATCTCTACTTTCTGCACCAACTCCCGGCCATGTCGGGTGGAGAGTTGGGAGGCGGCGGCTTTGATACAAACAGAACTCTTGGAAACATCTTCTTCACCTATTTGGGTGGAGCTCATCCTGTCGTCTCTTCGCGTGGATTAGCCTGGCTTGTGCGCGTGGCGTCCGCTCTGATCCTCTGCTCTGCGGGCTGGTTAAGCCGGTTGAAGCCGGGCGAGAACTCAACCGCTCTCCGGCAATTTGAAATTGGCATGATGTTTCTGCTTTTTGCCTGCTGCCTTTCACCGTACTCCTGGCTCTACAACTGGGCCCTCAGCGCTCCGGTCGTGGTCATGTTCTGCAAGAGAGCATGGGACGGGAGGGCGGATATAGTCGCAACAGTCCTCTTGATAGCGTTCCTGCTGTCACTTTCAACCTCAAAATTCGGCATGGCGATGGCCACGCCTTTTCTTGGAGTCACACTGGGAATCGTTGCGCTGTACCGGATACGGCTTGAGCGGCGCCCGGCAGAAAGCAACAATCCAATCAATCAACTAAAGACAGTCAGTGCTTCATAAGAACCGTCTTTCCACTCGGTTTCTGCCCAGCCGTATCTGACCTGCCCGGCAATTTGTAATGAAATGGTGCAAATGATGGTTTATGGGTCCCGGCAAAGGCCTTGCTGTGCGCGCCTGGGTCTTTGGCCTTCGAATGGATGCAAAGAAGATGGAGGGCGGAGGCAACCGGTGGTATATTTGCTTGTAGCCGAAAGGCAAAATGGAAATCCCGGATAATGGAAATCCTAGTTTATACGGGCGGGCAAGTTGGTCCGAAGCGGAGGATGCAATGAAGGTTCGATTCAGCGTATTGATACCTGCTTACAACCGAGAGAAGTATGTCCGGCAGACCATCGACTCCGTCTTGTCCCAAACGTTCACGGACTATGAGGTGATCGTGATTGACGACGGGTCCACAGATCAGACGCTGCAAGTGCTGGAATCGTACGGAACACGCATCAAGGTCATTCGACAACCTAATCGAGGAGCAGAGGCCACTCGGAACAATGCGGCTGCTCTAGCTTGTGGGGAATACCTTGCCATGCTGGACAGTGACGATCTTCTTCTTCCCTGCGCGCTTGCGACCTATGATCGGATCATCCGCACCTTTGATTCACCACCCCTCATCCTCGGGTTCATTAAACCTTTTCGAGACGGACAATCCATCCCAACCAATCCACAGGGATCGAGCCAGGTGGAGGTTCTAAGTTTTCCTGACTATATCTCGAAGGATGTGAGAATCGACGACCGTTCCGACAGCCAATTTGTCATCCGGAAGTCGATATTCGACGAGATGGGGGGCTATGGACACAACGGCGTCTACTCTTTTTGGGCCTACGACGTCGATTTTCTACTTAAGGCCGGGACTTACGGACCGTGCGTTATCGTCCGAAAGCCCTTGACCGTTGCGTATCGCGAAAACGAGACAAGCATGTCACTGAATGTAAAAAGGGGAGCCGAAGGATTACTTGGTCTGGTTCGGTTCGAGAAACAGGGATTGTACCCTGGAGGGAGGGAGCGCCGCTGGGCGCGATACGCTGTCCTCGGCGGAATCGCCGCGAATTGGGCCCTCCGGCACTGCTGGCAGCGAGGAGAGCGAAAGGTGGCGCTTCGACTGCTTCTTGGGACGGCTCCGATGGTATTTGTCGCACTATGGAAGAAATTCTTGAGATACTTACGCAAACCCACGCAGCCGATCGTCTTGCCCTGATGCGTCATCAAGCGACACGCATCGGGCCGCAGTTTGGCTTGTTCCAGCACGGCGCGATCCAATTCCGCAATCGAAGGATCGAGCTGATCGAGAAGGCGCAGGGCGGGTGGACGAGGCTTGGGGCGATTTTGAATTTTCGGGTATGCAGGATTCGTGAACTGGCCGAGCACGGCGGCTTAACTTATGACACAAATTGAAGTTACCTTCTTGCGCCGTTCCGGGTTGATACGTTGGCGTGCGGAGCGTTTATTGCAGTCGAGACCTGCTCGGGCGAGCGGTTCAGCAACTGGCGCATGAATTCCGAAGCTGTCTGCCGGTGCGCGGCGCGGCAAAGCGGGTCAAGCGAATCGATCTTTCGATAGTAGCTGTAAAACGAATCCAGACTAAAATGTTACCGAAAGATATGAGTGCAATGGCTATTGGGTTTCTTTGCCGAGCGCCGAGTAGATTAATATGCTTGCCACGCTTCAGGCCGTGGTTCGTGATAGTTACAAAGCTTATACCATGAAGGTAGTCAATTGTCACAAATACTGTTTAGTGTCGTCGTCGCCTGTTACAACCAAGAAGGTTTTGTAAGAGAGGCCGTTGAATCTGCCTTGTTCCAAGAGCATCCGAGCAAGGAAATTATCGTTGTGGATGATGCCTCTCGCGACGGCACTGCGGACGTTCTAAACACTTTTGGCGAGTCCATCATTTTGGCGAGACTCCCTATAAATCGTGGAGTCGCTGCGGCACGTAACCATGGTGCATCTCTGGCAAGTGGAGAGTACTTGGTTTTCTTGGATGGTGATGACGTCTTGAGGTCCCGGGCTCTTGACGTCTATGGTCGCCTTATAACTGCCCGCTGTCCCAAGGTTATTCTTGGTCGATCCGCTCAGTGTTATGGGAAGATTCCCGAGGTGAAGACGGCTGATCCTCCGTGCGACATTCAGTTCGTCGAGTATGCTAACTTCCTTGCCAAGGACAGGCCTTATGTGTATAACACAAGCACTCTGGTCGTTAATCGCTCAACATTCTGGTCCGCAGGCGGCTGGTCGCCCGGTATTTTCTATCAGGATATACAGGATCTCCTGATGAAGCTGGCGGTATCGGGCAAGACGATTCTGGTGCTTGCGCCAGATACCGTATGGTACAGGATGCATTCGATGAATGCGTCTACTGAGGTCTCGCGCTTTATTGAGGGGATTTATGTGTTATTGGCAAAGGCGAGAGCCGGCTTATATCCCGGAGGACGAGAACGCTGGGTTGAAAGGTCAGCCTGGTTTGGGGGGCTGATCTTTTATTGGACGAAGACAGCGATGCGTGCCGGGCTCTATCGGGATGGATTCTTTCTGTTGGCCTCCGGGTGGTGGATGATTCTTTTTGCGGTAATTCGGAGGGGCATGGCATGGTTGGTGGGAAGAAAGCCCATTGAAATCTTACCATTGGAGCATGATTAGCGGGCGAAGGCTTTGACGGCAGTATCGTTTTCCCACACTGGAGCGCCTTGAAGACCTATTTGTGCGGATGGCGCAGTACCGCCGAGCAATCTTCCTGAGGGCCACCAGCGGGAAGCATTCGCCCAGCTGGAACCATTAAGCGCAGAGGCTGAGAAAAAGATCGAGCGGACGTGTGCTGCTCGTTGCGGACACTCTGATATGAGCACCATTCACTGGTTATCTCCTGACGAGCAGGGCGAGTGGGATGCCTTTGTCACTCGGCATCCGCTGGGACTCGTCTATCACCTCTCATCGTGGCAGAGGGTACTCGAAAGTGCATTTGGGCACATCCACGGACGATTCCTTGTCTTGAGGGATGGAGGCGGACAGATACAGGCAGGCGTACCCGTATATACTGTCACCAGTTGGTTATTGAAAAACAGAATCGTCAGTGTACCTTTTGCAACAATGTGCGATCCGCTTATCTCGACGAAGGAAGAGTTCGGCTTGCTGTGGCCGGCAATTGAGGACGCGTCTAGGCAACACAGGAGTAAGAGAATCGAGATTCGTACCCGGCGCATCAGCACAGACTGCATGCCTGCACTCTTAACGGCCGGCGCGAGATACAAGCACCACTACCTGCCGCTAGGCGAGAATACCGATGTGCTGTTCCGCAGTTTCCACCTGACCTCCGTGCGCCAAAAGGTGCAGAAGGCCAGGCGTGCAGGTGTCATCGTGGAAGAGCGGCAGGATGAGCAAAGCCTGCGTGTGTTCCATGCCTTCCTAGTCGCTACGCGGCGCAGGCGCTCGCTTCCGCCGATGCCATTTGCTTTCTTTCAGGCGATGTATCGCTGGCTGAGTCCGGATCACGCCGCGCTGTACATGGCAGTGCACGCGGGCGAGCCGGTCGGGGGACTCCTGGCTTTGAAGTTCAAGGACCTGTGGACCATGGAGTATTCCGGCGATGCGGACAACGCGACCACGGGCGCCAATCAACTTCTTTGTTGGGAGACGATCCAGCGCGCCAAGAGTAGTGGCGCCCGATGCTTCAGCTTCGGCCGTACGGCGCTCGATAACACGGGTTTGCTAGATTACAAGAGGCGGTGGGCTACCGTTGAAGAGGACTTGACCGACTTCATTAATCCTCCGGGTTCCAGGTCAGCGCCAGGCAATGAATCCCCTAAAGCGGCCAATCGGACCCTTTACGAGATCGCGAAGCGACTCCTACGATACGCCCCCGCCGCAGTTCAGAAATCTTTCGGCGACTTCTGTTACCGTCATCTCGGATAGGTTGAAGGGAAAGCGGCCTGCGGCCTGGCGAAGGCACACGTGCAGAAAGTGACTGTCGAATTTGTAAATACCGTTGACACCTGGGGGGACCCATGCGATTTGGGATTATAGGATGTGGTGTTACTGCCGACCTCTATATGGACAGCCTAAGACGCTATCCTCATTTGGAGTTGGTATCGGTGACAGACCGCGATCAGCAACGTACTTCCCAATTTTGTGCTTATCACTCGGTAAAACCCTGTCCGACTCTAGAAGCGATGTTGGCCGACCCCAACATCGAGATGATCGTCAATCTAACCAATTCGAGTAAACATTATGAAGTGTCCAAGGCGTGTTTAGAGGCGGGGAAGCATTTGTACTCTGAAAAGCCCCTGTCGCCGGTATTTTCACAGGCCCAAGAATTAGTGGAGTTGGCGGCCGCCAAAGGCCTCTATTTGTCCGCAGCCCCGTGCGGTGTGTTGGGAGAAACGGCCCAAACGCTGTGGAGAGCTTTGCGCAACAGTGCCATAGGAACGGTTCGCGTGGTGTATGCAGAACTTGATGATGGTCCTCTTCATTTGGGGGATCCGCATACCTGGCGCTCTGCATCGGGTGCTCCCTACGACTACAAGGAAGAGTTCCAGGTGGGCGCTACGGTGGAACATGCGGGGTATTATCTGAGTTGGTTTACGGCCTTCTTTGGACCGGCCAAAACCATCACGGCTTTTTCGGCTTGTTTATGGCCTAACAAACAAGTGGTGCCCGAAGAGCCTCTATATGTGACGACTCCGGACTTCTCAGTTGCGTGCATCACTTTTGAATCAGGAGTGGTCGCTAGATTGACGTGCAGTCTCGTGGCCCCTCACAACCACGTGATGCGAATCGTAGGAGATACGGGAGTTTTGAGGGTCGACGAGGTTTGGAACTATTCTGCCCCGGTGCATCTCGATAGATATTCCAAACTGAAGTTTCGGGCCGAGAGGTATTCGATAACCAAGGCTTACCCATTCATAACTCATTGGTTAGGCCCCCGTCCTAGAACATATCCACCAGTGAAGAGATCTAGCTGGAGGAAGCAATATGCTCGGCATCGCCAAGATTTCGCACGAGGGGTTGCAGAACTGGCGCGAGCGATTACCGAACAACGCCCGCCTCGACTGCCGGCTGATTTCTGTTTGCATTTGAATGAACTCGTGACAGTCATCCAGAATCCCACCCAGACGCCTTACCAAGTAAAGACTACTTTTAAGCCTTTACAACCCTTGGATGACGCTGCACTGAAGGAATATCTCTCAATAAACTGGTAGCGCCCTCTATAACGGCATCGGCTTTACGAACCTCGCATGACGTGCCTGGCGTTTTTTGTACCAGCGGGAGTGAGAGAAAATCACTCCAAAGAGCCCAACCCAACTTCCACACTCGGCGGGATGAAATGCTGTATTTGCAATAGGTTGCCATTTCATTCCGTCATTATGGAGAGAGGTCGCGCCAAGATCTCACCGGTTTCATTACCTCCGTCGGACCTTCAAAGTCGAGTAGATGTCTCGGTGAATTGGTTCGGGCGTGGTGCCTTTGCGAATCTTCAAGGCCCTGCCGTCGCGGCGGGCGGTGGTTTTGATGCCCTGCAAGTCGGATCCTGCGGCCGGTTCGATCATGGCGATGGTGCCCACCAATTCGCCGCGCGCCATGCGGGAAAGCCAGTTGCGTTTCTGTTCCTCGCTGCCGTAGGCGAGGATGTAATGCGCCACGATACTGTGGACGCCGGAACCGAAGTGGACTCCTGCTTGAGCGAGTTCTTCCGTCACCACGGCTTCGTCGGCGAAGGTTCCTCCCCCTCCGCCGTATTTTTCGGGCACGTCGGTGAGCAGGATGCCTGTCGCACCTGCTTTTGTCCAGGCTTCCGCATCGGGGCGATGCTGCTGGCGCCAGCGAGTTTGATGCGGCGCGAGTTCTTCTTGTATGAAGCGGCGGACCGTCTTGCGGAACATCCGCAACTCGTCATTCATCCAGGGGGATTGGTAGGTAACGGTTGGCATAATGGCGCATAATTATAGCGCAGCGGCAGTGATATCGCCAGGACGGTTGACGGGCGACCGCGAGTGAGTACCAAATTGAGGCATCAGACGTAAGGGGGGAAGATGGCCCCGTGCTGAAATTACCTTCCCCCTCCAGTGTTGCTGGCAACGCGGTGCTATCCGGCGATCCTTATGCCGCTTTTTGAAGGCAAGCGCGGGGGACCAAAGGTCGAGACGAGCGCTTGTCAGCGGACGATCCAGAAGCCGTTTACTGAACAAATCTCCCGGACATTGCAGTCAGACTTGCGGTATCATGCCGGGCCAGATCTCGAGGAAGTTGAAAACAAGGCAGCATACTCAACGATTTGCGTACGCGGCGCCGGATCCTTTCAGCAGAGAAATAGGAGGGATGGCGGATTGAATGCATCGTAAGGCTGAATCTTGGCAGGCCGCGCCCATCAGATGGGCTTTTCCCTCAGACCGCATCGACATTTGGCGGGTGTGCCTTGACTCTGCTGAGTTGTCCGAGAGGGATTGGCGTGACATCCTTGCCCCGGATGAAATCGCTCGTGCGTCGCGCTTTTACTTCGAGGATGACCGCAGGCGATTCGTGAAGTGCCGGCTCGCACTGAGAATCCTTCTCGGTGGATACCTCGAAATACAACCGGCTGAGATTCGCTTTCAGTACGAGAACAATGGCAAGCCAGAGATTGCCCTGCCACATGATGCCCGCGGCTTGCGCTTCAGCGTCTAGAATTCCGGCGGATTGGCGTTGATTGCTGTCGGTTCCGGGAGCGCGATTGGTGTAGATATCGAGAAAATTCGTCCCAAGCCGGATTTCCTGGATATTGCCAGGCGGTTTTTTCCCGCTCGTGAAGTCCAGGCCATACTCGCGGTCAGCGAGAATAAAAGGCAGGAGGCTTTCTTCGCCTGCTGGACTCGCAAAGAGGCATTTCTGAAAGCAACCGGCATCGGGCTCTCGTACCCGTTATCGGAGTTTTCCGGATCCGTTGACCCCGATGGGCCAGCCGAGCTTTGGGAGGTGAAAGGAGATCCAAACGCTGTTACTCATTGGTCTTTGGAGAGCGTGCGCCCGGGAGCAGGGTACATGGGAGCTTTGGCTTATAAGGGTCCGGTGTGCCGCGTAAAATGGTTGTGCCGGGCTGATTGTCTACTGCCCGCCCATACTGTCTAAAGCCCGTGGGCCCCTGGGAATGCCACCTGCTCACGATGTGAATTTGTAAGGTCAGGGCTTATGTGAGTACACAATTGTAAAGTCAGGAGTGTGAGTTGAAAGGTGTTGTTCTCGCAGGAGGCACAGGCAGCCGCTTATTCCCACTGACGAAGGTCACGAATAAGCATCTATTGCCTGTTTTTGACAAGCCGATGATCTATTACCCCATTCAAACCCTCGTCAACGCGGGTATCACAGAAATTTTGTTGGTGACCGGTGGAAAGAACGCGGGAGAGTTCCTCAGGCTTCTTGGAAATGGTAAGGAATTCGGATTGAAGCACATGAACTACACCTACCAGGAACATGAAGGTGGAATTGCTGAAGCTCTTGGCCTGGCTGAGCATTTTGCCGAGGAAGAACCTATTTGTGTGGTGCTTGGAGACAACCTGATTGAATATAACATTTGTCAGGCCACCGAGAACTTCAAAAGCCAACCCAGAGGGGCAAAGGTAATTTTAAAGAAAGTCCCAGATGCTCAGAGGTTCGGAGTTGCGGAAATCCGTGGCAACCGGGTGGTTAACATCGAGGAGAAACCCAAGGCTCCCAAGTCCGATTACGCAGTGATCGGCATCTACTTCTACGACAAAAGTGTATTCGAAAAGATCCACAGGCTTAAGCCTTCGGGAAGGGGTGAGTTGGAGATAACGGGCGTCAACAACTTTTACATCGACGAAGGTACCCTCACCTATGAGGTCCTGGATGGATGGTGGACGGATGCGGGGACTTTCGAATCATTGCTGCGCGCGAACAATTTTGTTGCCCAAACTGCCGCGAGCAAGCTGGCTGTCAGCGTCGGAGCCGAGAGTGGACGCGCTGCCGAGGAGACAGTTTAGTGAAAATCTTTATTACAGGCGGGGCTGGTTTTATTGGCTCAAACTTCATTCGGCATGTGCTCTCGCTCGGTGGCAGCTACACCGTCGTTAACTTCGACAAACTGACTTACGCCGGAAACCTTGCGAACTTGCAATCGGTAGCGGGCGACCCTAGATACCAGTTCGTGAAGGGCGACATCTGTGACCCTGATGCTGTTAGCCAGGCCATGCGAGGGTGTGACGTCGTGGTGCATTTCGCGGCAGAATCGCACGTGGATCGCAGCATCTACGAGCCTGCCCCGGTGATCCAAACCAACATTACCGGAACGTTCATCCTGCTACAGGTGGCGCGCACGCTCAACATGCAACGATTCCTTCATGTCTCGACAGATGAGGTCTATGGCGATTTGCCACCCGGCGTGAGTGCAGACGAGACCTTCGCATTAAAACCCAGCAGTCCGTACTCGGCCTCCAAGGCCGGATCGGATTTATTGGTTCGGTCCTTTGTTAAGACATATCGATTTCCGGCTCTGACTACACGCTCCTCCAATAACTACGGGCCGTACCAATTTCCCGAAAAGTTTCTGCCCCTCATGATCACCAACGCCCTCGGAAACAAGCCACTTCCGGTCTACGGCGATGGCCGGCAGCAGCGTGATTGGCTGCACGTAGAAGACAACTGCCGGGGGATCCTGGCGGTTCTTGAACGTGGGAGAGTTGGTGAAACCTACAATATCGGCGGCACCGAAGTGCTCGAAAACCTGGAAGTAATTTCGCGGCTGCTGAAGCTGATCGGGAAGCCGGAATCTCTCATCACCTCGGTGGCTGATCGCCCCGGCCACGATAGGCGATACGCTCTGAATTGTACAAAGATCGAAAAAGAACTCCACTGGCACCCTCACATTCAACTCGATAGGGGGCTGGAGCAGACAGTCAAATGGTATCGTGAGCACGCAGATTGGGTGGAAGCTGTGCGGCGGGGGGAATATCGCACCTATTATGCAAAATACTACGAGGAGCGGAACTCCTCATTAGAGGCGGTGATGTCAGCCGGGGGTGATTCTCTCGCCTCCGGCGCTGCAGGGGAAGAAAGAGGCTCCCGCAAAGACCACACGAACTGATGGTCGGCGAAGGCTTAAGCCTTTTCGAGAGGTTTGAATCGAGAGGACTGGAAAACCGAGCTCTAAAGCAGGCGCATTTGGAGCCAATGGTCCTTTGGAAAGTGGCGCTCGCTCAGCATCTCGATGAAATCAAGCAGGGCGGCCAAGCGCGAGATTTCGAGGAGAGTAAACGTGGGACCGCAAACTGGAGCATCATCCTCAACCACCGTTGGAGAGTCTAGGCTCATTGCCGAGCGTTATGGACAGCGCTTGGTGATTGTGCCCCATCCGAAGCCAGGCGTTGGAGAGGTTATTACGGATCCCAACTCTGCGCGTATCATCCCTGGCGTGGAAACGGAGCCGTTCGTTCAATGGCCGGATGATCGCGGCAGTTTTGGGGAGTTGTTTCGCTTCGACAACCAGGGGATCGCTCGCGATTTTGTTCCATCGGAGTTGAATCGAATTCAAGTGTCGATCACATTGTCCTACTCCGGCGTGATTAAGGCCATACACTACCATTTCGAACAAACCGATTTATGGGTGCCGGTGAAAGGGATGTTTCAAGTATTCCTGTGCGATCTACGGGAAAGCTCTCCTGCTTGTGGCCGGATAAACACTCTGTTCATAGGAGACCAACGTCCATGGAAATTGCGGATACCCCCGGGCGTGGGGCATGGGTATAAGATCCTGGGGGACAAGCCGGGCCAGCTTGTGTATGCAATGGACAGATATTACAACCCGCGCGACGAAGGCCGGATTCCCTTCGATGACCCCGGAATTAACTACGATTGGACAACCCACCCGCGCTAACAAAGGGCAGGGCAATTTTGATTGTCCTGTTGCCCCACCTTCCACATTTGCGAGGCACGAGTAATACTCCGGGACTGGCGAACTTGAGGTTCCCCTGCGGCCCAGGTGCGGGCCAGCAACCTCTGCGGGGGGGGAGAGCCACGGGAACGGGCTGTCAAGAAGGTACGTAATTGGCAGAGGGCCCTTCGGCGCCGGGAGGTCCAGAGTGACGAAGGGCGAGCGATGGATTGCGTAACGGTCGAGACTACCGCTTATAGCGTGGCTTCTCACCAAAGGGCACGATTCCGTCTTGTCTACGAGGTGGCACCCTTCCGGGATGGACTAGAGTGCTGGTTCCTTGTTGCCATGGAGGAACTGCAAGCTGCGCTCGCCCGCAATCCCGTTGAAACTGAAAGCGTCGAGGCCGTCAGCTTTCGGGGCTAGACTCTTGACCTGATGGTTTTCGTCAGTTGATCGGCCGTAAGCGTCCGGTGAACCCAGGATGTCTGTGACTTCTACTCCCCTCACCCCTGCAGGATGCGCTTTGCGCGCCGCTCACGCGAGTTTTGAGCGATCGGTTTGCTTGCTGCCGGATCTTCATGATATGAGTTAAGGCCCTGGTGAGTTACACTGTCGCTGGTTTTGCAGGCTTCAGAAGCATTCCAGATACGCGCTTGAGTTTGCGTGGAAGAGGGGCATGGCAGCAATGAATATAACGAAATATGCCATCGTCTTGACGGCGTTTCTGGTGACATTTGGCTCGGCGGCACAGACGCCGGGCGGCAGCGGGCCTGCAAGCGGGACCATCCCACCGTTCCCCGCACCGGACGTTGTGCTAAAGCCGTCTGCCCTGGCGAACGGCCATGTTTCCCTATCACCAAGTGGGACTTTTGCGGTGTACGCTGGTACGGCAAACAGCTCGATTATCGCGATCGCTTTTAGTCGCGACGGCCGCTGGCTCGCGGCGGGCTGGAACCCGGTCTCATTGATCGATGTTTGGGATATAAACTCCAGGAGGAAAACCCAGACCCTGCAAGCCGCTCAAGGAGGAATTGATGCCCTTGCTTTCGGCCCCGACGGGACACTCCTGGCTTCCGGTGCTGAAGGCAATTCGGTGAGGACTTGGAATTGGTCCAAGGAAAAGTTGAAATCTGATTTCCAGGGGCACAAGACCTATTTGGAAAACGTAGCATTTGACCCTTCTGGCCGCTGGCTGGTCTCTGCCGATAATGGCGAGAAGGCGTTCGTGCGCGATGCGAGCTCATATCAACAAATCGCTGAACTCGACCACAGCCGAGCCATCGCTTTCGCGCAAGACGGCCTGACCCTGGTTTCGGCGGGTGCGAGCGATGTCGTGTTCTGGGACACCGGAACCTGGCGAGTCACGCGCAGGTTACAAAGCACCCAAAAGAACATCAATTGCCTGGCGGTGCACGATGGGATCGACCGGCTTGCCACGGGTAGCTTCCAGTGGGCCGAGTTGTGGGAGCTGAAAAGCGGTCGAGACTTGGGCAAGATTTACGACGGCAACCTTTACTCGCTCTCCTTCAGTCCGGATGGCCGCTGGCTGGCGCTCGACGCACAGCACGCCCTCCAGTTGCGCGACGCGAAATCAGGACGTGTTCTCTGTAGCGCTGCAAGACTCACTCGTGATGCGAATTTTAGTCCCGACGGCCGCTGGCTGGCAGCCGGGGTCGGCCCCAACGTAGAGCTTTGGAGCACTAAAACATTAGCTGCGGTCTGCGGCACCTGGCAGCAGTAGGGTTTCCATCTCGAGAACCCACGGCGTTGCAGCGGGGGTGTGGGGCCAGAACGGGTTGGGGTAGAGGAAGCGGAAGGTTAAGATGTAGGGGTTGCTTGCGTTACAGCCTTCCAGTGGTCAGGGAGTAGTTCGGCGATGCGGGCTCTGGGGTGAGCCGCGATGCGGCCGAAGAGGTCGCGGAGGTAGGCAAACGGGTCCATGCCGAGGCGCTTGCAGGTGGCGATCAGACTGGTCAGCACGGCGGCGGTACGGCCGCCCTTATCGCTGCCGTAGAACATCCAGTTCTTGCGTCCCACCGCGACCCCGCGTAGACTCCTCTCGGCGCCGTTGTTGTCGATCTCCAGATCGCCGTCGTCGCAGTAACGGGTCAGGGCCTTCCAATTCGACATCGTGTAGGCGATGGCCTCTCCCTCGGGACTCTTGGGCAGCACCCGCGGCTGCTCTCGCTCCAGATAGGCGTGGATATCGTCCAGAATCGGTTTCGATTTCTCCTGGCGCAGCGCTCGGCGGGCCTCTCCGCCGAGCTTTCCATCGCGGGCCTTCCGCTCCACGTCGTAAAGCAGGCGGACATAGGCGAGCATTACTGTCGAACGCATCAAGTCAGAAGACTGCGCTTCAAAAAACCGCCGCCTCGCGTGGGCCCAGCATCCTACCTCGGCGATGCCGCGCTCGGGCTCCTGATAGAAATAATCGTAGCCGGAGTACGCGTCGGCCTGCAGGTATCCCCGGAACTCCTTCAGGAACGCCTCCGGCCCATCCCGGCTACGGGTTGGTGTGTAGTCGTAAACCGTGTACGGATGCTCGTCATCCCCAACATAGGTCCAGATTCGCCCTGTGCGGGTGCGCGGCAAGTCTGGGTCCAGCACCGGGACGGGCGTATCGTCGGTCTGAACCGCTTTCGAATCCAATACCTGCTCTTTCATCAGCTCGTAGAGCGGGATCACCAGATCGGCGCAACCTCGCATCCAGTCGCACATCGTCTGGCGCGGCAACTCGACGCCCTGGCGGCGGAAGATTTCTTCCTGGCGGTTCAGGGGCACATGATCGCCATACTTGCTCACTGCCACGTGCGCCAACAGCCCTGGTCCCGGCAACCCTTTTTCGATCGGCGCCAAGGGTTTTTCTGCCGTCACGACGGTGCATGCTTTCGGGCAGGCGTATTTCTGGCACGCTTCTTCGATCACCACCAGCGAGGCCGGCACGTATTCCAGCCGCTCGCTGACTTCTTCCCCAATCCGCTTCAACTCCTCCTGGCATTCAGGGCATTGCCGTTTCGCTTCCTCGAGATCGTAGACCACCCGCCGCCGCTCCAGCGTCTTGGGCAGCCGCTGTCGGCCATGACCCTGGTGCTTCCCCGCGCCACGTTGTGCTTTCTCCTGCGCGGCCGACGCTTCCGGCTCAGGCGGAGCCTCTCGACCGGCACTGACCAGGGCGACCGCAAACAGAAAAAGCTGATTCTCATTCACCCGTTCGCGTCGTGGCCCATAGCGCGCTCGCAACAACTGCTCCACCCAGTGCTGCAGTTGCCGCAGCTTCCGCTCCCGCTGCTCGGCTTCCTCCAGCAGCCCGATCACCATCTGCCGCAAGGCCGAGGGGTCCTGCGGCAACTGCTTGGGATCAACCTCCACTGGCGCGCTTCTCCTTCTCCCGCTCTGCCCGTTCCCGCTCAATCTCCAACGCCACCCACTCGTTGATCAGTTCCCGCAGCCGCTTGTAGTTCGCCACTTTCCGGCGCATCGGCTCGACCTGTTCGGGCCGCAGGAAACGCGTGCTGCCCTTGCCCTGCCAGGTGAAGCTCAACTGGTAATACGGCCCATGCTTCTGAGGCTTCTTCGGGTCCTTGCAGCGGCAGCCCGGCTGGCCACACACATTGTACTGTTCGGTGATGCTGCCTGGATGCAGGGGCCCCAGTTCCAGCAGTTGCCGTTGGAGCCGAACGATACGCCGTTGAACTTGGGTCAAATCCATCATGCCGATAGACATATCATGTCTATCGGAAGCTGTCAACAAAAAAATGACCCCTCGGCGGAAATTATTTCTTCTCCGCCTCCGGCGTAGCTTCCGACGAGGTTGCCGCCGGCAGGCTATAGCGCTTCCGCCTCCGGCCGCGGCTTAGGTCGATCCCTTCCAATAGCACGGCCAGTTCCCAGGCCGCAATCTCCTTCCGCCCCGTCTCGGCAAAGGGAAACTGAAACGTTCCCGCCTCTAATCGCTTGTACCAGATCGCGCAGCCGTCCCGGTCCCAATACAGGATCTTCACCCGGTCCGTTCGCCGGTTCGAAAACACCAGCAGGTGGCCGGCGTAAGGGTTACATCCAATCACATGCTCGGCCATCATCGACAACCCATCAAAGGAGCGACGCATGTCGCACGGGACCGTGCACAGGTACACCTTGATCGCTGCCGGAAAACTCAGCATCGCGGCGGCTCCAGAGCGGCCAAGACCGCACGCAAGGTCTCCTCCTCCACGCCTTTTCGGATGCGCAGCTTCCGCCCGTCACCCAGCACCAACTCGATCCCGGCATCCGTCGCTCCCCCTTCCTCGCTCACCAGAGCAAAACTGGCCGGCCTCCCGTGGCCACCGGGTTTCGACGTCGTCCCGGCCTGCCGACTGGCCCTGAGCTTGTGTTGCCACCAGTAGAACTGGCTCTCTTTCAGCCGGCGCTGCCGACAAAACTGCCGAATCGATATCCCGCTCTGCGCCGCCTCACTGATCGTCCTCTGCCAATAACGTGCCTTCTCCGCGTCACCCTTTCCGCTGTCGCTCATCCCACACCTCCGCGTCTGATTCACACATGCGCGCTCGACGCATGTCCTGGAGATCATCTGGGAGGAGTATTAAGCGGGAACTTCAATTGAGGAAGATGGGTTCACCGGACGGATACGTTGATCGGCCTACCATCGAGTTCGGGGCAGAGGGCCTGCCTCAGGCAAGTCACCAAGCCACATTCGCCTGAACGGGAATTCAGGGCAGGGTCCAGCCCTGCCGGAAGTTGACCTTTACCTTGAAGGTCAAGTATCGCTGACCCCTTCCCATGTCGGCGAGGGGATGTCGAACGTCCCTCAATGGTGCATTTGCATCCTCAGGTTCGAGCTTGCGTCCCACAATTGACGAAAGAGCTAACAGAAAGCCAACCATAGAGTGTCGCTCAGCCGTGGCAGTATTGACCACCCTGCCGTCCATATAGCGCCTGCCTCGCAACAATCCTCCGATAAACCCCTCTCTCCCGCTTAAGAGTCACCCGTAATATTTCCACACAGATGAATTGAATCTGCGCGATAGGCCCCGTTGGTCTCTGGTTCTGCCCCGCAGACTGTGGGCGACCATGGGGTTTGCCTTGCTGGCCAGCGTGGCTATCCCAACAACCAGTGTAAGCGTTAAGCAGGGTACTTCTACACCTGGGGGTTCCAGAGGGTTAGACTGCACCCGGGGCGTTGGTCAGTTCATGTGTGTCCTGGCTGAATCCTTCGCTGTAGTTCCCGCAAGGTGTGTCCAGATTCTCGCGAATAGGATTCGCCAGAGGTTCAATCGATACAACCAAACCCCTAAACAAGTGCCCAAGGTATTTGTGATGACATCTGTGGTGCCGGAATCCCGCGTTGGCAGGAATGCCTGAAGGCATTCGATCGTAAGGCTGACTGTGAACCCTAGAAGGATTGTGACCAGTGCTGCCCTTTTGATCCGTCCGGCCAGCGAAAAGCAGGCGCAGAAAAAGAACCCCAAAGGAACAAAACCCGCAACGTTGACCAGCGCGTCCTCCCAATAGCTCCAACCTGGACGGAATTCCTCCCAGAATGGGCGTAGGAGGGCCTGATCCAAAACCAGAAAACGGTCCGGAATGTACAAGTCGGTTCCCGAGGGCACTTGGTTATGAATGACACGCCCCGCGCGTTCATCAAACAGATAAAGCGCCACGGCACGCTCACTTTGGGAAACGTCCGGTCGTCCCTTTTCTATCCATGTCTCATAGTGGTGAAAGACCTGCGTCGGAGAGATCTCTTGGTCATAGAAGGCAAGCCCCTGCAAAACACCTGACCAGCTATTACCTACTCTGGGCAAGTTGGCGATGACGAGTTCGCCGTCAAAATCCTGGCTGGAGAGCGGAAACTTGGCGGCGGTTCGGGCCAGCGCACCATCAATATAGACTGACGTCTGCCCTCCCTTTGACGTAACCGTTACGAACAACGGCTTTCCCCGGCGGAAAATGTCGGCAACATAGTAGAGTCGGGTGGTTCGGGTTCGATAGCGCCCGTTGCGAATGTCACTTCGCAAGGCAAGGTCAGTAAGGGATTGGTACAGCGAGAACTGGCGAGGGTTCCCTGGAGCATAGAAGGCGAAGAGAGTTCCCGAGGCCGCAGTGAGATCAGGCTCGAACCAGATCTCCAGGCTGCATGCGGTGTCCGCTGGCGCACTCGCCGCCTTGAATTTGCCGGAACTCAGTATCGTCCCATGACGACCAAGGTGCAGGCCGTTGCCCCCAGCGACCCATGTCACCTGATTCCTGGGAGAGTGAAAGGGCCAGAGCCCTGCCACCAAGAGGCCCCCTAAGACCAATCCGCAAGCCACGCCGAGGAGCTTCGAGCTTGTCACTTCCCAGTTAATCTGGCCGATCTTTTTTTGAATTTCGGAGGTAATACGCGGTCGGCCAAATCTGGCGTCATCTTGTTTCTTTTGAATCATCGGGTTCGCCAGCAAACTCTCTTACAGGAAAAACGGAACACGGACTCTACCATATCATGAAAGCTCTGGTTTTTGTCCATTCCTCCCATGGGCAGTGGTGTCCTAATATGCGACGTAGGGCCAGGGCTTGCCCCGGCCTGGCCACCCCACCATGGCGGGGGGCGGCCCTACATTGGGACACTACCGCCTGGCCGCGTAGCGCACGGGTGTAACAACTTTGATTCGGTTCCTCAGTTCGTTGGAGAAGACAAAAAGATGGCCGCTGAAGGGCTATGTGTCGTGACACATAGCCTTTTTTATGTGGCGGGAGAGAATCTGTGGCGCCGACGGGGCGCTCCCATGAAGGGCCTTCGCTAAATCATATTCAGTCGACACATATTCTTCGGCGATCCTTCCTTTCATAGACCAGGCAATCAGCCGGGTCGTTTAGGAGGGAAGGACATGTTGAACCGTTATTTCAAGTATCCCGGTGTGCTGCGCCGCATGCGGCTTGGGCCGCTCCGTACCGAGATCGATATCGTCGCCGACGATCTCGAGCGCGCCGGCTACACGTACTTATCGGCGAAGCGCTATTTGAGTCTGATTGCGAGCTTCAGTCGCTATGCGCTGAAGTCAGGTTGCGTTCGGGTTCAGGCGGTTGATCATCCTCTGGTCGAGCAGTACTTGGGCCGCCCTTCGCTGTCGTGCAGCACCGCCTCTACCGCCCGCTCGGCCTTGGGCCATGTGCTCCGCCGACTCGGCCGACATGCACGACCCGTCCACCTGTCAGCGTCGGAACGACGCGATGCAGTGCTTTTGGCTAGGTTTGATACCTACCTGCACGACGTTCGCGGTCTGGAAGCTAAGTCTCGCGAGGAACTCCTTCGTGCAGCGCGGCGCACGATCGTCTGGTACCGCGAAGCCAGGCCGTACCAACCGCTGTCGCGCTTCTCGGCTCAAGACGTCTTGGCGTACGCCTTCTACGCCACTCATCGCTGCACGTCGCACCGAACCCGGTCCGCAGCGATGTCACACTTGCGGAACTTTCTCCGATACCTCCATTGGTCGGCGATCTGCGGCGAAAACTTCTCGCGCTATGTGCCACGAGTGCCAATCTGGACTATGGCGGGCATTCCGGAGTATCTCCCGTGGGACGATGCCCGTCGGGTGATCGACTCAATCGATATCTCCGACCCAGTGGGCAAGCGTGATCGGGCGTTGCTGACGCTTGTGGCCACCACCGGTATGCGAAATGCTGAGCTTCGGCGTCTCGAACTCGGCGACATCCGATGGCGGGAAGGCGAAGTACAACTGCGCCGAACCAAAAACCGCCGGGACCGTATCGTGCCGCTGCTCACAGAAGCGGGCCGCGCCCTCTCGGACTATCTCCTCCACGGCCGACCACCGACGCCGGAACGGCGGATCTTCCTCTGCCATCGTCCGCCTGTCCGGCCATTCCGGACCAGCGGGACGGTGTCGTCCATCGTCCGTCGGCGTCTCGCCCGACTGGGGATCCGTCCGGTACGCGCCGGGACGCACTTACTGCGTCACAGCCTCGCCACCCGGATGGTACAGCAGGAGCGTCCCGTCAAGGAGGTCGCCGATCTGCTCGGACACCAACACATTGACACGACGGCCGTGTACGTGAAGGTCGCCCTGCCGCAGCTCGCGATGGTGGCACTTCCGTTCCCCGGAGGTGCAGCGTGAAAACCTTTGCCTGCCGTCTGGTCGACCACATTAACCGTTACGTACAGCTCCGCCGCTCGCTCGGATATTCCTTCGAGACGCAAGCGGCGACGCTGCAGGCGTTTGGCCGTTTCGTGAAGCGCCGGGCGGAGCCTGGGCCATTGACCCAGCATCTGGCCCTCACCTTCGTGCTCGGGTACCAGGTCACCCCAAACGTCCGGGCGCGACGCTACGCCGTCCTGAAGAACTTCGCCGACTGCTTCGCGGTCTTCGATTCCCGTACCGAAGCTCTAGACCCGCAGGTGCTTCCGCGTTCGCGGGCCATCCCGCCTGCTCGCCTCCTAGAAGAAGGGGAACTCGCACGGCTGCTGCAAGCCGCTCGGGAAATCTCACCACTCCACCCCATGCGAGGGTTCACGCTGTTCACTATCATCGGTCTCCTGGCGAGCACCGGCCTGCGCTCTGGAGAGGTCACACACCTGGATCGTGGTGATGTGGATCTCGAACGGGGCATCCTTCGAATTCGTGGCACCAAATTTCGTAAAAATCGCCTCGTCCCCGTCCATCCCACCACTCTCGAGGTGCTGCGCACCTACGTCAATGCGCGCGATAAGGCCTATCCTCGAGCGAGCTCGCCGGCCTTCTTCCTGAGCCTGCGAGGTGACCGTTGGTCCCAGTGCGGGTTCGGCGACACCTTTCGTCAAGCCCGCGCGAAGGCGGGTCTCGACCAAGGCCCCCCTCGAGGGCTACGGCCGCATGATTTACGTCATCGGTTCGCGACGACACGATTGGTGACTTGGTATCGAGAGGGAGTGGATGTGCAGGCGCGCTTGCCGCTGCTCGCGACGTACCTTGGCCACACCCGCTATAGCGATACGGCCTACTACATCACGGGCACCCCTGACCTCTTAGGCCTGGCCGCCAGTCGCGCGTTCGGGCCCGAAGGAGGTGAGCGATGAGCAAGCCGCCCAATCTGGCTGTCCTCCTGGAGTCGTTCTTCCGACGTCGGCTCATCGAACAACGCAACGTGAGTCCCTTGACTGTGGCTGCCTATCGGGACGCGCTGCGGCTCCTGGTACTCTATGCTTCTCGGCAGGCCAAACGAGAACCGTGTCGTCTCGAGGTGCGGGACCTTGGCCGGGATGTTGTGCTGGCGTTTCTGGAGCACATGGAGCGAGACCGGGGAAATGGGCCCCGCACGAGAAATGCGCGACTCACCGCGATCCGGTCCTTCTTCCGTCATGTGGCGGCCAGCGATCCCGGGACCCTGGCCATCGCCCAGCAAGTGCTTGATATCCCCTCGAAGCGTACGGTCTTGAAAGCCCCGCGCCACCTGTCAGCCACAGCTGTCAACAGCCTGCTGGATGCGCCGGACCAACAGACCCCGTTGGGGCGCAGGGATTACACGCTCCTGCTATTCCTGGCTCGCACCGGCGCTCGTGTGTCCGAGGCAATCGGCGTCGACACCGCTGATTTGCGGCTGGATCGGCCGCCGCACGTGCTGCTGCGCGGCAAAGGTCGAAAAGAACGCTTGGTTCCGCTTGCACCCGATCTCGCGCGAGCGCTGGAGACCTTGCGCAAAGAACGCGGCCTCGGCTACCACGAGCGCGAGCCGGTTTTCGTCGGCGCACGTGGTGGACGGCTCACGCGGTTCGGCGCGACCCATGTGGTTCGTCGGGCAGTACGGCGTGCAGTCGTGCACGTTCCCGACCTTGCCCGAGAAAGGGTCTCGCCTCACCTCTTTCGACACGGCCTGGCAATGCAGCTACTCCGGGCGGGCACGGACTTGGCGACGATCCAGGCGTGGTTAGGCCACGCGAATCTCAGTACGACACATCGGTACGCCGAAGCGGACGCCGCCATGATGCGGCGCAGCTTAGAACTGGCCGGCGTGACGTCGCGACCGGGGAAGCGTTTCAAGCCGAAAGACTCCGTTCTTCACATCCTCGAAAGCTTGTAATCATATGTGGCGTATCGGAACGCTCGAGCATCTCGATCGCGCAGTGTGCGGCCCCTCGCCCTGCGTACCCGCCACATATCGCGGCCCGCCACATAACAAGGGGTCTTGTTGCAGCGTCGTCTGCACGTAGCCCTAACCGTCGCCGAAGTACCACACCCTACCCCGGTTCGCGTCGCTGCCTAGAGAGTTGTGCCAGGAATTATTAGCCGTCAAGATTCAAGTGAGGAGCAAGAGGAAACAGTTTGTAGCTGATTCAGGATTTCTGAGTAGTGCTGACTAAGGTACCGCACGATCCGTACGTTGTTGAGCAGCTTCTTCAGGTAACCACATGCGAGTACCAAGTTGAGCGCTTCGTTGCCATAGGTTCCTTCGACGGCCCTCAAGTCGCCCTGAAGCACTTGCATTTCCTTCTCCATTTTGTTGACCTGTTCTGGAGTCAGCCTTTCGATGATCTTCGACTTGTCGGGATCGATGAGCATCTCCGGATGAGTGGACGCGAGCAGCGCTTTGGTGTACGGAACCCCGAAGTTGTTGGCGGCAGTCATAAGCTCGGCAACCTCGATCTGCCGCATTGGTTTCATCTTCTTCAAATACGCGAGCGCCTTCAGTGACACTTGCCGGTGTTTGAGTATGTTGGCTGCCTCCTTACAAATCCCCTCCAAGAGGTCCCGCTTCTGACGAATCCGAGCGACATCCACATTCAGGACTTTTGCGATCCGTTCCTCGGATACGCCACTCCTAATGGCATTAAGTATCATCATGTGTTCCTGAATCGTCGAGATTCGGTTGACACGTTTGTTGTAGGTGTAGGCCTCGTCGTCAGTCGAAACCAAGCAGGGAGCGTGGGTTGCGCCGATCTGTTTCAGAGCTTCGAGCCTCACGTGTCCATCCAGCAGGAAATAGCTTTCTGACTTGCCGTGCTCTGGGAACACGATTAGGGGTTCGATAATTCCGATCTCGCGCACCGATGCAAGCACCTGCTGATACTTCTGCGCGGCCCTCAGTGAGGGGCTCAACTGTTTGAGTGGCAGGATGTTGGCGACCGGCACAACCAGGCCATTCGGACTAAACCCCAACGATACTTGCTTGGTCATGTTCAACCTCTTTGGCTCTCTTGGATTCGTCCTGCCAGATAAGCGGGCAGGGAATCCAGCCCCTCAGCACGCAGTAACGTCACGAAGTTGTCGTCTCCAAACAGCTTCCTGAGTGCGGAGACGACAAACAGCAAGCGGTTTTCTGTCAACTGGGCCTTCTTCACGAGCAGCTTCTGTCGGTCTGCCTCATGGCGGTAAGCTCGGACCAATGATCCGGCGGATGGTGGACGATCATTTTTCGTGGGCCCCGTTTTCTCCAATCTCTTACCTTTGGCGTTGCGCAGTTCTATGATGCGCCGCACAGCAAGCAGCTTACGGCCTCGAAGGGTATGGCCTTCGTATGCTTCACAAAGGACCTGCTGAATGCCCGCTTCATCAGCGTTCGCAATTTGAATGGCCACCGAGAGCGGGATCCGTCCCTTTTCCACAGCACAAAGGAGACGTTCCTCTCCGTGCGCCAAGAGGTTCGTGATTCCGGCCACATAAGTGTCGCTGAGGTCAGTCTTCTCCGCGATCTGTCCGGGCCTGTAGCCCCTCGCCTTTAAATTGCCAATCTCGCGCAATAGTTCGAGCGGAGAATGTCTGCGCCTCGCGACGTTCTCGACCAAGCTCATCAGGAAGCATTCCTCCTTGGGGGCGTCGATCACGATCGCAGGGATCTCAGTCTGTCCGAGCGCCACAAACGCCTCTAAGCGGCCCTGGCCGCACACGAGGTCGTATGGCTTTCCGTCCGGCGTCTCAAAACGACGCGCAACGGTGATTGGCTTCTTGAGGCCCAGGCTGGAAATGTTCGAGACGATACCCTGAAAGGCGATCTTGTTGCGGCTTCGTGAGTTAAGAATATTGATTTGATCGATTGGAATCATCTGGACAACTGGAGCTGAGTCGTTCATGCTACCTCCCAAAGGCGGGTCCGCCTTGCCATACCGAAGAAGTAATCCAGAGTATCGAACCGATAGGCGTCCAAGATCAGGCCGTTGTCCTCGCGCAGCAGAAGTTTCTCAAATGTCATGTCGATTTTAGGCAGCAGGTAGTAGTCAAGCGCTGCACGGTTGTCGGCGTCTAACCGTACGGCAACGGTGATATCGGGGACGAGGCCGGAGTCGAGCCGAACGAGCCAGCGGTACGAACCAGCGTAAGTGAGTCGGCACCGGGCGATGACAAGGGACGCGGTGAACTCATCATTCACAGTCAGTAAGTCGGTAGAAGGATCACGACTGATTACGCCCCCCAGCTCACAAATGCGCTCGACCACATCCTCAACCACGGCGGGGTACATTAACCGCAGTTGCTTGTTTGTTTCAATATACTGGTAGTCGCGGTCGGGGGTGTACCCGATAAGCTTGTATGCCCGAATCAGGCTGCCGAAACGAGCTTGATACGCGTAACTGGACGGAAGATCCTCCCTTTCATCAATGAGCCGACTGGACAATCTTCCCTCGCGCTCCATAAGACGGCGGAGTCGATCTAACAATTCCTCGTCAGTGGACTTTTTCTGGGATTCCTGAATGATTGCTTGTGCTTTGAAGAATATCTCCTGGGACACAATTGGTTCAAAGGCTGTATCCCTACGAACCCACATCTCGGGTGGATTCATCACGCGCCTTTGCCTCAGCTTCCACGAAATCCGGTTATAGACGTTATTGCCGATATATTTCTCATTCGTCAATATTTGATGCACTGCCCGCCGCGTCCAAGTCCGTCCCCCCTCTGTCGTCAGGCCTTTCTCGTTCAAGCTTCGTGCGATCTCTGCCTCGGACTTTCCTTCCTCGACAAACGCACGGTACATCTCCCGGACAGCCTCTACCTCATCTGGGGGACCCGGGACCAAAATGACTCGGTCGGTCTGAATGCTTTTGCATTCCCCTCGCTCCAGCCTGCCCTTGTATACACCGTTTGCGTCCCGCAGCATTCGTCGAAGTCCAAACCCAGGCGAGCTACCTTGACGAAAGCCAAGCTCGATTAGGCGGCAATGCCCGATAAAGACCTTGGCCGACAGCTCGCGGCTGTACTCGCCAGCCATTGCTCGCTTGACGCCTTTGACGATCGTCGAGACGGGACTGCCATCGTTCTCGAATTGTTCCGCACAGTAATGGACTCCGATCTTTGCACGCCGGCAAATGTACTCGTAGTAAGCGCTTTCATCGGCATCCTGGAACCGCCCCCAGCGGCTAACGTCGTAGACGAGGATCGCGCTGAAGTTGGCTTGGCCTGCTTCCACGTCTTGGATTAGTTGCTTCAAAGCGTTCCTGCCGTCAATGTGAAGGCCGCTTTTGCCGAGGTCGGCGTAAGTTCGGACGATCGTCATCCCGTGCCTTTGGGCATGTCGGCGCGCATTTAAAAACGTAGAAATTTGAACAGAGGCCGGTTGCCTGGGCGCAGGTGAAGAATCAGGTTTTCGAGTTTGAGGAGTTGGTGGCGGGAGCGGGGTGAAGAGGCACTTTGGTGCGC
>Ga0208188_1000057_pt1 | contig 96712 bp, 84 predicted proteins | sample June2015DPH_8_50_FD_184698 | JGI IMG/M metagenome (GOLD analysis project Ga0208188, IMG submission 184698) | Peatland microbial communities from SPRUCE experiment site at the Marcell Experimental Forest, Minnesota, USA - June2015DPH_8_40... | ecosystem: Environmental > Terrestrial > Soil >...
GGGTGCGGATGTCACAATCCTCTACCGCCGCGAAAAAAAGGATATGCCGGCAGCGGAAGAGGAAATCCTCGCTGCTGAAGATGAAGGAGTCAAAATTCAATTTCTGGTCGCCCCGTTGAGGCTCGAAGAGAAGGATGGCAAGGTCTGCGGGATTACCTGTGAGCGCATGGAACTCAGCGAGTTTGATAAGAGCGGGAGAAAGATACCTGGCGCGCTTGAGGGATCTGCGTTCACCCTCAGTGTGGATGCTGTTGTTTCGGCCATCGGCCAGGTGCCGGATATGACCTTTGTCCAAGAGGACAGCGGAGTTAGTGTCAGCAGGTGGTCGACGTTTGAGCTGGCATCTGGAAGCAAGTCCCAAATGAAAAATCCGAAGTTCTTTGCTGGAGGCGATGCCCTGACAGGGCCGGACACAGTGATCGGCGCCATTGCTGCAGGACACCAGGCGGCGCGTGATATGGACGGCTACATCAGAATGATCAACGGTGAACCGGCATACGTGGAACCACCGGAAGAAGAGATCATGGTGCCGTTCGCCATTGACGAGGAATCTATAGAGGCGTCGCAAGCAAAGATGCCGGAGTTGGACGCCCTAAGGAGGAGGCGTGACTTCGAAGAGATCGAACTGGGCTTCGAGAGGATGCAAGCTGTGAAGGAGGCAAGCCGCTGCCTGCGATGTGATGCTGAAATTCCCTGATTCTTCTGAATCCTGATGTGAAAAGTGAGTAACTGTTGCTGTTACCATAAGAAACAAAACATCATATATCATCAGCTCATCATAAAGGGAGAAGTCACAAACGATGATGGTCAATATAACAATGAATGGCCAAAAAGTCAGCGCGCCGCCCGGCAGCACGATTCTCCAGGCTGCCAAACAGGCGGGTATAGACATCCCGACCCTGTGCGACCATCCTGCACTGATTCCGATCGGTGCCTGCCGAATATGCGTTGTGGAGGTTCAAGGACAGCGCACTTTAATAACGGCATGCACTTTCCCTATCACTGAGGGAATGGTAGTTGAGACAGAATCTTCACAGGTGGTTAGTGCGCGAAAATTCATCCTTGACATGTTGTTTTCGGAACGAAACCATTACTGCCCGTTTTGCGAGGCGTCCGGGGACTGCGAATTGCAAAAGCTGGGGTATCGCTATGGTCTGGATCACTGGATTTACCCAACTTATACAAAACCCTTCCCTATAGATGCCTCACACAAGCACTTGATGATGGAACATGGCCGGTGCGTCCTCTGCGGCCGGTGTGAACGCGCGTGCAGCGATCTTGTCGCTAATCACACGCTGGGTTTGCGAAACCGCGGCAATGCGGCCATGATCCACTGCGATGCTGATCTACCCTGGGGCGAGTCTTCCTGTATCTCCTGTGGTACGTGTTCACAAGTATGTCCTACAGGCGCCATATTCCATCGCCGAAGCTCCTTCATGGGCCGTGACGTGCAGACGGAGCAAATCAAGAGTACCTGCAACCAGTGCAGCATGGGATGCGGCACGGAAATCATCACCCGTGCCGGCAATGTCCTGCGTATTCAGGGCGATTGGGACGCAAAGGTCAGCGGCGGACGGCTTTGCGAATACGGTCGCTTTCGTGTGCTGTACGATGAGCGCCAGCGAGTCACCAGGCCCCTGCTCCGACGAGGAGGCAAACTTGAACCGGTAAGCTGGGATGAGGCGTTGCAGGCAGTTGCCGATCGTATTGGCAGGGTTAATGCCTATGAGCTTGGAGTGTTGACCTCCAGTAACTGTACAAATGAGGCGCTTTACCTGCTGGGCAAGTTGTTTCGTCAAGAACTGAAGGCAGCCAACGTTGGCTTGCTCAACACCGTTGCTCCGAAGTTGATTGATAAACCGCAAGGGTCGCTTGCCGAGGCCGCCAGGAGTGATGTCATTCTTGTAGTGGGCGCCAATCCGGTCAAGGATCAGCCGGTCTTATCCTTCCTCGTCAAACGTTCCGTTGACAAGGGTGCGCGGCTCGTGGTGGTGGACGGCAAAGACAATGGGCTGGCACCGTTTGCATCCATGACCCTGGAAATGTCTGAAATCAATAAGGCCATCGAGGTCGCCGAGCGTGCACAACAGCCTATCGTGCTGTATGGGGCGGGTGTTACAGAGGAGGCTGCCGGCGCCCTTAAAAAGTTGTATGGCAAGGCTGCTTTCGTGGCACTTGAGCCTGGTGTCAACACCCATGCTGCGGTGGCCTTCGGATTTGCTAACGGCTTCAGGCCGTCAACCGTAAAAGTGCTGTACGCTTTGCTCGGTGAGCAGGACTGTGACGGCATGGATGTGCTGAAGGATGTCGATAAGGACGCATTTATCGCCGTGCAGGCCAGCTTCATATCTCCACTGACCGAGCAGGCTGACGTGGTGCTGCCGATGGCAATATGGTCCGAGCGAGCAGGCAGCCTGACAAATACAGAGGGCCGCGTGCAGAAAGTTAACAAAGCGGTAGAGCCCGCGGGAGAAGCCAAGCCGGACTGGGAAGTCCTCTCCTTACTCGCAGAAAAACTGGGCAAGAGACTTGGGGCTTCGTTGGACGAGATTTCGGTTGCGGCGTCCGAGCAACTCAAGTGAAAGGAGAATGAATGATGGCAAAAGTCAAGATAGCCACTGACTGGCTGGCCGGCTGCGCAGGATGTCATATGTCGATATTGGACATAGATGAACGCATCGTTACGCTGTTGGAAGCGGTGGAAATTACATCGAGTCCGGTGACGGATCTTAAACACCCGCCCAAAGAAGGTGTAACCGTGGGCATTCTCGAAGGGGCAATCTGTAACACACACAACATCGATGTTGCCAAACAGATGCGGGAGCGATGCCAGATTCTTATCGCCCTTGGCGATTGTGCCACTTTTGGAAATGTACCTGCCATGAGGAATCTGGTGGGCACGGCTGAAGCATTGAAGCGTGCCTATCTGGATGCGGAGAGTGTGGTAGATGGACTCATCCCTGATTCCCCTGAGCTCGGGAAGCCCCTCGACATGGTCACAGGCATTGGCGACGTGGTGAAGGTTGATCTCTTTATACCCGGCTGCCCACCGAGTGCCGATTCCATTTTCTTTGCGTTATCGGAACTGCTTGCAGGGCGCGTCCCCGTGATTTTGACACCGCAATATTTCAAATATGATTAGAGGAGAAGAGCATGGGTCCTCGAAAGATAACCATCGAACCTGTGACACGCATCGAAGGTCACGGGCGGGTCACGATCCACTTGAATGAACAGGGCGAGGTGGAACAGACGTTCTTCCACGTGGATGAATTCCGCGGTTTGGAGAAATTCTGCGAAGGTCGTCCATACTTTGAGATGCCGGAAATCACTCAGCGCATCTGCGGTATATGCCCGGTAAGCCATCATCTGGCCGCAGCGAAGGCGTGCGATGGCGTCGCTCGTGTCGAACTGCCACGACCGGCCAAGCTACTGCGCGAATTACTGCACATGGGTCAATTCATACAGTCGCACGGGATGCATTTCTTCCACCTGGCGGCTCCCGACTTGGTTTTGGGTTTCGACGCCGACCCTGCTATTCGCAATGTAGTGGGGATCATCCAGGCGAACCCTGAACTGGCATTGAAGGCGGTGAACCTGCGTCGCTACGGACAACAGATTATCGAGAGGCTGGGCAGAAAACGTGTTCATCCCACTTTTGCCGTTCCCGGGGGAGTGAACACAGCTCTCACTGCAAAAGACCGCGACGCAATCCTTGCCGAATTCGATACCATGGTCGAAATTGCCAAGGTGGCAGTGAGCATCGGCAAGGACTGGCTGGGAAGCAACAAAGAATTGGCTGCTAACTTCGCAAGTTTTCCCTCCAACTACATGGGTTTGGTGGATATGGAAGGGGGTCTTCAGCTCTACGACGGTGAGATCCGGGTAAAGGATTCCCTAGGCAAAATGATCGCACAGTTCAAGCCGGCTAATTACCTGTCACATGTAGGGGAGCATGTAGAATCTTGGTCATTCCTCAAGTTTCCCTTCTATCGGAAATTGGGCTGGCCGAACGGGACCTATCGAGTCGGCCCTCTGGGACGTCTAAACGTTGCGGACAAAATTGGCACGCCCATGGCGAACGCGGAGTTTAAGCTTTTCAAGCAGATCAACGGTGGCAAACCTGTTGAAGGATCTCTCTATTATCACTACGCCCGGTTGATCGAGCTTGTCTATGCCTTAGAGCGCCTTGCTCAGTTGCTGGACGATCCGGATATTATGTCCAACGATATCCGCGCCTATCCCTCACCGACCAAGCTTCCCGGCCAGGGAGTTGGCGTCATCGAAGCTCCTCGAGGGACCCTTTTCCACGATTACAGTACAGACGAAAATGGGCAATTGAGCAGGGTGAACCTCATCGTGGCCACAGGCAACAATAATTGGGCTATGCACACAGCCTCAGGACTCGTTGCAAAGGCTTGCATTGATGGCACAAAGCTGACCGAAGGGATGTTGAACCGAGTAGAAGCGGCTATCCGGTGCTATGATCCCTGCCTGTCGTGCGCCACGCATGCCTTGGGGAAAATGCCGCTGGAAATCACGCTTGTGGCGGCGGATGGGACGGTCCTGGACCGGATAGCCCGGAATGAAACAATCTGATCTGAGATGACATGAAACCTGAGAAACAACCACCTCGTACCCTGGTTATTGGTTACGGGAACATAGACCGCGCTGACGATGGTGTTGCTTTTTGCGTAATCAATGCTTTGCGACGGTGCCTGGGTCAAAAAACATTGAGCGAGGACAACACCGGCTTAGATGAACTTGGCGCACAGGTAGATTCTATCTTTCTGGTTCAACTTGCGCCGGAGATAATAGATGTGTTGGCTGATTACCGCCAGGTCATATTCGTAGACGCACATGTTTATGAGGGCGCGGACAATCTCCATTGCGCACCCATATCTCCGGCATACGCACCGTCTACATTCACTCACCACATGACCCCGGCGATGATTCTTGCGCTGCTCAAACTACTGCACCATGAGGGACCCACTGGACACCTTGTATCTATCCGCGGTTACGATTTTGACTTCCACCGTGACCTTTCTGCAGATACCAAGGCCCTTGTGGAACCGGCAGTGGAATATATCCTCCGAATGGTGACTGCGTTGCCTTTCGGCATAAGTGCATGAAAAAGGCCAAGAGTTCGTCCGTAGTCTGTTGCTACCGGAAAAGAGCGGTAAATGTGCAATAACGCCAGAACCTGTATCTTCGCTTCAGAAAAGGAGGAATGACATATGATTTCAGTAGATTCGCTAAAAAAGTTTGAGTTATTCGAAGGGTTTAGTGATGGAGACCTAAGAAAATTTGCGGACATAGGCACGGAGGAGTTTTATAAGTCGGGTGTCCTGCTATGGAAAAAGGGGGATCCGGCAAAAAGTCTCCTCCTGTTGGTTGAGGGAAAGGCCCTCATGACATTGGATATTGACACAGGACCGCATAGCCCCCCGATACGGGTCACCGTCGATATTCTGACCAAGGGTGACGGCCTGGGGTGGTCGACTGTCGTCGAACCTTATCTTTATACCAGAGCTGTGCGCTGTCTTGATGACTCGAAAGTAATTGCCTTGGACGCGGCAAAAATGAGGGAGATATTGAACGAAGACAAAGCCCTGGGATTTAAGTTTATGCATGCCATAGCAAAAGTTATACGGGACCGTCTTTCCCATACCGAGATCATACTGGTTGGTGAACGAGGCATTTCTACCTTGACAGAAATGTGAAAAAGAGCATAAATGGTAGAAGTGAGGAGGTGGTGGAATGTTCATTTCTCTCATGCTGAAATCCCGTCTGGCCGCAAGCAGAGTTGTTATATCCTCGTATGGAAGCTGTATATTTCGCACTGTGGAGCATGTTCAAACGACATTCATCGCCGAAGGAGGACCCAATGAGCCCAAGAATTCAATACGACGCTAATGCCTGGGTCGAGAAAGCAAAATCGTTTTACAGCCAGTCCGGCAAGAGGATAGCATTGGCTGAGTTCACGAACCCCAAAGGGGTATTTGTCGAAGATGAACTGTATATTTTTGTGTTGAGCGACAAGGGAACCATGCTTGCGCATGGAATCAATGAAGGATACGTGGGGGAGGACTGGATTGATGTCAAGGATTCAGACGGCAAGCCCTATATCAAGGAGATAGTCGACACTGCCAACGTTAAAGGGAGTGGCTGGGTGCGCTACAAATGGCATCATCCAATAACCAGGAAGGAGGCCCCTAAAACCGTTTATTTTGAGAAGATTGATGGCCTGATCATCTGCTGTGGTATCTATGCCGCAGAGACTTCATCGGAGGAAGGCATTCGGAGAGCAAGGATAACTGTACATATGGGTTCGTGCGGTGTCGCTGCCGGGGCTAGGACGGTAATGGATGCACTGATGAGTGAGATTGCCAATGCAGCGGCAGCAGACGTCAAGGTATCGACCTCCGGTTGTGCCGGCATGTGCAGTAAAGAACCCATGGTCACAGTGACAATGCCCGGGCAGGAGCCGATCATTTACGGACAACTGAATGCAGACAAAATGCGCCAGGTATTCAGACAACATATTCTCCAGGGAGACGTCCAGAAAACGTTTGTGGTGGCCAGAGGCTAACGTCATAGGATAATTTCTTTTGGGTATACCCCCGGCTCTGCCGGGGGAAAGCCCAAAGTCTGACATGAACAGGAGAAATCAGTCAATTAAGTTTCCCCGTGGGAGATTGCTCAGGATTTTTCCCATTTTTTCAAGATCATAGGGAACGTCCACAACCCCAAAGAATCCGTACTTCCCGAATTCTGAAACGGCCGGGTCGTCTGAATGCTTGGACGATAAGATCGCCATGATGTATGGATCTATCGCAAGTAACTCCCTCATGGCTTCCTTGCCCCCCATGCCCCCCGGCACATATAAATCCAATATGACGGCAGAAAATGGCCAGCCTTTTTCTTTTGCTGTTCTATAGAGATCGATGGCGTCCTTACCGTCCTTTGCGTATTCAACGTCGTATCCGAGATAGTTAAGGACAATACCTGCCGCATTGCGCACCGTCTCCTCGTCATCCATGAGAAGGATTCTCCCTCCTCTTGTATAACCTTGATCCGTCTTAGCTTTCTTAACAGAGGTTCCCAGAGGGGACGCTGGCAAATACACGGAAAAAGTAGACCCGGCACTCGGTTCGGATTTAACGCCAATAAATCCATGGTGTCTCTTGACGATGGAATAACAGATAGCAAGTCCCAGACCCTTGCCCCTTACGGTTGCTGTTCGCTTGGTCGTAAAATAAGGGTCCAATATTCTTTGCAAATCCTCCTGAGGGATGCCTGTACCATGGTCTTTTACAGACCATTTAACGTATTTGCCTTCTTTGAGAGGCAGACCGCTGCCTGCTGTTACGTTCACATTTTCGGCATCGATGTTTATTGTGCCGCCTTCCTGCATAGCCTCTCGAGCATTGACGACCAGATTATTGATTACCTGTCGGATCTGTACATCATCCATTTCAATAAGCCAAAGATCACCGGGCAGAGAAAATTCGCAGGTGACGTTGGAACCTGACAGAGACAGATCAACAGAATTCATTAGCAATTGTGAAATAGAACCAATTTTTCTGATGGGTTCGCCCCCTTTGGAAAAGGTGACCAGGCGATGGGCTAATTCCTTTGCCTGAAGTCCGGCCTTTTCCGCTATCTCCAGTCCTTCTCCCCAAAGCTCAAATTGTTCATCGGCGAGAGACAACTTGGCAGCAACTATGTTTCGCAACATGATAGATACCAACTTATTGAAATCATGTGCGATTCCGTCGGCAAAAACCCCAAGGGACTCGAGTTTCTTGATCATGATCAGCTGTGCTTCGGCCCTTTTCTGCTCCGTGACATCCTCGAGGGTCTCCATTGCACCAACCAGGTTTCCTTGAGAATCCCTGGTCACGGCTGCCGTAAAACGAAGCCATTTCCCACCACCTTTCAGTTCCGAGAAAAAGTCAGTTGCCTCGTAAGCCTCATCCAGCAAGCTGGACTTGGTATACTTTTCAAAATACCAGTGGGGAATCGCTTCCAGGGCCTGGTCTACCATCAGGTCCGCCAAAACTGGACGCTTCTCGCTGTAGAACGCTCTATGGGAATCTGTTGTCCCAATCACCTCTTCAGACTTGATGCCGCTGAGCTCCTCCAAGGCCTTGTTCCAGTAAATGATTATGTGATCTTTCCCGATTACAAAGGTAGGAATGGGAGAACCATGAATGATACTCTGCAACCTCAGTTCACTATTTCTTAGTGCCTGTTCACTAAGTTTATGCTCCGAGACATCCTCGAGGGTCTCTATGGCGCCGACCAGATCCCCACGAGAATCCCTGATCACAGCTGTTGTAAAACGAAGCCATTTGCCGGAATTACCCAGTCCCGGGAAAAAGTCTGTCGCCTCATATGCCTCCTTAATCAACCTGGATGTCATGTACTTATTTGAATACCATTGACTAATTGCATCCAGCGCCTGGTCCACCAGCAGGTCCGCCATACAGGGCCTCTCGCTGCTATAGAATGCCGTCCAGTGATGAGTTGTGCCGATGATTTCCTCAGCTTTAATGCCTGTAAGTTCTTCCAGTGCTGTGTTCCAGTATAATACTTTATGGTCCTGCCCGATCACAAATGTAGGGATAGGAGAACCCTGAATTATATTATGCAATCGCTGCTCACTTTCTGTCAGGTTTTCTTCCATCTGCTTGCGGTCAGTAATGTCTTTTGACGCCACTGTTACAGCTATTGTGGCTGTTCCATCAGGGCTTTTGACAGGACTGATAGTTCGGAGAAAGTAGCGATTGTCCCTCTTGCTTCTATACTCGTACTGGATAGGTATAGACAATTTAAAAACACGCTCTGCCATTTGCACAAATTCATTAGTTTCCTCTTCGGAATGGAACTCGCTATATGATCTGCCTATGATCTTGTTTTGTGGCAGCCCTAACCTTGACGATAGCTTTTCATTCACTAATATGTAGTTCCAGTCTCTGTCGATCATATACATTGGATCTGCAGTGTTGGCCAAGGAGCGATACTTTGCCTCACTCTCCAGTAAGGCATCTTCCGACTTCATGATTCCGTAAAAGAAAGTCTGAATGAATATCACACCTGCCACAATTACAATGGATGCACAAACGTCAATACATTTATTGAAATAGCTTATTCCATACATTATATTAATAGAGAAGAAAGACAATATATCTATAATGTGCCATACAGCCATAAGAGTAAATCCAATAGTTATTAGAAGCCATCCTGCACTGAACTTAGTAATTCTAATAAGCTTAAATGCTAACAGTGCTGCGACAACTAGTAGTAAACCAGAGGTGAATAAAAGTATTTCACTCATAAATCGGCTCCATCTTCCCGATCCAATAACCAATTAATATCATATCTATTCAGTAAATGTAATATCATATTACTTGTACACATTACCCCACTGTATTGCATTTAGCTCAATCTTTTTAAGTCGTCTCAGGCCCTGCTGCCGGCGCACCAAATACAATCCGTTGGCATGCGGAATAATATTCCCCAAACAATTTATTCATGAAGCCTCTTCAAAGGTGTTAACCGTGTGTGACTTTTCTATCATAATTACGGTTCATCCAGCTAACGAGTACCTCTGGGTATGTAGGCGGTAGAGGTGGAGCTTAAAATACTCCTGACCTCTGAATCCGTAAGCCTGCCTTTTGAGAGTTTTTTTTGATCGACCCCTCGACAGCGCCACTGGTGATGCGATGTTTGAAGTATCGGAGCTGAAAACGATCCTGCCGGCCACAAAATGAGTCGCTCTGTACTCAATACCCTTCAGCCCAAAAGCGTGGTAAAGTATCGAGGTGGACATGGCTCGGGCCTCCTCCGTATTGTTCGATTGCCGTCAAACAAGAACGGAACCCTGCCCTGCCATGCCCTTTTTTAGTTTTCAACTGTCCGGGTACGCGTTTACCGGAATTTTTATAATTATCACAAATGGATAATAAATTGAAGATATCATTGGCCGGGGTTCATGATCAGCATTAAACACTGTTTATTATTCGTTGATGACGGGAATTGCTTTTGCTCCTTCAATTTCCAACCAGGTCAGCAATAAGAATCTTCTTACTTTGATGTGAATTTCTGAAAAGCCTGGCCTGACTTGCAGACTGGGCGGGTAAAATATTTTGATGCCATCAATCTCGGCCGTCAGATATTTATCCCTCCCCTGGCAAGAAGGCTCGCCGGTAAAAACCGTTGGCACGTAACTTCCAGTTACGTGTTTTGAGGAACAGGGTCAGCCCCCCATGGCCGGTTCCAGTTTCATTTCGATCATTATGGAACCGGCGCGCCTGGAAATGTAATCTGTCGCCTTGTAACAGAGTTTAAACATGCGGCCCTCATGTCCATATTGACCTGCTGCTCACAACCATCAGCCAATTAGACCATTCTTTTTAAAACTCAGCCTGTATTTGCGAAGCTTTCTTAACAGGGTGGTCCGATGGATGCCCAGTGCAGCGGAAGCCAGGTGAAGATTCCCGTTGTACTGTTCCATCACCTGGGAAAGAACCTTTTTTTCAAAACAATCCACAGCGCACCTATAGTCGCCCTCCAAGACAAATGGTACTTTCGCGGCAGATGAAAGTACCATCCCCAGTTCATCAAGAACATGTTCCTTGGTAATCCTGGCATCGTCGCACAATATTACCAGCCGTTCAATCACGTTGTGCAGTTCGCGCACATTTCCCGGCCAGTGGTAATCGGTTAGCGCCTGCACTGCGGACGGGGTCAGGATTTTGTGTACATTGTAGCGGTTTGACAAATTATTCAGGGCGTAGTTCGCCAGTGCGTAAATATCTTCGGGACGCTCCCTCAGGGGCGGGATGTGAATAGGGACCACATTGAGCCGATAAAAAAGGTCCTCGCGGAATCTGCCCTCTGAAACCAAGTCGTTCAAGCTGCGATTAGATGCGGCAACAAATCTCACATCCACATGCTCGGGAATGGTGCTCCCAACGCGGTAGATTTCTTTTTCTTCTATAACCTTGAGCAGCTTGGCCTGGCCCTTCAGTGAAACCTCGCTGATCTCATCGAGGAAAAGGGTCCCTCCGGCGGCTGCCTGCAAGAAACCCGGTTTGCCGTTCTTGAGGGCCCCTGTAAATGAGCCTCCCCGGTATCCGAACAATTCTGATTCGAATAAATCCTCGGGGATAGCCGTCATGTTAACTTTAATGAAGGGCTTGCTCCTTCTGGGACTAAACTGGTGAATTACTGAGGAGAGGACCCCTTTACCCACCCCGGTTTCGCCCAAAATCAGGACGGTCACATCCATGGCCGCTACCTGAACTGCCCGCAGAAGGACCTTCTGCATGATCTTGCTCACCGCCACCATATTGTCCATGGCGGTGAAAGAAGGTGACGGATGCTCCCCGTGTTGATGCGGCTCATTGCAAAATTCGCGCGGGTAGACCGAGGTTACGACATAGATAACATCCCCGGCCTGATTGAATATGGGATTTCCGGTCACAACCACGTTTTTTGATGTGCGAAGGACCTTTTGCGGGATGGTCATGGGGGCTTTGTTTTTGAGGACGAGCAAAGAAACGGACCGGTCAAAAAAACGGTCCTCTTCGAGAGCATGCATATTCCGGCCAATGACTTCCCGCTCCTGAATCTCGGTCAGTTTCTCGTAGGCCTGATTCACACCCAGAGTCAAAGCTGAACCATCCGTAAGGTAAATGGCCGCCCCACCGGAGCTTACGACTTCTTTTCCTTCTTCGTTCAGGAGGTCCTTGATCCGGATCATCGCCGGTCCTTGCAAGGGTGAAAGGGAGGTTGGAAGAGCCGAAAATACCCCGCTTGGCACCTTTATAGCAAATACGCCGGAAAAAACAATATCCGCTGCTTTGTGCACGCCCGCACTTCAAATAGTGTGCAAAGCTGCACCACTTTCGATTTTGCATCTGCCGAACATCCGCGCAAAACCTTTTCACACATTAAATAAGCCACTTATTACAATAGTTTGGGCTGGAACCCAACCAAACGGATTTTCTCCGATTTACACATTTTCTCCATTGGCATTCTCCTTGCTCTTAAGAGATACTGTCCTACATAAAACTGAACCCGAAGCGTTCCCATCAGCCAACAATCAACGGTTAAGGAGAGTTCAATGAGCTTGTTAGGCCCTGTTTTCAAACGCGAGCCTGGCGGAAGGCAGCCCTATATCCCTCTGGGGCCTTTTCAGCTGAGACTGCCGTTCATCCACTACCGTTTTGAAGCGCCCGATTATATTCAGGGTTTGATCATGTGCGCTGTGTGTCTCGGGATCATACCCATCCTGACCGAATATCTTGGAATGCCTTTCGAGATTGCCTTAACGGTCGTTATGCTGAACGGCTTTCTCTACCTGTGGCATTCTCACCTGGGAGATCCGGTCGTGCCGGGATGGATCACCCCGGCGATCCCTCTGCTGCTTCTATGGCTTAAGACTTACCCTGAAGGTGTCCCGCGAATGCATGCGCTCATAGCCTTCGAGTGCGAGCTGGGGGTGCTTTCTCTGATTCTGGGGGCCACCGGACTGGCGAAAAAGTTCGTCGATCTTGTCCCGGACGCCCTGAAGGCGGGCATTCTGCTCGGCGCCGGGGTCGCGGCCGTAAAGCTGGTTTTTGAAGCCGGTGGCCGCTTCGATCACTATCCCTGGACAATCACGATCTCAATCGGTTTTGCATTCTTCATCCTTTTCTCAAATCTTTTCAAGTCCTTGCGCAACAAGCACAAGCTATTGACCTACCTGTCGGATCTTGGGCTTCTGCCTGCTTTGGTGCTTGCCATAGTCATTGCGCCCATTTTCCGGGAACTCCCCTGGCCCACCCTCGAGTGGGGATTTACAACCCCGCATTTCGTCACCCTTTTTACTGAGTGGACCCCTTTTTCGTCCAGAATCGGCTTTCCGCCATTTAGTCTCTACGTAGCAGCCGCTCCCCTGGTCTTTGCAACTTACATCGTCCTTTTCGGCGAACTGATTCAGGCGGAGGCACTCGTAGATGAGGCGCGGGAATATCGCCACGGCGACGAAGACGTCCATTTCGACGCAAACCGCAACAACATGATCGTCGGCCTCAGAAACATAACCATGTCGATGATGGGGCCGGATGCGTCCATGTGCGGTCCGATGTGGGCGGCCATGCAGGTGGTGGAGTGCGAGCGGTACAAGCACGGCAGGGAGGCTATGGACAGCCTTTTCGGCGGTATGGCGTCATTCCGCCTGGGCACCTTCACCGGCTACTTTCTCGCTCCGATAGTCACCCTGGTGAAGCCCATCCTGCCTATAGCACTCTCCCTGACCATGCTCGTCCAGGGCTATGTGGCCGTAAGGGTCGGAATCCTGAAGGCCAGGACGTTCAATGATCTTGGAGTGGCCGGAGTAGTTGGCGCGGTGCTCGTCTCCCGAGGGGCAGCTTATGCGTTTGCAGTGGGGATCGTCCTGTGCGCCCTGATCTACGGCAGGGATTTCTTCCGCAGATGGCCTACGTACAACAAAATCCAAGACCCCGTGTTCAACGCGAAGATATCGGGCGAGTAAATATAGGTTACAATGAAGTCTCAAACGGCAACTCGATTACTCAAGCTCAAGCTCGTTTGAAGGAAAAGCAAGGAGAAAAAGATGGCCCTTATGACAGGTGAACAGTACGAAGAGAGTTTGCGCAAATTGAATATGAAGGTCTACTTACTCGGTGAGATCGTGAAGAACCCGGTCGATCATCCGATCATCCGGCCTTCGATGAACTCTGTGAAACTCACATATTCTCTTGCCCAGGCCCCTGAGCATGAAGACCTCATGACCGCAACTTCCCATCTGAGCGGCAGCAAAATCAATCGGTTCTGCCACCTGCACAGGAGCACCGACGATCTGGTCAGGAAGGTGAAAATGCAGCGCCTTCTGGGGCAGAAGTCAGGAGCGTGCTTCCAGAGGTGTGTCGGAATGGACGCGATCAACGCCGTGGACAGTGTCACCTTCGAGATGGATCGGAAGCTGGGCACGAAATACCATGAGCGGTTCAATAAGTTCCTCCTGATGATGCAGGAAGAAGACCTGACGGTGGACGGCGCCATGACCGACCCCAAGGGCGACCGAGGACTGCCTCCCCACAAACAGGCAGATCCCGATCTTTTCGTGCGCATTGCGGAGAGGAAAAAGGACGGCATTGTCGTCCGAGGTGCAAAAGCGCACCAGACCGGGGCGATCAACTCGCACTGGATTCTGGTGATGCCCACAATGACCATGGCCAAAGAAGACGCCGATTACGCCGTCTCCTTCGTTGCTCCGGCCGATGCGGATGGCATCTCCTACATTTACGGCCGCCAGTCCTGCGATACCCGCAAATTGGAGGGCAGCCCGATAGATGTAGGCAACAGGCAGTATGGGGGACATGAAGCACTGATGGTTTTCGACGACTTATTCGTCCCGTGGGAAAATGTTTTGATGGCTGGAGAGTATGAGTTCAGCGGCCCCCTTGTCGAGCGTTTCGCAGGGTACCACCGCCAGAGCTACGGCGGCTGCAAGGTGGGCGTGGGTGACGTGCTGATCGGCGCAGCGGCGCTGGCCGCCGACTATAACGGAGCCATGAAGGCCTCCCATATCAAAGACAAGCTCATCGAAATGATGCACCTCAATGAAACTCTTTACGCCTGCGGCATAGCCTGTTCGGCGGAAGGCAGCAGGACGGCCTCCGGGAACTACCTGATTAACATGCTGCTGGCAAACGTCTGCAAGCAGAACGTCACCCGCTATCCGTATGAAATTGCGCGTCTGGCCGAGGATATCGCCGGCGGGCTTATGGTGACCATGGCATCCGAGAAAGACCTTAGGCATCCGGAAATCGGCAAGGTAGTCGAGAAGTATTTCCGTGGGGTGGCGTCGGTCCCGACCGAACACAGGATGCGAATCCTGAGGCTCATCGAGAACATCACGCTGGGGACTGCGGCCGTTGGCTACCGGACGGAATCGATGCACGGGGCCGGTTCACCTCAAGCCCAGAGGATCATGATCTCCCGCCAGGGCAATCTCGAGCACAAAAAGAATCTGGCAAAAGAACTGGCCGGGATCAAGGCATAATTGGCTTGTGTGGGTTGATGAAAAGATTAATGAATCCTTTGAGGGGAGGAATCCTCATGAAGTGGCATGATCACTACGATCAGCATTTAACAACCGCTTCTGAAGCGGTAAAAGCAATCAAATCAGGTGACCGGGTGGTTACAGCTCACGCCTGCGGCGAACCGAAGTCTCTGGTTGAGGCCATGGTAAACCGGGCGAATCAACTCGAGAGGGTCGAAATTGTCCATATGGTAGCCATGGGAAGTGCGCGCTACTGCCTGCCGGAATATGCCCGGGCATTCCGGCACAACTCCCTGTTTGTAGGGGCCACGACCCGCAAGGCAGTCAATGACGGGCGCGGCGACTACACCCCCTGCTTTTTCAGCGAAATTCCGAGGCTGTTCAGGGATAAAATACTCCCGGTGGACGTGGCGCTCATAACTGTTTCACCCCCTGACAAACTCGGTTTCTTTTGCCAGGGCATTTCGGTAGATTACACCAGGCAGGCGGCTTTAAGCGCCAAAACAGTGATAGCCGCAGTCAATCCTCAGATGCCGAGGGTGGGCGGGGATTCCTGCCTGCATGCCACAGACATCGATTACTTTGTCCCCACGGGGGAACCTCTCATCGAACTTTCCCCCCCCAAGCTCGGGGAAATCGAGAAAGCGATCGGCGGCCATGTGGCAAGCCTGATAAAGGACGGAGATTGCCTGCAACTTGGCATAGGCGCCCTTCCGGACGCGGTCTTGAGCTACCTCGGAGAAAAGAATGATCTTGGCATCCACTCCGAGATGATTTCGGATGGCGCCATGAACCTTGTTAATTCGGGAGTCATCACCTGCCGCAAGAAGACTTTTCTGCCCGGAAAGATTGTAATTACTTTTGCCATGGGGACTGCTGCTTTTTACGAGTGGCTAAACGACAACACCATGATCGAAGCCTACCCGGTGGATTTCGTGAACGATCCGTTCAGAATTGCCCAAAATGACAACATGGTTTCGATCAACTCGGCACTGGCCGTGGATTCAATGGGGCAGATAGCCGCAACTGCCCTGGGTCCGATGCAGTATAGCGGGGTCGGCGGCCAGGTCGACTTTGTGCGAGGCTGTTCCCGCTCGAAGGGAGGCAGGAGTATCATCGCTCTGCCGTCCACGGCGGCCAAAGGAACTCAATCGCGGATAGTCGCCTGCTTCCAGCCCGGCCAGTCGGTCACCACCTCCCGCTACGATGTGGACTATGTGGCGACCGAATTCGGAATCGTAGCGCTTCGCGGCAAAACTCTCAGGCAGAGGTGCGAGGCCCTGATCGAGATCGCGCATCCGGATTTCAGGGACCAACTGCGGGATGATTGCACGAAGCTAAATGGCGGCGGGTGTTGTCAATGATTGGTGACAAGGCTGTTCCTTTTTCTTCAAACAGAAAAATCATCCCCCTGCCGCACCTCGCCCAGTGCAGAGTTTAGAAATGGTATTATCTTTAACTCCCGAAGGAGGGCAGGACAATGCGCGCTAACTATACCGCCTGGACAGGGTTATTCATTATTGCAGTCTTGGTCACGCTGGCCGCAAAATATTTTACATACTTTCCCGGAGACGTGGCGGTTGAAAGGTGGGTGCAATCCCTGGTCCCCCAAAACCTGAATTGGGCCGAAGCAGTGTCGCGGACAGCCGAGTTCCCCTGGATTCTCATTATACTTGCGCTTACCGTTGCCATTTCCTGGGGCATTGCGGGATGGCGTGCCGCCCTTGTTTCCATCCTCAGTTTCGTGGGGATGTTGGCCCTGGGCAATTGGCTGGGTCCGTTCATTGGCCGGCCGCGGCCCACAGCGGAACTGGTCCGCGTGGTTCGTCACCTTTCGGGTTATAGCTTTCCTTCCCTGTTTGCCCTGAGGTATGCCGCCACCTTTGGCTTTCTGGCAGAACTGGCGGCGGTGAAAAGCTCCGGGCTGCTGCGAACCGCCCTGATGGTTGCGTGCGCCGCTTTCTTAATTCTCGGTTTCATTGCCAGGGTCGCCTTGGCGGGTCACTGGCCGAGTGACGTCATCATCTCTTATTATATTGGGTTGCTCTGGGCGGCTTTCCTCGTTGATAGACTTAAATAATACCTTGCGCGAAAAAAAATGCACCTCACATGATAAGAGGGGCGACCGTACGTGCAGCCATGCAGAATGGACAGACATTAAACGTGGTGCGTTTGAAGGCAAGCCAAGTGTTAAGCACATCAGAAAGTTAAGTTACAATGGTGTAAAGGTCTCGCTTCGCGGGGCTTCGCCCTGCTTCACTTTGTGAAGTGGGCTTGCCCGGCCTCCCGTAGCGGCATGTGAGCGCGTAGCGCGGAAGCCGGCCGCTCATTCTCGACGCTCCGCTAGACGGGGTGGGATCGGGAGGCCTCATTCGGTTTGCACCAATGGTTTAATCAGCAAATGGATGATGAACATCGAGATCAGGCCCTTACAGGCGACAAGATAAGTTTGAGCAGGTTGGCCCTTTTCTTCCTCCGTCTTGGAACGACGGCTTTCGGAGGACCTGCGGCTCACATTGCCGTGATGGAAGACGAGGTGGTCCGGCGCCGGCGATGGGTCTCCAGGGATAAATTCCTCGACCTGCTGGGCGCAGCCAACCTGATTCCCGGTCCCAGTTCAACGGAAATGGCGATCTTCATAGGCTACTTGTGTGAAGGCTGGATGGGACTCCTTTTATCCGGCGTTTGCTTTATCGTTCCGGCAATGCTCATGGTCCTGGCGCTTGCCTGGGCTTACGTTCGGTACGGGGACCTTCCCCAGATTGGCTGGCTGCTTTACGGGATCAAGCCGGTGGTAATCGCCGTCGTTTTGCAGGCCCTTTTAGGCTTAGGGCGCACTGCGGTGAAAAATAAGTTCCTGGCGGCGATGGCCGCAGTTAACATTATACTGGGTTCTCTGGGGGTCAACCCGCTCGTCCTGCTCTTTGGGACCGGGTTGATCGTGGGATTGCGGCAGGGATTCATCCAGGATTGGCGGAGACACCGGATATCGATCCTGATTATGTTTCTTTCGGCCTGCTGCTTTCCGGTGACCGCTTACTTCGCCTCGACTTCTCACTCTGCGGGCAAAGTCGAGTTCGGTTTGTTGCCGCTCTTCGTGTTCTTCCTCAAAATCGGCTCGGTGGTGTTCGGGAGCGGCTATGTGCTGCTGGCCTTCCTGCACGCCGATCTTGTCGACCGTTGGCATTGGCTGACCACAACACAGCTTCTGGACGCCATTGCCATAGGGCAGGTGACCCCCGGCCCGGTCTTTACGACGGCGACCTTCATCGGTTATTTGCTTGCCGGCCTGCCGGGCGCATTAATCGCCACGGCCGGGATCTTCCTTCCTTCATTCATCCTCGTGGCAATCGGCAGCCAGGTCGTGCCGTTCCTGCGCAGATCGGCAATTGCAGGAGCATTTCTGGACGGCGTCATTGTGGCGTCCTTGGCCCTTATGGCCGTGGTCGCCTGGAGCCTGGGCCGAGGCGCGGTCATTGATCTGCCCACTTCTCTCTTGGCCGCGGGAAGCGCTATCCTGCTGATTCGCTTCCGCTTGAACTCTTTGTGGCTTGTGCTTGGCGGGGCGCTTATCGGGCTTCTGGTTGGTGCGATAAGGCCTTAGACCAAGTTGCGTGCAAAGAACGGCTAATAACTCCAGGCTCTGCCAGGTGGGGGAAAGTTTCCCCCGCACCCGCCAGGATTTCGGCCACGCGCGGACGCGCGTGGCCGAGCGCTCGGCGCTGTCGGCGGCAAGCCACCGCATGCGCGGGGCCGCCGCCGACAGCGCCACACTGAGCCGTGTAGCGGCGAGGGGGTGTGGGGGGCATGCTCCCCACGCTTTTGACCTTTCGCACTTTGCCGGATTTTGCTTTTGGCTTTATCGTGCCGCTTCCCGTTCGGCCTCGTCTACGAGCATCTCTATGATTCTCAGGCCCCGGTCCCAGAACCCGGCATCGGCCAAATCGACTCCAAACGGCCGAAGCAGCTCTTCGGGCCCGGCTTTCCCGCCCGATCCCAGAAACGCCAGGTACTTTGGGACAAAATCCGGCCCATCCCGCAGGTACTGTTCGTAGAGGGCCATCACCAGCAGTTCGCCGAAGGCGTAGGCGTATACATATCCAGGGGAGTGGACGAAGTGAGGAATATAGGACCACCAGGTTCCATAGTGGTCGAGCAGCCGCACAGAGTCACCGAACATTGCCGTTTGTGTTTCGATCCACGCAGAGGAAATGAAATCGGGGTCCAGCTCCCCACGTGTCCTTCTGGCGATGTGCACGGCTTCCTCGAACCGGTTCATGGCCACCTGCCGAAAAACGGTCGCAAAGGTATCCTCTATTTTTGAGCAGAGCAGTCCCAAGCGTTCAGCCGGGGAGGCGGTCCTTTTCAGGACGCTGCGGAAGACGAGCATTTCTCCGAAAACCGATGCACTTTCGGCGGTCGTAAGAGGCGTATCGGAGTTAAAAAGTCCCTGCCCTCGCGCCAGATACTGGTGGATGCCGTGACCGAGTTCATGGGCAAGGATCCTTACGTCCCGGAGGCTGCCGGTAAAATTTAGAAAAATGTAAGGATGCGCTGAAGGGACCACAGGGTGCGCAAAAGCCCCGCTGCGTTTTCCGGGCAGGACCGGAGCGTGTATCCACCCTTTTTTAAAGAACCGCAGGGCGATCTTCTCCATTTCGGCGGAAAAATCCCCATAGGAAGAGAGCACGATCTCTTTTGCCTCATCCCATGAGGTCTTGACCTCAGCCGGGACCTGGACAGGGGCATAGCGGTCGTAGTCGAAAAGCTCCTCATAGCCGAGGAGCTTTCGCTTGAGGCGGTAATAGCGTTGGACCAGGTCGTACCTGGAGCAGACCGCGTTCACCAGGGCGCCGACCATGGCGTCGTCCGCTTCGTTGCTCAGGTTCCTGGAACTTAGCCAGTTGGGGTATCGGCGCAGCCGGTCATCTATCGACTTATCGAGCAGGACCGTATTGAAAATGTGCGTCAGCGAGGGAAGGATCGACTGGAGTCCGTCGCTAAGCTCGGTTGCGGCAAGTTTGCGGACCTCGCGGTCGGGGCTGTAGATGTCGCTTAACAGTTCCGATTCCGTCCTCTTTTTCTCCCCAAACTTCAACTGGCTGAGCATCTTGTCGAAAAGCGCCCCCCAGGCCGATGCCCCGGCGGGTTCCTTTTCGGCCAGGATGCGCTCCTCCGGTTCGCTTAGAAGGTGCGGCTTATAGCGCCTGAGGGATATGAGGTAATGATGGTATTTGGTCAACAGGGGACCGGATGAGAGTTCTTCGGCCCGGCTGTCTTCCAGTTTGCTCCATTCGATCTCGAAAAACAGGGTATCCCGGCGGATTTCGCTGTAGAGTTCTTTCAGCGATTGAAATAGCGCGCTTGCTGCCGCGTTTGATGTCTGGGTCGAAAAATTCAGATATGCGTATGCCAGAAGCTTCTGGGCCCGCTCGTTTATTTCTTCCAGTCTCACAACGGCCTCGAGCAGATTCTCCGGCGAAAGCCCTGCCACCTTCCCCCTGTAGGAAGAAAAAGACAAAACCTCTTCCCGGAGCCACTTTGTATCGGCTTCGATTTGCGGATCGGATGGCCCCGAGTAAAGATCGCCCAGGTCCCAGATGATGTTTTCTGCTAATGTGTTTTCCACTGGCGGCTCCGTGGTTTTGCAAATCATTCGGCATGAGTTTGAAATCTTGCAAACAAGGTTATAGTGCTGTAACGATAAGACTTCCGGTTTGATTTTTCACGCCGGGGCTTGATTCTAAAAGTTGTAACGTTTTACTCCAGGATGGCTAGGCCAAGTTACGTTCCAGAAAGTATCAAGTGATGATTTTCAAAAGCGCGGGGAGCTGTGCCCCCCACACCCCCTCGCCGCTACGCGGCTCACGATCTCTACGCTCCTTGAGGCGGGCCTTTGGCTACGCCTCGCGGAGCGTAGAGATATTGCGCTCGGCCACACGCGCTTGCGCGTGTACGCCGAAATTTTGGGAGGCGCGGGGTATCTTTAAAGTGAGAAAACTTTCCCCCGCTCAGTTTGGGGTTATTCACCGCTCTTGAACGCAACTTGGTATCATACATTGAAGGACAGACTATGGACCCATCGAATGTGATGCAGTCAAAGGTGTCTTCAAAGGGTTGGGTTGTCATTCCTGCCGCGCTCCGCAGGCGCTATCGTTTGAAGCCCGGATCGATGATAGAGTTTCGGGAAGAAGGCGAAAAGATTCTGCTTATCCCAAGAGGACCTGATCCCGTTGAGGGCTTATTCGGGAAGCTGGCGGGCCGTATTTCACTGACGAAGGCTCTGCTAGAAGATAGAGCTGCGGAGTTGAGCAGGACTTGGAAATATCCAAGAATTAAGGGATTGCGAATTGAGGGATTCAGGGATTAATTCCTCAATCCCTGAATCCATAGCCATTCCTGTTAATCCCGTAAATCCTGTCTTACAAAGCTTTTCTCTCCTTGACCGGACTATGCTCCGTCTCTGCGGTGAACGCTTACACCGTTCAGAGCGCAGCGGCCGCGATTTCTTCATTCGTATCTGGCTGAAAATCCTGAGCATGCAGGGGTCGGGAGAAGACCAACCGGGAAAAAGACTTCCCGGCAAGCTGAACGAATCTTGTCTATCTCCGATGACCTGATCGCAGGCCTAATTCAACTGGTAGATCATCGAGGCAGTCAGTCCTCGACACCCCACCTTTCCCCGGCACCCCGTCATCCCGCACCCGCTTGGCATGATCCGACCAGGTCGGCCAAATTTTCTCTTTTCAAGGCTACCCCCTTTTCTCACAGCAACAGAGGTCCTTCTAATAATCGTCTGTTTTCAGCATAAAATGCTTTGTGTTGGCAAATTATCCGAGTAATTTATACAGGTGAGGACTGGGCGTCTATCATGCGTTTCGAAACTCCAGGTGGTCTCTGGAGGCCTCAGGCATCGAACGGTGGCCCACGGAGGATGGAGGATATGGATTTACAAGTGGACAGAGCATACAGGTATTTTCAGCCATTGATTATTCAAAGGGTAGCCACTTGCACATTCGGGACGATCATCGAGTAGGCGAGTCGAAACAATCGCTTTTTGAGTATACGCTGAGGTGTATGAGCACTCAGGCGTTTGATGCGTTGCTCAGCTGTGGTGTTCGAGACCTCACAGGGCTCCTTGGTTTGACAGTAGAGGGCCTGAGGCAAGCTGGCATCCCTTCACGCATTACTGCGGAGTTAATGCTAATTCAGCTGCAACTCCGGGAGCAAACCCAATCTAGCCAACAAAAAAATGGATCCGGTCAGGATACCGCCATTGATAAATCCATCCCCGAAGAACGGCAAGAGCCGAATGATGCACGATCTATTAGTGTGCCCAAGTTGCTGCAAGACACCCAAATACCAAAAGATTTGATGAACAACCTTTCTACACGGGCACAAGATGCTCTAGTGCGCGAGGAGATCCTGACCTGTCAACGGCTATTGCAATTTCAAGAAAAAGACCTGACTAACCTTACCGAGGTCGGTAAAAAGACGTTATACGAGATCCTGCATTTACAGGAAAAGATTGCCCAGCTACACCCCGAGCTTCGCCAAATACTTGTTAAGACCGCTCAGAACGAAGAACCAAAGTGTGATCATCGAACAAGTTTTTCACCATGGCGTGCCGCTTACCTCCCTCCTTGCAGGGAGCACAGGGTATCCGATCCTGCGGAGTGGAGTTTATTGTCTCGTACATTACCGGAGATATTCAACGTTACACTTCCTCACTCTAGTTCCTCAATCGACGCTGCCCAGTTCACCATAAACGATCTCGGAATACCACCAATTGATGTTGACCGACTTCGCGGAATGGTGCTTTTCCCTGAAGATCCAGCCGACGTTTTGTTTTCAATCAGTGTCAGTTACCTTCTTGACGCTAGTATAGGCGATAAGACACTTTCGATCATTCTCGACTATTTAGCGCGCATTTGCGGTTTTACTGATCGGTTTCACATCATTGAAAATCTATCTGACATTGCTATCTTCGCTGACATAAAAACAAGTTTATTCGAAGAGTTCCTGCTGGCTGAGTTTTCTAATTTAGGCTCAATTCTTACAAGTGTTCTGAATGCCCCAATCACAAAGGTGGGCGATATCGAGAAGATGAGTGAGCGAAGCATCATCGAACGTTGTGGGTTTACCATCCAAGGGCTTAAAGCTCTTCAATGCATTTGGAAAATAAAAGGTCAAGCATTGAAAATCGAAAAGGCCATGCCGCAAGGATTACCTGTTGAGGCATATGTTGGCTTTGAACCACTCGTAGATGCATTTGTGCAATCGGTCGTAGGATATGGCGCTTTTGGAAAGACCTCCAAATTAAATATGGCATCTTCGGCAGGCAACGATCTCCGATTGCAGGCTTGCAGATTCCTAAGAGCAACACCCACGAGCACAAAGCGCCACTACAATTTATTAAAAGGGCGCTTGGGATGGCTCGACGGGCGGAAGTGGACGCTAGAAGAATTAGGACAACGTGAAAATCTCACCCGTGAGCGAGTCAGACAGATCGAGCAAAAATTAATGTCCTTTCTTCAAAAACCACGAACACTTGAGCGATTATATCGCCTCTGGCTTGCAGTAAATGAAGCTGTTACGGCTGCTGGAGGCGTATGTTGGGTTGCCGAGGTAGCGGAGTCATTAAGAAAGCGCTGGCAATGGCCAACACTCCCTTCGGATGAAGCCCTTGCAACACTCATTGATTTGTCTAGCAATTACGATGTGGACTGGACTCCACCAATTAAGATAATCATGCCACACTGCAAATGTGTGAGTTGTACTGAGGTAGGCACGGCACTCGCCAAAACTGTCGAAACCCAACCCAACGGGATGCTCCCATTTGGACAGGCATTTTCTATAATGGGCGAGTTCTGTCAAGGCCAACCTTGTTATAAGTCATCTTCAGTTCTACAATTCTCAACTGCTTACCTTCATTTTCTAGCTGATGCGATAGAAAACATCGAGGCTGATGATATAGGGTTTTACACCCAATACGCATGGGGAATAAAATATGGAAAAAGTCGAACATTAATTGTGGAAACGGTTCTTCGCGATGCTGGACGAGCCATGCATTTCACAGAAGTCCGTGCGGAAGTGAATAAAGACCTATCGATTTACCAACAATTATCAGAACGCAATATTTATGGCTACATTTCACGAGCACCTAATTTACTGCTGTGGGATAGAGGAACATATATCCACCGCGATCACATTTCAATTCCATTTAATATTATTGCAAAAATAGAAAAGGACCTTATCACTCGACTCGAAGAGAACATCCCGTACTTGTCGGTATCGGGCATTTTCGAAAAACATAAGGATGACCTTTTGACCCTTGGCGTCCCAAGCGAGAGTGCACTTTACTCTTGTCTGCGAGAGTCAAACAGCCAGGCATTGGTCTATCCTGAGTACCCATACATCATGAGAAGAGAGAGTCATGAGCCCCGCTTGCCGTTACAATTGGTACTTGAAGAATTTGTCCTGGATCAAGAACGCATGGTGACATTGGATCAAATCAGGAAATACGCCGTTGATAAACTGTGTGTTTACGAGCCTTTGTTTACTGCTTATTATATTCAACATATCCCGAATCTTCTTCGTGTTGATCATGGTAAATATATCCATTTATATCAACTTGAAATTCATAAAGATAAACTCGAACCGATTATCGCACATCTTAATATACTTCTCAGTTCGTCGAATCATGTATCTGCAATAAAACTATTCAACGACAAGAAAATTACTTGTAAACTTCTCGGAATTACGACCCCAATATCGCTGTTCTCAATAATTCAGATTTTCTATTCTGATCAATTCAATCTTTCCAGATATCCAAGTATCCGTCTTCCTGCCGGCATCGCAGATGGGGGCCGTTCTAACGGTGTTGTTTCAGAAGTCATCAGATACATCCGAGAGAAGGAAACCCCTTGCAGCTTTGCTGAGTTGTACCAGCATTTTGTTGATGACTTGGGATACGAGCAGATGAGCCTCCATCATCTTTTTTACTCTTGCAACGAAATCATCCGTTATAGCCGAGGGGTTGTTGTACACATCGAGACACTTGCATGGACTGAAGGAAAGCAAGCAGTGTTGGAGTTGTTGGCCGCGAGCCACTTACGGAACAGAGAAAGCTCAGGCAAGGCATTTGGACTTATTTCTAATCTCTTCGAGTATATGTATGATCAATTGCCGGAACTCCCTCCCCATATCTCCTGGACTCTAACTCTTGTCAACGAACTATTATCACGCGGAGAAAACTATCGTATTCTTGGTACCCAGAGAAACGCCTTCGTCTCAGTACCTAACTCATACGGCATTGAAAATCTCGATGATTTGCTCTATTACATTCTCGACGCAGAATACGAAGGCGCAGCGAACATTGATCATTTTCTTTCGGATATGCGTGAGGCTGGCATCATGAAGAAGAATCTGACCTCCTTGATGTTAGGGTCAGACAGTCGCGTCGTTATTGATGGAAATGTTGTTCAATTGGCGAGGTTGCACGACAGTGTTAAAAGAGCTTGAATTGCTGCCTGTCTACGACAGTGAATGCTATGACCTAATTCGTGACCTGCAAGTACCTTTACTTCTTAACGCCAAAGATTACTTGCGTGGAGTGGGTTTCTTTACCTCCGGTTGGTTACGTCTTGCCGCCCAAGGGATGGCGGTCTTTGTTACTGGAGGCGGCTCTGCTAGGATCGTGGTCTCGCCAATCCTTGATGAGGCGGATTGGGAGGCGTTGAAGTTTGGGGAAGCTGCTAAAACGGATGCCATCCTCCGAGAAGTGCTGGCACGAAACATCGAAGACCTTGCGATATCTCTGGAAAACGATACGCGTAACGCGCTTGCCTGGATGGTCGCCGATGGGCTTCTCGAGTTCCGCTTCGCACTCCCCAGTGACCGTATGTCGGCTGGAGATTACCATGACAAGGTAGGGATTTTTGCCGATGGAAATGGCGACCGAGTAGCGATTCATGGGTCGCTGAACGATTCTATCAAGGCATCTTTGAATGGTGAAGCTTTTTCGGTGTTTAAATCATGGGACTCTGGGCAAGCTCCGTATGTTGAAATGCATCAGAAAAGGCTAGATGCTCTGTGGAACAATCAGAACAAACAATTTAGCGTCTTCCTCATTCCTGACGCCATCCGCGAAAAGTTCATCCAGTTGCGAACTTCACCATATCCTCCGTATACTCGTTCCATTTCGCACCAGATAAGTTCGGCATCCCCATACTGCACTGTGCAGCTCCATGATTACCAGGAAATCGCTATCAGTAAGTGGCATCAAGCGGGTTGCCGTGGGGTCTTTGAAATGGCCACCGGCACCGGGAAAACAATCACCTCCTTAGCGGCAGCGACGTCTGTCTACCACAGACATGGTCGTCTGGCACTGGTCATTCTTGTTCCTTACCTGCACTTACTCGAACAATGGGAACTAAACTGCCAGCGGTTCGGCTTTGATCCGATCTTATGCAGTGGTGAACATAGTCAATGGCAGATTGGCGTGAAATCAGCTATTCAGGATTTCAATATCGGTGTAAAAAGCCATCTTTGTATTCTTGCGGTGCATAAAACAGCCGCGACGGGCAGGTTTGCTCTGGCCATTCGCCGCCTCCCGGCAAAGGATACTTTGCTAATTGGTGATGAAGCTCATGGCCTTGGAGCGACGCATTTACGTAAAGCCTTGGCTGAAAATGTCGGGCTGCGCCTTGGGTTGTCTGCCACACCACGACGCTGGTTCGATGATGAGGGGACCGACACTATTTTCCGCTATTTCGGACCAACCTGTTTTGAATACTCTTTAGATCAAGCAATTGGAAAGTTTCTAACCCCATATGAGTATTACCCCCAACTAGTGAGCCTCAACGATCAAGAAACCGAGCTATATGAGGAGATGACACAAAAAATCATTACCATTGCCGGCTCGGCAGAACATGACCCCAAATTGCAGGAACGTCTGCAACGGTTACTTTTACAGCGCGCGAGGATTATTTCATCGGCGCAGCAAAAACTGCCATCACTACTCCAGTTGATCAAGAATATTCAGGTGGACTTTCGACACCGTGGGGAAGAACCGACCGGCATTCTAATCTATTGTGCACCGGGGGGGCATAAGGAAGTGTTGAAGGCCGTCGCGGCACTTGGCTTACGCTGCCATGAATTCGTCCATGATGTAAACTTACGGGATCGAGAAAAGCTTCTGGCTCAATTCGATTCCGGCGACATTCAAGTACTTGTTGCTATCAAGTGTCTTGATGAAGGAGTCGATGTGCCTTCGATGAGGACCGCCTTCATTCTCGCCAGCAGCACAAACCCGCGCGAGTTTGTGCAGCGTCGTGGGAGAATCCTGCGTCGGGCACCAGGGAAGGAGCGCGCGGTTATCTATGATTTTCTTGTGGCACCTCCTCCTGAGCGACTGACACTGAAGCTTGGCGCAGATGTGAGCGTACTCAAACGAGAGATGCCACGCTTCGCTGAGTTCGCCTCCTCTGCGATGAACCAATTCAGTGCTCGGTCGGTGGTGCGGGATATTCTCGACCAGTTGGAGATGCTGAATCTTCTCGATGAGAAACCCTGGGATGTTTACCATGCGCTAAAACGCTGGGATTGGAGTGATGATGACTAGCGCCATTAAAACTTTCTTAGCCGATGTCAATGCTTTGATCATCGAAAAACTTAACACATATCCAATTGAAGTGCGTGAGTTAGCGATACAAGCAATCCGGTTGTCCGAATCCTACCCTGAAGCAGCGGTTGCAGATCAACTTCAGGCCGTCGTGCGGAAGCTTGCCAAGCAACAGGAAGGTGATGACCAATGATATTGCGTAAGATGACGGTGGAGAATTTCCGCCAGTTTCATGGAAAGCAAGAGATCGAATTTGTCTCCCCATTACTAGCCCAGGGCAATGTGACAGTGATTTTTGGGGAGAACGGACGAGGGAAGACAGGGCTATTTAGAGCGATAATGTTTTGCCTCTTCGGAGAACGTCGTCTAAGCCAGGATGGTGATGTCACTCGTGAAGAGTTACAGCTTGTGAATGTATCGGCACTTGAGGCGAATCCGGGACAGCCGGTACGAACATCTGTAGAGTTGGAATTCACGCACCGGGGCCAGACCTATCGTCTGCGTAGAGCCATACGGGGGATGCAGGATGCCAACCGTGTAATCGAAGAGGAGGATGAAAAACGCCTTTTTGTGGTCACTGCTGAAGGGAATACCCAGACCGTTCCGACCATCGAAATCGATGCGCTAGTTGACAGCATTCTTGATCGGCGTGTCAAAGATTATTTCTTATTCGATGGCGAGAAGATCGAACGCTTGACGCGTGCCAGCATTGAACAACGCCGGGAAATTAGCACCGGCATTCGAAATCTGCTTAATGTTGATGCGCTTCAAATTGCTATTCGAGCTGTAGGCCGACTCGCTAAGACCCTTGAAAAAGAGCTATCAAGCTCTTCCCATGAGCAGTTGTCACGGTTGCTGAAGCGGCTTGGCGATAATGAGGACGAACAAACCTTGGCGCGCAAGCGACTTGAAGAACTTGCAGAAGAAATCCGTCTTGCCCGGCAAGAGATCGATAAGACCGACAAAGCATTGGAGCAATTTAACGAAATCAGACACTTGCTCGAAAGGCGCAAATCGCTGGAACAGGATCTCCATGAATTGGAGCAGCAAGCGACAGGTGCCTTGAACGAAATGCGGAATCTCGTTTGTAAAGCAGCAGCCCTCATTGTGGTGCCGTCTGTTATTAACGTGTTCGAACATATCGAGCGGCAGAAGCAAAAGGGTGAAATTCCCTCGGAAATTCGTCGTGATCTGATTGAGCGTATCCTCTCGGAGAAGCGATGCATATGCGGCAGTGAAATATACGAAGCCACTGAAGCCCATTCTCACATCATCGACTGGTTAAAGCGCACCAGTGATGTTAAAATACAGGATGCGGCACTCAACCTGTGGCGGTATCTGAGCGAAGTCCGCAATCACTTCAGCGATGATGCGGACTTAGTCGAAAAGCGACTGCAGCAATATGGAAACATCCGCAGTGCAATTGCCAACATTAATCGTAGCCTGGAAATTGTCAGCAAGCAGATCGGTACATCGGAACGGCAGGATGCCACAAAATTAGACGAGCTCCGCAAGAATCTACAGGATAACATTATCACTATCGAGGCAAACGCCCGCGTCGCGAAGACTCAGCTAGACCAACTCCAACAGGAAAATGACAGACTGCGAGCACTCCTTAAAGAAGAGAAACTCAAGGTCGGGCGGAATGACGAATTGTCGCGACGCTCTATCTTGGCTCGTGACACGCAAGACGCTCTCTCTGACGTCTACAATCAATTCACACATGAGATAAAAGATCTTTTAGGAAAGTCCGCCACACAACTCTTCCATGAACTTCTGGATAAAGAGGGACGGGAGAATCTTCGGACTATCGTCGTCAATGATGATTATTCGTTGCAGGTACTGGATCGGTATAAAAAACCCTTCCTCGCCAATATCTCTGCGGGGCAACGGCAAATTATGTCTATTGCGTTCATCGCCGCCCTGGCACGGACTGCTTCACGAGAGGAACAAATTGAAATTCCGCTATTTATGGACACCCCATTTGGAAGATTATCCTTCGAACACCGGCAGAACCTCATCAATCGCGTGCCCACATTTGCTTCGCAATGGATTCTGCTTGCAACTGATACGGAGTTCCGACGTCAGGAGGCACAACTTCTGAAGAGCAGCGGCAGATGGGCGAAGTTCTTTGTGTTACGTGCAACACATGACGGGAACACGGTGATTGAGGAACAAGACATAAATTCCGCGCTGGCGATTCTTCGCGACGAGGAGGATTACCAATGAAGATGGATGGGAAGATTCGCGTCGCAACCGATGCAAAATATAAAGAGCTATACAGCAACATGAAGAATTATGGGGCTGTCGAAGATGCCCATGAATTATTCTTTGTTTGTGCTTGCCTCGGTTATCGGAAAGGAAAACCGTCACCAATTAAGAAACGTGATGATCGTTTTTGGTCAAGCACGATCACGCCTCGTGAGTGGGCATGCTACTATGCCCTGGTCTTAGAGCAAAATGACTATGACTTTACAAAAGCCTCGGATGACAAGGACGTACTTGCGATCATCGAAGGCTATGCGAATACTGGAATGGACTTCCTAATTGAGGAATTCCTGGGGGATTACTTGCTTCCGGGTCCAAAAGGTACCGAACCCCAACTCGACCCAGCATGCTGCAAAGAGATCCCCAAGCAGTTCGTCCATTTTATCTTTGAACAGTCTGAAACGGAGAATTTTGATAGCTAATGCGAAATATTTTACTCGTTGAGCCGTCATATAAAAGTAAGTATCCCCCATTGGGGCTAATGAAAATAGCCGCATACCATAAACGGTTAAATGACCGAGTTGTTTTTGTAAAAGGGTGCGTTCCCGAAAAGCGTGCAGAGCGCTGGGATCGCGTATATGTGAGTTCCATTTTTACCTATTACTGGCGAGAGACACTCAAAGCGATTGAATACTATCAAGATAGCGTCCCACGCCGGGCTGATGTTATTGTGGGCGGTGTATTGGCGACACTGCTTCGGGATGATCTGGAGTTATCGACCGGTGCTACAGTGATACCAGGATTGCTGGATACCGCAGGTGTACTTGACCCAGGTGACAGGACGAGGATTGATACGTTAACGCCAGACTACAGCATACTCAGTGAGGCAAATCATACTTATGAGCTGCAAAACTGTTATATCGGGTATGCCACTCGCGGATGCCCGAATGGATGTGGGTTTTGCGCAGTTCACCAGATAGAGCCAGAGTTCAAAAGCTATTTACCCCTTCGCCGCATGATACAGCTTATCGAAGAACTCTACGGCAAGAAACGAGATCTCATCTTACTGGACAACAACGTTCTAGCATCGGAACGGTTCAAAGATATTATCCTGGACATTAAAGCACTGGGCTTCGCGAAGGGGGCAACCTATTCGTATAGAAATAAGTCAGGACGCACAACCACAGTAAATAGGTATGTCGACTTTAATCAAGGACTGGACTCACGTCTATTGACCGATGAGAAAATGGCATTGTTGAGTGAGATCGCTATCCGGCCTGTGCGCATTGCGTTTGACGACATTCGTCTACGCGATCTCTATGAAGAAAAAGTGCGATTAGCAACTAAATACGATCTTAAGTATCTGTCTAATTATATACTATATAATTTTAACGATCGTCCAGATCATTTTTATGACCGATTGAAGATCAACCTCGATCTGAACGAAGAGTTGGGATTGCAGATTTTCTCTTTTCCAATGCGATATGTCGACCTGAAGTGCAAGAACCGACTCGCAACAACCCCTGGTAACATCGGCAAACACTGGAATGCGAAGTATCTTCGCGCCATTCAATGTGTATTGGTGCGCACACGAGGCCTTGTCGGCACCAAGCGAGACTACTTCTTGAAAGCCTTTGGTCACGACCATAAGGAATTTCATAAGATATTATTGATGCCCGATTCCTACATCATCTATCGCTTCAAGCACGAAGGAGATGGGTCCACGGATCTGTGGTGGTCACAAGTGTGTGCACTGTCAGATTGGGAATACGAAATCTTCGAGCATATCGTCTGTAACCAACTCTTCCGCTCGGTCAACCATGCTGAATTACCGCGTGGTGTTAGAGAAGCGCTCACACATTACATGGTCCGTGATGATAGGGGGAAACCCAAGATAGACGAAAACAGTGTGCAGCTTGCTGTGTAACAAATCGGGTGCTCCCAGCAAACGGGGGTATCCTCCGGTTCCTTCAATAACGCATGTGGTCAGCCCTTGAAAACGGAAATTGCCCGACGGCGGACGGCGTCCGGCCGCCCAAGCCAAATCAAGCATATGCACCCATTAAATATGCCGCAGGCGCTTCGAACGGAGAGATTGGAGAACTATTCGGAAAGTGCACATATCCGGCGATTGGCAAAATAATCAAGACGAATGGAACATGATAGGAGAAGCAGGGAGCAGGGAGCAGGCATTCAATCTTAGACACGGATGAAGGCGCGTAGCGGGGTGGCTGACCTCAGATCTTAGGTCAACTGGCCGCTTCCCGCTGAACACCGTTTCTCATTTGCCTTTTTACTTTTGCCTTGAAACCGTCCTCCGTCTTCCGTCCTCCGTCTTCCGTCTTCCGTCCTCTGTCCTCCGTCAGCTCCCCGCTTCCTGCTTCCCGCTTCACGCTCCCTGCTCCTCGCTACCGTCTTTTTGCCGTTTCTATTGCCGTTTCCATTGCCGTTTCTATTGCCGCTTCAGGATGCCGCTTCTGGATGCCGTTTGGCAAAGCAAAATCACTGCGCGGTACAATATTGTCGGAGAAGGGACTGCCGTTGTCGAGCAGAGTTTAGAAAATTCGGCTTTTTCTGTTCACTGCTCACTGTTCACTGATCACTACTCCTCGCGTAGTGATAGAACCAAGAGGAGTTATTTTTAATTGTTCACTGCTTCCCGCTTCCTGCTTCCCGCTTCATGTTCCTCACTCCTCACCATTCACTATTCACCATTCACTACTCACTATTCACTATCCTGTTATCACCTGTTATTGCGGAGAATCTAATCCAAAATTGCCAATTAAATCAGCTTGTTGTGCGATCGGCCCCTGTATTTGCCCTGTATTTACAGGACTTACAGTAAGCCAATGAAACTCTTTGACAAATGAATATGAGTATCGGATTGTCACTCCTGGCCGTTCAAATCCTGAATCTGTGCTGTTTCTCTCAGAAGATTCCTTCGTGTTCGTGACCCTCCCAGTGGCCGTGCTTTGAAGAAGTGAACCAGGCCCTGCACAAACTCAGCGATGATCACGTCCTGACAATCTTTAATGATACAATGATATTTTACCCCAGGAATATCCGGGAGGACATTAAGACTTTCTTTGTACGAACCGGTGTTGACTGGCTTTCCGTTCTGGACAAATCACGAAGCTACGATGACCTGCTCGTCCAACTGCAATTAAAGGACCTGGAGATTCGAAAACTTCTGGCGGTCTGTGATGAACGGCTGAAACTGGTCGAAAGATTGAGCACAATGAGTACAAGCAAGCGTTGAGAAAGGTATCGAAGGGCGAACGCATTGTTGGAGCTTCGATCCGGCGCGAACGGCCACCTATCGATCAATTGAGAGACGCAACGCCCGTAAGACCATTAGCGTGGAAGGGCCTTGGATATTTGCTTTTGCCATCTAAAAAAGCATCCTGAAACGATTCTCTGACACCCCAGGTACTTCAGGGCATGTTTTTTCGCTCCCCGCCTCGCTCTTCACACCCTATGCCGGCAATCAGAACCGGAGACCGTGTGTCAGTCCCATTATTCCTATTATGATGAGGTAGATAGCGACCACGTAGTTCAAAAGCCTTGGCATCAGCAGGATCAAAATGCCGGCAAGCAAAGCTATCACAGGTTCCATCTGTATGTGAGAAAAGTTCATTGCACCTCTCCTTTACAAGAGTCAAAGTTATCTAGTTTCCATCCGTAAAGGGCCCTTTTCCGCCCTAGGGCGGTGGGATCGCCGGCCAGATTCGCCGCTGCCTTCGGCGGAGGCTGTAAAACCCAATCAGGGATCGCGAAACCCCGCGAGGCGGTACATATGTACGCCTCCGCTCAACCCCTCGATTTCCTTGCCAGGACGAAAAACGCCTCCTTTTCGAATAGGAAACCGCCAGCGTTCCATCCGGAGTTTCCGGATGACCGATATCTAATTATTTGTTAAGCCTGTACTTCTAATAGTAAAAAATATGATCCAAATGGACTGCTCGCCGGAATACCAACCGACACCGTTTGCATTAGACCCGCCAGGATGAGACAGATTCCAAGCAAGAACATTCCCACACTTTCGTGTGAGTTTCAAGTTCATATTGCTGCTCACCTCCCGTTGAGCCATACTGTATTATCTTCAGGCACGTTTATGCCTCCCGCCGTCTCGATGAACCGTCGTGTTCCCCTTTAAAATAAAGTATGTAGACACTTAGGGTATTGCAAGAGCCGTCCGGTGGGCGAAATCCCGACTCCGGCATTGCAGATCGGCCCCGCGCGACAGACTTTTGCCAGGCAGGCTCGATGCCTTGATCGGCCTGCTTCCGATCGTCGAACCGTATGAGGGTACCCGTCTTGTCCCTGCTCACGGGAAGACCGGGGCATTCTGCGGAAACCCCGATTTGACACCGGAAAGAAGCGATCCTTACCTTATCAGTCAGGAATGAGTCTCCGTGAAGCCGTAACTGGAACGGTGACCGGTTTTACTCTGCTTGAAGACCGCAGAAAGGATCGTCAAATGAGGATACGATTTATTTGTTTTTCAATCGTTGCGGCGGTGGCATTCGCCCTCGTGCCGTTCTTCGGAATACAGCAATCCGTCAGTGCCGATGATGCCGGCATAACCGCTGGGAGTGTCAAATACATTCAGGGAGGATGTCCCGGCGCCAAAGACAAGGACGTAGAGCCTGAACGATCTGAAGAACCTGTGACGCAAAGCGCTAAAGGGCCCAAGGTACAGGGCGCCGGAATTTTGCTTGCCGGTTCTTACGAGTATGAGAAAGTCGGGTTGCTGATCGAGTAGGAACAGGATTGCGGCCCCGACCGCCTGAGATTCCATCATGCGTTACTGAATAACTCTTAAGGCTTTGGATACTGTTTTTGACATCTAAAAGGCATCCTAAAATGATTCTCTGACACTCCAGTTACTTAAGGGTATGTTTTTTCGCTTCTCGCTTTTCGCTCACTGCTCACTGTTCCCTGCTAAACAAAAGACCCCTCTAAAAAGGTCCGGTCCGAAACGAACATCTTTCCAGGGTTCATTATATTGCGCGGATCGAGGGCCTGTTTGATTCTTCGCATAGCGTCGAGCCCGGCCCCCCCTACCTCCAGTTCGATGAACGGGGATTTGGCGATCCCTATGCCATGCTCTCCGGAAATAGTGCCTCCCAGCCCAAGGACTATTGCGAACAGCTCCTCGACCGCTTTCCCCGCCCGCCTCCGCTCGCTTTCGTCCTTTCTGTCGAGCATGATATTGGTGTGGATGTTGCCGTCACCTGCGTGACCGAAGCAGACTATGGTAAGGTCGTATTTTTCGGCTAGGGAACGTATGGACCTGATGAGCACAGGTATTTTGGTGCGCGGGACAGTAACGTCCTCGTTTATCTTGCCGGGCCTGATCCGCCCCAAAGCCGGGGAAATAGACCTGCGCGCCCGCCAGAGCCGGTCTCTTTCCTCATCGGACTGCGCCGCCTCAATCCTGCTCGCGCCCGCTTTTTGGCAGATTCGCTCGATTCCGGCAACCTGGGCGTCCAGCACGGCGTCGTGTCCGTCCACTTCGATCAGCACGAGCGCTTCCGCTTCAACCGGAAGTCCAATCCGCAGGTAATTCTCGACTGCGCAGATCGTCGGCCGGTCCATCAGTTCGATTGTGGACGGAACGATGCGGTCCCTGAATATTTCGCAAATTGCGTTTACGGCGCAATCAAGGCTCGAAAATACGGCGGTCAGAGTGCGAACTGATTCCGGTGCAGGAATCAGCCGAACGATAATCTTTGTGAAAATCCCCAGCGTGCCTTCGGATCCCGCCATAAGACGAGTCATGTCATAGCCCACGACTCCTTTCATGGTGCGGGTCCCTGTTCGAATAACCTCACCGGTGGGAAGGACCATTTCAAGCCCAAGCAGATAGTCCCGGGTCACGCCATATTTCACCGCCTTTGGACCTCCGGAACACATCGCGACGTTTCCTCCCATCGAAGAAAAAGCAAGGCTTGCCGGGTCAGGAGGATAAAAAAGTCCGCACTTTGCGACAGCTTTCTGAAAATCACCGGTAATTACACCCGGCTCGAGTACTGCTGTCATATTGTCGGCGTCGATTTCAAGGATTTTGTTGAGCCGGTTGGTAACGATTACCAGCCCGCCCTGCGCGAGGCAGGCGCCAACCAATCCGGACCCCGACCCCCTCGGGTATACTGGAAAACCATGTTCATTAGCCAGCCTGACAAGGGCCGATATCTCGGCCACGCCGGCAGGGAACGCCACCCCTTCGGCAACAAAGCTCATCTTGCTGGCATCGAAGCTGTAGCAGTGGAGTTCTTCGGGCGACATCAACAGGTTCTCATCGCCCACAATGGACTTTATTTGCGAAAACGGCAAAGGCATGTATGGAAAAATCCTTGTATGATAGACTTACATATATCACTTAAATAGCTCCACATCTCGGAGCGCGGAAGGCGACCGCATCGCGTGTCTAATCTGGTCACTCCTCTTACCGCCTTTAGGCGGAAGTCGGACGCGTTGGGCAGGCGCGGGATGCCTTCTGATGCGGCCGATGGGTCGTACTGAAGCATCGGCCCTCAAAAAAGATTTTCGAGAATATAGGCTTGCGGGTCAAGACATTCCTTGAACCATCTCGAATTTAAATATATTTGTTAACAGATTTCTAATTGACCGGAAAATAAGAGCAAAGGGAATTAAAATCAGGTGACCGGCAAAGACGATCAGTTCCGCTTGGGGTGTGAGGTTTTACTGCACTCGCCCCCATCATGGTTTCGCTCGGGGCGGCTTGGGCTTCTGGCTAATCAGGCTTCGGTCAGCAGGTCTTTGGAAAGCGTCAAGGGATTGATCCTGGGCGCGGGAGGAAACCTGAGCTGCATTTTTTCGCCCCAACATGGATTTTATTCGGACAAACAAGCAAATATGATTGAATCGTCGGACTCGCGCGATCCGGACACAGGCGTCCCTGTGGTGAGCCTTTATTCCAAAACCCGTGAGCCCTCACTGGAAGCTCTCGAAAAAATCGACGTACTCCTGATCGATCTACAGGACGTGGGGACACGCATCTACACCTATACTACCACAATTGGCCTCTGCCTCGAAGCTGCCGCGCGCTCAGCCGTCAAGGTGGTAGTCCTGGACAGGCCCAATCCGATAAATGGTGCGCAAATTGAGGGCAATGTGCTCGAACCGGCATTCCGCTCCTTTGTGGGAAGATACCCCGTCCCTATGAGACATGGATTAACGGCGGGGGAATTCGCGCGCTTCGTCTGCGCTGCAGCAGGTCTCGACTGCGATCTCGATGTCGTTTCCATGATGGGCTGGAAGCGAAGCCGGCGGTTCGATGACCTCGGCCTTCACTGGGTTTACCCCTCGCCAAATATGCCAACTTGTGAGACCGCCTTGCTCTACCCCGGCATGGTGCTGCTTGAGGGGACCAATATCAGTGAGGGGCGTGGCACGACATTGCCGTTCCAGCTTTTCGGAGCGCCTTTTTTGAATCAAAAAAGGTTTCTGGAGGAATTGAAAAAGCCCGGTTTGACCGGTGTAACTTTTCGGCCCGTTACATTTGAGCCTGCTTTCGACAAGCACAGGGGTGAACTATGCTCCGGGTTTCAGATACACATAACGGACAAAGACAGGTTCAAGCCTTACAAGATGGGGCTTGCACTTCTGCAGGCCCTTGGCCTGACGCATCCGGAACGATTTAGATGGCTCGATCCTCCTTATGAGTACGAGTGGGAAAAACTGCCCATTGATATTCTAATCGGAAGCGGCGCCGTACGGCGTCAGGTCGAGCAGGGGCAGGACCTCGACAGGATCGAATCGGACTGGGAACCTCAATTGCGGCAATACCGTGAAAAGCGCGAACCTAATTTGCTTTACCCGGAATAAAATCCTTAATTATTATTTACTGCAGGAGCAATCTACCGAACCTGTTCCAGCGGATATAGCTTTCGGAGGGCTCGAAGCTGAATGCACCCTCCTGTCTCCAGGACCAGTAAATGATAAAAGCTTCGCCGACCAGATCTCCATCCTCTACGAAGCCCCAGAAACGGCTGTCATGGCTGTGGTCCCGGTTATCGCCCATCACGAAATAGCTGTTCGGGGGAACAATGACCGGCCCGTAATTATCCCTTGCACCCATCATTAGGTGCGGATCGTCATAATAGCCGTAGGGATCGTTCATGGGCTCATCGTTAATATAGATTTTCTTGTTGATTATTTGGACCTTATGAAGAGGCAGCCCTATTACTCTTTTGATGTAATCCTTCGATCGGTCGTTTGGATATCGGAACACGACAACATCAAATTGTCTGGGAGATTTTATTGGGACAATCTCTTTGTTGACAATTGGGAGCCTAATGCCGTAAATGAACTTGTTGACAAGGATATGGTCCCCAACGAGTAAGGTCGGCTCCATGGAGCCGGACGGAATTTTAAATGCCTGAACGACAAAAGCACGAATAAAAAGGGCGAGAATTACGGCTATGATTATGGCCTCGCTATATTCGCGAATAAGGCTCTTACGCCTGATTCTGTCGCCCGAGGTTTCAACTACGTTTTTCAACTCCAGCTCCTCTCGATGTGAACTGTTGACACAATTTTTCATATTAAATGCTTTCTTGGATCTTTTCAAGCCAAAGATGCCCGATTCGAGTTTTGCGGGCAGGAACAAATAAAAATAATACCGAACTGCTGATCTTTATAAGCATCAAAATAGTCGAGGTTTCAAACTTTTTCGACAAGAGCCCGTTGGAGGCTGATTTTAGGCTTGCTCCGGCAGGAAGTGGTGTGTAATATCGATTTCCTGGGGTTGATGGCAGGAACACAAATGAGGAGGCGCGGCTATGCAGGGGCTCATTCTGCGGGGACGGTTCGGGTACATCTTGCTTTGCCTGGCTTTGTTTGTGATTGCAGCATGCTCCATGCAGGAACCTGGCAGGAACTTCGGTTCTTCCAAATCAACCGAAAAGAGAAAACTTCCCGAAAACACAACCGCCCAGCAACAGCCACCCAGGGAAAAAGAGCCCGTAAGGATCGACTATCTCACAGCGTTAACTGACATCGTAAATCCCGAGATCTATGTCTATAAGGAAAAGCGGCGTCTCTATGTCATCCAGTCCAATGTGATGGTCCGTGACTATCCAATAGGCCTTGGATTTAATCCGGTTGGAGACAAGGAATGCGGGGGAGACGGCCGTACCCCTGAAGGTGACTTTTTCATCTGCCGCAAAGACACTGGAAGCCTGTCCAACAAGGTGCTCGTTCTCAACTACCCGGACAAAAAGCATGCCGAACAGGCCCTTTTCGCAGGCATTCTTTCGCCTCCCGAGTTCAGGGAGATACTGATGGCCAACGAGAGTAACGCTTCACCCCCACGGTCCGCGAAACTTGGCGGACAGCTATGCATGCATGCAGGAGAGGCGTATAAGGACTGGACCCAAGGCTCCATAGCACTCTACAACAGCGATATGGACGAGCTTTTCAAGATCGCCTCCACCGGGACCCCGGTGCATATCAGACCCTGATTTGGTACCGAAAATAATAATCGTAGCGAACTCCATCAAAAGAAAAGAGGCGGCATGAGCGGGTCTTCAGCCCATGCTGCCTCTACATCAGTACTGATTAGTCCCCGTTGCGGGCACAGGGGTTAAGCCGCCGCCACAGAGTTTCCAGTTATTCTTTTTCTTTCTTCTTGTCTTCCACAACGCACTTTTTGACCAGCTTTTCGTACTCCACGTCCACCCTGTCCTGAATAAACTGTACCTCCGCCTCGGTCAAATGGCGGAAGCGGCGCTGCGGCTTGAAGTATTCGGAAACAGGCTTCGGCTTCGCCACCTTGCGCGAAAGATGGAATTCGCCGTCGATCACCTCGTAGAGCGGGAAGACCTTTGACTGTACGGCAAGTCTTGCCACTTCGATACTCTCGTCGATCCCGCACCGCCAGCCGGTAGGACATGGAGAGTAGATGTGGATGTAGGCCGGGCCGGGAACCAGCGAAGCCTTCTTGACCTTGTTCATGAGATCGATCGGGTAAGCCGGGGTGGCCGTGGCGACGTATGGTGTGCCATGGGCGACAGCGATCTCCGCCATGTTCTTCTTCCAGGTCGCCTGGCCCGAGCTCTTACTTCCTGCGGGTGAGGTCGTGGTCGAAGCTCCAAAAGGAGTCGACGAAGAGCGCTGAATACCCGTGTTCATGTAAGCTTCATTGTCGAAGCAGAAATAGACGAAATTGTGCCCGCGCTCAAGAGCGCCGGACAGTGCCTGCATACCGATGTCGGCGGTTGCGCCGTCACCGCCGTAAGCAACGAAGGTGACACCGGGCTGATCGATTATCTTCTTGCGGTTCATCGCCTTGTAGGCCGCTTCCACGCCGCTTACCACGGCGGCCGCATTTTCAAACGCCACATGAATCCAGGGTACCCGCCACGCGGTTTGCGGGTAAGGAGACGTGATAATTTCCATACACCCCGTAGCGCTGCACACGACAGTGTTGGTTCCGATTGCTTTCATTGCCTGCCGCAAAGCCAGTACCTCTCCGCAGCCCTGGCACGCGCGATGACCGGGTGACACGGGTTCCACCTCGGGCATACTCTTGAGGTTAAACCCCTTGAAATTCTTTAGAGCCTCAGATGCGATTCCCATTTATTCCCTCACATTTATGAATTCGTAGGCTGGAAGGTCACCGTTTTTGGCGGAGGCCACTCTTTCGACCATTTCCTCGAAGTTCTGCCCCGTCACATCGCGGCCGCCCAGGCCAACCAGGAAGTTCCCCACCTTCGGGAAATGCTTATTGTCGAACAGGACGGACTTGATCTCGAGGGCGACGGGCCCGGATATTTCTCCACCTGCAAAGGCGGAGACCCTGTCGAGGAGCACCAGGTTCTTTGCGCCCTTGATCGCCTTGAAAAGCTCTGCCGCGGGGAAAGGCCTGAAAACGCGGATGCGTGCGATCCCGACCTTCTTGCCTTTTGCCCGCATCGCATCGATTGCAGTCATGGCGGTCTGGGCGATACTGCCTATTGCGACGATAATGGTGTCGGCGTCTTCAGTCTTATAGGTTTCGATCAGCTTGTACTGACGCCCGAACTGCTTGGCAAAATCGTTGAAGATTTTCTGGATCACGGGCTTTGTAGCCTTGAGCGCCTCATCCTGGGCCTTGCGGGCTTCGGTGTAAACATCCGGCATGCCCACGGGGCCAAAAGTTACAGGATTGGCCGGGTCGAGACGAAGCACCGGCTTGAAAGGCGGCAAAAATTTCTTGACTTCTTTTTCATCGGGGATGGCTATCGGCTCGATTACGTGGCTCATCGTAAAGCCGTCCAGGTTCACCTGTACGGGCAGGGATACCTTTTTGTCTTCACCGATGCGAAAAGCCAGAACGGACATATCGACGGCTTCCTGTCCATTTTCGGCTATGAGCTGAATCCAGCCGGTATCCCTTGCGTACATCAGGTCGGCATGGTCGTTCCATATGTTGATCGGTGCGCTCAACGCACGGTTTGCAACAGCCATTACGATCGGCAGCCGCAGGGCCGACGCTATGTAGCAAAGCTCCGACATCAGGGCGTAGCCCTGGGAGCAGGTTGAAGTAAAGGTGCGCGCTCCGGCTGCCGAAGAACCGATGCAGGCGCTCATTGCGCTGTGTTCGGATTCGACGGGAACGAAATCGGCATCCAGGTGGCCGTCGGCTACAAGTTCGGACAGGTGCTCGACTATGTGCGTCTGAGGAGTGATCGGGTAAGCCGCAACAACGTCGACATCACACAGTCCTACCGCTTCGGCAACAGCGATCGAGACTTCAATACCAATGGGTTTGGACATGTTAGTCGACCTCCTGAATCATCGTGATGGCGTCAACGGGGCATTCCTTGGCGCAAATGCCGCAACCCTTGCACCAATAATAGTTCTGAGGGTAGTAGCCCTCGGCGTCTTTGCTGTAAACCATATCGGGGCAGAATATATAGCACTGGCCGCACTTGGTGCACTTTTCGCGATCTGTTTCGGGCCGCATGGACCGCCAGTCTCCGGTTTTCAGCTCCGCTGCGTTTCCCGGAGTGGTAATGGCGATCCCGAAGTTCAATTCTTTCCAACTCTTGATTCCAGTCTCTTTAGCCACTGTTATCCCTCCGCTACCTTGGTTTCTTCGAATGCGCGGGCACATGCGTTAATGTTCTTCTCTGCGATGGGTCCAAAGCGGTGCTTGATCGGATGTTGCAAACCGCTCATCTGAACAACTCCTGAGGCTTTGACAAGAGCGCCTAACATGGTAGTGTTGGTGATGGGAACACGCATGGTTTCCATGGCAATCTTGGAAGCGTCCACAGTGGCGAGCCTGGCCTTTATGCCGGTCTCCTTGCGGACCTGTGCCGCACTCTTCGTCGTATTCAGAATTACAACCCCGCCTTTTTTCAGTCCCGCTTCAACATTGACGATCTTGAGGAGCGTGGGGTCCAGGACGATGACAATGTTCGGTTCATACACTTTTTCCCGAGTAACGATCGGGGTTTCACTCACCCGGACAAACGCCATAACCGGGGCGCCACGACGTTCCGGGCCAAAGCTTGGAAATGCCTGTGCATACTTCCCTTCTTCGATTGCTGCCAGGGCCGTAAGTTCGGCAGAGGTCACAGCCCCCTGGCCTCCTCGTCCATGAAATCGAATTTCAACCATAATTTTTCTCCACACTAACGTTACAGGTCAAATAGCGTTCACTTCAGGAAGCCTTTCAGCATTGAGCCAATGGCGAAAAGCACGTACTCCCCTAAGCATCGATTTATCCCGCTTTGTGAAAAAAAAGTCAAGGCTTTTTTAGGCCGGCAGTTTGTTTGACATAGGAAAAAAGAGGTGCGTGCTTTATTAACCGGTAATGAGGCTCCGTAAAGCGCCAGCCGGGACGGCGATCAGTTTTAATGTAGGTCAGAGCCTGCAAAATCGTGCAGCTTTGTGAAAATATGAACTAAGGCTTTTCCCAAGAAGCGGATGCCGGAAGGATGTAAACATGTTGTTCTAAAAAGCCCGTCTTCCTTTCAGCGCCCTTTCGACCGTTATACGGTCTGTGTATTTAAGGTCGCCGCCCATCGGTATGCCGTAGGCAATCCGCGTTACGATCACGAGACGGTCTTTTAAAATTTGGAGAAGGTAATGAGCGGTTGCCTCTCCTTCGTTGCTCGGGTTGGTCGCTATGATAATTTCACTGATTTTTTCGGACCCGAAGCGGGAGAAAAGTTCCTTTATGCGGATTTGATCGGGACCAACACCGTCAAGAGGGGCCAATACGCCCTGGAGTACATGATATCTGCCTTTGAAAGCACCGGATTGTTCAATGGCCAAAAGGTCAGCCGTGCTTTCCACGATGCAGACTTCCCCGGTATTTCTCGCCGGGTCGCCACAAATGGCGCAAATCGGCCCGTCGGTAAAATGAAAACAGATTGAGCAGGTTCGTATATTGCCGCGAAGCTGCCGGATGCTCTCGGCAAGCAACTCGGCCTCGCCGCCTGGTGCTTTGAGGAGATACATGGCGATCCGGGTGGCGCTCTTTTCCCCAAGCCCTGGAAGTCTGCTCAGTTTCCGTATAAGGCTGCTTAAAATCGGCGGATATGCGTTCATTTACCGTCAAAAAAGCCCTGGTAAGTTGAGCCCCGGAATATTGAGTCCGCCGGCCAGCTTTCCCATTTCGGCGGCGGCCATTTCCTGGGCCTTTCTCAAACCGTCGTTCACGGCTGCAACGATCAAGTCCTGCAACATCTCGATATCTTCAGGGTCTACCACCTGGGGGTCTATCTTAATGCCCAGAACTTCCTGCCTGCCGTTGATCACCACCGTCACCATGCCTCCCCCGGCGCTCGCCTCGACTTTCTTGAAAGCAAGGTCTTCCTGAATTTTGGCCATCTTCTCCTGCAGCGCCTTAACCTGCTGGAGCGGATTGAATCCCTTTGGCATTGTCTTTTTCCTCCGATTGAATTTGAGGAATTTAAGCTTTAAGGGTAACCCTTAACACTTAAATCCTGAAACGCTTAGCAGGCAAATCCATATTATTCTTCTTACCGCCGGTTACCGCCGTGTTCAGATCCTCTGGACGGTTTCACCTCGATCAGTTCAGCCCCCAGTATCTCGATTGCCTGCTGAATGGCTGGATGATTGACGATGTGTTTTGCGCTCGAAGGTTTACCTGTTTTGGGGCCTTTAGCCGCAGCGCCCCTGGACGTCTGAGACGCTTTCTCTATTGTAACCGTCCATTGCAGCCGGGCGCCAAAGAAAGCTAGCGAGGCATCCTCGAGTTTGCGGATAAATTCCGGACCATTGGCGCCCTTCTCAAACATGTCCGGGACCTCCAGTTCGACCATTTCTCCCGAAGCCTTAACCGCGCAATGCGAAACTTTGGCCCACATAATGGGGTTGTGGTTTTCAAGGAAGCCGATGAATGCCGGCCAACCCTCGACGGCTTTTACGGCGGACACCGCCTGGGCGGGCGCCGGCTCCCTTAACGGTGCAAGCGGCAAGTCCGCCTGACCGGGAAACTCCGCATCCGGCGTTGTAACCGGTTCGCAGCTCTCAGTAAAGTCTGATGACAGTCGAGTCGGCCCCAAATCGGCTGTAAAACCGCAGGACGGAAGCGCAACGTCTGTCGTCTCCGGCTTTGCCCCACTCGTGGCGCCGGGCTGATTTGGGTCACCATACAATGGCGTAGCAACGGGGGAAGGAGGCGGGCGGGAGGCCTTTTTCTCGAAATCGCGCCGGCTCTCGGAAACAATGCAACCCGAAGCTGAATGTCCCTCTTTGACACCTTGTTCGATCATGGCGATCCTGTCCAGCACGGCATCGATTGATTCAAGCCGGGGAAGCTGGGCCATGCGCAAAAGAAGCATCTCAAGGGCGATCTTTGGCATACTCGATCGGCGGATTTGTTCCTCTCCCCCAAGCAGCATCTGAAAATAGACATGGAGCGACTCAGCGGTTGTCACGGCCGCCTGGTCCTTCAACAATTTTTTCTCGTCTTCCGGCAGATCGACCAGCATTTCAGGCTCGGCGGAAAGGGCCGCGAAAAGCAGGTTTCGAAAATGGTCGCACAGATGCTGGCAAAACCTTCTGCTGTCAATTCCGCGCCGGTAGACATCTGCGACGATTTCGAGGCAGGCTTGCGCGTTTTCTGAAAGGATCGCCTCTGCGGTCCGCAACACGCTTTGTCTGTCGATTACCCCAAGGATGTCGAGAATTTGCGCTTCCGCAAGCTCGTCGCCGCTGAAGGCCAGGAGCTGCTCGAGCAGGCTTTGCGCATCGCGCATGCTTCCGTCGGCTTCCCGCGCTATCGCGTAGAGGATGCCCTCGGAGAAATCAACCCCTTCTTGCGAGATGATCCTTTTAAGATGCTCCACGATTTGCAGCAGGCTCAGGCGCCGGAAATCGAACCTTTGACAGCGGCTGAGGATAGTTGCCGGGATTTTGTGAGGCTCGGTCGTGGCAAATATGAAAATAACGTGCGGGGGTGGCTCCTCCAGGGTCTTTAGCAAAGCGTTGAAAGCCTCGGGGGTCAACATGTGCACTTCATCGATAATATAAACTTTATAGCGCCCCTTCGCTGGCCTGTAGCGCACAGTTTCCCTGAGCTCGCGTATGTTGTCGATTCCCCGGTTGGAAGCGCCGTCGATTTCTATAACGTCCACTGAGTTTGTATGCGATATTTCGCGGCAGTTCGAACATTGATTGCACGGCGTGGGGGAAGGCCCCTTCTCGCAATTGAGCACTTTAGCCAGAATTCGCGCAACAGAGGTTTTTCCCACCCCCCGCGCTCCGGAAAAAAGATAGGCGTGAGCGATACGGTCCATTCGAATCGCGTTCTGGAGCGTCCGTGTCGCATGCGGCTGGCCGATAACCTCTTCAAAGGTCCCAGGCCGCCATTTTCTGGCGATGACTTGATAAGACATATGTGGCCCTGAATTGCCTGTCGGCAGTCAGCCGGCAGGACTAAATGGCGGAGAGAGAGGGATTCGAACCCTCGATACACCTTTTGGGCGTACACACGATTTCCAGTCGTGCTCCTTCAGCCTCTCGGACATCTCTCCGCAAAGCGCCGCCACCCGTTGGATTAACTGCAAAAAAGCCTTCTTTTTGTCAAAACATCCCACAATTCCCAGCTTTTGCTCACTAGTGGCGGAGAGGGTGGGATTCGAACCCACGTGCCCTGCTCTTCACAGGACAACTCGATTTCGAGTCGAGCCCGGTACGGCCACTTCGGTACCTCTCCGCAATAGTAATCGTTCCTCACCTGGAGAAAAACCTTAAAGACACAATTTTAATGTAAGCGGAAAGCAATTTAAACGATAAATCGCCCCCAAACGTCTGTTACATATAGCAGAGGCAAAACAGCAGCTTTCCTTCTAGCCTCGGCGCTCTTTGAAAAATCTGTGCAGAATTTCGGCGCAGTTCTCAGCCAGGACCCCCCCCGTCACATCTATCCGATGGTTCAAGCAACCAACCCTTGTCAAGTCCAACAAGCTGCCCGCTGCCCCGCTGCGGGGGTCACGCGCTCCGAAAACCAGCCGCCGCACCCTGGCGTGAAGCATCGCCCCTACACACATCGCGCACGGCTCAAGCGTTGCATATACGACGGTTTCAGGCAGTCTGTAGTTACCGACCCTGTTGGAAGCGCTCCTGATTGCCAGGATTTCCGCATGCGCCGTCGGGTCATTTGATGTAATCGGCTTGTTGTGGGCTCTTGAGAGGATTTGTCCATCGGCGCCCACCACCACTGCCCCGACCGGTACTTCGGCCAGCAGGTAGCCCTTTTCGGCCTCCTCAAGCGCAAGGCCCATGAAGAAATCATCTCGTTGCAGCACCGCTCTCTACCTGCCCACTCAGCATGCCGATTGCCAATAGCACAGTTTTGGTATATAGAAAAGTCCTTTCCGTCTATTGATGTGCCGGGCGATACCGATTACCGTATAGATAGTGTCAATCCGGAAACCGGAAACCCCTGATTGAACACGGGCGGTTTCCGATTCGGAAAAGAGGCGTAATCTGGTCATGCCTTGTACCGCCTTTAGGCGGAAGAATCCGGTCTCCACGCTCCCCTTGGCCTGTCAATGACCACAGGCGTTTAGCCGAAAGGGGCGCCGCCACGGGGCGAAAGGAACCTTTTGCATGCAACACGGCCCGAATGCCCAATCAGAACCGGCCGGCTCCGTAGCCCATCTTCCGCTTCCAAGGAAGCATGCCTGCGCGGATTGCCGTCTCTGCCAGCTTTGCAGCGACTCCCGTTGTAACTGCTGCCGAAGCGCAAAGACACCGGGAAGCTGTCCGAAAATGAGCTTCAGTGAACAGATCCAGCTCTATAATCAAATTAATGCTAACGATTGTTTCCTGAGAAAAAGGTGCAAATGAGTTCGAAAAAAGCCTTGCCTCGTTTACGGCGCTTGTTCGTTTTGGCGGCGTTTGTCATAATCTCAATCACCACTTTCCCACCGGTAGGCTCGGGGGAGATTTACGACCGCCCGCCGCACTGGACCGACACGGTTCCCGCCGCCGAACCCGAAAAGGCCCTCCCTGAAAATGACCCGAGTGAGTGGGGCACAGCGGCCCTTTGGCGCCACTATATCTGGCAGAGTCTGCCCACCGTGAGCTTACGCGGCCCTGACCCTGACCCAATCAGCGAAGGTTACCAGAAAAATCACTGGAAACCCATCTTTATTGATTCCCGATTCGCGCTGAACCAGGTAGGGGCGCTACTGCTCGACCGCCTCCGCACGCTCGAAAACGAGGCCATAGACCCCCGCCCATTCAAGATCGAGGATCTGTGCCAAAGCCTTGACCGGCTAGATCAATGCCGATCCGCTCTCCAGGCCGCCGACCCCGGCATCGAGGACAGCAGGGCGGAGTCCGTTTTCCATGCGCAGCCATCAGCGTTTACCTCTGAGGCCTCCGCAAATCAGTACACAGGACCGCGCCCGCCACCAGGGGAAAACCCCCAGGGGATTCTTGAAGGATACCAGGAAAGCTTCAGAGCCGCCAGCGAAGCCGATATTCGGCTTACCACCGCTTTCTTTCTCTTTGCAAAGGAAATGGATCCCTTTTTACAGAAGGAGCAGAGCCTTCAGGCCCTTTCTGGAGAGATTCCTCTCTCGAAGTTTTTCAAAGAACTCGAGCCTAAAACATTCAACTATGAAGCGCTGCGTTCCGCCTATCAGAGCTATAGAAAGCTTGCGGCCCAGGGTGCCCAGCAGCGTGTCAGTATGCCATCCAAGGTTCGTAACGACGAGTCCGGCAATCACATCCGCGACTTGCAAAAAAGGCTGCAGCAGGAACAATTTTATTCCGGAACTATTACAGGCGTCTATGACGCTGAGACACAACGTGCAGTGAAACAATTTCAGGCTGCCAACCTGCTTGACCCCGATGGCACTGTCGGCAAGCGGACCCAGGAATTGCTCAACGTCTCCTTTCAGCAGAAGGCGGACTTGATCGCGTACGCCCTGAAAGCCGTTCGCCAAAGTCCTTCGCGCGAGTACAGCCGGTTTGTTCGAATAAACATTCCGCAATTTATGTTGGAGTATTACAAAGACGGGCAATTCCAGGAAGCCCACAAGATCGTGGTCGGCAAGGAGACCGGGAAGAAAGTAAAATTTCGCGGTAAAATGGTCGGAGAGAACCAAACTCCAACCCTGACCAGCACAATTGAACAGTTAATACTTAATCCGCGCTGGTATGTTTCGGACCGAATCCGGCTGGAATTGGACACCGAGGCCAAATCCGATCCGCAGTGGTTTACTAAGCACGGCTATGTGAACATGAGTGCACGTTATCCCTGGGGCGCCCCCAGGCTCTTTCAAAGCCCTGGACCCAAAAACGCGCTCGGCCGTGTCAAATTTGAATTTCCCAACCCCTACGCCGTTTACCTGCACGATACCCCGCTCAAGCATCTGTTCGCAAGATCGCGCCGCGATTTTTCACACGGTTGCATACGGGTCGAAAATGCCCTGGGGCTTGCCGATACACTTCTGAGAGATGACGCCAACCCGTATGCCGAGAAGATGAATTCGGTCCTCGAGGGAGATCGCCAAATCTTTGTGAAGCTCTCAAAACCCGTTCCCATTTCCGTAGAATATATCCCGGTGGTTGTCGCCGGCAGTTCGCAGGTCGTTTTCGCCGGAGACCTTTATGGAATTCTTAAAGAAGACAAATAGCCACAAAAGATAAAAACCCTACCTACAAAGACTTCTCGTTTGCTCCATGAGCTCGGATTCCTTTTAAGTTGTTGTTTTAACTGCACTATTATCTACAGTTAAGAGATTAATCTATCTTTATATATTCCAATAAGAGGGGTTATTTTAAATGATATAGAGGACTTACCAAACCTCAAAGCATCAAAATTATTCGTCTGCCGAAATCTATTGCACGATACTTCTATATCAGATCTTTTATCTAGTGCTTTCAACTGCTTACTATTGAATCTGAAAATAAATCAGACCGATTCTGAAAAAACTGTTTGACAGTGGCGTATCTTTTTTGGTAGTGAAACTCTATCTCCTTCAAACAATTGATACGTTCAGTCTTGGCAAAAGTGTGGAGACTCCTGAAAGTCAACATATGGGGGGTAGTTTTATGGGGGGCGCCAGAACTGCAAGAGCGTTGTTTTCTGCAATGGTCCTGACGACCATATTTGTATTCTCTTCATTAACTTTTGTCCAAACATGTCAAGCGCTTACAATCTCCTATGGACACCCTTACCAGGGACACCTGGAAAATGGCGTCGTTTTTCCCAATCAATTTCCGGGCTACCACCTGCGCGATGAGAGCAGGTCCTATACCACCCCTGAAGTGGTTGGCGCCCTGCTCGACGCGATAGAGGCTGTCCGGACGCAGTTCCCTGACACCTGCGATGTTTTCCTTGCAGATTTTACCTGCGCCGGTGGCGGGTCTTCCCTCCATCACCGCTCTCACCAGAATGGCAGGGACGTTGACATCGGGCTGTACGCCGCGGGCAACCGCCCGCTGAATGGTTTGGTTCCGATGAACCAGGGTAACCTTGACGCCGCCAAAACCTGGTGCCTCATTGAAAACCTGATTGCCTCCCAACGCGTGCAGTACATTTTCCTGGACCGGAGCGTCCAGAAGGTACTGTATGAATACGCAGTCTCACGCGGCTATGATGAGGCCTACCTGCATCACGTTTTCGGAAATGTACGCGGGTGCCTCATCCAGCATATTCGAAATCACATCGATCATATGCACGTCCGGTTTTTCACTCCTTGGTCCACTCTTGCGGCCCACATTGGACCCGATGAAGTTGAGAAACAAGCGGTCATCGATATGGCCCAGCAGTCATATTTGCCCAAAAAGGTCAATTACTATGTCAGCGGCTCCGAAAAAGGGCTTGACGAGCTCGCCAAAAGCTTCGGGGTTACCACGGGGGACCTTTGCAGGTGGAACCATATAAGCTCAACGGCCGCGCTCGCTCCCGGCAGTTGCCTCGTTTTCTACAAGAGAAGTTTTGAAAGCGAGCCCGTCCTGCTGGCGCGCTCCCTGCAACCCGGCTTCATTGCCCAAGCAGCACCCGTCAGGATGGCTTCCATACAGCCCGAACCAGTGCCATCGAACAGCATATCGGATTCAACTTCTTCGGCGGATGCCGAGCCGGTTGCCGAGGAGCAGCAGACGCAGCGCCCGGTCACTATTACTTCCACATTCAGCACGTGTAAAGCCGAGAAGGGCGACACGATCGACAAGATTGCCCGTCGTAACCATCTCGATGTTGCACTTCTTTGCCGGTTGAACAGGATCGAGAAGAGCGCGCTCTTGAGGCCGGGCTATATGGTAAGAACCAGCGCTGTCAAGATTTATGCGCTTGCCGACAAGGGTCAAACCGGTGCGCACGCGAGCGATTCATCTTCATCGGCTGGCCTTTCGTCCGATCCCCAACAGTCCGGCTCCGCAACCGCCACCTATTACACCGTGAAAAACGGCGGCACTCTGCAGGACGTTTCAAAAAAGACCGGAATCCCTGTTTCCTCACTGTGCCGGTTGAACGGACTTGCCCAAGACACCCATCTTAACCGTGGCCAGAATATAAAGCTCGCACTGGCTGATCTGGAGAACGCAGCGGATACGCACAAAAGGGCGCCATCATCTTCATCGGTCGGCTTCTCTTCCAATCCCCAACAGTCCGGCTCCGCAACCGCCGCCTATTACACCATGAAAAACGGCGGCACTCTGAAGGACGTTTCAAAAAAGACCGGAATCCCGGTTTCCTCACTGTGCCGGTTGAACGGACTTGGCCAAGACACCCATCTTAACCGTGGCCAGAATATAAAGCTCGCACTGGCTGATCTGGAGAACGCAGCGGATACGCACAAAAGGGCGCCATCATCTTCATCGATTTGCTTTGCATCCGATTCAAAAAAGTTCGACTCCCCAACTGCTGCTTATTACACTGTGAACAGTGGCGGGACCCTGCAGGACGTTTCAAAAAAGACCGGGATTTCGCTTTCCTCACTTTGCCAGTTGAATGGGCTCGCCCGCAATGCCCATCTTAAGCCCGGCCAAAGGATAAAGCTCACCCAGGCGAACCTGCGGGTAAAACCCTCCTTCGGCAGCGCTGCATGCGCATTCAAAGGTCCGGCAAAAAAACCTGCGGCAGTTAAGAATGACAAGTCCAACAACAAACCTTCAAAAGATCGCGAGGCAGAAGCCGCTCCGCAGAAACAGATCTCCACGTCCCGCGCCTCAATAGATTCAGCGGTGCGCAAAGGGCACGAAAAAGTTGCGTCCGCCAAAAAACCGGCTCTGAAGAAAATGGGCAAATCAGGCAAACCCTCACCGGCAACAGCCCAGAAAAAAACACCTGATGCTGGGGCCAAGCTCAAAACAGCGGCTAAGCCAGGGGAAAATACCGCATTCGCAAAGAAATAGATTCTGTCGGGACCGGCAGGAAACTTCTCCGGCCCGGCCCTTTTCTTTTTTTGTAATATGGGATATGAATAAAAGCTTGAACGGGCGCTATTTGGTGCCCGTTCTTTTTTGCACCGAACTTGTCTGGAGTTGAAATGTCCATACCCTGTTCATTTAGTAGCTGGAGTTCAAATGTCTGACAACACCGCAGAAAAAATCGCTCTGCTAAGAAACATCGGCATCAGCGCGCACATAGATTCGGGGAAAACGACTCTCACGGAACGAATCCTGTTCTACACCCGGCGCATTCACGCCATACACGATGTGAAGGGCAAAGATGGAGTGGGCGCCACAATGGATTTCATGGAACTCGAAAAGGAGCGCGGCATCACCATCCAGTCTGCCGCTACCAATTGCTCGTGGGGCGATCACCCGATCAACATTATCGATACGCCTGGTCACGTCGATTTCACCATCGAGGTCGAACGCGCCCTCCGGGTCCTCGACGGCGCCATTTTGGTTCTGTGCGCCGTCGGCGGGGTCCAGTCACAATCGGTTACCGTTGACAGGCAGATGGTCCGTTACCGGGTCCCCAGGATCGCTTTCGTAAACAAGTGCGACAGAACGGGCGCCGACCCCTTCCGGGTAGCCCGGCAACTCCACGAGAAGCTGAACCACAATCCGGTGCTGCTTCAGGTGCCGATGGGCCTGGAGAAAGACCATCGGGGGGTAATCGATCTTGTTTCCATGAAGGCGCTCACTTTCGAGGGAGAGCATGGCGAGGAGTTTACAGAGTCGGAGATACCGGCGGAATTTATAGAACTCGCGCGGGCAAAAAGGGAAGAAATGCTCGATGCGGTGTCTCTATATTCCAATGAATTGACAGATGCGATTCTGGCCGAGGAGCCAATATCCGAAGATATGGTGCAGGAGGCAATCCGCAAGGGCGTCCTTACCCTCGGGCTTACTCCCGTTCTCATGGGTTCGGCTTACAAGAACAAAGGGGTCCAGCCGCTTCTAGATGCCGTTGTCAAGTACCTGCCGAGCCCGCTCGATGTCGACAACGATGCCCACGACCTGGACCGGGAGGAAGAGCGAGTCCTGCTCGCAAGCGCGTCCGATCGGCCACTGGTGATGCTTGCGTTCAAACTCGAGGTAAGCCGCTACGGTCAGCTCACATACGTTCGAATCTACCAGGGGACCTTGAACAAGGGCGACACCATCGTCAACACGAGAACGGGTAAACACGTGAAGGCAGGACGCCTGGTCCGGATGCACGCCGATGAAATGGAGGAAATCGAATTAGCAACAGCAGGCGACATTGTTGCACTTTTCGGGATTGATTGCGCCTCCGGGGATACTTTCACAGACGGACGGGTGCGATACGCCATGACCTCGATGCACGTCCCGGTCCCCGTAATTTCGCTTGCCGTGAAGCCCAGGGATAAGAAGGCCGAGATGAACCTGAGCAAGGCCCTTGCCCGTTTTTCCAAGGAGGACCCCACGTTCAAGGTTTACCTCGATGCAGAAACCTCCGAAACCATAATATGCGGGATGGGAGAGCTTCACCTGGACGTCTATGTAGAGCGGATGCGCCGCGAGTACAACGCCGAAATCGAAACCGGCATGCCCAAAGTCGCCTATCGCGAATCGCCCACCCGCATGGCGCAATTCAACTACACCCATAAAAAACAGACGGGAGGCGCGGGCCAGTTCGCCAGGGTCGCCGGGACCCTCGAGCCGCTTGCTGAAGGGGAGTTTGAGTTCGTCAACAAGGTTACCGGCGGATCCATTCCCACCGAATTCATATCGTCATGCGAGAAGGGATTCAGGGCGTGCCTCGCCAAGGGCGGGTTCGCTGGATTTCCGGTCGTCGGAGCACGAATCATGATAAATGACGGCGCAGCCCACTCGGTCGACTCATCGGACCTGGCTTTCCAACAGGCCGCAATCGGGGCCTTCCGCGAAGCCTACCAGAGGTCGAGCCCGGTGCTCCTCGAACCTATCATGCGCGTGGTGGTCGAAACCCCTTCCGAATTCCAGGGCGCGGTGCTGGGGAGCCTGAACCAGAGGCGCGCAATAATTCTGTCTACCTCTGAAGACGGTGTTTTCTCGGCCGTAGAGGCCGAAACGCCGCTCTCGGAGATGTTTGGCTACTCCACTGTGCTTCGCTCATCGACACAGGGCAAGGCCGAGTTCACCATGGAATTCTCGAGGTATAGTCTGGTCCCAAAAGCTCTGGCCGAGGAGATCATAAAAAAAGAGAAGGAAAACCGAAAGTAGAGCATCCACAGGGGATCTATTTCAGCCCCTTGTAGCTTTCCTGGAAGACCTTTCCGTCGACATTGCCCGAACCTGGACCACCGCAATCCGGGGTATAACAGGTTACGTTTACGAACTCGCATTGCGCCGCGCAGGACGGACATGTTTCAGGCGGCGTCTTGACAGTGATTGTATTGCCGCATTTATTACATTTCCAGACTTCCATGGCTCTCTCCCTCTTGCATCGGGTATGAAATGAAGCTTTCAAAGAATCTCGATCACTTACAAAGGTTTCGGCATAGTATGTTAATTTAAGGACCGCTTTTGAAAAGTGCAAGCAAGGTAACTGCGATCTTATTCTGTTCGAGAACGCTTATTCTCTTGCGCCGGGAGTCATTCATTGGCTGAGTAATGCCGGGCTGAGGGGCTGGGGATGGTCGAACTAAACTGGCTTCTGTTCTGCTTTCTTTTTCTATATGTGGGACAGAGCGTGTTCAATATCTGGGTTGAGCGCATCAACCTTATTCATTCCCTGCGACGCGCTGACAAGGCGCCCGCCGGGTTCGAAGGATTCATCGACGAGTCAAAGCTCGCAGGAACCATGCGTTACATGCGGGCAAAAACCAAGGTCGGGATCCTTGATGAAATCGTCTCGGATGTGACGCTCCTCGCCATCCTGCTCTCAGGATTGCTGCCCCTTCTCGTCCGTTGGTCCGATAAACTCGGGCTTTCGATGATTGCAGCGGGGGTCCTTTTCTTTTTTGTTCCCGGACTCATTAGTTTCCTCCTCGATCTACCTTTCAGCTACTATAATACCTTCGTCGTAGAGCAGGAATTCGGCTTTAACAGATCCACACTGAAGCTCTGGACGATCGACCATATAAAGGGGGGATTGCTCACGGCCGTCCTTTTTGCGGCGATTTTTTCCATACTTCTGCTCTTCATTGCATGGTCGCCCCATTTCTGGTGGTTTTGGGGTTTTCTGCTTATCTCAGCCGTGCAGTTGGTGCTGGCGATCCTTTATCCCGTGGTCCTGGCGCCGCTCTTTAACAAATTCGAACCGGTCCGCGATGAAGAACTTGCCGCAAAGATCCGTGCGCTGATGGAAAAAAACGGTATCCAGGTGAAAAAAATCCTGCAGATGAACGCCGGCATCAGGAGCCGCCACACAAATGCTTATTTCACCGGAATTGGAAAGACCAAACAGATAGTGCTCTTCGATACGCTGATCCAATCGCATACCCACGAAGAGATCCTTGCGGTGCTCGCCCACGAGGCGGGCCATTTCAGGAAAAAACACGTCCTCAAGCAGCTTCTGATCTTTGCCTCCCTTTCACTGGCGGCATTTTACGCCACCTGGCTTTTCATCCAATGGCCGCTTGTTTTCTCCACCTTCGCATTCAGCGCGCCGCTGCCCTATGTTGGGCTTTTCCTGGCCGGGGTCTTTTCTCGCAAGGCCGGATTTTTCCTCCAGCCGCTCTATATGATTATATCGAGGCGTTTTGAAAGAGAAGCCGACATTTTCGCCGCTCGGATGCTTGGAAGCGGCGCCGCTTTGGCCGGCGCGATGAAAAGACTTGCCGCCGATAACCTCGCCAATCTTTACCCGCATCCGCTTTATGTCCTGTTTCACTACTCCCATCCACCCATTGTGGAAAGAGTCGCCCTGCTGGAGGGGAGCGATGGCAATCCTTAAAGCCGCAAGGCAATTTTCAAAAGCACGGACATCAAGGCCATGACAGGCACTCTCATCAATATGGGCGCGATCGTCGCAGGGACGGCAATCGGCTCCCTGGCTGGATCAAGACTCCCCGCGAGGATGCGCCGGATCGTGCTTTATGGAATCGGCCTGGTGGTGCTTCTGATCGGCTTCCAGATGGCCGTTCGCACGCAGAATGTCCTTGCCGTGCTGGGCGCTATACTGATCGGCGGCATAATCGGCGAGTTACTGCGACTGGAAGACAGGCTCGAACAACTGGGGCAGTTTTTTCAAGACAGGTTTTCCAAAGGCTCCGAACAATCGATCGCCGAGGGATTTGTAACGGCGAGCCTGGTATTCTGCGTGGGTCCGATGGCGATTCTCGGTTCTATTTCGGACGGTCTGAGCGGCGACTATAGTCTGCTCTCCATAAAGGCCGTTATGGACGGATTTGCTTCCATCGCCTTCGCGGCCAGCATGGGATGGGGGGTTGGACTTTCTGCTGTTTCCATTCTCATCTACCAGGGAGCGATAACACTTTTTGCAGGCAGCCTTCCGGGCGCACTAAACGACGCCATGATCACGGAAATGACTGCAACCGGCGGTTTGATTATAATCGGCATCGGCATTAAACTGCTCGATCTAAAAGACCTGCCCCTGGCCAATTTCGTCCCCGCAATCGCGGTGGCGCCGGCGATCCTGGCGCTTATTCCCTTCTTCAGAGGCCTGTTTTGAACGTCTGTAACAAGGAATACACACCTTCGACATACTCCCGCCAAATTCTTTCCTTAAACTTGGGACATCTTCAAGAGCAAAAGGATTTAGCATTGATAAATTACAGGTCGAACAGCGCCGTTTCAAGGTTCATTGCCGACCATGCAAAGCTCATGGACCCTAACGAGTTATGGAGGTACACCAAACAACAGTGAGTATGCCCTGCGTGCTTCTGCTCGCTTTTTTGACACTTTGCGGCATAGCCTATCTCTACTGGCGCTATGTTTGGTTTTTCCGAAATCCCTCCCGAAAAATCCCCTCTGAAGACTCCGGAATTCTCAGTCCTGCGGACGGTTGCGTCGTCTACGTGAAAGAAGTTGCTCCAGGCGAAGAGATCATCACTATCAAGCAGGGAGTCAAGGCGACCATTCACGACATTTGCCGGGAAGCCGTGTCGGCCCCCAAGGTCCTGATCGGTATTTTTATGAGTCCTTTCAATGTGCACTACAACCGCATCCCGATCTCCGGAACGGCCTTGTTCATTCGTCACTACCCGGCCTTGGGGAAAAATCTCTACATGGCGGCCATGCACATGAGGACGCTTTTCCGCCGCCTGCCCCTATACCGCAACAGCCTGCACATCATCCAAAACGAGCGGACCGTAACGGGAATCAAGGGACACTATCGGGGCAACCTCCTCAACTGCTACGTCGTGCAAATCGCTGCGGCAAGCGTCAATGGAATCGATTCATACATCGAACCGCAGCAGCAGGTGAGCGTCGGACAAGTCCTTGGGATGATCCGGATCGGGTCCCAGGTGGACCTCATCGTCACGGCCTTCGACGGCATGAAGATCAAGGTGCAGCCCGGAGACCGCGTCCGTGCCGGAGAAACGGTATTGATCGAATAAACGAATACGAGGCGAACCGGAAAGGAGGCGGAATACAAATCGACAATGGTGTCTTTGCTAAGATCGGAAGCTGGCGGCAACAATCTAAGGACCGGGCTTTTCATGCCCGAGGGTTTTCGGCCTTGAATGGTTGAGCGCATACAGGAAACAATCGTACGGAGCTGGAACGAGCTTCAACACGAACTCTACAAAGACTCGTGGAACGGAGAGCTTGGCCGCTATCGTTCCCGTTGCGCCTTCCGAGGACTCTCCGACGCGGGCTACCGGCTGGAAACGACCCTTATACGTCTGGGGGGCGGCTTTGCAAAACTTGAAAATCACCTGCTGCGCAATTTCAAGAAATACGCGCATAGAAACGTAGTGAGTGGAAACTCGATCTGGCATTGGCTGGCCGTAGCGCAACATTCAGGCCTTCCCACAAGGCTTCTGGACTGGACTTATTCACCGTTTTGCGCCCTGCACTTTGCCACCTCGAACCTGGATAAGTTCGACACCGATGGCGTAGTCTGGGCGGTCAATTACATAAGGATGCACAGGCTGCTGCCCGAAAGTCTCAAGCTGCCGCTCGAACAGGAGGGCGCCAATGTTTTCACCGTGGAGATGTTGTCCGAGTCCGTGAAGACCCTGCAAGAGCTGGCCGGCCTTTGCGAGCTGCCCTTCCCCCTCTTTTTTGAACCACCCTCGATGGACGATCGCATTGTAAACCAATTTGCATTCTTTTCAGTGATGTCTGATCCCAAAGCGGTCTTAGACGACTGGCTCGTGCAGAACCCTCAAATCGCCCGCAGAATCATCATCCCGGCCAAACTCAAGTGGGAGATCCGAGACAAGCTCGACCAGGCCAATATCACCGAAAGGGTGCTTTTCCCCGGTCTCGACGGCCTGAGCAGATGGCTCAGGAGGCATTACAGTCCCAGACAAGACGGCATGCCCAAAAAGAAGTTTCCGGCATATAACCAGTTCTTTAGTTTCCCACAGAAGGCGTCAAATGAATAATCAGGGGCGGGACACTTTTCAACGGGACAACCTTGCTTCGCATGCGGGAGGGTTTCATGCACAAGACCTATGTTCTGGATACCAATGTATTGCTGCATAATCCAGAAGCTTTGTTTGCATTCCAAGACAATCATGTGGTCATTCCCCTCACGGTAATCGAAGAAATAGACAGCCAAAAGAAAAAACAGGACGAAATAGGAAGAAATGCGCGGGTCGTTTCGAGGCAACTCGATGCGCTTCGCTCATTGGGGCATCTTTCCGAGGGGGTGCCGATGCCTTCGGGAGGAAAGCTCACGATCGAACTCAATCACTCCAGCATAATAAATTTCCCGAAAGGATTGGACCCTGACAAACATGACAACCGAATTCTCGCTGTGGCCTTCAACCTGAGCCAGGCTGAGCAGGGAATCGTAACCCTGGTGACCAAGGACCTCAACCTGCGCATCAAAGCCGACGTTGTAGGCGTGAGGACCGAGGATTTCTATAACGATAAGGTGGACTACGATCACCTCTACTCCGGTGTTGTCGAGCAATATCTATCTGCCCGGGAGATGGACACGTTTTACAGGGAGGAGAGGTTGAAGTTATCCGGCTGCCAACCGCTGCCAAATCAATTCTTTCTGCTGAAGTGCCACGAGAATTCGTCACAATCGGCGCTTGCACGATACAGCCATGGCATGCTGTTGCCTCTGTGCCATGCGGATTCGGTCAACTGGGGCATCAAGGCCCTGAACAAGGAGCAAAAATTTGCCCTCGAGCTGCTCAGAGACGATCAGATAAGGGTCGTCACCCTGGTCGGCCGGGCCGGAACAGGGAAAACCCTGTTGGCCCTTGCCGTCGGATTGGAAAAAGTTCTGGAGGAAAATGCCTTCTCCAGGCTGCTGGTCACCCGGCCCGTCATCCCGATGGGCGAGGACCTGGGCTATCTGCCGGGAACCAAAGAAGAGAAACTCAGGCCATGGATGCAGCCTATATATGACAACCTGGAGTTCCTGATGCGAAATTGTCCCGAGCCTTACGGAGTGCTCGATGATTTGGTAAGGAAAGGGACACTGGAACTCGAAGCGCTCACCTACATTCGGGGACGCAGCATTCCCAAACAGCTAATACTTTGCGACGAAGCCCAGAACCTCTCGCCCCACATGATAAAGACACTCATCACCCGCGTCGGTGAAGACACCAAGATCGTCTTCACCGGAGACCCCGAGCAGATCGACCACCCATATCTGGATGCGAGCAGCAACGGCCTGACCTATCTCGTCGAGCGCCTCAAAGGGGAGGAATTAGCCGGGCATGTGACATTGGTCAGGGGGGAACGGTCCAAGGTGGCGGAGTTGGGCGGCAGACTGCTTTAAGATTCACAGCCCAAGTCTCGTTGCGGCCAACCCGCAAAGGACGAAAAAATTACGGTTCGATCTCTGAATTGCACCTGATTGGTTTGGGAAAACGCGTCACTTTTTGTATGGCGTTGAGTTTCCTCACAAAAGAAACCTTCTTGCAACACAACTGTAACATACATCCATTATCCTGTTCGCCAGTTGGGTCGATGTCCGCCGTAAAGCCAACAGGCCGGGGCGGTGTAGTTGGAGCAAATACCCTTTTATATAGAGGAGCATAAATGAGCTGCTATTTGCACCATGTTCCAGGGAGAATCAGAATCAAGATTCCAGGTATAAAGGGAAAACCTTTCTATGCGCAGGAACTGGGGAAAAAACTCCAACTCATCTCCGGAGTCTGCCTGGTAAGTGTCAATTCCCTCACTGGAAGCGTTCTGGCATATTATGATGAGAACTCTACAGATGCCTGCGCAATAACGGATATGGTGAGCAGGGAAACCGGGGTCGATCTTTCCCAGGTGCCTTCTCCGGATAAATATATGGACGACGCATTGTCAAAAACCGGTCAAATGGTCGGACAAACCATAGGCAAGGCTGCCCTGGGCATAGCGATCGGTCAGTTATTCGAAGGGTCCCCCCTGGCGCTGCTTGCAGCCGTCATTTAGGGGAAAGAGCGGACCAAAGCCCGGCGTTTGGAATATGCCGGTATTGTCCCTGCCGGCTGCCGATGTGAAAGCGGCCGTAGCCGTACTTTTCTCATTCCTCAGAAGAACCTCCCAAGAATACGACAGAAAAACTTATTGAAAATAAGGCTATCTCGGCACGTCTCGCCTCATTCATGAGCGTGCATTCGCGATCTGTCATTTGAGACGGGCCGTTGTGGGACGTCTTAAGAGTGGATTTTGGACCGGTGCGGCGGGAAAATATCACTTCTCACATGCAGTTTTTCGGGCGCGTGGGACCGGTCCCTATGCTAAGCAGGGGAAGGTTTCCCCTCCCCTGCTCCCCAAATGCGCCTCAAATGCCTTTATACCCGCTTGCAATATTTACCCATAGAGATTCATAAAGTTCCCGCTCGATGATGCGGAAGTGGTAGTACCGAAGTTAGCAAGCAGGTCCTGGAGGAAAGTCTGAAGGGCTGCACTGCTGTTGGACGTGCTGCTCGTGCCGGCTGAGGCGCTTTGCGTGCTGCCGGATGTAGTGTTGGTGGTGCTTGATGCGCTGTTGCCCGAAGTCTTCTGGATCGCTGAAACCAGGTTATTGTAGTCCGATTGCAGCGTGCTCAGGGTGGTGTTCGTAGAACTGGTGGAGGCGGTGGAGGAATTGGCCCCCAACTGCTGAATCAGGGCCTCGATCTTGGCCGAAAAGGCCGGGTTAAAGGATGTCGCTGTCGCAGGCGTCGAGGTCCCGCCGCCGCTTGGATTCGATTCCGCTTTTACAGCTTTGAACAGATCGTGCATAAACTTTCGGAGCGCTTCTCGAGGGTTCTCAGTCGATGAGGTGGTACTGCCGGAATTCGAACCGCTATAGCTTCCACCACCGTTGCCGCCGACCGGCGGCACAGGGGCAGACGCTCACGAAAGCCCCAGATTGCCTAGCACCCCCTCGATCGCCTTCATTAGCGTATTACCCCCTCCTGAACTTGATTGACAGCCCTGGACCTGGCCGCTCGAACCCGCGCAGCCATTACCTGACTGGGTGGCCTGGGGAAGATATTGCGTGTAGAGAAGATAGTTGTTGTCGATTCCGGAAACGCTCATGTCTTGCTCCTTTAACTCCAATGATTACAAATAAATTCCCTTTTTATCTTTGTCTTAAGGCAATAATCGGGCCGATTTGAAAAAAAATCGCGTGGAGATGCTTCAAGGACTGCGCAAAAATTTGTAGCCACCTTTACGTTTATTGCCAAACCGGCATCTGGCGCAGCTCCATGGATGGTGGGGGCCGTATCGTAGCTTTGTTGGAATTCGAGCCCATATTGAGTTGCGGATAAAGGGGAAGTTGAAGGTTTATCTCAATGGCGGAATTTTTTGCTGACGTTTGCAAAAAGTGCCAGCCGGACCGGCAAATTTTTCCATAGGCAGGTCCCAATCAAGTCCCTGTGAGGGTGTCTTAATCAGGGGGCCGGTGGTCAACCCGCGTCGCTAACACGGCGGTGAATGAGCTATCCCGGAACGGCTTGCCCCGTTCCACCAAAAAAATGACCGTCTCGCGCAAGGGCCGGAGACGGTCATTGGGATGGCTATATCACAAAATGTGGCGGCCTGATGTGCCGCAGATTTAGAACTTGTAGTTCACGCCTATCTGAAAGATGTTGGCCGTTGTCTGCCAAGTGTAGTTTGCTGTGTACGGTGTGATCAGCGGAATAGAAGTTTGACTGGCGGATTCGCTTCCTAGGTCCATATACAGATACTCCGCCTTGACGGTCCAACATTTGCAAATGGCGTATTCGACGCCTCCGCCCAATGCCCAGCCTACCTTTGTGGTGCTGACGGATACGGGGTAGCCATTGACCGGCCCGTAAGCGTTCCCCGAGTAGGACGCATCGCCGTAGGCAAGGCCCCCCGTCGCATAGATGAGCACGTTGGGCCCGCAGGTGTAGCCCAGCCGCGGACGTACTGTTCCGAACCAGTTGATATTCTCATGCGTTGTACCAAACGTCCCAGCGCCTGATGCCGGATAAGGTGAGACGCTTGAGGACCCGTTCATTCCGGACCACGAAAAGTCGGCCTCGATTCCATAGACGAAGCATCCACATTGCCAGTTGTAGCCGGCCTGTGCGCCACCGACGAATCCGCCCGGATTGGGGCTCAGTGTCAACCCTGGGGCGGCAGGCACCCAGCTTTGGTTAGTAGCCTCTTCGCTCACCCCGTACCCAAGGTGGACACCTACGTATGGCCCGGTCCAATTAAAGGGCGCGCACTCAGCCGCGAGGGCGGTTTGACTGAAGATCAGCACACAGGCTAGTGACACCAAAGACAGTACACGCGATAATTTCATGACTTTCCTCCTTTGTCCGTTGAACGAAATCGATCTCCAATCCATTAGCAGGAACGGCTTCTTTACCCCACGGCCCCTTATTCTGTCTCGTCTCGATGTGGCCCTCTAACTTCGCAAATTTAAATGGCATGATTGCCTCTGTCAAGCAGGCTTACTTCATGGAATCCCACGAAAAAACGGCGCCCTGGAGGGCTTGGAATGAAGAAGGCCTCCCGCTAACCCCCCGTCTCGCGGTTGGGTGGGTGGGCTGTCGAGAATGAGCGGCCGGCCTCTGCGTTACGCGCTCGCTAGCCGCCTTTGCGCAGTCCTCCGTGGCGCGTACAACCCGGCGAAACACCACTCCAAGATTGCCCAGCGCCGGGCCGAAGGCCGCGCGTACAACCCGGCGAAACACCACTCCAAGATTGCCCAGCGCCGGGCCGAAGGCCGCGCGTACAACCCGGCGAAACACCACTCCAAGATTGCCCAGCGACGGGCCGAAGGCCGCGCGTACAACCCGGCGAAACACCACTCCAAGATTGCCCAGCGACGGGCCGAAGGCCCTCAGTCCTCAGTACTGCATCTGGATTCCGATTTCCATGACTTTCGATGGTGGTATGTTCAGGTAGGAAGATCCGCTGAGCGAATTGCGGAACATGAACGTAAACAGAAACCTGCGCCACCTCGGCATGGTCCTCTTGCGGCCGCGCACCAGGCTTATCCGGCCCACGTAGTACGTTACCTCATTAAGATCGATCTCCAGTCCCCCGGCCTTGGCCAGCGACATTATCTGCGGGATGTCCGGCGATTCCATGAAGCCGTAGCGTGCGCTGATGCGGAAGACACCGTGGCCCAGCTTCTCGATTTCTATCCGCTCGGAGTCCGCCACCTCGGGGGCGTCGATGGTGACCACCGAAAGGATCACCATTTTCTCATACATGGCCCTCGTCTGCTTGACATAGTGAAGCAGCATGGGCGGCACTTCCCTGTGGAAAGTGGAGAGGAACACGCCGACGCCCGGCAGCCGTATCAGGCTCTGGGCGGCAACCATTTCCATGAATTGTTCTTTTGGAACGGTGCTGGTCATCACCATTATCGCCAGCCTCTTCCAACCGTCCCACCAGGCGACCATTATAACCATGACCAGCAGAGCGCTGGACAGCGGAAACCAACCGCCGGTGGTGAATTTCTGCACGCATGAACTGAAGTAGGTGAGGTCCATTACCAGGAAAACCAAACAGAGCGGCAGGGCCCTAATGGCGCTCCACCCCCAGACCCAACGGCAAATAAAGTAAAATATCACCGAAGTGATGAGCATGGTCCCGGTGACCGCTATGCCGTATGCGTCGGCGAGGTTGTCGGACGCCTTGAAGTGAAGCGTTATCGCGATGGCTGCCACCATCATGAGAGCGTTTACATCGGGCAGATAGACCTGCCCTTCGGCCATTCCCGACGTGTGCACGACCCTCATGCGCGGCAGGAAGCCCAGTTGAATGGCCTGCCGGGTCAGCGAGAAGACCCCGGATATGATGGCCTGCGAAGCTATGATCGTGGCAATCGTGGCGAGCACGACCATCGGGTAGAGCAGAGCGTGTGGAACAAGGCTGAAAAACGGCGCCTCCGCTTTTGCCGGGTCGTGCAGGATCACGGCGCCCTGGCCAAAATAGTTCAGAACAAGCGCCGGAAGCGCCACGAAGTACCAGGAGATGCGGATAGCCCTGGCCCCGAAGTGCCCCATATCGGCGTAGAGGGCTTCGCACCCGGTCACGCAGAGCACGACCGCGCCCAGCAAAAAGAACCCGTGTATCCCGTTGTTTAAAAAGAACCGCACTCCATGGGCCGGGTTGACCGCTGCGAGTATGTCGGGCCTGTGCGAGATTGCCGCAACCCCCAGGATTGCCATGACCGCAAACCACAGGATCATCACCGGGCCGAAGAGTTTGCCTATCTTGCCCGTGCCCTGGCTTTGTGCCCAGAAGAGCAAAAGCAGTATGCCGCAGGTCAAGGGGACAACCAGAGGTTTGGTGCTCGTGGTGGCCACTTCCAGCCCCTCCAGCGCGGATAGCACCGAAATGACAGGAGTTATGAGACCGTCGCCGTAGAGCAGCGCCGAGCCGAAGAGCCCGGCCAGGATCAGCCCCCTGCCCAGGCTGGCGCCCCTTTTCTTGTGCAGAAGGGCCATCATGGCAAAAACGCCGCCCTCTCCGCCATCCTCGGCCTGAAGGATAAAGAGCGCGTACTTGAAGCTTACCACCAGCATCAGCGACCAAAAAATCAATGACACCAGGCCCAGAACGTTTTGAGGCGAGGGGGTAATCGATGATTGGCCCATGAAGCAAACTTTAAGGGTATATAAGGGACTGGTGCCGATATCGCCGAAAACCACCCCCAACGCGGCGGCGACCAGAACACCGCCCTTCTCTTTAGCGTGGCCCATGAAAAATCAATCCTTCCCCGGTCATATGTTACCACGTGGCCAACAGGTCAGTTTCGCTGCGGGGAGCCTTCCCACCATACCTGGGCGAACTCCAGGCGCGTGGCCTCCACAAGGTTGTCGACAGCCTGCTGGGACTCAGGCGTGGTTTGAAAACCGGGGAACTGGAGGGTATGCATTATCAGACTCACCGCATCATCCACACTGATCGACTTGAGGTGTATTACCATGTCGTAGAACGTCGCGTCCCAGGTATCGGCCCCGTAAAGTGAAAGCGCCCACTTTCGCCGCTCCTCGTCATCCCTCACGATGATCTCCCGGGCCTTGTCCGCAGCGATGCCCTCCCGCTCGACCTCGTCGGCGACGCGGGCTTCGAGATCGCCCACTATCCGCACCTTTAGCACGTGAGGTAGGCCCTGAAGGAAAAAGTTCCCGAACAGCCCATGGTAGACCACATTGTCTTTTTGCACGTGCTTGAGGAGGGCGGCGCGGATGAAGGCCACGTATTTTTTCTTGTCGCTCGTAAAACGCTCCAGAATCTTGGGCGCATCCTCGATCGCCCGGACCAGCTTGATTTCCGGGATGTTGTATTCCTGGGAAGCCGCCAGGAGTATCTCGCGGGAAACACAGTCATAGCCAAGCTTTGCCGCCAGTTTTTCGGCTACTTCCCGGCCGCGGTGGTACGAGCCTCTCGAAATGGTGATTATCGCCATCTCCCGTCCTTTCCTGATCCTTTGATGAAAGCTTGCTTTCAGCTACTCTCCATCCCGAAACACTGGATAAGAGACTAGTACCCTTTAACTGGCATACAGCCTCGCGGAGCGTCGAAATCCTGCCTGTGCCGCCGTCGAAGGTTTGACGGGCAATCCCTGCTGCGGCCCAGCCGCCCGTCAGAGCGGAAAGGGCCTTTCCCGCACCGGAATTTATTATTTTAGCATGGAAAGTCCACAGTTCATAAGGCAAAGAGACTTATGACACGGGTGATTGCGCAGGGGTTTATGAGGAGGCCGGGAACTTGGCGGAACCGGGAGACGCTTAAGCGCGATATTTTGGGGACGTATGTGCGACACAGTGCACGGAGTGCGGAAGAATCACTCCGATGATGTAAAAAGGTATCGCAAGGCTGCACGTCCGGGATATGCAAAAGCACAATTTGGACTTATTGCCTTGTCCTGCCCGAATCGCTCGAAATACCATTTTTCTTGTTAGTGTCGTACTCAGACGGCCCTTGACTTGCCGCAGGACCTTCCTCCTTGCCCATCGTATCCTTGTCAGGATCTCTCGAAGCGCAAGTGGAGTCCCAAAGAGAACATGTGTGAGATGGGGGCGAAGAGCTGCTTGAGCCAGGCCAACTCAAAGCCTTCAGGCTGAAAAATGAGCCGCCGACCAGCAGTAGCGAAAGCACCATTCCAAAAATCAGTTTTTTGCTCAATTTTATCTCCATAAAACACCAGTAGTCATTATCAGAAATGATGCACCCGCCTGATAACGCGATATAATAACCTGGTAAAATAAACGTAAAGGCTGTTAAGGATCTTGTCAACAACTATACCATACGGGCATGCATGATTCAGGCCGTTTGTGTGTTCAGAACGTGCACAAAAATATTAGGGGGCTAGCGGTGCGTCCGCTAACCCCTTGATTTTCCCTACGGCGCTAATGGGAGTCAAACCTCTGACCATATAGGCTCAGAGCTGAGTACAAGATTCTCCTATGCTGCTCGACTATAAATTTTCATGATTTATAAACGTTGCTAATACCGGAAGCCTCTATTCCCAATCAGCCACTTGACATGGGCCATTACGGCCTCAGCTTCGGATTTTTTCCCCTGGTTTCCGTAAGCCCGGGCCAGGTTGCGATAAACGTCGACATTGGTGGGTGTGAGCGCGATGGCCGCCTTGAAGAGCGACACCGCCTCGTCAAATCTGCCCTGTTTGGCGCAGATGATTCCCAGGTTGTTGTAGGCCGGCCAGTATTTGGGGGCTACCGCCAGGGTCTTCCGATACATGGCGATGGCCTTGTCGGTCTTGCCCTCGTTCGCCATTGCCATGCCCAGGTGATGATAGGCCATGTAGTTGTTCCGGTCGATTTGCAGGGCATGGTTGAAGAGTGTCTCCGAGTTCCGCCAGTAGCCCACCTGTACCCAGGTGGAGAGCACACAGGCCAGGATTGCCGACAGGATGCCCGTGGCTGCGATAACCTGTCGATGCCGCCATCCGGCGCTGACCTCGGACACCCCCCAGGCAACCATGATGAACAATCCGATGAAAGGGATATAGGTGTAGCGGTCCGCTATGGCCTGGCCGCCGACCTGAACCAGTCCGATTACCGGCGCCACGGTTCCCAGGTACCAGAACCAGCCCACCGCAAGGTAGGGATACCGCCGGGCCCGGTATAACAGGAAAGTCGAAAGCGCCAGCAAGGCAAGGCCCGCCCCCGCCGCCTGCCACCAGACCACCGGGACCAGGGGATAAAAGAACACCATGGGGTAGGGCCAGAACAGCTTGACGATATATTCGACATATGCGGCCAGGGCGTTGGCGATCTGCGGACCCATGGGCCGAATGGCCAGGGACATCACGGCGCCGGTGTCTGCTTGAACCACCATGGTAATCAGGCACGAAATGGCAGCCAACGCTAACAGGGGGATTTTTTCCAGGATGAGTTTCCGGTAAACGCCCCCGGCCGGCGCCGGCCTGGAACCATCAGCTCCGGTGAGGTCCCCTGCCGGAGCCGGCCCCCCGGTATCCGGCCCAGGGGCCAGAAGTCCAGCAGAAGAAGCACAACTGGCAGGGTGACCAGCATTAGTTTGGCCAGCAAACCCAGGGCGAAGGCCGGCAGGACCGGCAGATAGCGGCGCAGCGACGGGGCTGCGGCGTACTAAGCGTATGCCCACATAGTGGCCAGCCAAAAGAACGTGCTCAGTACGTCTTTTCTCTCTGACACCCAGGCCACGAACTCCACGTGCATAGGGTGCAGGGCGAATAGGGCCGCCACCAGGGCGCTGGGCCACAGGGCTCTGGTCACCCGGGCTCAAAACAGAAACAGCAGAATCGTGTTAGCCAGGTGAAAGCCCACATTGGTCAGATGGTCGCCTGATGGGTGCATGCCGTATAACTGGCAGTCCAGCATGTGAGACAGCCAGGTCAAAGGATGCCAGTTGGAGGATTGCATGGTGGTGAAGGCCCATTTTACCCCTTGCCAGGTGAGCCCTGCCTGCACTTCGTGATTTTGGGTTATATACTGATCGTCATCCCAGGTGACGAAGCCGTGGTCCTTAACCTGGAGGTAGGGCAGCAAAATTGCCCCGGCCAACAGCAGGCAGACGAGCAGCTTTGAGCCGCCCAATGTTCGGATAAACCTGTTAATGGAGTTAAAGGATTGTTTCAGCATCATGATGCCCATTGTCATTCTACGGCATGGAGGCGCTCTGCGCAAGGCCTCCCGCTCCCGCCCCGTCTCGCGGGTGGGTGGGTGGGCTGTCGAGAATGAGCGGTCCGCCCCCGGGCTGATTTATGCGGCCCCCTCAGTGGGCCGGAGCTTGGACATTGGCGCCGGCTATCCTGACGATAGGTACTCATTTGCCGGATGGTCCTTTTAATGGCAGATCGGTCCGCCACCTTTTGTGATGCAGCCCTTCCTAAAACCGTATTCGGCCCTTGCGCGTGACTGTCTTTGTTTTCGTGGAACTGCTCAAGCAGTGGCGCGATCGCTTGTTCACCGCCGTGTTCTCTACGCGGGTTGACACCGGCCTCTTGATCAAGGCACCTGCACAGAGATTCGACGGGGACCTTCCGATGGAAAAATTTGCCGGTCCGGCAGGCACTTTTTGCAAGCGTCAGCAAAAAATTCCGCCATCGAGTGGTCCTTAACGCATCTCCACGTGGTTCTTTTTCAGATCGGTTTTCTTCCATCGTCACGCCCTGCTAAAGAAAATGACGACTTATGCACTAAGTAACCTTGCTGGCAGAATTGTTCATATTTTTGACGACGGTCTTAGGGTGCTGCCGTAAGGCCGGAAAGGATGCAAAAGGGCGCCGCTGGCACGAACATTGCTTCTCTAAACAGCAGAATAAGTCATTTTGTGACGCAATCAGAACAGGGAATGGCTTATAACGCGGGCTATGCCGCGTAGCGCACTAATGTACGCACGGCGGCTTTTGATAGGTTTTTTGAAGTGGGTTAATTACTCGGCTTATTTAGAGTCTATGTTGCTAAATTACACATCAAGGAGGACTAGTTATGGCAGGAATGGTAGTCAAAACAAACATGGACGCCCTTTCGATTGAGAACACCCTATCGAGCACCAATTCGACTGTCTCATCCTCACTCGAAAAACTCTCGACAGGTCTGAGTATCAACTCGGCCGCAGATGACCCAGCCGGCTACGCAATCGCCAACGGGTTCAAGGCAAAAATTGCCTCGATGCAGGTCGCCGCTCAGAACGCAGCCGAGGCAACGTCGATGCTTCAAACGGCCGACGGCGCATACAGCCAAATCAACGACATTCTGGTGCAGATGAAATCTCTGGCCACCGAGGCGTCATCCGGTCAGGAGAGCCCGTCCAACCTCAGTTCTTTGAATGGCGAATTTGCGGATCTCCAGGATGAAATCGACCATATCGCAGGCTCCACGCAGTATGGGTCAATTAACCTTATTGACGGAAATGCAAGCGCAACGGCTGGGATCACTTTCCAAATCGGCGCGACCAACGGCCCCGGCAACTCTATGTGCGTCCAGTTCAACGGCGCCACCACCGCCTGCCTGGGAGTGAGCGGCACGTCAAACAGCATCTCGATCGACTCGCTGACAAGCGCCCAAGCAGCCATGACAGCCCTCGACTCCGCCCTTACCTCGATCAACGCCTACATGGGTACCGTCGGCGGCTTGCAGAACCAGCTCCAGTACTCCATTAACAACATCACCCAGAGCATCCAGAACTACACGTCCTCAGAATCCACCATCGAGGACGTGGACATGGCGTCTGAAGTCAGCACCCTGACCAAGAACCAGATTCTGCAGCAGTCAGCAATGGCGATGCTCGCGCAGGCTAACGCCGAGCCGCAAAACGTACTCAAGCTGCTCCAAAGTATTTAATTCGGCAAAAGCCATTTCCCAGTTCTAAAGGCGGCCCCAGTGGGCCGCTTTTTTTGTGAGATCGGCAATTTTGCGGCCCTATAGCGAAGACCGCCTGTTTGCCGCTTGCTCTCTCAAGAGGAAAACTCGCTTCAACCTGCATGCGTGCAGGCAAAAGAAAAAGGGCTAGCGATGATTCCGCTAACCCCTTGATTTTGCGATGGAGCTGGTCGGCTTCGAACCGACTACCTCTTGAATGCCATTCAAGCGCTCTCCCAACTGAGCTACAGCCCCGGATAACTGCCCGGTCGAAATCTGTGACTTCAGCCCTTCGGCAGCTCTATTTGTGTATCTAATTTGAAAGCCCCTGTCAAGGCGATTCTGGATACAGGATGCCCGGCGCTCTATGCCGGGAGGGACGGTTTTTATCCGGTATCCTGAAGTTGCAATCCCGTGTCAGGATATATTACCCGGGGTTCTCGCATTTCCCTTGACACCCGCCAAAACGCCTGATTAGAATTCCAACATGCCGGAGTGGTGGAACTGGTAGACGCGCTGGACTCAAAATCCAGTATCCGCAAGGATGTGCGAGTTCGATTCTCGCCTCCGGCACTCACTTTGCGGGCTATGCCCGCTTTTTCATTTCTGTGATCGCGCCCTGTTTTATTGTACCCGGAACGGAATTCAAATACGCTTCCTGCCTCGATGCGGCAAGCTCCGGATCGGATTCACTCGCGAGGTGGCCACAGGCTGATTTTCCGGCCCGCGATTCTAGGCTGTGGAACTGCTTGCAAGGTACGAAGTCAGGTTGAGGTTGTCGAGCATCCCTGTAACCTGGAGGGCAGCCTGGAAAGCCGTTTGTGCCTGTGACAGCTTGGTGGTAGCCGTGGCCACGTCAGTATCCTGGAGGTTGGACAGGGCGCCCTGTTCGTTTGTCTGCATAACGTTGATCGCCGATTGCTGAGTGGTGAGATCCGACAGCGTGGTCCCGTTAATGGCCGACTGATTGGTTATATTGTTGTATGCATCGTTTAGTGTGTTAACGCAACTGCTTATCGTAGCCGAGTTTCCCGACTGTATCGCCTGCCCTAGGCTCCAGATTTGCTGCAGCACGTTGAGCGTGCTTCCTCCGCTGGAAAATGTGAAGACATCGTTTCCAGTAAGGTTTACAGCCGTTGAACCGCCGCCGGAAGAATCGCATGTGCCGGTCTTCACCTCTATGGGATTTTGATCATCGATGATGGAGACATCCCCGGTCGTGTCGTTGATAGAGACAGGCGCCGTACTCGTGCTTGTACCGGAAAAGATGTACTGATCGCCGTATTGGGAGTTGGCCAGGCTTACCGCCTGTTGCAGAATTCCGTTCACCTCGCTGGCCTGGGCCGCGCTCTGGGTGGTCCCGGTCGCGCTGGAGGCTGAAACCGCGATCTGCTGCGCCTGGCTGACCAGGTTTGAAAGCTGGCTCAGCGCCGACCCGGTAGCCTGGCACCAGCCGGTGCCAAAACTTATGCCGCTTAGAATAGAGTTATATTCCTGCAGACCCTGATTGAGGTTCATTGCCTGCGACCAGTCGTAAGGATTATCGGATGGGGAAGACATTGTTACACCCGAAGAGATCTGCTGCGAGAGCTGATTGATCTGTTCCTGTTGATCATTGATGGTGAGCAAATTCTGATTCGTTTGCATCCCGAGTGTGATTCGCATGGTTTTCCCCGCTTAAGCAGCGACCATAGAGGTTATCGTATTCATCAGGGTAGATACCGTTTCGACGACCCTGGCCGCTTCCTCGTAGATCTGCTGGTCCTGTATAACGTTAATCATTTCCTGGTCCGTCGATACGCCGGAAACAGACTCCTCTTGCGTCTGCAACTGAGTTTGGAGCGAGTTGTAGAAGCTCTGGTTATTATTCGCTTGCTGGACGTCGTCTCCCACATTCTGCTGGATGTTGCTCAAGTATTGCTCCGGTGTGGCAACGGTCCCATCGGAGAAAGATATCTGGCTGTCTTGCAGCTCCGATATCGCCTGGGCGCTGGAACTCAACTCGGCCGCAGTCGGGCCGTTCAGAAAAGTTGTGGACGCCGTCATGCCTGAGGCGCCGGCACCGGTGAAAACGGCCAGGGCCGGATTGGCAGGACTTCCCTGAGATAACTCAGAAATATTGTTGACCTGCGTCATGAGCGTATTAGCGAAGGTATTTAGCTGGCTGATATAGCCGCTCAGGTTCGTCTGGGCCGTCAGGAGCCCGCCGAGCTGCCCGCCCGTGATGCTGGTGGACGTCGTGATGGGAGTGGCCGTTGCGCCCGAAACTACCGTCAGCGAACCGCTGCCGTCGGTGGTATTGACGGTGACCATACCAGTCGCCCCGTCCTGCGAGAAGCTCACAGGGATAAGTTGGGCAAGGCTGTCCATCGCCTGGTATCTTTGGTCGATGAGCTCGTTTGCCTGGTCGGTGGGTGTTGAGCTTTGTGCAATTGCCGTATTGAGCTGTGCTATCTGGTCGATCAGCGTATTCGCCTGATTGACTGTGTCCGTAATCTGGCCGGGAATTTGGGTGGCAATTTGGTTGAGTTGACTGTATGTGGATTGCACGGCGCTGGCCAGGTTCTGCGCCGCCGAGTAGACCCCGGTCTGCCCGCTTAACCCTGTCGGGTCTTGGGCCAGTGTGCTCCACGAACTAAAAAAATTCCCCAGTGCCTGTGAAATTCCATTGTCTCCGGAATCCGCGCAGGCCGACTGGATGGATGTGAGTTCACCAGACAGGCTTGTGTACTGCGAATTATCGGACATGGCGTTCATGAGCTGTTGTTCAAGAAAGGTGTCCCGCGCCTGAGTAACCTGGGTGATGGTTGCTCCTGTGCCAAGCCAGTAGGAGCCGGTCTGGACCGCCGCATTTTCCGTCTGTACTGCGGTCTCCACCGCATACCCCGGGGTGGTGGCATTGGAAATGTTATTCGAAGCGACCTGTATCTCTGCCTGCGTATTCTGCAGGGTTTGCAATGCCGTATTGAGCGTAACGCTAAGTCCGGCCATCTCTTAAATCTCCCGTGCGAACGTAAGTCCCTTCGGAGGGCGCGCCGCCCGCTTTGCCTTCTTGCCGGCCGGGCCATAGCTCGGAGGCAAGAAGATCGAAAGAAAGTCCCGCCAGTAGGAAAGAGATTTTTCGATAAAAACCCCGTTGGAGGTGTTCAACCTGCTGATCTCGCTGAACAGGGCCTTAAAGGAGTCCGAAGCCGGAACAAAGCCTTCCTCTGATTCTTTGGCGGATTGGAGCTTCCATTCCAGTTCGGTGACCAGATACTCTTTTTTCGGAACGAGCCGCAGGAGTTCGGCCCCCGCAAAGCGTTTGAGGATGTCGGCTTCATTCCGGAGCACCTCGAGCAGCTCGAGAGCGGTCGGGAGGCATGCAGAATGATAAGGAGAGTTGTCAGCCGCCAACACGTCGTGGTGCGGAAAGCTTTCGGCAGTTTGCAGACTTGATTCCATGTCATTACTCCCGGTTTCGATTACGTTAAGGTCCACGGGAAACCCCCCGCATTTCTCATTCGACAGAATTCTTTAGATCCTTATCAGAAAGATCGCCTGCAACCTGCAGCGGCGGACTCCCTCAGCCGGCCCCCGCGTTGTACCAGGACGTTGCAGAAATTGCGGTTTGCGCGTCAACCGGGGCCATCTTAAGCCCCTTGGAGGTCTTCGTTTTAACAAGAGGCTCGAGCTTGGAGTAGAGCATATCCCCGAGCCCCAACGCTGAAGAGCGGCTGATTACTTTGGATACCTGCCCGGCAAACATATCTTCGTATATTTCTCTTGTGTTTCCCGGCTCTTCCCCGCGCACAGTACCGTCACGCATGGCTTTCATCATGTAGGAAACCATCACCGATTCGAATTCCCGGCAATTTTCACGAAGCCGTCTTTTCTGGGTTTCCAGTTCACGGGAAGAATCTGGTTGAAGAATCGGTTCAACATTGGGTTCCATAACAAAACTTTCTTAATCTCTGTTTCTAAATCAGTTCCAGTTCCGCATCCATCGCTCCGGCCGCCTTTATCGACTGAAGGATGCTAATCAGATCGCGGGGCGTTGCTCCTATGGCATTGAGCCCATTTATTAGCTGCGCTATCGTCACCCCCCCGCCGACAACTGCGAGGTGGCCTTTGCCTTCTTGGACCTGGATGGTGGTCTGAGGCACAACCTTAGTCTTACCCTTGCTGAAGGGAAGCGGCTGGGAGACGGTTGGTTTTTCCGTTATCTGAACCGTGAGGCTTCCATGAGCCACCGCAACCGGGGCTATCCGAACATGTTCGCCGATGACAATGGTCCCGGTCCTCTCGTTAACCACGACCTTTGCAATCACGTCCGGCTGTACTTCCAGATTTTCCACCTTGGTTATCAGCGCCACCATTTCACTGCGCTGGCCGGGCGGCACATCGAGTCTTACGGTTCCGGCGTCCAACGCGCGGGCGCCGATCTCCGGGCAGCCGAGGCATATTGCTTCCGCTGTCTTGTGGGCGGTTGTAAAGTCGGGGGTCTTCAAAACGATGTCAATCGAAGACATTTCGGAATACTGAATCGGGATCTCTTTTTCGACCAGCGCGCCGCCGCTTATGAATGCAACGGTCGGAAAGTTTTTCGCAACGCTGCTTCCGCTTGCCCCCGATGCACTAAAGCCCCCGGTCGAGACCGGTCCCTGGGCGACCGCATAAACTTTTCCGTCCGGACCCTTGAGCGGGGTCATGAGAAGCGTGCCTCCCTCGATACTTATGGCGTCTCCTACCGAGGAGGCTTGGACATCTATTCTCGCCCCGGTCCGCGCAAAAGGCGGCAGCTTGGCCGTAACCATGACGGCGGCCACGTTTTTGACCTTCGCCTGGGTCGGATCGGTGTATATGCCCATGTTCTGGAGCATGTTCGCCAGGGAGGTCATGGTGAACAGGGTGTTAGTGGTGGTGTCGCCGGTGTTTTTGAGGCCAACGACAAGCCCATACCCTAAAAGCGAATTCGAGCGGGCGCCCAGAAAATAGGCCATGTCCTTTATTCTGGCCGGGTGGGCAGTCCCGGCCCAAAGCACGAAGACCAGAATCATGACCGTGCAAGCTATGTAGAAACGACCCCTCTTTTTCATGCGTCCCTACCATGTCTAGAAAGGTGAAATGAAGTCAAATACCTGACCCAGCCATCCAGGTTTCGAATACTGAGTGACAGGACCTTTTCCGAGCAGGTAAATCTTCGCTTCCGCCACGTTCTGTGAAAGAACCGTATTGTTGGTGTTGATATCGGCCGGGCGGATCACCCCTTCAAGAACGATCTGCTGGAGTTCGTCATTTACTTTTGTCCAGCGCGAGCCTCGAATGAGAAAGTTCCCACTGGGCAAAACATCGATCACGGTTGCAGTCATATACGCCGTCATAGTATCGGTCTGGCTGGTCGCGCCGCTTCCTGCAAAAGTTTTGTTGAATGCGCCGTTATAGGGGGCGATAGAGAACGCTCCCTTGGGGTTGGTGGTTCCCGAACCATAGTTTATTCCTCCAAAGGAGAGGCTGCCCGTGAAGTTCTGGGCCTTCTGGTTTGACGTCGTAGTGGCCTTGGAGCCTGTCGAGGACTCACTGACTGTTATCGTGACTATGTCCCCCACCTTTGTGGCTTTGATATCGGCGAAAAGCGAGCCGCTGGCCGGGGCCCAAAGAGAACCGGTCGGCGCAAGGGATGCGGGCTGCGGCCCGGCATCCGGTAAGGGGAGTGATTTTGGGCTCATCACCGTCTTCGGAGCATTAAATGAAGCGGCCGGGTCTTTGCTCGATTGCGCCGTGGCGCAGCCCGAAAGGATCAGGACCAGCAGGGCGGCTGCAATGAACAGGATTGCTGCGACCTTTCCATTGGCTCTGGGATTTCTATTGTTTCGCATCTTCTCTTTTCACCTCATCCAAGGCCGGGGCGCTTCGCCGCTAACGGCTAGCCGTCACGGTCCGAGAGTCCACAACCTTACAATGAACTGTCTTATTCGATGAGACATTGGTTACCGCCAGCGTATCCCCGACCCCTCCATCGGCGTCTGCCTTTCCACTTGCGGTCACCGAGAGTCCCGGTTCCTCGTAGACTATCTTCACCTGATCGCCTCGCTTGAGGACCAGCGGCTTGTCCAGGTCTTTGAGTTCCAGTGGCTGATGTAATCCGAGGCTGCGCAGCACCCGCCGGTCTTCAACCTGGTCGAGCCGGGTGGCGAAACGGTCCACAGCGTCGGTAAGGTTCATCTTGTGCACTTCCAGATCGGCCTGGGACAGCATTTCGTTTTGTTTCATCGGACGCGCGGCAAGATATACATCTCCGTAAACCTCAACCTTGCCAACGATCCCCAGAGTCCGCACCTTCTCATCGTTTACATAGAAATCGACGGTCGCCGTAACGTTGCCTATCATACGATCCTTCGCTGGAGATCCCGTCACCTCATAGGTCATTTTGCCGGTCGGAATGAGGGGAATACCCGAGAAACGAACTCTTTGAATGTTTATGTCCTCCCGCTTCCAGGGCGAGTTTTCATAAACGTACTTTTTGAAAATATCTTCGATCATCTCTTGTGTGATCCGGGTCGCCTCCCGCCTGACTATGATTTTGTCGGGAATATCGAGCTTTACGTCCGAAGAATTGATCTTATATGAATCGAGCAGCCTGACCAGGTATGTCCGAAGCTGGCCCGGGTCGATGAACTTCTCAGACCCGGCCGGCGGAGCATCCCCGATGTTGAGTCCGCCCATAATCGATTTCCACTCGCCCGGAAGTGTTTCCGGATCGCAGATTTCAGCAAGAGTGACGTCCTTATCTTTCACTGTGATGTTACCCAGGACCCGGATCTCGCTAATCGGCCCCGGAGTGCCTGAGGCCGAATCGACACCGGCTGAGGACATCACTGCCGGCAAAACCGGGACCAGGAAAATAAGCGCGGCAAGCGGCACAATCATTACCGAACGCATTCTGTTACCTCCCTCAGCATCACTTTACGACGTTATTTGCCATTTGCAGCATGTCGTCAGCCGATTTGATAACCTTGGAATTTGCTTCATAAGCGCGTTGGCTCAGGATCATATTCACCATTTCATTGACCACGTTCGTGTTGGAGGCTTCCAGATAGCCCTGGAGAATCGTTCCCATGCCTTCCGGCCCGCCGGGCAAAGCGTTAGTCACGTTACCTGAAGCCGGGGTCGGGATGAAATAGTTTGCTCCGATGGACTGGAGCCCGGACGGGTTTGGGAAGTTGAAGAGTTGAAGCTGCACCGTCTGCACCACCTTTCCGGTAGCGTCTGCGGCCGTGAAGACGCCCGATGAATCGACACTCGTCGAAACGGCCGTCTTCGGTACGCTGATTTGAGGCATCAGCGCATACCCCGAAGCGTCGACCAGGTTTCCATTCTGGTCGGTCTTGAAGCTGCCCGCGCGGGTATAAACTTGCTGTGAGCCCTGAAGCACCTGGAAGAATCCGTGGCCCTGTATCGCCATATCCAGCGGGTTGTCGGTTTCCGTAAAATTGCCCTGTGAGAAAAGCTTTTCGACCGACGACGTCTTGGTTCCCATACCGATCTGGACGCCCGTTGGGACTGTTGTGCCTGCGCTGTTCTGCGCTCCCGCAGGGACGGTTGTCTGGTACATCAGGTCCTCGAAATTTCCGCGGCTGGCCTTGAAGCCGGTCGTGTTCGCATTCGCCAGGTTGTTGGCGATCACGTCCATGTTGGTCTGCTGGGCGGCCATTCCTGTGGCCGCCGTCCAAAGGCTTCTCATATTTGTCTCCTTCGGGCCGTCATCGGCCCTCCTTCAACCTGAATAAACCCAACAAAGCTTACCCGGACATCTTTGCAATGAGCTGAGAGTCCAGATTCCCACCGTTTTGAAGTGTCTTCTGATAAGATTCGTAGTTCCTCATTGTTTGAACCATTCTGGCCATTTCCTCGACCAGATTGAAATTGGCGCCTTCGAGCGCCCCCTGGCGTACCACGCAGTTTGTGGCCGTCACCGGTTGGGTCCCTGCTATCTGAGGTTCGAAATATCCGTTCTCCGCCTTCTTCACACTAACGCCCGGCGGGAATTGCATAATATCAATGCTGCCTACCGTGTCGTTTCCGTCAAAAATCTGACCGTCTTCACCGATACGCAAAGACGCCTTGTTCTTTATGATGATCGGCGCGCCTTTTCCGAGAACCGGCCAGCCATCCTGGGTAACCAGTTGCTTTGCGTTGTTTAGCGTCAGATTTCCGGCCCGCGTATAGAGAATTCCCTGGTCGGTCTGAACGCTCAGAAAACCGTCTCCGGAAAGAGCTATATCCAGATCGTTGCCGGTTTGGTGGAGTGGCCCCTGTGCCATGCTGGTGAAGGAAACCTCGCCCAGAACATTGCTGAAATGAATGCTGTCCTTTTTAAACCCGGGGCTGTTGGCATTAGCGATATTGTTTGATATAGTATCTAGTCGCTTTTGCTCTTCCAGGGACCCGATCGTCGAAAAATAGGATTCCAGCTTCATAGAATCTCTCCTTCCGGGATTTTTCGTTGCAACGAAGATGCCAGCGAAGCAATTGCTCCGGATTCAAGCGGGTGGTCATCTTTGAAACGCTCGCTCCCCGGACGCCATGGAAAATTTTTCCGGCAAAGGCCGACTTGCATGCTTATCTATTGACTGATGGGTATGCCTGTGGGAAAGTTGACTGAGTTGATGGCCTGTCTCGGTAGGGTGGGGTGGTCCTCATCGCAAGCTAATTCCCGCCGTTGGTCAGGGTGGATGCGGGTAGATGCCGTCCCGTTCCAAATTTGTGAAGAGTAACTAAATTATCTGCATGGGCTTGAGTTGGAGCTTTAGGGGATAGGGTTTCTCGATTCGGCCTGGCATCATCCTTTCCAGAGGAGAAAAAGACAACATGAACATTTACGTTGGGAATTTGTCTGCAAAGACCACCGAGGAAGAATTGCGTGAAGCTTTCGAGAGCTTTGGCGATGTCGATTCAGCAAAGATCATCAAGGACAATCTTACCGGGAGGTCCCGGGGCTTCGGCTTCGTCGAGATGCCGAACCAGGATCAGGCGCAGTCCGCAATAGAGGGATTGAACGGCAAGGAATTCGGCGGTTCCCCTCTTACAGTTAATGAAGCAAAGCCGCGTGAGAGCCGTGGAGGCAGATCGTTTGGAGGTGGAGGCCGTCCGGGTGGAGGCCGGCCGCCTGGCGGTGGCGGTGGCGGTTTCGGCGGCAGGGACCGTCGCGGCGGCGGCGGCGGCGGATCGCGCGGCGGCGGCGGCGGTGGTGGTGGCGGTCGACGCTCATACTAGTTAAAGATTCAAGAATGGAAACAATTTAGGCATTTCAAATTAAGGAATTAAGGGATTAAAACTCCAATCCCTTAATTCCTTAATTGTTCAATCCGTTCTCATTTGCTTAAGAAGCTATTCTCTGCAGGCTCAGGATCAGTTCGACTTCTCCCACCGGTCTTTTAAGGTTTTTAGATATTTCAGAGGCATCCAGTCCCTTTCTGGCAAGCAGGAATATCTTCTGCCGGTCGGTCCTCTGCGGGTGCGTAACAGCACTTGAAGAATGCCGCACAGCAGGTTTTTCTGTCTTCATCCGGGAAAGCTGATCGAGCTTGGTACACACACTCTCTGCTTGCTGGATGCGCTGGTCAAGCTTGGCTGTTATTTGCTGGAGCAAGTCCTGCCTTTTTCCAAGATTGATTTCAAACCTCTGGGATATTAACGCAGTTTCCTCCACTATATTTTCAAAGGATTTCATTACCCCTTCATCTTTTTTCGAGATTCGGAGCTTTTTCACAGTCAGGATCACCCCGAGCAGCGCAAGCATCATCACATCGACGCCGATCTGGAACATGCTGTTGAAGGAGATCTGGATTCCAAAAAACTTTGAAATCAATTCCATAGGAGGCCCTCCTTTCAGAGGTTTTCCACCTGGGTTAAAAGGATTTTGTCCGGATAACTTTGCGGCAGGTTCACCCTCAGAAAATCGGCAAGATCTTTCTCCAGGACGCAATGCCATGATTTTACCGAATTTCCGGACAGATTCTGCTTTAACAAGAAAGCATAAACAGTATCACGGAAAACCACGTTCTGTTCTTTGAGGTTTTGATACCGCACCGGACTCTGGTATCCGATTTCCATTCTGATGGCGGTAATCATCTTTTGACCTTCAATCTCGTAAACGAGCAGAAAATCCAGCATCTCCCGGTAGTCGGGAATGGGGATGGGACGCATTATGCTGGTTACGGGCGTGAGTCGTTGGAAACTGTTGGCAAAAGGCACAATAGGCACATTGAACTTGAGTAAGACAAAACCTGCCACCGAAAACAGGCACCCTACGGCAAAAACCAGCAGCAGGACCTTTCTGAACCGGCTTGACTTCCGGCCCGACTTTGCTTGCTTAGGGCCACCATCATCAACCCCGTCTTTAGTTTCTTTATCCCCAGAGTTCGTTTTGCCTTTGGCAGGCAATGACTCTTTCATCTCTTGCCGAACTTGAGGCTCAGAAACATCCTCTTTGGCTCGAGGGCCCTCGTCTTTTTTTTCAGCCTTACCCCTTGTGCCCTCGTCCGGTATTTGTCCCTCGAGTTCCATCTGCCGCCTTCCCTGCGGGATCCCGTTGCCTATTTGGTCACGGAGGCCTGCTTGAGATGAACGTGTTTGGGCTGAAGCGCTCGAAGTTCACCCTGGAAAATTCCGGGTAGATCGTCAGCTTTGAGTTTCCTGGCCAGCCTTGTCTTAAGCTTCAACACCGCCTTGGTATGAAGCTGCGAGATTCTCGACTCCGTATACCCCAACAAAGCGCCTATTTCCTTCATGGTCAGCTCTTCATAATAATAGAGCGACAGGACAAGCTGCTCTTTTTCGGCAAGACCGGCAATGGCTTGGGCCAGATGAACTCGGATTTCTTCCCTGTAGGTCGCATCGAATAGCTCCTCTGAGCCAGAGCAGAACGCGTGGGATTCCCTGTTCTCCCGAACGAAGTCATGGATATTTTCGGGCAAAAAAGAGATGCCTTTTATTTCATCCAGAAGCTTATGAAATTCATCCATGTCCAGGTTCAACTCCGCTGCGGTCTCCTCTTCGGTGGGATCACGCCCCAGCCTTTGTTCCAGGTTGACGCAGGCTTTCTCCACAAGACTGCTCTTCTGCCGCAACGACCTGGGCACCCAGTCCATAGAGCGGATCTCATCGAGCATGGCCCCTTTTATGCGGATTTTTGCGTAATACTCGAATGGAATGCCCTGGCAGGAGTCATATTTCTCGATGGCGTCCATCAACCCCAGGACCCCTGCGCTAATGAGGTCTTCTACGGCAATGTGGTCCGGCAACCGTGAAATAAGCCTGAAAGCGACATACCTGACGAGGTCGCTGTGTTCCATTACAGCCTTGTCCCTTTCACTCATGGTCCCAAGAAATTCCGCCCCCTGGTTGCCGTAAGGATTCCTGCGAGCCGCATTGGCGCTCTGTTCCATATTGGATCATCCCTTTTTCTTAAACGTTGAGGAGCCGTTTCCAAAAAAATTGAATCGTACCCTGATTAACGTTGGGACGGGTCCTCAAGATAGTCTTTGCTATCTGCATGAAGGCCTTCGACGCTGGTGCTTCGGGAAAAACCTCGAGCAAAGCCCTTTGCTGCAGAACCGATTTAGTTACCAAGGTATCGTGGGGAATAGTCCCCAGGTAGTCGAGCGAGAGTCCATCCAGAAAGTGATCGGCGACCTTGCTGAGTTTTGCGAAAATAGATTTCCCCATCGATTCGTTTGCGGCCAAGTTGACAAGTACCCTAAAATGTCTTTCGCCGTGCTTGGAATAGAGCACTTTTATCAGAGCGTATGCATCGGTGAGTGAAGTTGGTTCCGGCGTTACTACGATGATTCTTTCATGGGCCGCCAGGTTGAAATAGAGCACGGTATCCGAGATGCCCGCACCGGTGTCTATGAGCAGCACATCGACGTCGGTCTCCAGACCCTCGAGCAGTTCCAGAAACAACAGCTTCTGCTCACCGGTGAGCTTGGTGAGTTCTTGCACGCCCGAGCTGGCAGGCATGATCTTCAAGCGGCCCGGTCCATTGACAAGGACCTCATCGATCCGTTTTTGCCCGTTCAACACATGACTCATGTTGTACTTTGGAGTAAGCCCCAGGAGAACATCGATATTGGCCAGTCCCAGGTCGGCGTCCATTATCAGCGTTCTGAGCCCCATGCGATCCAGGGCGATCGAAAGATTGATGACTATGTTGCTCTTTCCAACCCCGCCCTTTCCGCTGCTGACCGCCATTACCCTGACCGGCTTTTGCGGCGCCGATACGGCTGTGGAATCGGCGCTGCCCATTTGGATTTCATTGTTTTCTTTTTTCCTGAGTCCTACCGCCTGATCCATCTTTTTCCCCTCTTATGCACTCTTACTCCCCGCCGGGAGCAAGAAAGAAAGCAGCCGCTTCTGAGTGGCATGTTCGATATCTTCGGGTACCCTTTGCCCCGTACCCATGAAGGAGATCGGGTAATTGAACCTCAGCAACTGGTTGAGAATGCACCCGTGGTGAAAGGTCTCGTCGAGTTTTGTGAAGATGAGACTGTCGATATTAATTTCTCGAAAATGAATAATTGTCTTCTTCAGGTCCTCGTCCTTGGCCGTAGCGCTTAGGACGAGAAAATGGCTAAACCTCCGGGGCTTATGGAACACCGTGTGCAAGTGCCTCACATGCTCGCGGTTTAGATAGTTCCTGCCGGTGGTATCGATCAGGACGGCATCGCAATGCCTGAAATCATCGAGCGCACCCGTTAGTTCCTTCTCGTTCTGGGCTACAGTGAAGGGTACGTCCAGGATGCTGGCGTAAGTCTGAAGCTGATCTACTGCGCCAATGCGGTACGTATCCAAGGAAATGATTCCCAGCCTGAGCTGGCGCTTTATCCTGAGATAAGCCGCCAGCTTGGCAAGAGTCGTCGTTTTTCCGACTCCCGTGGGTCCCAGAAAAGTGAAAACCCCCGGACCGCTCGCACTGGAGATTGCTTTGAATGGCCTGGCGCAATTGATTTGCGCAACAAACCGCTTGTAGAAGGCGTTGTATATCTGCCGCCTGTCGAACGGATCACCATTAAGGTCCCCTACAGCCTTGCTAAGAAGAATGAAAACCTGCTTTTCGTCCAGACCACGAACAAGAAGCGAGTGATAAAGCTCACTCAGCGGCTGGCTAGACTGGATCGGCGCCACCTTGTCCTTCGAAGAGATCAGCAGCGAGAGAAAGCTCTTTATCTCCTCAATACCGTTCAGCATTTCGGCTGAAGCATCCGAGTTCGCCGGATTCGCGGGGACGGGGACTGGGGCGGGGGCGGGCTGTTGCTCTCGAGCAGCGCTCACCTCGAACCCCAACTCCCCCTTTCTGCTGTTCAGGATAATAGCGTCCGGTCCTAGCTCTTTTTTGACCAGGGACAGCGCCTTTTCCATTGTAGGGGCTTTGAAGGTCTTAACCTGCATGTTCCATCCTGATTATGCCGATTGAACGGATTTCAAGCGAAGTGCTCAATTCATTGTGACTAATCACCGCCACATCCGGCAAAAAGCGCTCAAGGAGCTTTCTCAGATGGCGCCTTATTGCCGGCGAGCAGAGCAGGACAGGGTGATACCCCAGGCTGACCGAACGCTTAACCTCGTCGCTGGTAGCCTGGAGGAACTGCTGGAGGAATCCGGGGTCGAGGCTCAGGAAACTGCCGTGCTCCGACTTCTGGATTCCGCGTGTGAGTTTTTCCTCCAGGGCCTGCTGAAGCGACAGGACCGGGAATTTCTGATCCTCGGTTTCATAGGGACGCGTGATAGCACGCGCCAGGGACTGACGGACATATTCCGTAAGAATATCCGGGTCTTTAGTGATTGCCCCGTAATCGGCCAGAGTTTCACAGATCGATTGCAGATCTCGAACGGTGACTCCCTCCCGGATAAGATTCTGAAGAACCTTTTGAATGACTCCCGGCGAAAGCAGGTTGGGAACGAGTTCATCAACCAGCTTTGGCTGCTGGAGAGCGAGGTTGTCAAGCAACTGCTGCACCGTCTGGCGGGTCAGCGTCTGGTCTGCGTACTTTTTGAACAGCTCGGTCAGATGAGTGGCCACAACCGTGCAGGGATCTATCACAGTGTAGCCGGCCCTCGTGGCCTCCTCTCGCCTGTTTTCCGGAATCCACACTGCCGGCAGGTCGAATGCCGGGTCCCTGGTCGGAATACCCTTTATTTCTACGCTGCTTTCCCCGGCGCTCAGGGCCAGGTAATGGCCCACCATTATTTCACCCTTTCCGACCGGGTTGCCTTTGAGAAGTAACCGGTATTCCGACGGTTTCAACTGAAGGTTGTCCCTCACGTGCAAAGCCGGGACAAGAATCCCGTATTCCAGAGCGAGTTGCTGCCGTATTGCTTTGATCCGGGGCAGCAGGTCTCCACTCTGAGATTCATCGACCAGCGGAATAAGACCGTAGCCCAGTTCCAGTTCAAGAATATCAAGCAGAGGCGGTAGGTCTGAACCTTCCTGGGGTTTTGAGCCTTCGGGCTTCTCGTTCTTTTGCTTACCGGGCTCCACTTTGGGTTTGCGCGCCACATATCCGGCAAGCACGAACAGGACCGTACCGACCACAATCAGCGGAATGGCCGGAAAGCTGGGAACAATGCTCAGAAAATAGAGCATCGCGCCGGTGATCGAGAGCGGCCTGGGATGCATGCTGAACTGCTTGCCAAAGGCTGCGCCCAGGCCCGTATCCGAGGCGGCGCGGCTTACCAGGATGCCTGCCGAGGTGGAAATTACCAGGGCGGGAACCTGCGCAACCAGTCCATCGCCAACCGTAAGCAGGGTATAGACGTGCAATGCCTCCGACAGGGGCATTCCGTTTTGAAGAACCCCTATGGCGAGGCCGCCGAAAACGTTTACGAGTGTAATAAGAATGCCCGCTATGGCGTCCCCGCGGACAAACTTGCTCGCCCCGTCCATCGTGCCGTAGAAATCTGCCTCCTGGCGGATCTGCTCGCGCCGCCTGCGTGCGTCGCGGTCGTCGATGAGCCCCGTGTTGAGATCGGCGTCTATGCTCATCTGTTTCCCGGGCATGGCATCCAAAGTAAATCGGGCCGCGACCTCGGAGATGCGCTCCGTGCCCTTGGTGATCACCATGAAATTTACGATCACCAGGATTATGAATATGACGAAGCCGACTACATAATTGCCGCCCACAACGAAACTGCCGAATGCATGGATGACCAGTCCGGCAGCCTTTGTCCCTTCGTGTCCATGCAGGAGCACGAGCCGGGTGCTGGCCACTGTCAGGGCGATACGGAAAAGGGTGGTCACCAGGAGCAAAGACGGAAAAACCATGAAATCCAGAGGTTTGTAACTGTAGACGGCCGTAAGAAGGATGATCAGCCCTATCGAGAGGTTCATTATCAGAAGCACGTCAAGAAAACCGCTCGGCAGGGGCAAAATCATGACGGACAGGATGGCGACCATCCCTACGCCCATCATGGCGTCTCCGTCTGAAACCGTCTTCAGCCGATCTGTCAAAAGACCCTGTCCTGCTCCCGTCTTAGCCATTTTGATTCCGCCGCGTCCCTTGTCTTTGCTGGAAAATGTAAGCCAGTATTTTTGCCACGGCTCTGTAGAGTTCGACCGGAATTGTTTCCTCAAGGTTAACCTGTTTATACAAAGCACGTGCCAAAGGAGGATTGGCCACTATTGAAACTCCGTGCTTCCTGCCTATGGCGATGATCTTCTGGGCAAGGAAATCCACGCCTTTGGCCACCACGGTTGGCGCCTGCATTCCAGTCTCATAGTGCAGGGCCACAGCAAAATGAGTCGGGTTGGTGATAATCACGCTTGCCTTCGGTATCCGCGAGAGCATTCGCTGCCTGTTGAGCGCTCTTTGGATAGTGCGGATTCTTGACTTTATCTGCGGGTTTCCTTCGCTTTGCCTGTGCTCGTCCCTGACCTCCTGCTTGGTCATCATAAGCTCTCTTGTGGTCTGCCATCTCTGGTACAGGAAATCGATAACGCTTAGAGCGAGCATAATTCCGGCCACTCGAAATAGAAGCTTCAGAGCGAGCGTTCCGATAAGGTTCAAAAAATCCGATACCTCGCGCCCGGTCAATTCGGATAACGCCATGCGCTCGGGCCACAGCACCGAGTACACGGCATATGTTACTATCGCCATCTTGAAAATGGATTTGACAAGTTCGGTTAGAGACCTGAGCGAAAACATTCTCTTAAGGCCGCTCATCGGATTGAGGTTCCCCATGCTTATCCGCATCGCATCGAAGGACAGCAGAAATCCTTTCATTTGAGTTATGTTTAGAATCACTGCCGTGGTCACGATGGTAAGCACAACGGGGGCAACCATCCAGAAAATCGAGCCAATAATGTGTGTGAAAAAACTGGAGTTGGCAAAGTGGCCGGGAACCGAAAAGGACTCTTCCGACCACGCGGTCGCGATAATCTCCCGAAAATTGGTGAACATTAGATTCCGGGACAGGTAAATTGCCACCCCGCCTGCGATAAGGACGCATACGGATGTCAGGTCGCGGCTCTTGGGGACCTGTCCCCTCTTCCGCGCCTCTTGCTGCTTTTTTCCGGTTGGCAGCTCAGTTTTTTCCTGGGTTGTATTCGCCAATTCGCTGCCCTTTCAGCCATCACCTTGTGGGGAAATGACCCCTTAGCGGCGATGTCAAAAATTACCTGACCGGTCAATTTTTTGTCCCGTCCTGATAGTCCGGCGGCAAAGCCTCTGCTGCCGGCTATTACAACCTGTCCCCCCTTTTGCGCACAGCACGGTTCGCGGCTGGTCTCGCCCTTTGCTGAAGACGAGTGGGGGTTTTTCAATGGCGCTCAACAATCTCCACAGTGCCGCCGCCATTGCTTAATGCGCAAAGCGTTCCAATTCACGCGAGCCGGAACTGCTGACACAAGGCGCTGAAATAAACAGGGGCTGAGCGCGGCTTGGGGGCTGTCCCCGTGAGCAAAGCTATTTCGAGAAATTCTCCAGAAAATGGAAAAGCCGGGTAAACGACTGGGCCCCCATTTCACCCCAGAAGATCAGGGTAAGGCCGAGGAAGAACACGCCCAGAGTGATGGTCAGTGGAAAACTCGTGGCCAGGATATTTATTTGCGGGGCAAACTTCGACATCAGTCCGAGGCCGATCTGGGTGAGGATCAGCACGGCCAGGACCGGGGCGGCCAGCTTCACAGCCAAAATGAACAGCATACCGGAAAGCAGGAGCATTTTCGCAAACATGCCCGAATCGAGCGCAAATGAGCCGATTGGGATGGTTTTGAAGCTATCGACCAGGATTTTCAGGATTATGTGGTGTCCATTAATGGAAAGAAAAATCATGGTCGCAAGCAGTTGCGACCACACGGACAGAACTGTAAACCTCGCGCCGGTTTGTGGATCTGCGGTTTGCGCAAACCCAAATCCCATCTCGAAGCCGATCAACTCGCCCGCCAACTGGAAAGCGCTGATTACAAGAAGCATCGAAAGGGCAAACAGTATCCCATATATCAGCTCGCCGATAACGACCGAAGCCAATGAGGCCAGCTCGAACGGAACGGGCTTGATATTTTGCCTGATAACCGGAAAGAGCATTACGGAAAAGGAGAATACGATTAAGGCTTTTACGGCTGTAGGCACTCCCCCCGAGTTGAAGATGGGCAGCATGAAAAGAATGATGCTGATGCGAAGCAGAATTGACAGAAGGATGGCGAGTTCGCTGATATTGATGTCAAAAGACAACATCGTGGGTCATCCGGAAATGTTGGGGATGTTGATGATAACTTCGCGCAAAAATCCGGTGAGCTTCCCAAGCATCCATGAACCAAAGATCAGCAGCGCTAGAAAAGTTATGAAGATTTTGGGCACAAAAGTTATCGTCATTTCCTGAATTTGAGTGACCGACTGAAATATGCTTATTATAAGACCGACAGCCATACTGAGGCCAAGTATGGGCATACTTACGAGCAGCATTGTCTCAATGGCCTGCCTGCCGAATCCGATGACAAACTCATAGCTCATTTTTTTATCCTTTATTGGAAATTATAAGATCAAGGAATTACATCCTTAAATTCCCTTAATTCCTTAATCCTTCATGCTTTACTGGAAGCTCTTTACCAAAGATCCGATCAGCAGGTTCCAGCCGTCCACCAGGATGAAAAGCATGAGCTTGAACGGAAGAGAGATCATCACCGGCGGCAACATCATCATGCCCATCGAAAGAAGTATGCTGGCTACGACCATATCCAGTATTATGAACGGAATATAGAGCATAAACCCGATCTGGAAGGCCGTTTTCAGCTCGCTTATCACGAAAGCCGGGATTACGGTCGAAATCGAAAGAGATTCGGCGTTCTGCGGTTTTTCCTTTTGCGACATCGAAACAAACAGGGCCAGGTCTGCCTTATTGGTGTGTTTGAACATGAATTCCTTGAGGGGTGCTACGCCGCGGTTCACAAATTCTTCGCTCGAAATCTTGTGCTGTTCGTATGGCACTATTGCTTCCTGGTTAATTCTCTGCCACACCGGCTGCATTACGAAAAAAGTGAGAAAGAGCGCCAGGCCGATTATGACCTGGTTTGGAGGCGATTGTTGCGTTCCGAGCGCATACCTTAAAAAAGAGAACACGATTGCGAAACGGGTAAAACTGGTCATCAAAATGAGAACTGCGGGCGCAAGTGACAGCACTGTCAAAAGGAAAATGATCTGTAGCACTCCCGATATCTGCTGAGGTCCCTTAGCGTCGTCAAGGTTCAAATTCACGCCGGGAAGATTAATGCCTGCAGCAAAAGTGACGATCGGATGAAATAGCAAGATAAGAAGAGCAATAAGACAAATGGGCCAGAAAAAACCCGGTCGTGATCGGAAACTCTGACTTTTTTCCCCGTGGCGGAGGTTCATATATTCTCGCTGGCATCGTCAAAAGAGTTTTTGCCGGACAGGGCCGGCGCGTTTACGGACAGAAGGCTTATATTCTGAGGCGAAACACCGACCAGCACATTGCGCTCCCCGGTTACTTTGACCAGAATCAGGTGATGGCGAGGCCCGAAAGAGTGTTTGCTCAAGACTTCCATCATGGTTTGTGAGGCAGGTCTTTTCGCCCGATTTCCCCATCGCCTGAGCACGTAGATGAAAGCGAAGAATAACCCCAGGACCAGCCCCAGAGCGCCCGCCGTCTTCAATAACAGCAATCCTGATTCCATCGGACGCACCTTCAGTGCGCGGGACCGCCCGCGCTCCGCCTTCTGAACTGAATTATCCCAACTGCTTTACTCGCTCCGTCGGGCTGACGATGTCAGTTATTCTCACCCCGAATTTTTCGTTGACAACGACGGCCTCGCCACGTGCTATGAGCTTATGGTTTATCAGAATCTCGAGGGGCTCACCAGCCAGCTTGGACAATTCGACAACGGAGCCCTGGCCCAGATGAAGCAAATCGTTGACCAGTATCCTGGTGCGGCCGAGTTCAACCGAGATCTCAAGCGGGACGTCCAGCAGGAAATCCAGGTCCTTTATGCTCTTTTGTACATTACCTTTTTCCAACTTCGGGAATTGAGCTTGTTCATTTTCCATTTGTTTCACCTTCCCATTCTGAAGAAAGGACCCTGCCTGCTACTCAATGTTGAGTATCTCGCTATGTACCTGGAAGGCCATATTCCCATGGCAGATTCCCCCGGTCGCCCTTAATTTAGGCACTCCTTCCACTTTCACAAAAAGCGGTTTGTCGGCTTCATTGTCGAGCATTATGACGTCGCCGATTTCGATATTCATAAGATCCGAGCCTTGTATTGAAGCACTGCCCAGCTCGACGGTAAGCTCCACCTGCACGTCGTGAAGAAGCTTTTTCATGCGCGATATCCATTGCCCGTCAACTTCAAGTTGGTCGCTCTGAAAGCTTGCGTAGAGTTTCGTCCTGATCGGCTCGATAGTGGCGTATGGGAGCACGAGGGCCATTTTGCCGATCATGCGGTCCATTTCGATTTCGAACCGAATCACTATCACAACGTCGGTTGAAGGGATAATCGCTGCAAACTGGGGATTTACCTCAGATCTGACGAAATTGAACGAAACGGCCGTAACCGGCCGCCATGCCTGCTCAAGATCCTGAACGACCTGTTTTACCACTTTGTCTATCACACGATATTCGATCGAGGTAAAATCACGGCCCTCTATCTTATAGCTGCTATTGCCGGTTCCACCGAAGAAACAGTCGACCAGGTTGAAGATGAGCCGGCTTTCGATCATGAAAAGAACGTGTCCCCTGAGCGGCTCAATCTTGAATACATGCAGGCTCGTGGGCACAGGCAGTGTCCGGATGAATTCGCCGAACTTGATCGTCTCGGCCTGGCAGACGTTTATGTCGAGCATCCGGCGCAGTGCACCGGAAAGGGAACCGCGCAGGATTTTTCCGAATCTGTCGTTGATGATGTCAAGGGTGGGCATGCGCCCACGAACGATCTTGTCCTGGTTTGTCAAATCGAACGCGCGAACGTCACCCGGCGCCCCTTCGGCTTCCTTGCCCGATTCGATTTCGCCGTCGCTTAGCCCCTTTAGCAGGGCATCGACTTCAGCCTGGGAAAGTATCTTTTCCATAGTATGTCCTGACCGCCTTCACTGGACCAGAAATTCGGTGAAATAGACATCCAGGGCCTGCCCTTTTTGAAGCATGCGGTTTAGGGTATCCATTATCTGTTTCTTCAAAATCAACTTGTCTTCCGGACTTATAACCTCCGAGCATTCTTTGCTGGAAAGCAGCGTCAGAATGAGGTCCTTCATTTCGAAATTGCGCGACTTACACTCTTCCGCCACAACGGGCGAGCTCACCTTGAGCTTCATCGTGGTTTTCAGAAAACGCTTCCCTCCCGGATCGGCCAGGTTGACCAGGAAGGTGTCCATTTCATAGTAAACGGGGCCCTCTATCTGCTTTTTTTCGTCCACACTCGCAGCAGCGGGCGCTTTGACAAATTTGAAGTAGGCGCCCGCGCCTCCTCCACCCAGCAGCACCAATAAAAGAGGTATTATGATCAGGAGCTTCTTTGATCGGGGTTTTTCCTGGACTTCCTTCTGTGCTTCTTCAGGAGGCATTTTGCAAGGCCCTTTCAATATGCAGCAAAATTTTATGCGCAGGTTAATGCTCTGCCGGACAGACCGAACGAGCAATGAGCATGCCAGAACTCAAAACGCTAGACACCGCAGGGCTTTGAGGGCAAAAGACAAAGGCCCCGAAGCCGGATTTTTGGCGCGCAGGCCCAGCACAATGCCATGGATCATGGGGTCCGGGCACTTTCTAACTCTCAGGATCAGGGAGTCGTGTGAAGGGATACACAGGATTTGCTTCGGCGGACACATTTCAGGTCAAGCTTTTGACATAGTTGATTCAAGAGTTCGGTAATTAATTCCTAAATTTCAAAATCCCTCAATTAATTTAATCCGGAAAAATGTGCATGGTCTGTGAGAAAAAATTTCCCGCACGCGCTTTTCAGACCGAAAACGCCAAAACCACAACCATCCGAAATCACAACACTTTTTTAATAAACCCCTGCTGGTATCACTCTTGCTCATTCATCGGGTGTCCAATTCGAACCATCGCTCTCAACCTACTGTTAGAGGGGCACATAATGTCAACAACGACAACAACGCCAACAACGGCAACAACCTCGACAACGTCGACAACCACCACTCAGCCTATTTATGGTATCGGTTCCGGGCTCAGCACAGCCCCGAGTGCGACGGCCGGCAGTAGCTCCGCTAACACCTTGAACGCTAACGCTTTCATGACGCTGTTCCTCGCCCAGTTGCAGAATCAGGACCCGACCAACCCGATGCAATCTTACGAACTGGCCGCCCAACTCGCGCAGTTTACGACCGTTCAAGAGTTGAACCAGGCTGCGACCCTTTTGGGCAATCTTCAGGGATATACATCGGCCATAAATAATGCGCAGATTACATCGCTTGTCGGCCAGCAGGTCACCGCCCAAAGCAGCACAATCAACGTCACTTCAGGCAACCCCTCCGCGCTCAGCTACACGCTCTCCGCGCCCGCCACGCTCACCATGACCATAAAGGACTCCACTGGCGCGACGGTCAATACTTTGAACCTCGGCTCCCAGAGCGCAGGCAATTATAGCGTTCCATGGACGGGCAAGGATTCGAACGGGAACACGGTGGCCGACGGCGCCTACACCTGCACGGTCACGGCAACAGGCTCCGACGGAACTTCCACGCCGGTTGTGACGGGCGTCAGCGGGCAGGTTTATTCATGCAACCTTAACAATAACCCACCGACATATACTCTGTCGGGCCTGAACGGAATACAGGTCCCGATAGCGAACGTCTTTGCGGTAACCGGTCAGAGCAACACGACCAACACTAGCAAAACGAATTGAACAAAGTGAGATCCGCCGAGCGGGATTTGTGATCCGCTCGGCATGTCACCCAATCCAGTAAAGGCATAGAAAACCAGAATCAGATACATCTATTTACAACCGGAAAAGGAGAAAAAAATGGCAACCGACATGATGTACACAGCACTTGCAGGTATTAATACCTTCGATACGGCCCTCTCGGTCGTCAGCGACAACATCGCCAATGCGAATACCACGGGATGGAAAACAAATACCGTAGACTTCGGCGATCTTGTGAGCGGACTAATTGCAACTCCAAACGCCGCCAACGCTGTGGCGGCAGGCGCAGGCTCGACAGTGCTCGGTGTTGAGACGAATTTCACGACCGGTGCGGAAATACAGACCGGGACCTGGTCGGATTTGATGATCCAGGGTGGTGGATTCTTCTCCGTCGAGAATCCCACCAGCACCGATGTCTCTTACACACGGGATGGATCGTTCCAGATCAATGCGGCTGGCGATCTTACCGATCTGAATGGTAACGAGGTACTCGGTGTCTCAGGTGGAGGAGCAACTGCACCCATTGTAATTGCAGACCCAAGCAAATACACCAGTTTTTCCGTCGACCAGTTTGGGAATCTTACCGGGACCACTTCAGGCGGCGTCGTAACGCCACTTGGACAAGTCGCGCTAACGACCTTCTCGAACTCCAACGGTCTCATCCGGATGGGAGAAAATGATTACACTGCGGGCGCCAACGCCGGGACCGCTACAACAGGAGCGCCAGGGACCGGGCAGGCAGGCACGATAACATCCGGAGCGCTGGAAGGTTCAAACGTGGACCTGACCCAGCAGATGGTCGACCTGATCGACTACCAGGCCGACTACCAGGCAAACTCCAAATCCATCTCAATCGGTAGCGAAGATCTCCAGACCGTGGTGAACCTGATAAGATAAGTACAGGGCGGTTTTCGGGAAAAACGGGATACAAGACCAGAAAGGCGGCTTCGGCCGCCTTTCTCATTATGGAAATCGCCATCCCCAGTTGCCCGGCCGGTATCCCGGCCCGCATTCCAGTCGGTGTCCATCCGCAAACCATGACCAAAGTCCGGCAGTTTCCGGTCCGGAAATGAGGCATAATCCGGTCATTCCTCTTACCGGCTTTAGTCGGAACGTTTTCCTACTGTGAAGGAAACCGAAGGGTTGAGCGGAGGCGTACATAATCCGGTCATGCTTGTAACGCCTTTAGACGGAAGCCGTACAGCCTCGCGTGTGGCTGGGCTGTCGAGATCCATGATCGAGCCCGCCGAAGGCCAGTTCCCTATGCTCCTCGGGGCGTGTCCCACCGCCTCTGCTTGAGCCGCCCGATCCACCGGATCGAGTCAATTCATGCAAAAATGCTGATTCGCGATTGGCCGTCCGTTTTACCAATATAGGCAGGTTCTGCTGCGGCTTGAATGCCGGCGGTTTTTTCCGTTTTGGAAACCGGCGGGGTTTTTTCTTTGGGACTGTTTTCTCCGGGGTAATTTCCTCCACCTGATTTCTCGCGGTCAACATCGACCATGAATTTCTCCAGCACAAGTCCCTGGTCCTGGAGACCCTGGCGAAGCTCAGGTGAATGCCTCATCAGGGCCTGCCTCGCGGGTTCGCTTTGCGTAAGGGCCTCAACGGATATTTCACCTTTTTTGGCCCCAACTTTGATGCTGATCTTTCCGAGTTCATCGGGTTCCATCTCGAGTACAAGCTGCCTCGCGACGCCACCCCTGACTTGCTCGCTAGCGTCTTGGGCCAGCTCGGCCGACTGGTACGCATCAAGGTAGGAAAGGCCGCTCTGGGCTGAATTCTCCATCCGGGGCAGATTTACCCCGCTGCCCTGAAAGCTGGAGGCTGAGGTCTGGAAAACCGCGCTCTCCGTGGCGAAATTCGTGCTCCCGAGCTGCTTTTCGATCTGTTTTGAGAGTATGGCCGCGTCCAGTCCGGAAAGCGCGGTATAGCTTTCAGCGGCTTTTGGCCCGTCCATTGCCCTTGGAACCGATGCGCTCACGTCCACAGACGGGCCTGAGTTTGACCCTTCCCCCACAACGGATGGGTCGGCCGGGATTTGTTCCGAATCGATTTTGATGGCGCTCGCCTCCGCCGTAGCCTGAATTTCTGGAGACGGTACCGCCGTCTGTTGCGGATTGCCGTCAAAAGACCTGTCACTCGAAGCAGGTTCGGACGGCGCCGTTTTTATCAAAGCGGCCTCAGCCTGTTCGGCTATGTCCTGCGCAAGCCTCCATGAACTCAATGTCCCTCGAGGCCCGTCGGCCTGTTTCTCAGCCCCTTTGACCGGAGACGCCATGTTCTGGGCCTGGGCGGCCGAGGCTTCATAAGGAGCGCCCGGCGCAGGGGTTGGAGCTGTGTTCACTTCCGTCTGCTGCGGGCTCTCAGACACTATCCTAGCGTCGAAGTATTTCAAAACCGGACCGAGAGCTTCGACAGGTATGCCTGATGTTTCCTGCTGGGCGGAAGGCAAAGCGGATGACGCAATTGTTGATGCTCCGGTTCCGCCACCCTTGATTCCGGCTTCCGTAACGAGTGCGGCCTCTTCGTTATCCTCGCCTCCCGAGGCGACTTTGGCTGCGTTCAACTGCTCCTCAGACTTCAAGTAATCTGAAACAGTTTCAACGGAGTTTTCGCGGACATCCCTCACCATTGCGCTTTGCGCTTCAGACGTTTGACCGTTAGGATTTCCGGCTAAAATTTGTCTAGGCGAATCATTTTCATGATCTGCTGAAATAAACGAAGGAAGAACAGTTCCAACAAGGGTCTCTGCCTGGCCACGTTTTAAACCTTCCGCCGTTGTCGCCAAACCGGGCTGAGATCCCGGGTCCTCAGACTGCCCCTTCGACGTGTTAGCCTGTTGCAGTACCTTATCCAGCAGTCCCCGAAACTCACTGGGACTATACGATCCTTCGGTCTTGAGCTGCACGGATGACTGAAGGGTCCCTGCGTATGCTGACTCTTTCTGGTTTGTACCGCTCCCCTTGTCGATTATCGATTCCACCAGCGCACGGGCGTGCTCCGCCGGAACTTGACCGCGGGCCTGGGGACCAGTCGACGCCTGGGTATCCAGCAGGGATCTCAGGTCTTTATCGGGTTCCATCTCGAGCACAAGGTGGTTCGCGACGCCACCCGTGACTTGCTCGCGCGCATCTTGGGCCAGCTCGGCCGACCGGTACGCATCCAGGTAGGTAAGGCCGCTCTGGGCTGAATTCTCTATCCGGGGCAGATTTACCCCGCTGCCCTGAAAGCTGGAGGCTGAAGTCTGGAAAACCGCGCTCTCCGTGGCGAAATTCGTGCTCCCGAGCTGCTTTTCGATCTGTTTTGAGAGTATGGCCGTGTCCAGTCCGCAAAGCGCCGTGTAGCTTTCGGCGACTTTTGACCCGTCCATTGCCATTGCTGCCAATGCGCTCACGTCCACAGACGGGCCTGAGCCTGACCCTTCCCCCAAAACGGATGGATCAGCCGGGATTTGTTCAGAATCGATTGTGGTGACACTCGCCTCCGCATTAGCCTGAATTTCTGGAGACGGTACCGCCGTCTGTTTCGGATTGCCGTCAAAAGAGCTGTCACTCGAAGCTGGTTCGGACGGCGCCGTTTTTATCAAAGCGGCCTCAGCCTGTTCGGCTATGTCCTGCGCAAGCCTCCATGAACTCAATGTCCCTTGAGGCCCGTCGGCCTGTTTTTCAGCCCCTTTGACCGAAGACGCCATGTTCTGGGCCTGGGCGGCCGAGGCTTCATAAGGAGCGCCCGGCGCAGGGGTTGGAGCTGTGTTCACTTCCGTCTGCTGCGGGCCCTCAGACACTATCCTAGCGTCGAAGTATTTCAAAACCGGATCGAGAGCTTCGACAGGTATGCCTGATGTTTCCTGCTGGGCGGAAGGCAAAGCAGATGACGCAATTGTTGATGCTCCGGTTCCGCCACCCTTGATTCCGGCTTCCGTAACGAGTGCGGCCTCTTCGTTATCCTCGCCTCCCGAGGCGACTTTGGCGGCGTTCAACTGCTCCTCAGACTTCAAGTAATCTGGAACAGTTTCAACGGAGTTTTCGCGGACATCCCTCACCATTGCGCTTTGCGCTTCAGACGTTTGACCGTTAGGATTTCCGGCTAAAATTTGTCTAGGCGAATCATTTTCATGATCTGCTGAAATAAAC